>ENA-OWZE01000344-OWZE01000344.1-human-gut-metagenome-genome-assembly--contig:-NODE-344-length-20718-cov-6.922809_pt1 | contig 20718 bp, 25 predicted proteins | sample MGYA00249759_ERZ652104 | MGnify/ENA primary metagenome ERZ652104 (study PRJEB26925, sample SAMN05827048) | human gut metagenome | biome: ENVO:2100002; feature: ENVO:00000062; material: ENVO:00002003...
CGAGATAGGCTCCGGTCTCGTGGGCTCGGAGATGTGTATAAGAGACAGCTGTCTGTCTGTCTGTCTGTCTGTCTGTCTGTCTGTCTGTCTGTCTGTCAAGATTGTCTTGCCGGTTGCCGCATAAGTCAAGAGGGCATCACGGTAAAACTCATATTGTTTCTTGCGGGCTTCAATTTCCGCAGGGAGACCGATTTTCAGGTCAGAACAGATAGCATCGAAGTTATCAAGGACTTGAACCAAACGCTCTTGAACATCCAAGGATGGAACGGGTATTTTAATTGCTTTTAACTCACCGACGGAGGGGACATTTTTAATTGCGCCCCCTCTGGCTACACCATTTAACTCCTTGGAAATAGTGTTCTCAAAGAAATACTGGAGATAAAACACATTCAATTCATCGTGCGGTGTCAATTTTAGTAACGCTTTGTTTATTACACCCTCTGGGGCATCTTCCGGAATCACCCAGGTCTTTCCGATTGTTCCGGAACAGCTTACAATCATATCCCCAGGCTTAATAGAGAACCTTTTGAGCTCATCAAATTTCTTTTGGTCAATGAAATATCTAAAATCCAAATTTCGGTAAATTGCATGTTGTTGCTCATAGATGGCATATCCATGTGGTTGAAATATCTCTTTTTTCAAAGCACCGCCAAATGGCCCTCGTACAAAAGTACAAACCTCTCCCAATTCAACCGTCTTTATCTCTGCTTTAGGAGCAAGAAGCTTATCCCGATAAAACTCATACTGTTTCTTTCTCGCTGTAAGCTCCGCTGTAAGCTCCGCTGTAAGCTCCGTGAAATTGTCCAGAATACGGACAATTTCACTCTGCACAGGCAGAGGAGGAACGGGGATCAAAAAATCCTCTGTTACTTTTAAGGAAATCTGCGGTAGCGAACCCATTCCTGATGCAGCTTCTCTGAATTTCTCCATATTGTTTTTCAATACATAGTAGAGGTATTTAACTGCTGTTTTATTTTCGTGCGTATATGCCCACATTTCATTTTTGAATGTGAAAGGCTTTTCATAATATACAGCATCAATTACTCCACGGGATTGAACCAATACCGCCGGAACTCTCGTTATGTTTGCTTTCGGAATATCTTCCTCGTAAGCATCGATAACCGTTTTACCGCCTGCAAAAATTCGGACATTTCCGTCGGCTCTTTCGATTTCCTTCATCTTAGCCGCAGTAATCGGTGTTCCTTTCAGTCTTTGATAAACATCCTTGATAGGCATGAACTCCACCCCATCCGGGCAAAGCTCCTGAATCAGTTCATCCAATCGGCTCATTTATCTTCACCTCTTTCTTCGTTCCAACCAAGCACAGTAATAGCGTCCAATAACTCTTTATGATTGATTACATTTTCAAGGATTCCTATTACAAGCCTATGTAGGGCTTCGAAATTCTTCAATCCTGCTTCTTCATCATATTCTCCATGAACGACACCGCTCAATTCTCGAAACAGTTTATACCCGTTTGCAGAGAATTCTTTTGGGATTATCGAGCATTTTTCATCCACCTTTTTTAGCAGTTCAGAGAAATTCTTTGGGTTTCCGCCTTTATATTGAGCATACTCGATATTGACTGCTTTCGCTGCTTTCACCGTGATTTTTTCGAAAATTTTTCTCAGATATACAACTGCACCTGCTCCTAATCCGTCGGTATATGCCTGCATAGCTTTGTCTAATAGCGGAGTAAACTCCCCATAGCGATTGTCGTTGATACGAACCATATCGGATAGTTTTACACTTTTCTTCAATATGCGTATAGCAGGCGCTTGACCTGTTATATCATTTTTGCTCTCTATCAAAAACCATACCGGTATGGAAGCGCCGCATCCGCAAGTCAAAACACAATCAATACTGATTAGATTCTTGCTCACAAAAATACATGTGAGTTTGGGACTTGACCAAAAAGTCCTTATATCCCCACATGAAACGCAAAAATAGTTCAGAGCGACCGTTCCAGTTGAAATATCGACCTTTTGACCTACTTTACCAGCTTTGTTTTTCAGAAATGCATCAATTTGAACATATTCCTTATCGGGCGGTTTTGATAAAACATCAGATAATCTCATAAAGTTTATTCACCGCCATCCTTCGCTTCCGGCAGCTCTTTTGTATGTGAATCTGCTTCCAGCAATATCCTGTCGAAGTCGCTTTGATACAGCTGATCCTGCACGATGCGATATTTTTCAAACTCGCTCAGAGCGTGAGCCTTGGCAAGTTCTGCGGATACCTTTCCGGCATCCTGCAAAACCTCTCTGTCCCACACGGTGAGAAAGCCATCGAGCCGCTTCTCCCAATCTGCCATTGTCATTGGAATGTGCCGCTCTGCCTGTGCTTCTGCCAGATCCAGATATGCCGAAACAATGCGTCCCAACTGGGAAAGCTCCTTTTCGGTCAAATAGTTTTTCGCTACCACAACATCATAGGCATGAATTTTACTTTTTGGCGAGCCGTCCCATGTGGTAAGCCCCATGTGTTCTTTTTCCGCATCCGCTCGGTTATAGATAACCTCGGCTGCTGTTTGCCCATGAACACTGTAATGCAATTTGTTTTGCACCGCTGCAAAAAAGCGTTTTGTAGCCGCTGCGGAAGGGTCATAGTCCAGAGCTGTGGCATAAATATCGGTGATTTTCTGGTAGAATTTTCGTTCCGAAAGACGAATCTCACGGATTCTTTCCAGCTGCTTTTCAAAATATTCTTTTGTCAGCACTGTTCCGCCATTTTTCAGACGGTCATCATCCATAACCCAGCCTTGAATGGTGTAATCTTTTACAATACGGTTGGCCCATTTTCTAAACTGCACCGCTCGCTCGTTATTCACCTTGAAGCCAACCGAAATAATCATTTGCAGATTATAATGGTTTACTTCACGGGCAACCTCACGGGAACCTTCCGTTTGAACTATCCGATATTTTCGGATAGTTGCCGATTGTTCCAATTCTGAATCAGAATATATTTTTTTTATATGGTCATTAATGGTTCGTACATCCACATCATACAAAGAAGCCATCATTTTTTGCGTCAGCCAGATGTTTTCGTCCTCGTAACGCATCTCTATGCTTTTTTCGTCTGCACCTGTGGAGGCAACAAATGTCAGATATTCCGCAGCGGAGGAACGAACGATGCTGATTTCACGCTTGCCCTTCTTCATCATCCCACCTCGATCTCTGCAATAATCTTTGCTATTTCATCACGAAGAACCTGTTCACGGGCAACGATTTTCTCAATCTCGGCATTAAGCTCCACAATGTCGATTTTCTCTCTGGTGTCCTCGGCTTCCACATAGGTGGAAACAGAGAGATTATAATCATTGTCCGCAATTTCCTCATAGTTTGCCAGATGCGAGAAGTGTACTTCCTCGGCTCGCTTGGCAAAGGTGTCCACGATTCTTTCGATGTTCGCCTGTGTCAGCTTGTTGTTCGTTACCTTGATACACTCAGCGGAAGCATCAATAAACAGAGTTTTGTTGTCGGCTTTGCCTTTTTTCAGCACCATAATGCAGGTCGCAATAGAAGTTCCAAAGAACAGATTGCTCGGCAGTTGGATAATACAATCAATAAAGTTGTTGTCAATCAGGTATTTTCTGATTTTCTGCTCTGCGCCGCCACGGTACATAATGCCGGGGAAGCAGACAATCGCTGCTGTGCCGCCTGTTGCCAGCCATGAAAGGGAGTGCATGATAAAGGCAAGGTCAGCTTTAGACTTCGGTGCTAGAACGCCAGCCGGAGAAAAACGAGGATCATTAATCAGCAGCGGGTTGTCATCGCCAGCCCACTTGATGGAATAGGGAGGGTTGGAAACGATCAGCTCAAACGGTTCATCGTCCCAATGCTGCGGTGCGGTCAATGTGTCCTCACAGGCAATGTCAAACTTATCAAAGCCAACATCATGCAGGAACATATTGATACGGCAAAGGTTGTAAGTCGTGATATTGATTTCCTGCCCATAAAATCCGTTTCTGACGGCATCTCTTCCCAAAACCTTTTCGGCTTTCAGAAGCAGGGAGCCAGAGCCGCAGGCAGGGTCATAGACTTTATTGATTTCAGTCTTGCCCACCGTGCCAAGTCTGGTCAGCAGTTCGGAAACATCCGCAGGGGTAAAGAACTCGCCGCCGGATTTTCCCGCCCCAGATGCGTACATGGTCATCAGATACTCATAGGCATCGCCAAAGGCATCAATATCGTGATTCTTCACATCACCAAGGTTCATATCAGCTACGCCATGCAGAAGTTTTGCAAGGCGTTCATTTCTCTTTGCAACGGTAGAACCGAGCTTGTTGCTGTTCACATCAAAATCATCGAACAGTCCGGCAAAGCTGCTTTCGGAAGATGAGCCTTTTGCAGAGCTTTCAATGTGGTTGAATACACGCTCCAAGGTTTCGTTCAGGTTTTCATCGTTATCGGCTCTGAGATTGACATTGCAAAACAGCTCGGACGGAAGAATAAAGAAGCCCTTTTCTTCTACCAAGCCATCACGAGCTTCTTCTGCATCGGTATCGGGCATTTTGGCATAATCAAAATCGGTATTGCCAGCTTCCTGTTCGCCAGAATTGATGTAGTTGGTCAGGTTCTCAGAGATATAACGATAAAACATGGTTCCGAGAACATAGTTCTTAAAATCCCAGCCGTCAACGGCACCACGAAGTTCATCAGCGATTGCCCACATCGCACGATGCAGTTCGTCACGCTCTTGTTCTTTCTTTGTATCAACCATGGTTTTCCTTCTCCTTTTCGTTCGGTATAAATTCCAGAATATCGTCAACGCCACAATCGAGGGCACAGCAAATTCTTTCGATGCTCTCTAAGGCTATATAGTTGTCACGCTTTAATCGTGTAATGATGTTAGCACTAAAGCCGCCTTTTTCCATCAGCTCCGCATTGGTCATTCCCTTATCAATCATAAGATGGAACAGTTTTTTGTAGCTTACCGCCATAGCTTCGCCCTCCTTTTGCCATATTTCTTATCATATCACGAATAAGTGAAAAAATCAAATCATTAGCGATGAAATCAAATCGAATTCTCAGCCTATAACCATCCTTTTTAAGAATATGGAGTGGTTCAATAGATTTGTATCCCCTTATGTAGTTGCGGTCAAAACATCGGATGTAAACCCGACATTTTGACCGCATATCGCCCCCTAACTATTACATTATTCCGTCCGGCTCTTGAACCCGGTTTGCTTTGCACTCTCGCTTGCTTTCCGTCTGCGTTCCTCGCTGTACGGTGCTTGCAGCCGGATAGACAGTCTGGACTTGTCCAACACATAAATCACGCCGCCCTGGGCAAATGATTTTTCCAAACAGCAAAGGTCGGGGTGCTTCTTGCTGAACGCTGCCAGCCGCTTTCGCAGTCCGGCATTGTAGGTCTGGATGTGGGCGGTGTCCTCACCCTCGTTGAACAGGATAATGCTCTCTTTCTCATACTTCGTCAGTGTCAAATTCTTCATCCTCCCATTCCTCGTTGTACTCCATGCCGTCCTCGCGATCCTCTGCCGGACAGTCGCCCACGATGCGCTCAAAAGCCTTTTCGTAGCGCAGATATGTTTCCATCTCTAAGCGGAGATTGAAGAACATACAGCGATACCAGCTGTCAGCGGTCGGGGCGTTCATTTCCCTTGCGATTGCAAGGAAGAATCGCTTTACGGCAGGATCGGGGGCAAGCTCTGCCAGCGTACAGAAACGGTTGACCGTAGCTTCACGGTCAGGGCTGCCAAAGGCGTACAGTGCTTTCTTCTGGTTCATTGTCATCGTTTTGTTCTCCTTTGATTTGATAAAATAAAAGCGGCAGGGACTTCACAAGGAAATACCTGTCGCTTTGCTGACGATATAAAATTGTTGGGTCAGGACTTGATAAAATCACGCAGTCCGTAGTTAATAACGGCGATTCTGATAATCAGCCATTCCGCAATGTGAGGGATGATAAAGACCACAAAGGCAACCGCCAGCAGTCGGAGCGTTTCTGCTCCTGCGCTGATGCCGAACATCCATCCGGCAATCGTTATCAGAAACATCAGCCCGGCAAGCAGATTGAAGATAACAGTCGAGAACTGCGTGAAGAAGATACCGACCCATTGTATCAAGGTGACTGCCACAATCAGCGGCAGCACCAGCAACTTGAAGATCAGCTTTATCAGTCCCATGGTTTCCTCCTTACTTAGCTGTAAATCAGCTCATACTTGATGATTTCCTCAGCTCTGTTACGGATGGAGTTCATAGATTGCACCCATAGCATCTGATTTTCCGCTTTCATAGCTTCATTCACGGCCTCGGCTTCTGCCATCTGTCGGATTATCAAGTCCAACCTATCCGCTGCCTGCTCGTTCAAATCAGCAAGGACAGTATGGAGCTTGCCCGACAAAAGCAGGTCATTGTAAATCAACGGTCGAAACTGTTTCAGATAAGACTGATGCAGCCGTCCCCAGTGACCAATGGGGCGATGTTCCTCTGGCAGCTTTAAGTCCGGCACATAGTAATCTCCTACGAGGATGTAGTCGATACCGTTCTCATGGATTATTGGCTTTAGTTCTTTCATGCTGGGATATCCTCCTTCTCTGCTTTCTCTTTGTTAATGTTTGTCACTGACGATTTCAATACGCTCATACAGCCCGGAATCATCGTCCAGAAACAGGTTCTTGTGATGCTCTGCTTCGGCAAGAGAACGATAGTAATATTCCTCGTCCGGCTTGCCGTCCTTGCGGACAAATCTGACTATCCATAACTCGTTCATGCTGGAATATCCTCCTTTTCTGCTTTCTTTTTGTGGTAGTCCTCTCTGCGCTTGGCAAGGTGGGCTTCGTATCGTTTTATGGCTTCGGGGTCTCTGGCTTCCGCATCGGCTTTCAATTTCTGATAGCACTTAACGGTGGCTTCGCTCTGATATTTCCGCTTCTCAGCCAGCTTCCTTGCGGCTTCTTCATCGGTCTTGGCAAGCTCCACAAGAGCTTCGTGTTCCGCTTTTCGCTTGGCAGTCCGCGGATATACTCTTTTTTTCGGGCTTCCATCATGGCGGCATACTCTGGATCAGCCGCCATCCTCGCTTCTTCACGCTCCTTTTTGCGCTGTCTGGCTTCGGCTTCCTTGGCTCTCATTGTTTCCAGCTGCTTGGCTGCTTCGGGGTCTGTCTTTGCCTTTTCTTTCAGCTCAGCCCGTGTCAACTTCTTTTTCTTGCATCCTCGTTCTATCCGCTTGCGTTCTTTTTCAAGCATCTTTTCACGCTTGATGCGCTCTTTTTCCTCTAACTGACTGATATATTCCGGGCTGGCTTCTCTGGCTTCCTTTAGCTTCTGGCGGTGCTTCTGATTCCGTTCACGCTGATATGCAAGATGTTCTTCATACTGTGCGATAGCGACCGGGTCTCCGGCTTCCGCAGCTTCTCGCAGATCAACCAGTTTCTGCTTTCTGCGCTCTGCTGACCGCTTGCCCTTTTCCTGCTTCTTTCGCTGTTGTTCGGCTTCTATGGCGGCAATGCGTTCTTTTTCGGAAACAGCATCAACAGGTGGGTAGTAGTTGCCAATGAAATTGAAATGAATATCAATGTTCTGCTGACGGTAGATGGTTCGACCGCCTGTGGCTTCGTGAACCTCAATCCTGTCAATGAACGCATAGAGCATGGTGTCGGTCAGTTCCTCGCAGTCTCGGTATTTCTTGACCAGAGCGATAAAACGGGATGCGTCCACCTGCTTGATTTCGTCCTGCTGTACCAGATTTTCCAGCTCTGCAACACGCCTTTCCAGCAAAATCTGTTCTTCATCGTATTGCTGAATCATGCGCTGTGCCTGTCGCTCCGGCAGCAAGCCGCTCAAGGTACTCTCATAGAGCTTGTTGATTTTCTCGTCCAGCTCAGCCATTCGCTTCTTTGCTTCGGCAAGTTCCTGATAGCCGTTGTTTGCTGTTCTGGTCTGCTGCTCATTTCAAACGGCTTTGATCTGCTGAATAAACTCGTCCCCGTTTTCAAGGACATATTTGCTTACTGCCTGAATTGCCTGTAAAATTGCCGCTTCCAGAACCGATGTTTTTACATAGTGGGAAACACATCCTCCGCTCTTGCTCCGATAATTGCCGCATTGAAAAGCGGAATCTGAATCATAGTGCTTTTCGCTATGATTTGCTTCGGGGCTGATAAATCCCATTCTTGCGCCGCAGTCAGCACAGTACACCAAGCCGGACAGACGATGGGAGTAGGTGCCGTTCGCAACTCTCGGCTTTTTCTTTGAGCGTATCTTTCTGGCAATATCCCATGTGTCTTGGTCGATGATGGCTTCATGCGTATCTTGGAAAATCATCAGCTCGTCCGGCGTTGCGGCTCTGCGCTGCTTGGTCTTGAAGTTCTCGCAGATGGACTTGCCCAACACAGTATGACCGAGATATTCCTGCCGATCAAGGATGTAGCCAACGGTGGTTGCACTCCATCGGTAGGGGTCTGCCACATTCTTGTGTCTGCAATTCTTCGGCTGATTTAAGGCTGCATAAGCGGAGGGAATCAGCACCTTCTCTGCTGTCAGCATTTCCGCAATGGCGGTGCTGCTGTTGCCCTGACAAACCAGACGGAAGATTTTTCTGACAACCTCTGCGGCTGGCTCGTCCACGATGAGGGTCTGCTTATCGTCCGGCTTCCTCTTGTAGCCATACGGGATAGAGCCGCTGCATCGCATTCCGTCTTTCATTCTGAACTTGAAGATTGCTTTGATTTTGTTGCTGGTGTCCTTGGCATACCACTCGTTCATGATGTTCAAGAATGGCGTGAAGTCATTGTCCTGCGGGGTAGCACTGTCCACATTGTTGTTGATGGCTATGAACCGAACGCCCTTTTTCGGGAAAAGGATTTCTGTGTAGTAGCCAACTTGCAGATAGTTTCTGCCAAAACGACTGAGATCCTTTACCACAAGAGTCTCCACTCGTCCGGCTTCGACTTCTTCCAGCAGGGCGGCAAAACCGGAACGATTAAAGTTCGTGCCGGAATAGCCGTCATCATAGAAGTGCCGGATATTTCTCAGCCCATGCTGACGGGCATATTCTTCAAGATATTTCTTTTGGTTCTGGATGGAGTTCGATTCTCCAGCCTGTTCATCATCTCTCGATAAACGCTCATACAGAGCTGTAATTTTGATTTCTTCTTTCTTCGCCACGGTTTTACCTCCCTTCTTTATGTAATTAAGCAGATAAACATCGGTCGTGCTTGTGAAACACCCCCTTTGTCTATCTGCTTATAGTATAACCGTTTGGAACGAAGAAGCCGGAGAATGGTTCTTTTCTGTAATTGATGTTGTCGGCGCTTTAACAGATAGCGCAAATAAATCAGCATACTGGCGCAAGCTAAAACAAAGATTAAAGGCAGAAGGAAGTGAAACCGTGACAAATTGTCACAGGTTGAAATTGCAAGCCGATGACGGCAAAATGCGTCTCACTGACACTGCCAATACAGAGGGCATCCTGCGAATTATTCAGTCCATTCCTTCTCCCAAAGCTGAACCCTTTAAGCAATGGCTTGCTCAGCTTGGAGCCGACCGTATTCACGATCTGGAAGCAGCAGAAGCTTTTAACAAAGAAATAGATGCCCGCATAGCAGCACGCCATGATGTAAAACAACAAAATGTAGCTCTTGCTGATGCAGCCTTTGCTGCGGGCGTAAAAACCAATCTTGACTTTGCTAAATTCCAAAACAGCGGTTATATGGGCCTTTATGGTGGTGAAACTGCCGGAGATATTAAGCGCAGGAAAAAGCTAAAGCCCAATCAGGAAATTTTAGACCATATGAGCAGTGTAGAGTTAGGTGCTAATCTGTTCCGCATCACACAAGCAGAAGATAAGCTGCGTCGCGAAAATGTTAGCAACAAAGAAGCTGCTAACAAAGTTCATTATGAAGTAGGACGCACTGTACGAAAAACAATAGAGGAACTCGGTGGCACAATGCCGGAGCAACTTCCTACACCAGAAGAAAGCATTAAACAGTTGGATAAACCTAAAAAGTAACACTGCCAGTCGTATGTTGTGTGCTTCCTGCATGCCTTCTCTTCTGCATTGCACCGCCTGCCATATTTCCCAATCCGTCAGCCAGTGCTTTCCAAATGCTCTTCACCTTTTGCTATTATTTTTTTATTCCTCTAAGATGCTTTGCAGCTTTGTCGCGCTCTGCTCTCCTGCCGTGCGGTGCTTCTTAGCTTCGTTGTTGAGAGTGTTGATTTCGCCCTTGATAGCAGCGATGAGGTCAGCACCGTTCTCAACTTTTTCCAGTGCTTCGTAAACCTGTTTCATTTCCATTTCTGATACCTCCATATCATGGGCCTCCGCCCTATATTGTGCCCTCTCCTGGGCAATAAAAAAGCACGCTGTTACACGTGCTTGATTAATAAAAATAATATTTTTCTTTAACGTATCTGATAGCATCAGCGTAATTCATTTCCTGCACCTCGCTCAACCGTTCAGTCTAATCGCTGACGATTTGCAGAACAAGCTTTGCTTGTTCATGGCTGCAGTGGCTTTCTTGTAATATTCGCATTACTTCAATTGCGATTTCAGTACAATCATTTTTCGCCATTTAAGCCCTCCGGATAATATCTTTCCAAAAACGCCCGGCAAGCTTCTGCCTCAGTGTCGAATTGCGTTACATCATAATCCGCGCCCTTATCTTTTACTCCTATTTCCCACTTATTAGCTTGTTTCCTGATAAAAATCACTGTTTCTATACGAAAGTTTTTATCTGGATAAATGCTATAATTAAGCTTTCCAATATTACTATTATCCATTATTACTCTCAATTTTTGAAGGTCATATTTCAATTAAAACACCCTCCTTTATTAACTGATCTATGGTTTTAGAAAATTTACACTGAATTCCTCCACCAGCTTGTCCAAACCAAGGAGCTATTACGCCTTTAATACATTCGACATCTTTTGCTAATTCAAATCTGTGAAGCTCATTCTGAATTCTTGCATCCTTGGCTAAAGCTCTTTCTTCAATGGTGGTACCATCCGGAGATACATAGCGCCCATAATTTTTACCATCCCTGCTAATAATCATTCCTTTAGGCAAGGTTGTTTTTTCTTCCTTGCCAACAGCGCCGTTATTGGGCGGATAAATCGGATTACCATCATCATCGTAAAATCTATCCTCGCCCTTCTTCCCTTTAGTATACGGCACTCCAGCCTTTTTCGCAATAGATTCTATAAATTCATCTGTAGGCGGCACTAGGTTTTCTGCCATCAGTTCTTCGTTGGATTTCTTACCTGCATGAAGCTGAAGCTTAATACCACTCAGCCTGCTCTCTGCTTCTCTCAGCCCAACATAACCACGCATATACTTGCGCCAATCCTTGCCGTCTTCCCACGCCTTCAAGCCTTTACCCCCCAGCACCTGCGCCCTGCGTGATTCCGGCAAGCTGTTCAGCCATTTGTCGCCAGCTTTCCGCACCTGATCGCGTTGCTACTGCATATCAACTTCGCCTTCAATGACTTCCACGTACCAGCATAAGCAATGCGGATGCACCGGCAAAGGTGGCAGCGATTTTGTTCTTGGGAGAAGCAACGGAATACTTGACTTCATGATTGTTTGATGATACAGTATCATTTATAGTAGCAGTATTCCCACTACCGGTTTCGGACGTATACTGAGGGCTGATTTCATCAGCATGACGTTTAGTGGTTACTGCTTCTTTTCTTGTTCAACACGGTCTTGATTGCAAATCAGTAACACTCATGGCAATATATGCTAAGGTGGCGCTTTTTACTATTTAACAAATTGATTTCTTCATTTCATATAATCAAACAACGCAGAATGTACTCATCTTCTCAGTACATTCTGCGTTTTACTTTACAGGCTCAAAAAGTTTTTTAAAATCGTCCGTCCCTGCGGCGTCATAATCGACTCCGGATGGAACTGCACACCATACACCGGCAGAGTTTTATGCTGCAGCGCCATAATCTCATCCTTCTCCGTTTTCGCCGTAACCTCCAGGCATTCCGGCAAACTTTCCGGCTCCACAATCAGCGAATGATAGCGCGCTGCCTCAAAGCCATCCGGCATATCCTTAAAGATGGGGCTTGCAGCCTCCAGATACACCTTATCTGCCTTGCCGTGCACAATCTCCGGCGCATGCACCACGTTGCCGCCAAATGCTTCACCAATCGCCTGATGCCCTAGGCAGACACCCAAAATTGGGAACTCACCGGCAAGCTGACGGATAACCTCCAGACAAATACCTGCCTGCTTGGGATTGCCCGGCCCCGGCGAAATAATAATATGATCCGGTTGCATAGCTCTGATATCCTCAATCGTCAGCTTATCATTGCGCACAACCTTGATATCAGAATTAATTTCGCCAATCAGCTGATACAGATTAAAAGTAAAGCTGTCGTAGTTATCTATAATCAGAATCATTCCTTACTCCTCCTCTGCCGTCATGCGCAGCGCTGTCATGCAGGCGCCCGCCTTATTCACGGTTTCCTGAAATTCATTGTCCAATACGGAATCCGCAACGATACCGCCGCCAGCCTGAATATAAACCCTGTCGTTCTTTTTAACCATAGTGCGGATGGTAATACAGATATCCATGTTGCCGCCAAAATCGAGATAACCCATGCCACCGCCGTAAATACCGCGGCGCTCCGGCTCCAGCTCGTCAATAATCTCGCAGGCACGAATCTTCGGCGCTCCGCTCAGCGTACCTGCCGGGAATACTGCCCGCAGCGCGTCCAATGCGTCCTTATCGGCACTCAGCTGGCCTGTAACCTTGCTCGTGATATGCATAACGTGTGAAAAGCGCTTAATCGCCTTATAATCGCTCACCTTGACGCTGCCAAAGTCACAGACACGGCCAACATCGTTACGCCCCAAATCCACCAGCATATTATGCTCCGCGATTTCCTTGGCATCTGCTAAAAGCTCCTGCTCCAGCGCCAGGTCCTCCTCACTCGTCCTGCCGCGGCGGCGTGTACCGGCAATCGGCATGCTGATGACCTTTTTGCCTACAACCTTCACCAACGTTTCCGGCGAGCTGCCGGCGATTTCCATATCGTCATTATGTAAAAACACCATGTACTGCGAAGGGTTCGTCGTTCTCAAATAGCGGTAAGCACTGAAAAGGCTCTGGTCGTACGTCGCGCTGAACCTTTGCGCGTAAACAATCTGAAAGGCATCGCCGTTTTTGATATATTCCTTGCAGCGCAGGACATTTTTATTATACTGCTCACGGCTTTGGTTACTGGTGAACTCGCCCAGCTTAGCCTTTACAGGCTTCTTCGGCTGCACAGGCTGCAGCAGCATTTCCTCCATCGCCGCAATTTCACGCTCTGCTTTAGCGTAATTGATGGCAGCATTATCCGTTTTGACATTCACAATCAAGAAAATCTTCTGCTTGAGATGGTCAAAGGCAATCAGCTTATCAAACAGCATCAAATCGACATCGGCAAATTCCGCCTTGCGTTCTTTATTTACCCGCATATCCGGCTCGCAGTAGCGCATAAAATCAAAGCCGAAGGTGCCGACAAGACCGCCGGTAAAATTAGGCAGGCCTTCAATCTGCGGCGCCTTGTATTCCTCCAGAATATGGCGGATGCAGCCCAAGGGATCGCTTTCCTGATACTTTACGGCAGCACCGCTGATGATTTCTGCATTGCCGTCGGTTATTTTCAAACGCAGCACAGGATCATAGCCCACAAAGGAATAGCGCGCCCAGTGCTCACCGCCCTCAATACTTTCCAAAAGGAAGTAATTACGGCTGCTGCGTCTTACATTGTCCAAAAAAGCCAGCGGTGTCAGCATATCCGCAAGGCATTCCTTCGCTACCGGCACAGCCTTGTAGTCCTGTGCATACTGCATGACCTGCTCCAAAGATAAATTCAACATTTTTTCACCTCATCTGCTTATTTTCACCCGTGTCAACAAAAAAGCCTGTCCTCGTACTGCTCGCTTTGAGCAATATCAAGGACAGGCCCTAAATACTTATACCTGCGATACCACCTTGCTTCGCCGTACATCGGCGCTCTCTCGCAGAATGCTGACACATTCCTCACCCTTAACGCCGGTGTAACGTTGCCGAATACTCTCGCCTGCGCGATTTGACAGCACCCTCAACGGTCCATTTATCAGCCTGCATCTCTATCCGGCTCCCACCTGCCCGAACTCTCTGTAAGCGCATTTACTGACTTGATCTCCGTCTCAACGGTTTGTGGTCTTTTTTGAAGTTGTGCCTAGTGTAACACTCAGCATTAATAGTGTCAAGAAAATATTACACTTTGCGCACTTCCGATTATTTTACAGCGAATAATGTAAAGCAGGTTACAGTTTCAAAATAACTGCGCAACAGCAAGCAATGCAACCATTACGCAAGTTTTTCTTCTGCATGAGAAAAACTCACTCAAAAATCCAAAGTTTTTCTTTTATAAACGAAAAACTTCTGAATTTCAAGTACTTTTTCTTCTACAGGCGAAAAACTTTGGATGTAGGAAGCAATATAACTACTTGACTCAATTTTCTTCCAAAAGAAAATCTATAATATTCTTTTGCTCAATCCCATCCTCACCCATAGGGAATTCATCAAGAGTAAGCACATACTTCGGATAGCTGTCATTAATCTTTTTAAGTGGAGCAAATTCACGCTCATATGTTTTTTCATCTAAAACCGATGCAGATACCTGATAATAAATGCGCTTATCCTCTTTTTGAGCAATGAAGTCTACTTCGAGCAAATCTAATTTGCCTATGCTAACCTGATATCCTCTTCGCAAAAGCTCCAGATAAACAATATTTTCAAGAATATGTCCGATATCGCGAGTGCGTTCACCCAATAAAAGGTTACGCAAGCCTATATCAACGATATAATATTTTTCCAGTGATTTCAAAAACTCTTTCCCTTTGATATCATAGCGATTTGCTTCATACAAAATAAAAGCATCTTTTAGTGCGCTAATATAGTTATCAATAGTCCCTGATGTAGTCCTTCTGCCATTACTGTTCAAGGTATCAGCTATTTTTTTAGTTGAAACTATATTTCCTATATTATCAAATAAAAATCGTATTACATCTTCTAAGAGCTTTACGTCTGAAATCCTCTTGCGTTCAACAATATCCTTAAGTAAAACAGTGTTGAATATACCTCTAAAGTATTCCAAGCGAACTTCTTTGTTATCAATAGTTGCAGCATAAGGAAAGCCACCATTAAGATAATATTTATTAAACGCCGTCTTTTTATCTCCACCGACTAATTCCCAATACTCCTTAAACGACAACGGCAGTATGCTCAGCTCAATATACCTTCCAGACAACAATGTAGATAATTCACCAGAAAGCAAATATGCATTAGAACCAGTAATATAAATATCTACATCATCACGTAAGAACAAACTGTTGATAGCCTTTTGAAACTCTGGAACAATTTGTATTTCATCTAAGAATATGTAATTTTTTTCATTAGGGGATAAGTTTTCCAGGATATGATTATATAAAGCATGATAATCCTTAAGACTTTCCCAACGCAAATCTTCAAAATTTATATATTGACAGCAAGAAGGATGAACACCGCTGCTTACTAAAAAATCTCTATACATTTCCAGCAGTGTCGACTTACCGGAACGACGCACACCTGTAATAACCTTGATAATCTTTTTATCTCGCATCAATTTTAGTTTTTCCAAATATGTCTGACGTACGATCATACAAATCCTCCTCTCCCAAACTAGCATTATACTTCTTTGTCCTTTATATCATAACAGAAAGGATAATCCTACGCAAGTTTTTCTTCTCCATGAGAAAAACTCATCAAAAATCCAAAGTTTTTCTTTTGTAAACGAAAAACTTCTGAATTTCAAGTGCTTTTTCTTCTACAGGCGAAAAACTTGGGAGTTAAAAATTTCTTTACACAAGCGAAAAAAGGCGGTGCACTCACACCGCCCCAAGGTTTCAGGTTAATTTTACTATTTCATACACGCATCACGCGGCAGTCCCAGCTGCTCGCAGATGTCGCCCCATTTTTGCTGTCGTGTTTTCATTGCCAGCAGCTCCTCCACGCTCTTGTCGCAGTGGCGTGCCAGGAACATCGCACGCTTCACCTGATGCGAAGCGTAACCCATGCGCATGTATTTATCCACCAGCTTTTTATCCAGGCCAAACAGGCGGTGGATACGGTCAACCTTGTACTCATGCTCGGCACGCGCCAGCTTTTCCGGCGTCAACCCCAGCAGATAATCAACGCGCGTCCACACGTATTTATCGCGCAGCTGCGCCACCTCCTTCACCGGCTTTTTCGCTGCGTAGGCATGCAGGCACAGCTTTTTCAGCTCCATGTAGCTGATGCCGCTGTCAAAAAGCTCGCCAAGCTCATCCTTGTCGAAAAGGAAGCTGTCATGCAGGCCGTTCACTGCTTTTTCCTTATCCATAGGCTTCTTGCCTGCGGCGCTAGCAGTTGCTCCGCCAACAACAAAAAGACCGCAGAGCATCAGGCAGATTAAAAGTGTTATCTTTTTCATTTTGCACCCCTTTGTGAATATTTAATTATCAAATGAGCATTTTTTTGATTCTTGCTAAAATTTTCTCCTGTTCATCTTTTGTATAGCCAATTACATCTTTGATTTCGTATTTCGGTAAAACGCATAAAAGGCTGTGAAATCCATCTTCTGCATCAGGTGTTTCCACGTATACTAAAACAGTACCGTCCGCTTTCATTTCCGAATGCGTATATTCAGTTCCATCATTTAATGTCAAATATGGATAAATTATATTAAGCACCATCCTTTCATACGTATTATAGCATATCTGCAAGTTCAGAAAAAGCTATATAAAAGTGGCGGCGCATTTGCGCCGCCGTGGAGTTAAGGGTTATTAGAACTTATAGGTATAGCTCAGTAGATAAGTGTACGGAGTGCTGTAGTAATAGCTAGAAGAATGGTTAACATTATCTTTTCTATCTAAAATATTATCCATGCTCAAAGAAATCTCACTATTTTTATCAGCTTCATATCTTACATTAAAGCTAGTCAATAAATAAGGTTTGGTTTCAGCTACACCAGCAGTGTTGGTACTTAATACACGTTCAGCTAAATAGTTAGCGTTAAGATTTGCTGTCCATTTTTCTTTATGATACGTTACACCAGAAGTAAACTGAATTCTACCAAAAGTTCTTCTCCAATCAGTGATTACGCCCGTTTTTTGAGTAGAGGTTTTAGATTTAGGATTATTATATGTCAGGCCATAATTATACAACCATCCGTGACCGCCATCAATCTCAGCACTTAACTCGATACCTTTATTTTTAAAATCCTCATTGCATGCAAAGTATTTATTGTCGTCACCAACTTTTTTCTTACTAAAAGTGATTTCATCATCAATGCTTGTAGCAAACAATGCTATTTTATATTTGTGAGTTTCTGTATTGAACTTATAGCCTAATTCATAATTTATCCCCTTTTGAGGTTTTAAATTAGGATCGCCAACTATATTGCTAGCATTTCCACCAGAATACATATTACTGAAAGAAGGCATCTTGAAGGATTGACCTACATTTGCATAAACACTTTGCTCATCGGTAATTTTATGAACATATTGAATTTGACCACTAAAATTATCAAAATTCTTATCTTCATTTGCCCCAGTTGTCCATGTTTCACGCGCACTCACAGTAAAGAGATTCTTAGTACCTAGACCAGTTTCCCAGGAACCATATACAGAAAAGTTATTTCTGCTTTTTTTAGAACCCCAAACTCCTAACTCCCCTTTTTCAAACTCTTCTCGTTGATAAGTCGTTCCAATTAAATAGTTATTATGTTCAGTTTGCCATAATTTCTGTACATCATAACCATAAGTCAGATTTTTCTCCTCGGTGTTTTTATTGTTAGGATATTTAGTAACTACGCCATCAGTTGTAGCTTGAGTTTTACCAGTCGAACTTAAGAAATCAATGCCTGTACTTTGAGTAGCATTTTTATTATAGTAAACATTTCCTTTGAATCCATTATCATCTTTAAAGTTCAATTGAACGAAGTCTTCACTCTTGTCGTGTTTTCTATTATATCTAGCTTGATCTACTAACTTTGAAGCATATCCATCACCGAACTTATAAGTATAATATGAATTTGATTTTCCGTGGTTATATAGAACATTAACGTTTTCGTCAAAACGATAGGAAAGCATGTAATTGTTCTTTTCAGAACCATTAAATGAGTTATACATATTCTTAGTACCAGGATTAGATAAAACAGTTCTAGAATCAGATACTTTACCAATATCTCCCCATTTATCATATTTATAAACAATTCCTAATTTGCCTAATTGCGTGTTAAGACCATGGTTTTGTCTACCATTGTTACCAAAGCTTGTTTTAATGGAGTTATTCATTTTTTCTTTAGTAATGATATTAATTACACCACCAGTTGCCTCACTACCATAAAGGACAGAACCGCCGCCTTTTACTACTTCAATCTTTTCTATAATATCTACAGGTATATCCTCTAAATTATATAATCCTCTATAGTTAATTGGTGTACCATTTAAAAGAACCAAAGTTCCTGTTTCAACACCACGCATACTAACTTTGGATGTCATTGAACCTAAAGAAGCGCCACCTGGTCCTTTAGATTGATAGACGATGCCAGGTATAGCTTGTAAAACTTGTTGAACGTTTGTAGCACCACTATTTTCAATTTTTGTACTATTGATTACTTGAGTATCAGCTGCAATCTCTACATCTCGCTTCTCATAACGTGTTGCAGTTACAACCATCTGGTCCAGCGTATACTCCTGCAGCTCTTCAGCAAAAGCAACAGCACTACTCATCAACGTACCGGTAATCAACGCGGTCATCAATAACCCTTTTCTCATCTTCATGTTTACTCATACTCCTATCAAAAATATTTATTGAAAAGCCTTAGCATATCCAGTCTTTCATGGTCCTATGCAGTAAGCCTTACAATCGGCAAAAAACATCTGTATATCAGCTCATCTAGATTATATTATATCTTATTTTAAACTATATAGCTACTTCATAGTCAAGATTTTTGAAAAAAATTCGCAAATAAAAAATCACCGCCAGATTCGTCTTCAATCATGGCGGTGATCAATGTTTTTATTAATTTGTATCCCTAGGCGCTCATTTTAGCAGCCAGCGCACGTACTTCCTTTACCGAAAGCTTAGAGTACTTAACAATCTTATCTATGCTTTCATTATTGGCAAGCATTTCTTTAGCTAAACTGATGCGAGCTTCCTTTTGCGCTCTTCTCATAGCTTCTTTTTCACGCTTTGCTATAAGCTTTTCCATTACATCGCCCATTTTATCCAAGCCCTCCTTCTCTTCTCTAAAGTATCTAATTTTTTCGGCAACAATTATTTATATATTATAATAACAAACGTAAAATGCAAAGTCAAATAACTGCACATCATACTTTTTGTGTTAAATAGCTGTTCTTGTATACAAAAAGGCGGCGCAAACGTGCCGCCGTAAAACCATACGCCTGCAAAAATTACAGATACGAAATCGGTATAACCTTATCATTATCTTTCAACGCAACTATTCTATCATACGTGCAAATAACACCGCCACTGCCACGCTTAACTCCAGGAATAGAATCCAACACAGAAAAGGCTTTGATGTCTGCTGCTTTAGGATCAGCATGTTTTTTCATTTTCAAAGGATGGAGCACTCCATTACATTCTATAAGTAAATCTATTTCCTTTTGCTCCTTATCTCTATAAAAATATAAAGGCGGCTCTGCTATCCCCTTATTGTAATAACTCTTAACTATTTCAGCAATGACAAACGTTTCAAAAAACGCTCCTGCCATGGCTCCGTTTTTCAGCACATCAGCAGTAGTCCATTTCGTCAGATAGGCTGCCAAACCAGTATCCATGAAATAAAGCTTCGGCGTTTTGACCACCCTTTTTAACACATTATTCGCATATGGACGCAACAAATACACTATATTGCAAGTAACAAGAATAGATAGCCAGCGTTCGGCGGTTGATACACTAATTCCCACATTCTTGGCAAGTGACGAAATATTAAGCAACTGGCCGGTAATACTTGCTACAGCAATCATGAACGTAATGAATTTCACTTCATCACCAACCTGTGTCAATTCACGCACATCACGTTCAATATAAGTTTTTACATAAGAAGCGTAGAAAATCTGCCAGTCATAATCCTCATTAAGCAATAAATCCGGCATGCTGCCCCTATGAATTACTTTCCATAAATCTTCATAGGTTATAGGCTTTAGTTCCTTTTTGCGTGCAGTAAAATACTCTTCAACTGGCAAAAATGCATCATTAAATTTAATCTGCTGATACTCACGCAGCGAAAGCCCCAAAAGATTAAGAATGCCTAAGCGACCGGCAAGCGATTCGCCCACATTCTTCATCAGTTTAAACTGTTGTGACCCGGAAAGGTAAAACATCCCTTTGCCGTTCTGTTCATCTACCTGCATTTTAATATAAGGAAACAGATTAGGCGCATGCTGGATTTCATCCACAAAAACCGGTGGAGTATTATCTTTAAAAAAAGTAGCCGGCTGCTCAACTGCAGCATGAAGCTGCATGGGATCATCTAAGCTTATGTAATTAGCACTGTTGGCGAACCTGCGTAGCAAAGTTGTTTTACCAACCTGACGCGGACCTGTTACCAAAACTGCGCCAAACATTTTTGAAGCTTTTTCAAGTATGCTTTCCAAGTGACGATGAATATACATAAGGTGCTCCTTTCGACCTGTCTCTTATACACATCTGACGCTG
>ENA-OWZE01000347-OWZE01000347.1-human-gut-metagenome-genome-assembly--contig:-NODE-347-length-20677-cov-7.970371_pt1 | contig 20677 bp, 39 predicted proteins | sample MGYA00249759_ERZ652104 | MGnify/ENA primary metagenome ERZ652104 (study PRJEB26925, sample SAMN05827048) | human gut metagenome | biome: ENVO:2100002; feature: ENVO:00000062; material: ENVO:00002003...
AATTTCACGAAGAAACTAACCTGCGTGGCCTTAATTGTTGATGTGCTTGCAATGGTTGTTCCAACTAAAGATGAAGTGATTGCGATGTATGTGGCAAGGTATATAACACCAGCCAATATTGAGACAGTAGGAGAATTTACCGGAAAGACAGTAGATGCGCTGATTGAGAAGATTTTAAAAGCGAGTAAGGCTATAAAGGAGTGATAACATGGCTAACTTAATTCCGCAGATAGCTGAAATGCTCGGCGTAGAGCTGTGCGAAGAATTTAAAGTCAAAGGCGATAACGAATTGACCTATAGTTTTACTAACGACGGATTGAAATTAACCCATGATAGCGGTATTGAATTAGCCAAAATATCTGCTAACGTAGCCTTTGTTGACTTGGTGAATGGCAAGGACGAAATTGTTAAGTTGCCGTGGAAGCCGAAAGCCGGGGAACAATATTATTCTTTTGGCGGCAGATTTTTGGGAGACCCAACAGTTTGGATTGTTATTGACGTTATCTGGCAAGGACTAGCGTATGACGTAGCTATGTTTGACAAAGGCTGGGTGTACAAAAGTAAAGAAGAAGCCAAGGCTGCCTTGCCTAAGGTGGCTGCGGAAATGGGGGTTGAGTATGAAATCTAAAGCATATTGCTTTGCCAACGCAGCAGACTATGACACTGACGATTTATCAGAACAGGTTACGTTTGCGGAAACGGCTGGTAAAGCAAAACAAGTTTTTAGCATGGAGAGCGGAATCCATTACAAGGACATTAGAGTGCGGCGTGTTCCTTGGGCAGATACATACGGTGATGCTGATAGTATTCCTGTTGAGGAATTGTTAAACCACGGTTGGTATTTTATTTGCAATACATGCGGCGCAAAGATAGAAGATGTAGCAGACTTTCACGTCAACAGCAGAGGGTACTGCTGTAAGAAATGTTTTAATGAGTGGGTAGAAAGTGGAACGGAAAACCGCAACAGCTCACTTGAAAAAGTTGCAGAGTGACACAAAAAGTCCCTTGAAAAAGTTTAGGAGGTAAGAAAAAATGCTGATTAAAATTAATGACCGCAAATATATTAACTCAGAAAAAGTCGAATCTTTGAGGATTATTTCCGGAGAGTCTGAACATACCGTTTGGATTAATATGGACAGCGACGATTCTTCGATTGTATTCCTGTCGTGCGATACCTTAGAGGACGCTCAAAGAGCTATGGACGAATTGGTAACAGCAATCAATAACGCTAACTAGCCCTAGGGTGCGGCGGCTGGGTTGCCAAATGGCAGTAGGTTGCGGACTTGGCAACGGTAGGCCCATTATTGTTATGGACTGATGAAACAGGCCTGCGTAATAAAATCCAAGAATTCCCACGCCGCCGCTTTTTATAAAGGAGTGATAGCATATGAAGCAAACCTGCGATATATGTAAGCACGAAAGCGGAAGTTGTAATCGTTATCTAACAGAGGATAGCAGAACAATCACGATATGCCCTAACTGCTTAGTCAATGGTACAAGTTATCTAGCAATGGCTTCGAGGAAGGCTCACGAACAAGGAAGGTTAATACAGGAATCAAAGCCAACCGCATTATTTTGGGAAAGACTTGCCAGAAGAAGATTTTTATAAAGGAGTGATACAAAATGAGCAGGTTAGATGCTAAACCGGTAGATGAATTGCAGTTGAAGCGCATCCAAGCTTTAAACGCGGCTGCCAGATACCTTGAATATAGAATCAACGACTTGTGCCCTAAAGGAAGAGAAAGAAAAATCGCTTTGCAACGACTTGAAGAAGTTGTGATGTGGGCAAATAAAGCTATTAGTCAAGAGGTATGCAGCAATGATTGATAATGATGAATATTATCCTTGCGATGACTGCGAAGAAACAGACACGTGGGAGTGTTCTGTGTGTAGCTTATATGCAGATTATATAGGCGATGAAGATTTTGATGCTTTTGACATTTAGGAGGTGTTACAGTGATTAGCAAAGAGGGCATCAGACGTATGTTGGATATTGCAGACCTTAAAACATCGGCACGGCTGATGTTACTTGTTATCGAGATTGTTGAACTGCAGTCGGACTTAAAAGCGTTGGAATCGCTTGTACAGATGCAATATGATAGTCACGCAGTAGATGCTGCTAAAAATCATGTACGGCAACAGCCTGAGTATATGGAGATTAACAACGAACTAAAGAAAGCTACAGAAGCTGTAGCAAAGGCTATTAGCGACCCAGAAGCACGTTTGAGAGCTATGTTTAATGCTAAAATACGTGGAGATATGTAAATTGGAGCAGGAACGATGAAAATATTAAAATTCTCACCGATTAAGCGTGAGCAGGGCAGAAATACATGCCATTGCTATAAAGAAACAGACATCTATGGTGGCAGTAAAAAGCCTATCAGTTTTACAGTCGACCCGGATACAAAAATCTGCTTCTGCAATCACTGCGGCAACATGGTTGAACCTATTGTGGTGCTGGAGCTGATGTGTAACGATTGGCAGGCAATAGCAAAGGACTATGACAGAGCTAGGAAACAGACATTAAGATGCTACGAGATTGGCACGAAGTTTAGGCCTTATAAGCGTGTGCTAAAGATGTTGCAGGAACATATGGGGCGTAAGAATGATATGATGCCGATATGTCCGCATTGCCGGGAGAAAATAGATTTGGAGAAGTTAGCTAATGGCGTTTGGGTAAGAAAGGTTGAAAAATGATGATTGATTACAAGAAAGCCGAACAGGCGAAAGAGCTGCTACAAGAATGCGGAGCATCTTTTATAATTGCCTATAATAACAGCAATAACGATGATGTTGTTTGTGCATCAGGTAATTATATTATCCTTAAAAGCTTGATCATTGGTACGATGGCGCAGGCAGCATTAGGTGTGCGTGGCAAATATGGTGAAGAAATGGCTATGCAAGAATTAATGAGCATGATGACAGAAGCAGCAAAATTAGTTTATTACAATAAGGAGTAAAAAATGAAACGTGAAAAATTAATTGTCCTGCTGTTTGCATTCAGATATGCAGTACATCGTTTAGGTACACAGGCGTTAGTAGACATTGAAAACGAGCTTATCGCCAATATGGAAAAATTCCCGGATTGGATGTTACAGCAAATGCAAATTTCGCTTGAAAGCAATTTTGAGTATATGCAATACAAACTAGAGGAAACCGGAAGAATCGCTTTAGACGATGATTGCCGCTTTCAAAAGCCGCTGCTTGATGCAGTAAAAGCACAAAGAGCAAAGTTAGCAGAGATTGCCAGAGGTACAACCAATGGAAATATGCTTAATTGATATTGTCAGTTGCACACTGCTTGACGTAGCTGTTATGTGTGTAGCTTTATGGATGTTAAACAGGGAGTGGTAATTTGAAATATTTACATCTTGTTGCAAGTATTTGTATGGAAATTTTTGCCATTATAGGCACTATTGGAATCCTTGTTATAATCTGGAGAGATATTTTAGAAGGTTTTTAAGATGATTAAATTTTTACCGACGATTGACGCACCAGCAAACACGAAGCTTCCGCAACGTAGCACACAGTTTTCTGCTGGCTATGACTTTTACGCACCGACCGATATTTTTGTTCCAGCTGGCGGTGAAAGCATACTTGTTCCGCTGAACATCAAAGCTATTATGCCTGGCGATATGGTTCTAATGCTGTTCATCCGCAGCAGTCTTGCGGTTAAGTTCAATTTGTCGCTAGTTAACAGCGTAGGCATTATTGATAGCGATTATGCTAACAATCAGGACAATGACGGCAATATAGGCGTTAAATTCAGAAACAACGGCAGCGAAACCATCATCATCAGAGAAGGTGAACGCTGTGCACAGGGAATCTTCGTCCGTTACTGCGTAACCTCGGACGATGAAGCAAGTGCTGTTCGTGGTGGCGGTTATGGCTCAACAGGACGCTAAGCTTTATCTTATTAGCTGGCGCAGTTTGATTTCGGGCGAGGTTGATTTTTACGACAGAGTGTTAGCTTCTTCGCCTGAAGAAGCTATAAAGATAGCTACTGAGGGAGATTTTTCAGAATTTCTTGAGCTGTACGACCCGGAAGTAGAAGAAATGTAGGGAGTGTGTAAAATGCCGAAAAGAGAAAAAAGCATTGAAGAACAAATCAAAGAAGAAACAGCTATGCTTATAGACAGTTTTTTGCGGTGGGAACATATCCGGACCTATGGATGCCAAGACCCTTTTTATCCTGACGGCGAAAACATGAATTTAGTGAGGAATCATATAATTTACGGAAAGAGCAGACTTGAAGAGCTGTGTACCAATATTCCTTTGCCAGCGCAATATTATATGCCGACACCTGAGGAAGTTGACGCAAACTATATGGCTGCCGACGGAAAGTATTACGATTACCGGATAAAAAAGTTCGCAGGATCATATCCCGGCATTACCACTAAAACACCGAATGATATAAGCAACCAACAAGAATTATTTTAGAGGTGCTACATGAAAACACCATGCAGAGGATGCACAGAAAGAAAAATAGGCTGCCACGCTACTTGTAATGCTTTTAGCGAATGGAAAATCCAGCAGTGTAAAATACTGAAAGCCATGTACCTTGAAACGCTTTCACCTACAGCTGGAGCAGTTGCCAGACACGAAAAATGGATAAAGGAGCATAAATAATGAGTGCGTTTAAATCTCCATTTAGTTTTATCGGATTAAAAGATGATAAATACGTTATTGTCAAAGAAGCATCGAAGGATTCAAAAGATAGCTTTACAATGCCGCTTCCTAAGGATAACGTAAATCATCCGAAACACTACACCAAAGGCGGTATTGAGTGTATAGATGCCCTAAAGGCTGCTACTGTTGGCAAAACAGGCATTGAAGCTGTCTGCGTTGCCAACATCATCAAATATTTATGGCGTTACGAAGAAAAAAACGGCGTAGAAGATTGCCTAAAAGCAAGGTGGTATCTTGACCGCCTTATTGAAGAACTTAAATAACAGAAGGGAGTAAGCGCATGGAAGACATGACTGTAAATGAAAATCAAAGCACAATCACCGTTCCGCTGGCGTATTTCGAAGAACTTATCGAACGTGTGGCAGAGCAGACCGCCAAAAAGACCTCTAAAAAGCTGTGTGATGATCTGTACAGCAAAGAAGCACAGCGGAGGGATTTCGACAAGCGACTGTATAACGTGCGCTTGCTGCTAAAGAATTACAGAAGCCTTCAAGAACACGCAGCGTTAAAGACTAGCGAGATTGTCAATATCGACGATGAACAGATTTCGGCTATCGAAATTCTTGATTCGTTCCAAAACCTGAAAAGCATGGGAGCTAATGAGCTAAAACTTGAAAGCATTATAAGCTCAACAATGCGAACAAAAGTGCTGATAAACTACATGGACGACATGATAGCACTTTACAAGCAGACCAGGTATAACAGCGGCAAGCAGGAAGATTTGCGCCGGGCAGATGTGCTTGACGTGCTGTTCCTTAAACCTTGTCCGCCGGAAGCGTATGTTACTGATATAGTAGCAAGTCTTGCGCAAAAATGGTCAGTGAGCGAAAGGCAGATATGGCGTGACACAAACGATGCCGTTGAGCAGCTAACCGCTTTGCTGTTTGGCGTAGATGGCGTAAACCTGCTGGAAGATAAAAAGCGCAGAAGGGCAGCTCGCTTTACTGAAGAAAAAAATATCGAAAAATAATAAGAAAAACTCACCTTTTATAAAGAAAACTCTTTACAAAAGGTGAGTTTCATAGTATAATATAAGTGTAGGGAAGATAGAGTAACCTACAAGAAAGGAAGTCGTAAAAATGACACAAGAAAAAATTTTGAGATTAGCTTTCAGACAGGCGGTACTTGTTTGGGGTGAGTACAAAGATAGAGCAGATAAACTTCCCGGCAATGAAGTTGCTGCACATAATGAACAACGAAAATGGGAGGAAGTTAAGGAGCTTGAAAAGATGCTCAAAGAAATCACAGAAGCTAAATAAAAGCTGATGACAGGAGCTTAAGCTCCTGTAAAGCTACCGGGCAGAAGGTTCAAAGTCCTTGCCAATAGCTTTAGAAAGGAAGTCGATTTTATGAACTATGCAATTTTACTGAAAACTGTGGTTGATGCCAATGGCAAAACCAATTCTGTGGAGAAAGTACCATACGAGGGAGCTATCACGCTTAAGTCAATGTATGAACTGTGCGAATGCGAGTACGTCGACATTAAAGAAGTTCCGCTTCAGCTGGTAGAGTTCGACGGACAACTTGGAATTATTCCTGGTGTTACACTGATTTTCGATGAAGAATTTCTTCTGAAAAATGAAAACCCGGTGGCTAATGAGCTGGCAAGTGCTATTTATGGTTATGGCCGTTTACATGATCAGTGCTTGTGCGGTAACGTGCTGCTGTGCTACACAAACGAGGAAGGCGACTGCATGCCGTTCAGTGAGAGTGAAGCAAACGCCGTTGTGAAGTGTTTGACAAGAATCAACAATCATATTGGAGATATGGAATTTAAAATCCAAAAACCAATGATGAAATTTATGACGTTTTAGGAGGGATACATAATGTTGAAATACAAAAATTACTCAACCTTAATCAACGAACAGCAAAAGGAATACGAAAGCTTTACCAAAGATAAAATGTTCTTTGCTTTTAACTTATGAGCAAGTTAACGCTGATCCGGTTATAAAAAAAGCTTTACTTGAAGCAAAGAAAGAATATCTTAAGAATTGTGAAGATTGGATGTGATTAATGTGAGAACAAGACAACTTATAAAGTATGTACTGATGCTGGAAACGCTTCCTCTTGCCGGAGATGAGTTCCATGAACTCATGGCAAATACAAAACGCCGCCAGAAGAGAATCGATGCATTGCGTGAAAAGCTTCTGATGCCGAGAAGCTACTACCCCTACAAACAGCCATAAATAAAAGAAAGAACCAGCGTACACCGAAAGGTGTGCGCTGGAAAAAAGATTGGAGTGAAAGTTATGTGTAAAGTAGCAGATAAAAGTTACAAAGAGTTATGCGAAGCGTTGCTCGGGCAGGAAGCTTATAAGGTTTCAGAACTGACGGCACAGAAATTGTATCGCCTGGAAGATACCGACGAGCTGAAAGCATATGGATTAGACAAACAGAAAGCAGAAGCGTTCCTGTGTGGTGTAGAGTTAGGCAAAAGAGCTTTTACCGAAACCAAAGCTGAGGAAAAAAGATACTGCTGTGCTCCGCAAGACTTAGCTGAATATATGATGCCGAAGCTGCGGTATCTGAATCATGAAGAATTTTGGGTAATTGCAGCAGACAGCAAGAACAGAATTATTGAAGCAAGAGCTATACTGAAAGGAACGCTGACAAACTGTTATGTTCATCCTAGAGAGATTTTCAAGTATGCCATCATGAAAAATGCTGCTGCAATTTTTGTAGCACATAATCATCCTTCAGGTCTTGCAACACCTAGTGCTGACGATAAAAAGTTAACCAGGGATATTGTTAAAGCCGGGGCAATAATGGGAATACCTTGCTATGATCATATCATTATAGGTGACGGCAGTTACTACAGTTTCCAGGAAGATGAACAAATGTAAGGAGGAAAGAAAAATGAACGCTTATGAAATTATGTACGTTATGCGCCCGGAGCAGGAAATAGTCGAGGATGTTATCTTGAAGTTCAACAACTTAATAGCTTCTAATGGTGGTGTAGTTGAAAAGACAGAACGCTGGGGAGAAAGAAGGATGCCTTACGTGATTCAGGACTACGAGAACGGTATTTATGTCCTGGTTACGTTTCATGCAAGCAAGAAGTGTGTACTCGAGCTTCACAAAGCAATGGATATTACCGAAGAAGTGCTTCGGCACATGATTATTAGAAAGGGGGTGTGCTAATATGACACCTTTTGATAAATTTAAGGAAACTGCTGCGTTAGTTAATCTTTGGATAACAGAAGAAAAACCTAAAATTGAAAGATTCGGCTGCCGAAACTGCCAGTACGCTCATTCAATGCATGAAAGCTTTGACAGATTCTTTACAAACCAATACGGAGCTTGCAGCTGTTTGCCAAACTGGTGCACTCCGATAGCTCGCATTGATGAATGTCCTAAAAAGAATAATCCTAGAGCTGGCAAGCTTAGTTCGATTTGCAAAGTTAACACGGAGGTATAAAATGGCTAATATCTGTTTCAATGACATTACAATGGTTGGAGATAAGGCAATACTGCAAAGGCTGCAAGATGATATTGAACGTCACCTAAATGAAAATGATGGCAGTATTTATAGATACGGCAATGAGCTTTACCCTGGAAGTAACTATGAAGGGTGGTTCGACGATGTTGGAGAAGTAACTAAAGCCAACGAAGAAGAATATTTCTTGCGGTTTACCGTAGACACCAAATGGACCCCGGCAATGGACTTTTTCGTAAGACTTGCAAAAGATAAAGGCTTAAAACTTTACTATGCTTCCGAAGAACCTGGCTGCGAGCTTTATCAAACGAATGATGTTAACGGTGAGTTCTACGACGAAAGATATGTCTTGTATTGCAGAGAGTGCGAGATAACCTATTATAGCTCAAAGAAAGATTTAGTTGACGGACTAGCGTTTTTGTTCAAAAGGCGAGGTTATAAGGTGTTTAATAAAGAAAGCGCAATGGAATGCAGCATTAAGGAGCTTGAAAAAATCGGCAGAATATTCCTGGTAGACGGAACCAACACATGGTTTGATATAGGAGAATTTGAAATAGTTCCTGCCGGGGAAGAAAGGTAGTGGTTAACGTGAAAACATTGTATTTTGAAGGTGCTGGCTGGGAAAAGGCAGAGCGCAGCATCAACACCATAGGCAACTGCCGTGTTAGAACAGCATTTCACCTTGATAACGGCAAGGGAGTTTATCTTGAAATTGTTTGCGGTGAAATGCTTGGCGAAAGAAAGAAGCTTTATGGCGGCTTGCAGTATGTAGGCTTCGTAGACTTCTTATTCTACATCACGGATGAAGAACCGAACGATGACTGCAATAAGTATAAATTGCCCGGTATGCGTAACACTCATTTTGCTTATGACTTCGATTCGATTCTTGCTTTTGTGAATAGCTTGGGAGCATCGTTTGATAAAATATGTGTGCTGCCAAACCTTGCCGGATATAGAGTACATTCAGATGACCTGGCAAAGCGATACAACTATGCTGATGAGTTTACGCCAGACTGGGAGGTTATAAAGAGAGCGAAAAAAATTCACGAATACTTTTACCAGCTGGAGAAATCGGAAGGCAAGAAGTTCCCTAACTTCTCTCTGTACAATGACGAAGGCGACAAGACAAAGCTTTACTTGATCAGGTATTATAACGGCTATAATAAGAAATGGCTCATTGATGCGTCAAGCGATTCGTGGTTAAAAACGATGATTGAAGTATCTTAACAAAAAGCCTGCGGGAAATCTCGCAGGCAATATTTTTATAAAAGATTATATTGATTACATAAAGAGAACGCTGTATAATGATAAAAGATATAATAATTAAGGTGGTGCTACTATGTCAATAGAAAACAAAATCAAGGTATTAATCGCTTCAACAGGAAAAAACCAGGCTACATTAGCTAGGGAAATGGGCATTACGCCAATGTCCCTGAACTACAAGGTTAAAAAATGCAAATCACTTAAGCTTCTGCTGGAGCTTGCAACTGCCTGTGACTTTGAGGTAGTTCTGCGCAAGCGTGACGGCAGCATTGAGTATGAAGTAACCAAAGAAGATTTAGAAGAAAACTAACATTTTATAAAGAAAATCCTTTACAAAAGCGGAGAATTATAGTATAATATAATTGTAAGGAAGATATAAGAACTTACAAGAAAGGAAGTCGAAAAAATGTTAGAAAAGAAAATCTCCGCATTAAAAAACATGAATAACGAAGAGTTGGTAAGAGAGTATGAAAAAATGGTAATGTACAATACTCAACACCTGGAAGCTTGCCTCGGTAAATCCGGTCAGTACGAGGAAGCAATTAAGGCTGAAATCCTCAGCCGCATGAATTAAGGAGGGCGAGCAAATGAAGTACGAAGTAACTTTTTCATGCGGTCACACCGGAACGGTACAGCTGTACGGCAAAGGTGATGAGCGTGAACGTAAGATTCGTTATTTTGAAGAATATGGCATATGCTCCGAGTGTTACAAAGAGCGCCGTGCTATAGAAGCAGAAATTGGCTGCAAACATGTAACAATGTCCTACAAGGCATATAAGACTGATTACAGTTTCTGCGACGTTTTAAACGATTCTTACGATAAGCAGGAAAAAACTATTACGGTGTTAGTTCCGGAAGCGTTGGCAGATTTTATAGATGCTAAAAATAAGTGCGGTGCTACACTGTTTAATGCAGCTATTAAGATTGCTACCAATAACAAGAACAAGGAAGGCAAGCACTACGCAGAGTGCTACGAGATAGTCAAAGCCTATATCAAGGCACACGAAGACTTTGCCAAAGAATTACAGGCGTATATGCAACAACAGAAAGCTAATAAGATTGTTGTTTAACCTGGGATGAAGATAAGTTATAAGGAGGACACCAAAATGAAATACTGGTTTAAATTTCTCGTAAAAGGCGCAGACGGTACTTATGAGGGCACCGAGTTTATAAAAGCTCAAACCGAGCAGGAAGCAATCGCTGATATTAAGGATAATTGGATTGATTATCCTTATACAGATGACGTAGAGGAATGCACATTTGAACCTGACTGCCTGAGCTACAAAGAGCAGGCTGAATGTATCCGCAAGGATGCTGTAAAAGCTTTTAAGGCTGACGGTTGCACCGAGGATGAAGCGAAACGCTTTATCGAAATGGGCGGCGAAGCAATCCTTGCAAAAGATTGGAACCAGTACGCAGCAGACAACGGTTTGGATGAAAAGCTGGAAGATATTCCGGCGCATGGCGATTGCATTAGCCGTGTAACGCTTGACGGCGAAGAATATATCCTGTTGTACGTTCTTTAACGTAAGAAAATCGAAAGGGCGTGATCTCTTGAAGCCGGAAGATATTATTAAGTCTTACAATGCTGAAGGCAGTATTAAAAAAGTTGCTGCGCTGTTCCGCATTTCGGAGCAGAAAGTCAGGAAGGTTCTCATTGATGCCGGACAATACGAAAGTGATATGTCCATACAGGTCAATGATTTGTATGAGCAAGGTTACAGCGTGGAGAACATAGCCGAAAAATTGCGTGTAAGCAAAAGCACTGTTTCAGCATATCTGCCATACACCAAAGGCGTGTATCTTGGCGAAAATCCTTCCAGCAATGCTCTTAAGATAAGAAAGTGCAGAGCTAAAAATGGATAAGTCTTTAAATGAGCTGTTAAATAAATATATAGATGCTTATAGCAAAGGCGAGGATAGCTTAAGAGCGTTTTGGGAGCACGTTATAAGCATTGGAGCTTATGAGCAGATGCGACAGCTTGCTGTATACCAGGATGTTATTTTTAGCTACAAGAAAGACCAAACAAAGCCTGTCTGTAATGGTTACTGCGAAAAAGTCTACACAGCCGAAGATGCAGAGTTCGCCAGGACACAAATAGAGCACCTTTTAAAGTCATGTCAGTAAGGTGTCATTTACAAGGCAATTAAAGGAATGATATAATTAAGATGCAACAATTGGATGATAAACCCTTCTCCTAAAAATATGTTGTGTACTCAAAAAGCCGCCTACGAATGTAGACGGCTTTTTAAATACATAAAGATTAGATAACACTTTATAAAGAAAACGCTTTACAAAAGCAAGAAAATATAGTATAATATAAGTGTAGGGAAGATATAATAACCTACAAGAAAGGAAGTCGTAAATGGATAAAAACAAAATTATATTACTAGACCTTAATTATACTTTAGTGTCTAATCAACAAGCTACTCGTTTGCTAAGACCTTTTTCATTAAGAATGGAAAAAGAAGAATATCGAAAAGACCTTCTTGATGCCATTCAAGACAACTACGTGGTTATTGTTACCGCTAGACCGGAATACCAGAAACAGAATACCTTAGCTAATATTTGGAAAAAAATGAATTGGTATCCTGCTGAATCCTATTTCAATGATATAAATGCAGAACCGCCAACATTTAAAGAATCAGCATTGAGAAGGTTTATTTTTCCGAAACATGGTAGTGCTGGAAGTCAGTATTTGGCGATTGAAAGTAATCCCAAAACTCGTGCTATGTATGCGAGATACGGCATAGAAGCTGTACCTTACGAAACGTTCATTAAGAACTACAAAAAAACAAAAATCGAAGAAACAAGTTTATTTTAATTGTTAAAGCAGGTGCAAGTCACCTGCTTTTTATTTTGGAAGGAGAAAAATATGGAACACATAACTATGAATATTGCTGACATTATTCCGGCATCGTACAATCCTAGAATTAAATTGACGAAAAAAGACTATGAATATCAATGCTTAGATAAAAGCATTGATGAATTTGGTTTAGTCGTACCGTTGATTGTCAACAAGAGAAACAATACGCTTGTTAGTGGACATCAAAGGTTAGAAGTGCTAAAGCAGAAAGGTATAACAGAAGCAGAAGTAGTTCTTGTCGATTTTGATGAAGCACAAGAAAAAGCACTTTGCATAGCTATGAACAAAATAGAAGGTTCATGGGACTATGGGAAATTAGCGGACGTTTTAGAGGAATTACGAGATTCGGAAACTGATATTACTTGTACTGGATTTTCCGAAAAAGAAATCATGGAGTTGTTAGGTGAACTTAATGATTATGATACTGATGTTGATATTGAATCTGTTGTTAAGAAAGACGATAAAGAAAGCGGCATTCCATGCGTTATTGGCGAGTATAGGTTTCGCATTGATGAAGAAGCATTTACAAGTGCGATGGCTGACATAAAGGAAAAAGTTGGCTTTTCAAAAGAAATGCAGCAAAGTGAATTGAAGAGGAGACTTATGCGATGAATATTAAGGTGGTTGATATAAATTCTATTAAACCTAGTGAATTTAATCCAAGAATTCAACTTGATGTTGGATCAGAAGAATTTCAGAAAATAAAGGAAAGCATTATTGAGTTTGGACTTGTAGAGCCACTGTTAGTGAACGAAGTTAATATGTCAATCATTGGTGGGCATCAGCGATATTCTGTTTTAAAGTTTTTAGGTTATAAAGAAGTTCCATGCGTTTTAATTAATGAGCCAGATGAAGAACGAGAAAAAGCTTTATGCGTTGGCTTAAACAAAATTAAAGGTGAGTGGGATAATGACAAATTAACAGCGTTGCTTAACGAAACCGGAGTAAACGAGAGTATTACAGGTTTTGATAAAACCGAGGATGATCTTAATCAATACCTTGTTGACGAAGAAGATGTTGACGAAGAAGATGTTGACGAAGAAGATGTTGACGAAGAAGATGTTGATGGCGGCAACACGATGATTAAAGTAGGTCATATTTCTTTTAAAATTTCACTATATGAATATGACTGTATTATAACTTCGATTAGAAAAAATGGAATATTTACTCCAGAAGCAATTAGAAAAGAGCTGGAAAGGAGAATATTAAATGATTAAAATCGTTCCTATTGATGCTGTAAAGGCATCTGAATACAATCCGCGAAAGAATGACGAAAAGCGACTTGCTTTAGTAGAATTATCGTTGCGTAAATTAGGTTTTTTGCTCCCTATTGTAGCAGATAAAGGCGGCGAAATTCTTTCTGGGCATCAACGGCATTACGTTGCAAAAAAGATGGGGTTTACCAAAATTCCGGTGCAATATGTTGACTGTCCGGAACTTGAAAAACGTAAGAATATCAACATTATGTTTAATCGTGCTACTAATGATTTGCGGAAAAGCGATACTTGCAAAAAAATAAAAGCTAAACTATGTTATCTTGATTTGTCGGCATTAACAAAAAACATCCGTGATATTGAAATTGATAGCAAGGAATCTTTTCCTTGCGTATACAGCGTAAAGCGTTTTGATACTGTTTTATTAGCAAAACAAAATGCCGATAAATTTGACTCCTATATGGCCGCATTAGCTAAATCTCTTGAACAAGCTATTAAGGATAGTATGCAAGCAGTTGTTGATGTAGATGGAAATATTGTGAATGGAGTAGGTCGTATTCAGATTGCAGCAGAAAAGAAAAAGCCGTTTATTCAATGCGTTGTAATTCCTAAAGAGAAAAAAGAATTTGCGACCAATATGCTCAACTTTCTCTCTATGGATTTTTCTGTTGAAGGTAGTTATGCTGATGTTTTGAGATACAATTCGTTTATGCGTTCTAGGAACACTCGTGAAACTGATGAGCAAGGAAGATGTGCTTTAGGTGACGGATTTTTCAAAGGTGTTTTTCCGAAAAACAATGGTCGTGATTTTTTCGCTTTACAGGGTAGACCTTTAGAAATCTGGAAAAAACATTACGGAGATAAGATAGTTGATTTTGGTGCTGGCAAGCTTAATAATACAAGAACATTAAGGCAAGCAGGTATTTTTGTGTCTGCTTTTGAACCTTATTTCGTCGGTGCTGGCGATAAAGTTTATAAAGCTAAAAGCATTGAAATAGCAAAAAAATTTCTTGATGAAGTCGAAAGCGGTGTTGAATATACATCCGTATTTATTTCTAGCGTTTTTAATTCAGTCCCTTTTATGGAAGATAGAATTAAAATAGCTATTATTGCAGCTGCTTTATGTAAACCACGTGGAAAAGTGGTTTGCTGGTGTCAATCTGATGAATCTCATCAATTTGCTCTTACAAAGAAACGAAATGCAAGGGACGAGAAAGGATTAACGTTTGATCTAGATTATGAGCCTAATATTGTTTTAGGAGACTTGCGACAGCATCCAAAAGTTCAAAAGGGGCACACAGAGGGAGAACTTAAAAAGATTTTTGGAAAAAGTTTTAAAAGAATTGACCGTTTGGAAAAAATCTCCAAGTTTTGGTATTTGGAAGCCAGCCAACCGATTGTTTCGTTGGAAAGCCTGGTCGAAGCATTGGATTTTGAATTCGAGCTTCCTTATCCTGATGGTACAACGCTTGGCTTATCTCAAAAAGCTAGGGAAGCCTTTGAAAAGCGTTTAGGCGTACACTTGCCGGAAAGGAAAAGTCATGAATAACATTGATAAAGTATCTCCAAAAGAAAAGTGGGCGTTTGACGAAGATGTTGCCAAATGCTTTCCTGACATGCTAAAAAGAAGCATTCCTGCATACGAAAGCATGAGAAGTCTTGTTTTTTCTATTGGTAGAAACTATGTTAAAAAAAATACGCACATTTGTGATATTGGCTGTAGTGATGGGCAAGCTATTGAACCTTTTATCAAACATTATGGAACGAATAACTATTATGAGTTGCTTGATGTAAGTGAACCTATGCTAAAGAAGTGCCGAGAGCGTTTTCAAGATTGGAAGAAAACACAAATTGTTGATGTTAGAAATTATGATATTAAGAATGGCATTCCTCAATTTTCAAATTCACTCGTTCTCAGCATATTAACGCTTCAATTTACGCCTATTGAATACAGGCATAAAATCGTACAATCCGTATATGATTCCCTTATGCCTGGATGTGCCTTTATTTTGGTTGAAAAGGTACTTGGAAACACATCTGCTATCGACGAGATTTTGGTGAAAGAGTATTACAATATGAAGAAGGAAAACTCATATAGTCAAAAACAGATTGCAGATAAACGGAAAAGCCTTGAAGGCGTACTTGTACCTATTACTGCAAAATGGAACGAAAACCTGCTTAAGGAGTGTGGATTTAAGCAAATTGACTGTTTTTGGCGTTGCCTTAATTTTGCTGGGTGGGTTGCTATTAAATAAGGTGACACAGAAAAGGAGCAACAGGCATGGGAAGCATAAAAAACGGAAATAACAAAAATGCCTGCTGCAATCCTCTAAAACCTTGGGAACGCCAGAAAGGAGAGTCAGGACAGGCATTTGAAGCATTCAAGTTGTATCGTGATTGTGGGTTAAAACGTTCCGTTGGCAAGGTCGCTGAAACGTTGTCTAAAAGTAGGCAACTGATGTCACGTTGGAAAGCTACGTGGGATTGGGACGAACGTGTTAGAGCTTATGATAACGAACTGGAAAAAGAAGCCAGGAAAGAAGCAGCTCGTGACTTAAAAGGAATGACTAAGCGGCATATTCAAATTTCTGTTCAGCTACAAGCGAAAGCTTTAGAAGCATTGAAAAATATGCCAGTTGAAGATATGTCTGCTAAAGACATAAAAGAATTCATTAAGCTTGCGACTGATCTTGAACGCCTTAACCGTTCTTCTCTTGCTGGTAAAGAAGAGGATGAGACCATTTCGCAGGATAACGATATTGAAATTTATTTGCCTGAAAAAGAAACACTATGAAAAGAGTAATACGCCCACAACATGGACCACAGGAACAATTTCTCGCCACGAGTGCTGATATTGCCATTTATGGCGGTGCAGCAGGCGGAGGGAAAACATTCGCTTTGCTTATGGAGCCATTGCGATATATAAATGTTAGTGGGTTTAGAGCAGTTATATTTCGTCAAAGCTATAATCAAATAAATTCGTCCGGTGGTTTATGGGATGAATCTCTTGCTATGTACCGTGGATTAAAAAATGCCGTTCCTCTGGTTACACCTAAGTATCATTGGAATTTTGGAAAGAATAATACTTTGATATTTGACTACTTGGGTAGAGATGGTGACGTTTACAAATGGCAAGGTTCACAAATCGCATTTATAGGGTTCGACGAATTAACGCATTTTAGCAAAAGAATGTTTTTTTATATGCTTTCTCGTAATCGTTCTACGTGTGGAGTTAAGCCGTATGTAAGAGCTACATGTAATCCGGATTCTGATAGCTGGGTAGCTGATTTTATTTCTTGGTGGATTAACAAAGATACAGGCTATCCTATACCAGAAAGAAGCGGCAAGATTCGATATATGTGTGTTATACAAAGCGTAATTTATTGGGCGGATACTCCAGAAGAGCTAGAGCAGAAGCACGGCGTTTCTGCTTCTGACTGTAAATCTGTAACCTTTATTGCTTCGCGTATAACTGATAATCAGAAGTTGCTCGATAAAGACCCTAGCTATTTAGCTAACCTTAAAGCATTGCCGGAAGTAGATAAAGAACGTCTTTTATATGGCAACTGGAAAATCCGTCCTGCTGCTGGCATGTACTTTAAAACAGAAAACTTCACCTTCGTTGATGCTATACCGAAAAATATCGTTGCTTATGCACGTTCCTGGGACTTGGCAGCAACAGAGCCTACGCCGCTCAACCCTGATCCTGACGCAACAGCAGGCGTGTTAATGGGACTGCTTGACGATGGCAGAGTAATCGTCCTTGATGTAAAGCGCAAGCAGATAAAGGCGAATGACGCTAGGAATCTTCTGCGTAACATGGCGGCTATTGACCAGGGTAAATACAAATTTGTACAAATCACGATACCGCAAGACCCTGGACAGGCAGGCAAGGCGCAAGCTCAAAGCCTTGTATCAATGCTTGCCGGGTACTCGGTAGAGATTGTATCGCCGACAGGCAGCAAAGAGGTTCGTGCTACTCCATTTGCTTCACAGGTGCAGGCAGGAAACGTCCTTATCCTTAAAGGTGAATGGAATGATATGTATCTGTCAGAACTTGAATCGTTCCCGGAAAGCAAGCATGATGATATGGTGGATGCGTCAAGTGATGCGTTTAACAAGCTCATGAACTCCCGCAGCTGGGGCGGCTTAACGAGCTAGGAGGAATAATGGTAAGAAAAAAAGATAATTCAATTCGTGCAGATAGCGGATTTAAAGATGCTTTTATTGCACGTAAAGCTCGCAATTATGAAGGTCTGTTAAATGAGCGAAAGCTCACAGACTTAACATTGGCTACAATGTACAGAAATGCTCTCGTGAGAAGGATTGTTACAATGGCTGCCGATGATGCTATGAAGAATTTTATAGAAATCGAAGGCGATTCTGACGATTGTATCTTGCAGGAGCTTGAAACGCTGTTTGTTCAGGAAAAGCTTACAGAGGCTTTATATTGGGACAGACTGTTCGGTATGTCTTGTGCTCTTATCCTTGCTGACGATGGTCAGGAATTAAGCGAGCCTATTAATATCAACCGTTTACGCAGGATTAACGGATTAGAAATTTTTGACAAGCGAGATATTTACCCGGACACAACCTCAATTTATCTTGATACAGATATTCGAGATGCGAACTTTGGCAAGCCGGAGTTTTACATGATTTCGCCACCAAACGGAAATCAGTTTAAAGTACACAGAAGCAGACTGCTTATTTTTGACGGCGAAATGCTGCCGAAGATAGAGCGTATTGCTAATAATGGTGCTGGCTTATCCTGCCTGGATGGTGTTCCGGCTGCGCTGAACCGTGTAAAAACTGCAATGAATAAAACAATCGACATAATGGATAAGGTTAGCACGTCACTGTTAAAGCTTGAAGGTTTAAGCAGTTTGCTGGCAATAGAGGACGGCACGCAAGCTGTTATTCGGCGTTTAGAGCTGATAGACTACTCACGCAGAATTAATGGCAGTGTAGCCGTTGACAAGGAAGATGAATACGGCATTTTCAATATTCCGCTTACAGGTTTAACGGATATTATTCAAGAGTTTGAACAGGCTTTATGCGCCGTTACCGGGTATCCTTTTACTGTTTTGTTTGGGCGGTCTCCGGCTGGCATGAACAGCACAGGCAAGAGCGACCTGCAGATTTACTACGATAACGTCAGACGTATTCAACGCAGGAAAATTCGTCCTGCGTTAGAGTATCTTGTAAGACTTATCCAGCTTGCGAAAGAAGGACCGACCAACGGCAAGGAGCTTGAAAAGTGGAGCATTAAGTTTAAGGCAATCGAACCGCTAAATGATCTGGAGCAAGCCAACGTTGACAAGACACAGGCGGAAGTAAGAGCTGCCGTTGTTAAGCTTGTTTTTGACCTGGTTGATAATCAGCTGTTAGACGCAACGCAAGCACGCCAATACCTCAAAGAGCGTGGAGACATTCCAGTTACAGAAAGTGAGCTGGATTTAGATGATGAAGAAACAGAAGAAATCAATACGCTACCTTAAAGTAAAGAAGCGTCCGAAATATCCAAAGAATTTTGAGCGTGATTATTATCGCGTCCTCAGAGCCGTTGTAAGACGTTTAAAAAGTGCCACGAATAACAATATACCTACGCTGGCATATTCGTTGCGTCAGGACGATGACAGCACCGTTACAGACACTTTTGTTCAGGCGATACTTGCCGAGCTTTTAAAGAGCATGACTATCGAGGAAGCTATAAGCGAATTAGAGCTTATTCTTGCTGGCGTGTCCAGCGTTGTCGATGCTAATGTTATCAGTGCTTTTGCAGAAGCAGTCAGCGTTGATGTGTTTTTGAATGATTCAGCTTTACTTGATACAGTAAAAGCGGAATGGAAAGCGCAGCAGAGCAGGCTGGTGGACAGCATAGTAAATACCTATATCGAAAAGCTGCAAATTATTGTTAGTAATGCTGTTCAGCGTGGCACTGCTATGAGTGAAGTTAAAGAAGAAATCAAGGTGCTGCTTAACACTACCAACAAGCGGGCGAAATTTATCGCAAGGAACGAGGTAGGTAATCTGAACGGCATTATAACAATGCGTAGGCAGGTTGATTGCGGTATAGGCGTGTATCAATGGTCATCGTCACATGATGAACGTGTCAGACCTTCTCATGCTGAGATGGATGGGAAATACTTCTATTGGAACAGCGACAAGGTTGGTGAAATCAACGGCATAAAGGTTTATCCTTCTCCGAAATATCATCCGTGTATGGATTATAACTGCCGTTGTGTAGCATTACCTGTTATTGACCTGGAGCAATGGAACATGACAACAGCAGTTCCAATGGGTAGGGTGGACGTAAAGAAAAGTAAAGAATTAGGTTAGAAGGCATATGCAATTTGTCGCATATGCTTTTTATATACCCCAAAATAAGGAGGTGAATTTTTTGGGAAGTGTACAACGATATGAACGCATTGATTCATGGATGTTTGTTAGCGGTGCAGTTACTGACGCTGACGGCTTCTTGCGTGATTCTCCGATTGTGGCACGTACTGGCATCTATATTTACCAACAGCCAGACGGGACTATTAGAAGAGAGTACAGGCCGCCTGAGGAAGTGTTTGACACTGACAGTGAAGCAAGTTTTGTCGGCAAGCCTATTGTGGTAGGACATCCTGCCAGCGGCATTGTAAACAGTGATACCGCACAAGATTTAGCCATTGGTACAATTTTGTCCAGCGGTTATCCAAAGGACGAAACAAATATTGCCTGTGACATTGTTATCCATAATCCCTCTGCTATCGGTGAAAAGCGTGGCTTGTCTTTAGGTTACAGAGTGGATGTTGAAGAAACTCCAGGCACTACACCGGACGGACAGCAATATGATGCTATCCAGCGTAACATTCGTATCAATCATTTAGCCGTTGTTGATAGGGCACGTGCCGGAGCAAAAGCACGGCTTAATCTTGACGGTGACGAAATTATCGAAGGAGTAGAAACGAAAATGAAAATTAAAATTGATTCTGTTGATTTTGAAGTTGACGAGAAAATTGCCAACTACGTCAACTCTTTGCAAAGCAAAGAAGAAAACGCTCGTGTAAAGCTTGATACTGCTAACACTGAGCTTAAAACTGTAAAAGAACAAAATACCACTCTTAAAGCTGATGCTGATGCTTTAAAAGCTAAAGCTGATGCAATGACCGCAGAGCGTGATGCCTGTCTCTTATACACATCTCCGAGCCCACGAGACCGGA
>ENA-OWZE01000376-OWZE01000376.1-human-gut-metagenome-genome-assembly--contig:-NODE-376-length-19497-cov-6.236190_pt1 | contig 19497 bp, 14 predicted proteins | sample MGYA00249759_ERZ652104 | MGnify/ENA primary metagenome ERZ652104 (study PRJEB26925, sample SAMN05827048) | human gut metagenome | biome: ENVO:2100002; feature: ENVO:00000062; material: ENVO:00002003...
GCCTTTACACGCTCCAAAAGGTAGTCACTGGAAAGGAACTCGTGATAATCAGCAAATTTCTTGTTCGTCTCAATAAGGTATTTCGCCGTTGCATCTTCCGTCAGCTTAAAGATTTTGCTGTTGATATGCAGACTGGAAATATCTGGCAATTTATCGCCTGTTTGGTTATCCTTGCCTGCTGCAGACTTATCATCAGCCTTTCCTTCTACGCTGGTAGATACATCCTGCTTTTCCTTATAAATCTTTTCATCCGTAAGATGATTTTCTGCATCCGTCTTGAAATAATCATCACTTTCAGGTAAATCGCCTACTTTTCCCTTTGCCTGATGTGTTTTATTTACAATATCTTTGGCTTCAATTTTTACACCACTAACACCGCTCAAAAGGCTTAAGCGCTCGCTGTCAGTGCCCTCCTCATCACGCATCGTATGGTCATAGTAAGGAATCACAGTAGTACCATAAACCCAACGACAACGGATATGCATTCTTCTATGCTTTTTATACTTCCAATAATGGTAATCATTACCACGGTCATAGTAATGTATCGTTCCCTGATAGCCAACATTTTCTACCGTACCACCAGCATTGACAGTTAAATTTTTGCCTGCCTTTATTTTGCTGTAATGGTTGGTCAGGTCTTTGTCCAAATCAATATTGATGTTACCGCTGGCAATGATATTCGCATCTGCAGTCTCTTTATCAATCTGCGCAGTCAAAATCTGCCTGTCAAACTTGCGCACTGCATCATAATAATTAGGTGCGTTCAAATGCGGTATCCTGTAGGAAATATCCTCATGGCTTTCTTTAAAGCTTGTCTCAAAAATCTCTTTCTTGTTGACAAGATTCTTCGCCTTAATGCTGATATTGCCTTCACTTTCTATATCAGAGGAACGGTTTATAACTGTATCCTGTGCATTTAAAGACAAATCACCTGCAGCATTGATTAAAGAGCCTTGCTTTACGCCTGCTTTGTTCTGATTTGTAATATTGGTGGCAGAAATTGTGCCACTAGCGCCAACAGCAACCAAACCATCTTCGTTCAGGAAATCGCCAATGCTGTTGATTGTCAGATCCTTGGTGACAAAAATATTACCAAGGTCTTTATTTGTGAAATCGTTTGAAGTGTTTATAACAGCATTTTTACCGACACCAAAATATGCACTGTCCTGATTCGTAAGACTGCCTAAATCTGCTTCCAGATTGCCTTGTACGTCAACACTTGCTTTACTGCTGCGCATTGTGTCAGCAGTTATTTTCGCATCCCCGCCGGTATGTAAATTAGCCAGGTTGCTGTTCAGCAGCATGCCTGCTTTTATTTCCCCATCGCCGGAAACATAAATATTGGCATAATTATTATTCAACGTATTGCTTGCTTCTAACTGCAGGCTGCCCTTGCTGACAAAAGCGCCTTTATTAGTATTGCTGAAATCCGTCGTCGTAATTTTTGTCAAAGCATTATTGCTATCTGTGCTTATAGTTGCACCGTCATTAGCAAATCTATTAGCAACAGTAAGCGTACTATTTCGCCCATAGTTAACCAGGGCAGTATCCTGATTTATAAAATCAGCTGCCCTCACGTTTAAATCATTGCCAGCTAAGATGATAGATTTATTATTACTAATAGACGCAGCAATATTGATATTCGCATCATTTCCGGCAGAAATCAAGCTGTTATTAGTATTAGATAATTTTGCAGCAGAAACCTTAAGAGCTTCGCCTGCTTTCAAGGTAGCCTTATCCTGCTCCACATCACCACTTACTGTAGCTGTTAAATTGTTCTGTGCTTCAATGTAACCCAAGCTGCTATTTTTAAGTGCACCAGCATTTATCTGCATATTTTCTGTTGCAGCAATCTTACCAGTGTTCTGCAGCAATCCATCTGCACTGATATGCAGTTCATTGGTATATACTTCACTTTTGTCTACCTGCAGGTTGTTCGTGAAGATCTTCAACTGCTTAGGATTGCGCGCATTCAGGCCATCACCGGCTATAATCATATCACCCTTGTTGTCACTGAATTTAAAGCTGCCATCTGCCCAGTTTGTCACAGCACCTGTAGATAGAACTACATTATCTGTGTTGATAAACCCAAGTCCGTTAACACTTATACCATTGGCATTAGCAATAACAACACTTGCTTTGTTTCCTGCAACCTCCAGATATCCGTTAAGTGTGCTGGCATTGCTGCTGGTAACCTCGTTTAAGATTACACGCGCACCTTTGCCGGCAAGGAACATATTGCGGTCAATGTAACCGCCAAGCTCAGTTTTAGTGTACTTGGTTGCGTTATTCAAAATCAGGCCTGTGGATTTAATGTTGAAGTCACTGTACAAATTACGGGAAACACCGTTGCCGTTCACTTCCGCAATCTGCACCAGGTCAACACCATTAGCAGCCTTGTCAATAATTGGTTTATATTTACCATTGGCGTTAGCATCTGCCACTAAATCTATGTCATTGTCACTTATCTTATCCTTTTTCACCGTAGCCGCAACACCAGAAGCTTGCGCTATATCAGGCAAGGCAGGAGCTTTAAAATCTTCTGCCTCACGCGGGGCTTCAGGATTTGGCGTCGCAGGTATTACCGGTTTATCAGGATTGATTTCTGTAATGCTTACACCGATAGTATTATTAATTTTACCATCTGCGCCAATAGTATAAATATTATTCTTGTTTAAAGTAACCTTATCTGCTTGAACATTTACGCTACTTTTTGCACCTATAGAGCCACTGCCACTAAGAATACCACCAGCAGAAACACGTGCTTCGCCACTGCTATGCATATATCCGTCATTGTTTATATCTTTAGCACTGGCTACATGCAATATACTTGATGCATTGATATTGCCACTGTTTACAATTTCATCAGCAGTAATCCTTAACGCTGCAGCGTCCTGCAAAAATTTAGGATTTTCCTCTTCCTCTTCTGCAGTGTAAGCTGCGCCTGCTTCCAAAGTACCACTGTTGGTCAGCTTGCCGCCAACAGTCAGCGTCATATCCTTTTGTGCCGTTATAACGCTGCTGTTTTCAATGTCTTCTGTACTGTTGACCATCACGTTGCCATCGGAGGTAAGAGATGTGTAATCCTTATTCGATAATCCGTCCGCAGTATTACTGCTACCAGCGTTTTTAGTAAAGACAATCCTGCCGTCATTGGTAATGCTTAAATTCTCCTGCGCTTTCAGGTTGCCGCCAATATTCATGCCCAGTCCTTTTTCCGTACCTACAAGCATAATCCTGCCGGCATACATACCACCCAATGCAGCCACATCAAGTGCCACCTGTGGCTTTTCCGCAGTCGCAGTTGTTTTATGGACTTCTAACGAGCCATCTGTATTGTATTTTACCTCATTGCTGCCTGCTACAACATTTATCGCCTCATTTGCCCAAAGCTCATCATTAATTTTTATCGCACGGGCCATAATATCTAATTTATCAGGTCTGTAATCTGTGCGTTGGTCTTCTGTTAAGCCAGCATTCTGAATATCTATAGTACCTTTTGTAACAGAAAAGCCATTTAACTTACCGTCAGCACCCCAATCAGGCACACCTGTAGTCAGCGTAGCTCTGCCTACATTGATAAAACCAAAGCCCTTGCCGACAATGCCGTTGGGATTGGCAATTACTAAATCAGCTTTTGTACCTGCAATCTCCAGCATACCATTCAGGTTTGTTTTGCCTGTACCTGTTACTTCAGAAAGAATCAGCTTTGCTGCATTTCCCTGCAAATTGGCGTTAGCATTCAACGCTCCTGCTAATTGGGAATTATACTGCGCGCTTCCTGTATGGTTGTTGAATACAATACCATTGCCAGCCACATTGAAATCAGTAAATTTATTGTGTGATAGGCCATTACTGTCCGGTTTCACTATATTGATTATATTACCGTTTACATTCGCTCCACCTGCTTCTGCAGTAACTGCTGCATAGCAAGGGATAACTGCCTGCATCTGCAATGATAAAGCAATAGCCAAAGCCAAAAATTTCTTTCTGTTCTTACCCAAATTCCCCATAATAGCCCTCCATCCTAAGGCTTATACCGATATCTTTAAATCTGCGCTGTAAGCATCAGGCCATACGTTCTGCTAGCAGTCTTAAAGCCTTCCGGCTTCTTGACCGGATAACCAACAAATGCATCATAGCTGAAAGCCCCTATTCTTCCTCGCATACCGATTGCACTGCCTACTAATTCCGTCCCTAATAAATATTCGGCAGATGGTCCTGATACCTTGCCATAATCCAATGCCAGATATAGCTGATGCGGTAAATCATCTATCGGAAAACGCAGCTCATTGCGTACTACAATGCCATCTTCTGCTGAAAGCGTCTGCTCTCCATCAAAGCCACGTACACTGTACCAGCCTCCTATAGAAAAGAATTCACTGCCATATATTCTCTGGTCTGCTTTTTGCCCACGCACGGAAACATTATACTGCGCATCATACCCATTTCCAAAAGGCACCGGAGCAGTATAATTAGCGCTGAGCAGATACATATTGTACTGCGTTGTTGCTTCATCCGTCATACCGTCAGTAGGTCCTGCATCTGCATACCACGGCAAGCCCTTCTGCCATTTCAGCGAGGCATCTAATACGCTTGCACCAAGATACTGCCTGTGATTGACACCGACCTGCATTGCTGTTGTCTTTTGGCGTTGCACCTCTATTTCCGTGCCGTCTATATAGCTGTGACGAGTTTTATGTACAAGGCCAAGCTCAAAATCAGTTTTACTCTTTTGGTCACGCTGTAGCAAATGATTCCAGCTTATGCTGTCACTTGTAAATTTACCGCTGGAAACAAAAGGGTTTACTGCATATTCAACAGTCTGGTGGTAATCATTCTTGCTATGGCTAAAAGTAAATCGCTCTTTACCGAATGGGACACTGTAGTACAAGCTGTTCGCCCTTGTTCCCTTACGTTCTCCTGATTGCGTAGCATCTTCATTCCAGCTTGCATAAAATACATCGTTCGCTGAAAAAGGCTGCAACAGCTGCAATGTTGCGCTCATCTGTGCCCTGCCTGTTGTCTTAGTGCCACTGTTATCTACTGAAGTCATTAAAGTCCATGGCTTTGTGCGCTTAATATCTATAACGAGATTACTTTCACCTTCATTACTGCCCGGCTCAATCTTGATATCTGCACTCTGCGAAGGCACATTGTTAAAATTATCTATGGTCTGTTCTATATCACGTATATTAAGTATTGAACCTCGCTTCATGCAAACTGCATTATGCCAAGTTCCCCAAGTTTTTTCATTCCTAAATTTAATATCCCCCACAATACCCGGAACTAATGAAAAGACAAATTTACCTTTTGATAAATCCTGTTCACCAACATATACTCGCGTCGTTATATATCCGCGGTTGATGATTTCCTGGTTGATTCGTTTCAGCAATTCATTTATGCCGTTCACACCAATTCTCTGACCATTAAACTGTGCTAGATATTCATCTATCCAAGTAAATTTATATCCATACTCAGGCGCAGAAAGTACAAACTGTTTGATTTTAAAACTGTTCTCTTCCTCAGGTAAAACAAAAGCCTCCAAACGGCTGCTTTGCTGCTGCGATTTAGCCATAGACTGACTAACGCGATGCTGCAAATCCTGTTCAGCGCGTTTGGAAGCTTGCTCCTGCTCTTTCTGAGCAATTATCTGTTGTTGTGTATCTAATTGAGCTGCATAAACAGATGCGGGTAAAGTAATACCGGTCAACATTATAATAAGTAAATCTTTTGCTAAATTTTTCACGCAGCTCACTCCTAAAAATATATTCTATCATTGAACAGAATTAAAATATTAATAGGATGATTTTACCACAAATTTATATTTTTGCAAAGAGTTTCAGTGTAAATTTCTAAGCATAAAACAGTCTTACTGTATATATGCCTTCAGCACATCGCTCTGCTTGTCAAGGCACAGATACTTGTAGACCGGTCTGCCAACGCTGCCGCGGTGCAGATCCAGCTTCAGCAGATGCAGGGATTTCAAAAACTCCAGATATTTACGGATAGAAACGCGGGAGATTCCTACCATGCCTGCCACCTCTTCGGTAGTAAACATGCCGTCAATACCGCAGATGCAATCCCAAACAGTGCCTAAGGTGTTTTTATCAAGTCCCTTTGGCAAAGTTACCGCAACCTGATTTTCCTGACGCATAATAGTAGTGTCAAGGTCAGCCTGCTTAATGATGCCCTGCTCCTCAACAATCTGATAGCGCTTCAGATAATTGTTCAGTGCAAGGTTAAAGCGTTCAAACTCAAAGGGCTTGATAATATAATCGACAGCGCCTAAACGCAGCGCCAGCTTAATTTTATCCTTATCGTTTGCTGCCGAAACGATGATGACATCTACATCATAACCATTCTCGCGTATTTTAGCCAAAAGCTGTAAACCATCCATAGTAGGCATAAAGACATCAAGAATGATTAAATCGTATTTGTTCTGACGCAGCAGCTTCAGTGCAGTATCTCCGTTGCCGGCAATATCGCACAGCTGAAAGCCCTTGATCTGGCTGAGATAGTGCTCATGCAATTGGGCAACCATCGGGTCATCTTCTACAACTAACACGTTAATCATCTTAATCCCCCTCTTTCCTGGTCGGAAGCCTTACGGTAAAGGTAGTGCCCTCACCCAGAGCAGACTCCACAGTAATGGTGCCATTAAGGTTATTGATGCTTTGCTTAACCAGATATAAGCCAAAGCCATGACCGCTTTCGCACTTGCTGCTGAAGCCACGCTGGAAGATATGTTCGCGTATCTCGTCACTCATACCGGGACCGGAATCCTCCACGACAATAACAATCTCGCGGTCAAAATCCAGAATCGAGAGATTAACAATGCGTTCACCGTCAAAATTCTTCAACGCATCAAAGGCGTTTTCAATAATATTGCCGGCAATCAGTACAATATCATGTACCGAAGGCACATCCAGCTCACTGTGCAGTTCGCTTTCCTCTGTCAGAGAAAAGTCGATATCAAGTTCACGGCTGCGGCTTATTTTACCGAGGATAAAGCCTGATAATGTAATGTCTTTCAGGCGGGTTACTACATAAGAAACCTCAGATTGTCTGTTATAGGCAATTTCCTGCGTAAAATTCTTCAGCTCGTCATAAGCCTTCATATCTATCAGGCCCATAATCACATGCATTTTGTTCATAAACTCATGTGTCTGCGCTCTTAAAGCAGTAGCATAATTTTTAAAGCCTGTCAGCTGGTTAGCCATCTCTTCTACTACAGATTTTTTGCGGAAGGTAATTACGGCACCGATAATGTTCTTACCATCCAGCAGTGGTACTGCAGTAATAATAAAGACAGTATTACCCATCTTGACACTGGCATCAACTAAAGTCTTACCTTGTTTTATAATATCATCCAACGGCACACGTTTCAAGACATCTTTAGCAGATTTCCCAAATAGTTCATTAACTCCTTCAATACCTGCTTGCTTCAAAAGCAATTGGGCCTCGGAGTTGACAAGCGTAATGTAGCCGTTGCTGTTGATATTGATAATGCCTTCACGTACAGAGTTAAGAATAACATCGCGCTCCTGCAGCATTCTGGCGATTTCTTCCGGCTCATAGCCGAAAAGAACACGTTTAATTCTCTGCGCCAGATAAATTGCACCCCAGATGCCGACTATCAGGCCAAGCAACGTCATAGACAGCAAGAATAAAACTGCATCTATTGTAGAATTATTAACGATTTCATCTGAATAACCGGTAACAACATAACCGATGGTTTTTTTATTGTCATCTTTAACAAAGCCAATAGCCTTATTGGGAATCGAGTAGTTTTCCTTATAGGAAATATTGTTGCGTCCCGCATATTTGTCAACCAGATTACGCGCACTATGCTCGAAGTCAGGCAGCTTGCCGGGGTTATACAACACGCGCAGATGGCGGTTCTTGTCGTAAATCGCTACGCCAGCTTCATCCGAATGGTCAACATCGTTAACAAAGGCAGCCATAAAGCTGTCTACGGAATCCTCCGGCCTCTTGTTCTGCTTCTCCAGGCTCTCCCTTATTTTCGGAGAGTTACAGAGAATGTTGTTGATGCTTACGGCATTGATACTGACGCGGTCATAAATTACCCGCGCCACCTTTTGCGTCGTAAACAAGGATGTCGGCAGCAGTGCGATACACACTACGAGCGTAATAAGTACTACTATTTTCTGTAAAAGTGAAAGCGTTTTTCCTGATTTGTAATTGTAATTATCTTTAGATTTTCTCCACATCAGCAGGTACCGTCAGGAACTGAATACCAGGATTTCGTTCCAGAATCCAATTCAGGGACCACTCGTTATTTACAAGAATAACAGGTCTGTCCTTTTTATCATAAACAAGCATTCCGTTATCCAAGCCTTTAATGTTCTCAATCAGCTTCTTATCCTCTGCGTATACCCAACGTGCAACGGAGTACGGCAGCTGGTTCATCAGCAGCTTAGAGCTGTACTCGTTGAGCAGACGGTATTCCAGAACCTCCAGCTGCAGTACGCCGACTACGCCGACGATGTAGCTTTCAAGACCTACGCCCTCCTGACGGAATACCTGAATAGCACCCTCCTGCGACAGCTGGATGATGCCCTTTTCAAACTGCTTGCGTTTGAGGGAGTCTTTAGGCTGTACGCGGGCAAAAATTTCCGGCGGGAATACGGGGAAGTCTTCAAATTGCAGCTTCAGGCTGCTGTCGCTCAGGGAATCACCGATACCGAAGATACCCGGATCAAAAACGCCGATAATGTCACCTGGATATGCTTTTTCCACTATTGTGCGCTCCTGAGCCAGGAACTGCTGCGGCTGTGCCAGCTTAACCATCTTACCTGATTGCTTGTGGTAAACGCTCATTCCTTTGTCAAAGACGCCGGAACAAATACGCATGAAGGAAATTCTGTCACGGTGAGCAGGATTCATATTAGCCTGGATTTTAAAAACAAAAGCAGAGAATTTTTCGTTCTCCGGTGACAATATTGTACCATCCTGCAGCATTCTTGGCTGTGGCATGGGAGACATTTCCAGAAATTTTTCCAGGAAGCTCTGTACGCCGAAGTTGGTCATAGCACTGCCGAAGAACATCGGAGTCAGCTCGCCAGCGTTAACCTTTTCCATGTCAAACTCATCGCCTGCCATGTCCAGCAGCTCGATGTCATTGCACAGGTTTTCGTACAGCTCGTCACCCAGCAGCTCTCTGATTTTGGGATCATCTAAAGAACCGGTAGTGGATTTCAGCTTTTTGGCACCATGGCTGGTGTCGTCCTCGAACAGCTCAATGGTGTTTTCCAGACGGTTATACACACCCTTGTAATGGCCGTCGATACCGATAGGCCAGTTAATCGGATATGCGCGGATATTCAGCACCTTTTCCAGCTCGTCCATCAGGTCGAAGGGGTTACGGCCGTAGCGGTCCAGTTTGTTGATAAAGGTAAAGATAGGCAGACGGCGGCGGTGGCAAACCCAGAACAGCTTCTTGGTCTGCGGCTCCACGCCCTTAGCAGCGTCAATCAGCATGACAGCACTGTCGGCAGCCATCAATGTACGGTAGGTATCCTCGGAGAAGTCCTGGTGACCGGGGGTATCCAGAATGTTTACGCGGAAGCCGTCGTAATCAAATTGCAGTACGGAAGAAGTAACGGAAATACCACGCTGCTTTTCAATCTCCATCCAGTCGGATACAGCGTGCTTATTGCTCTTTCTCGCCTTTACGGAGCCTGCCAGGTGAATAGCTCCGCCGTAAAGCAGCAGCTTTTCGGTAAGGGTAGTTTTACCTGCGTCAGGGTGAGAAATAATAGCGAAGGTACGGCGTTTCTTAATTTTATCCATCAATTCTGTCATTATGTATATGCTCTCCTATTTCTTTAAATTTTTGGTAATCCTGGCAATTTCATCCTCATCGGAAACCAGCTCGTCTACTGCCGGATAATCGGCGTTCTGCTCCTCGTACAGCTTGTAGGCATCAAGAATCTGCATTTTGATGTAGTCGGGAACAGGGATTTCCGTCTGCAGCTCACCGCGCATGGTTACACGAAAGGCAACGTTCTCATAGCGTTCACCGCTGTAGGTTTCGCAGGTGAAGGAGGTACGCATGAATTCATCCTTGAAGGTGCAGTCCTTCAGGATGTGCGCCTTGCGCTCCTTATCCCAGGCTGCATAAATTTTATACAGCTCCTGCTGTGCCTCCACCGGCACGTCCTCGCCCAGGACAACGGTTTCTGTTTCATCTATCGGCGTGCAGTCCATGTTGTTGTAGACTGTGCCATCCTCCAGCTCCAGGTCAACTGTCAGCACATAGTCAACCTCATGAAAGCTGGCTGTTTTAATCTGCCATTTCTGCTGCCAGCGGGCAATGCAGTCCGGGCAGATAAATTTGGTATCGCGAATGCTGTTGTTCATGTAATTGTCACGATAATACAATTTTTCTCCGGGCACAAAATGTTCGCCGCATTCACTGCAGACGAATTCCAATGTACGAATCATCGGTCAAAACCTCCCAATATAATATGAAAAAGCCCTTACTTCGAATGCAAGGCGCTCTGCTATAACAGTAATCAGTAATGCCGTGGCCGTTGTGAAGCTGTGTTCCCAAGCTGTAAGCCTTCGGCCTGATGTTTTACAGCTTTTGCTGTCAATTACTGTTCAAATTGCTTTATTATGCCGTCAGCAGCAACTGAATCTCACCTCTGCTGCCCGACAGCTGCGCAAAATATATTCACACGTTCTATATTATAACATATCAGATTGTTTTTCCCTAATAATTTTTCTTTAAAATGAGGGTTGTTTGGGACGTATCGCAGAGCGAATTGTATAAAATGCTTACTACTCACATTTTTATGGGATTTTTTGTGTTCTGAATCACACTTTTATGTAAATTTACGCAAATAAAAAGAACCAAAATCGGTTCTAAGTTTATAAGATTAGTTTTTCCCAAGCTCTTATCGAGAGCATTATAATATTTTCCCGCGTGCCCCAACTTCCTTTTAAACATGAAAAAAGCCTTTACGATAAACGTAAAGGCTATAAGTCCGACATTGGTCGGAGCGGCGGGATTCGAACCCACGACCTCTTCCACCCCAAGGAAGCGCTCTACCAAGCTGAGCCACGCCCCGAATCACAAGGAGTATTATACAGGTTTATTTGGATTTTGTCAACACTATTTTATAAATGATTTTAAACTTTTTTTACACCGTCTGTATCGAGGTCCAGAATATGGTAGCAGGCATGCTCATTATTGGCCGCAAACACGTCTACCATAGCCTTGGCAATGCGCTCACAGTCTGCCTCCGGCGAAGCATAGGCCATCACTGTAGAGCCTGCACCGCTGATAATAGCGTTATAAGCGCCTGTCTCTTTGGCAGCCGCAAAAACGTCGGGCAAGCCCGGAATCAGATGCGCACGGTACGGCTGATGCAGCTTATCCTCCAGCGCCATGCCCAGATACTCATAATTGCCGCTCAGCAGCGCACCAACCAAAAGCGAAGCTCTAGAGGTATTATAAACTGCGTCCTTGTGCGGTACAGTCTTGGGAATAGCCTGGCGCGCAAGCGACGTAGGCAGCTTGCTGTCGGGAACAACGGCGATGAACTTCAACGGCTTGGCAGGCAGCAGACGCAGGGAATGCGCCTTCTCCTGCTCCATATAGCTGATGGTGAAGCCGCCGTACAGCGCCGGTGCCACATTATCGGGATGCCCTTCGATTTCCGTAGCGATACCGAGAAGCTCATCCTTGGTATAATGGTCATCACACAAAGCGTTGGCTGCAAACAGACCGGCAACAATCGCACTGGAGCTGCTGCCCAGACCGCGGGACATTGGAATGCGGTTGAGCATCTTTACCTTCAGACCGATGCGCTGGCCGTCGGTTACGGCGTTCCACACGCGCAGAAAGCTGGCGAAAGCCAAATTACGGCCAAACGGCTTCAGATAATCTGCACCCTCGCCCTCTACCTCCAGCTGGAAGCCCTTCTTATCGGTTATTTCATAGCTTACTTCGTTATACAAGTTGCAGGCCAGGCCGAGAGTATCAAAGCCGGGGCCGCAGTTGGCTGAGGTTGCGGGAACCTGAATAAATACTTTTTTCATGCTGCCGCCTCTTTATGCCAAATGGCTGTCTTCTACACGAATCACACAGCTGATTGCTTCTACTACCGGCAGTACGCGCAAAATTTGCAGCGCCATCTGCAGATTAGCCTCCGAAACACTGTGGGTAATTACAACAATCTCCGCCTTATTGCTCAGAACATCATTAGTCTGCACAACATTGCGCAGGCTCACGTTCTGTGCGCCGAAGGCTGCAGCGATAGCTGCCAGTGCGCCCGGTTTATCTGCTACCTGCAGACGGATATAAGCCGGTGCGGACATCTTATCAGGCGGGCAGAGGCGTTTTTCCTCAAAGCAGGTGCAGCTGATGCGTCCGGTGGACTTGTGCTGCATATTGCGGGCAATATCAATAATATCTCCGCAGACAGAGCTTGCAGTCGGCATACGGCCTGCACCGAGGCCCAGGAACATTGCTTCACCGATAGCATCACCGTTGACAAAAACTGCGTTGTAGACGCCATTTACGCCTGCCAGCGGATGGGAAAGCGGAATCATCGTCGGGTTAACACGCAGGCTGACACCGTTTTCGGGATCGTTCTTGGCAATCGCCAGAAGCTTTACTGCGTAACCGAGGTCAGTTGCATATTTTATATCGCAGGCTTCAACGCTTTCAATGCCTTCAACCTGTACATCGTCCAGATTGAAGCGTGTATTGAAGGCGATAGATGCCAGAATAGTAATTTTGCGCGCAGCATCCAGACCGCCTACATCGGCAGTAGGATCGGACTCTGCATAGCCCTTTGCCTGCGCTTCCTTCAGCACCTCGTCATAATCAAGGTGTTCGTTAGCCATCTTGGACAGCATATAGTTAGTGGTGCCGTTCACAATACCCATGATAGAGGTAATCTGATTGGCTGCCATACTGGTTTTCAAAGGTCCGATGATAGGAATACCGCCGCAGACGCTGGCTTCAAACATAAAGTCGCAGTTGTGCTCATGTGCCAACGGAAACAGCTCTGCGCCGAATTTGGCCAGAACGTCCTTGTTGGCAGTAACAACATGCTTGCCGTTGGCAAAGGCTCTGGCGATAAATTCCTTGGCAGGATGCTCGCGGCCCAGCAGCTCAACGATAATATCAATATCCTTATCCTCAAGCACCTCATCGGCATTATCGGTGAAAATATATTTATCACCGTATTCCTGTTTCAGGCGTTCTACATGGCGGTCAAGCACCTTGGTGATTCTTACCGGCTTGCCTACCTCTTTGGCTATTTTTTCTGCATTTTTCTCTAAAACCTTCAGCACGCCGCCACCGACAGTGCCGGCGCCCAACAGACCAACATTTACAAAATCCTTCATTTAGTACCCCTCCAATACCTCAATCAGTAATCGGTTATACCTGACCTAAAACTTCCAGACGTTTTACGCCGTCAATCATGCGCAGCTTGTCCAGCAATGCCTCCAGATCTATCGTCAGATGCTTGGTTTCGATAGAAATAGTGGTGTTGGCAACGCCCTGCAGAGGAATACCCTGGTTGATGGTCATGATGCTGCCGGAATCGTCGGCAACAGTATTCAGAACCTTGGACAGCACGCCGGATTTGTGCTCCAGCAGTAAGGATAAAGTGATGATTTTTTCCTTGCTTGCTTCATAGAACGGGAAAACGAAATCCTTATATTTGTAATAAGCACTGCGGCTCAGGCCCATTTTTTCAACTGCTTCGTTGATAGTTTTGATTTCACCGCGTTTAAGGATTTCTTTAACCTTTATAGTTTTTTTAATTGCTTCAGGAAGAATTTCTTCGCGAACCAAATAGAATGTTGATTTTTCAGACATACTAGTGTCCCCTTTCTTCATACAAAGTTCTTTTAATATTATACCACTGTTCTCTTGAAAAGTACACTTGTTATTTTTGTAAATTTTGAACAAATTCAGTGTACAACACACGCATGCAAATATACAAAAAAGCTGCCGCAGGCAGGTTCCGTCACCGTAAGTAACAGAACAAGCCTGCAGCAGCTGTTGCGTAATTCTTAATTAAAATTAAGCGCGGGAAATGTAGTCGCCGGTTCTGGTATCGATAGCCAGAACGTCGCCCTCGTTGATGAACAGAGGAACTTTAACAACATAGCCGGTATCCATGGTAGCGTTCTTGCTGCCGCCGGTAGCAGTATCGCCTTTGATGCCGGGTTCGGTTTCAACTACGGTCAGTTCTACAGTGTTCGGCAGGTCAACGCCCAATACACGGTTGTCATAAATCATGATTTTAACGTCCATGTTCTCTTTCAGGAAGTTCAGTGCGCTGCCCAGAGTTTCTTTGCTCAGCTCGGTTTGTTCGTAGGTTTCATTATCCATGAATACATACATGCCGTCGGATTCATACAGATATTGCATTTCGCGACGGTCGATGTGAGCCTTCGGCAGACGCTCGCCTGCGTTGAAGGTACGCTCAACAACAGCACCGGTGCACAGGTTACGCATTTTTGCACGTACGAAAGCAGCACCCTTACCAGGTTTTACGTGTTGGAATTCAACAACCTGCCAAGCGTCGCCATCGATAGTAACAGTTACGTTGGTTTTAAATTCGTTTGTGGAAATCATTGGAAGCCCTCCTATAAATTTAAATATTAGACAATTTCAATAAGCTGCTTTTTGACACCGTTCAAGGCTCTCGCCCCATCCTCTGTCAAAACAACAGTATCTTCTATACGTACCCCGCCTTTACCGGGAATGTATATACCTGGTTCAATAGTGAAGATCATGCCTGTCTGCAGCACTGTAACGCCACGCTTGTTGATCATCGGCATTTCGTGGATTTCCAGGCCTACACCGTGACCTGTTCCATGCACATAATAATCGCCGTAGCCGCAGACGGTAATGCTGTCACGCACGATAGCGTCCAGCTCTCTGCCGGTCATGCCAGCCTCCGCAGCCTTCAAGCCCTTGCGCTGTGCTTCTTCAACTATGGTATAAATTTCCTGCTGCCAGGAATTTGCCAGGCCCACTACTAGTGTACGCGTCATATCGGAATGATATCCCTTATAAACAGCGCCGAAGTCAAAGGTAATAAAATCACCGACCTTGATAACCTTGTCGGATGCCATGCCATGCGGCAAAGCACTGCGTACTCCGGAGGCTACAATCGTATCAAAGGAAGCCTTTTCGCTTCCCAAGGCACGCATATAGTATTCCAGACGGCCTGCCAGACTGCGCTCGGTACAGCCGGGCTTAATATCCTCCAGCAGATGGATAAAGGCTTCATCAGCAATGCTGGCAGCCTTCAGCAGCATATCCAGCTCTTTTTTATCCTTAATCATGCGGATATCGCTGAAATCAATGCTCTGCATATAGGTTTCGCCCAAAAGCTCGTGCAGCACAGTATAATCATCATAGCTGTAATATGCTCCGTCAAAGCCCACTACCTGCGCTTGGGCATTCTTTGCCAAATCTGCGGCGGCAGCCCAGATGCTGTGCGCACCTGTCGGAGTATACTCCAGCACCTTGAAGAACTTCATTTCGTTTTTGGCCTGCTCTGTATAACGGCCATCCGTAATCAGCACGCCCTGTTGTCTGTCCAGATACAGCAGACTGGAATCTCCTGTAAAACCGGTCAGATAACGGATTGTGGTAACATCCTTAATAATGACACTGTCTACCTGCAGCTTGGCCATATGTTCCAAAACTCTATTGATACGCGTCATGATATTACCCTCTTTCCATAAAACTAGTGACAGCTATGAATCACCTAAATATTTTACCACTCATTGGCAAAACTTTCAACTATTATCTTTGTTAAGGCACTTTTTTTGTTAACTTTGTAGCATAACCAGCAAAAAAGCAGGCCGTAAGCAGCGCCTTGCAGCGTTGTCGGCCTGCCTTTTCCAAGACATACGTTAAAAATTATTTACATTCTGCAGCAGCAATGCCTTCTGCGGTTTTGATGTTCTTGCGTACATCGTCGCAGCATTTATGGAAGTTTGCCAGCTCCTCGGCAGTCAGAGGCAGCTCCAGCACACGCTCTGCACCGTTTTTGCCCAGCAGAACAGGAACGCCTACAAAGACATCCTTTTCGCCGTATTCGCCGTCAAGCAGCATGGAAGCAGGCATAATGCGTTGCTCGTCGTTGAAAATGCAGCGTACCATACGTGCTGCGGTAGAGCAGATGCCGTATTCGGTGCAGTGCTTGCCGCTGTAGGTTACCCAGCCGCCGCCGATAGCGCGTTTTTGCAGCTCCGGTTTGTCAAAAGCGAATTTAGAATCCTCGTGTTCCAGAGAGCTTAAAGGAATACCGTTGAAGTTTACGCAGGACCATGCAGCCATTTGGGAAGCGCCGTGCTCGCCAATCATGTAAGCGCTGATGGATTGCGGAGAAACGCCAGTCTGCAAGGATAAAGCAGATACCAGACGGGAGGTATCCAGACCGGTACCGGTGCCGATTACATGGCCTTTCGGCAAACCGCTTTCGCGATAAAGGATGTTGGTGATAACATCGCAGGGATTGGTGATGTTAACAATGAAGCCGTTAAAGCCGCTGGCCATAACCTTGTGGATATAACCTTTAACCTGTGCTGCGGTAAAGGTAAGCTCGTCTAAGCGGTCACCGCTGGCAACCAGGTCGATATCGCCGATGCAGTTTACGATAGCGTCGCAGTCGCCCAAGTCAGCATAGGTACCGCCGTTAATTTTTACATCATGCGGGCAATACAAAATTGCGTCGCGCAGGTCCTGTACCTCGGCAGCCAGCTTGGATTCTTTCAGATCTACCAGCACCAGCTCGGCGGCAATGCCCTGAATAGCCAGGCTGTACGCAACGTGAGCACCAACGTGACCTAAACCGAGAATACCAACTTTTCTTGTTTTCATAATTAAGTTCCCCCCAAATTATTCTTTAATATTTTATTTGTCCAAAATAGGCAGCGTAGCTGACGCATGACCCATAATGGTAATATTGTAATCCTTTTTGCCCTGCTCTGCAAGTTTTTCCTGAGCCAGCTCCCAGGCCTCCTGCAAGGATGCACAGGGAATATGACCTGTCTTGCGGACAAAATCGAAGTTCTCCGGGCGTGTTACCAGATAAGCCGTTACATCGTTGACAATGCAGCGCGCCTTGAAGGCAACAAAGGCCGGAATAGTGAAATTAGCACGGATATCCTTTTCAAACTGCTCCATATCGTTACGGCTGAAGCAGTCCGTAAAAATAGCAGGCTCCTTAATATCCGGGCAGTCCAGAGTGAAAATCATGATGCCGCCGTGCTTAACCGCAAACTGTGCGTTCATGTGGCACTTGGTTGCCTGATACAGATTCAGATCCTTGGGATAACCGCCTGCGGAAGCAATTACTACATCAGCCAGTTGCTTGATGTGTACGCCTGCCATAGCCAGCAAATCCTTGCAGCCCTTCTGCCATGCCTCGTACCAGTGACCTGCAACAACCTCGCTGATTTCTCCGTCCGGAGTAAACACAGTATTCACCAGAAAATCCGGATTCAGCAGCTTGCAGGATTCATACATATCCTGATGAATGGGATTGCCCTCCAGCAGACTTGCGTCACAGGCCTTGTTGCAGCCTGCGCCTTCTACCGGGGACATAGTCATGCAATGGTTCTTCATGATGCTTTCGTACGCTGCTACGCCCGGCATAACAGCCTTGCGTCCGCCGCCGAAGCCGGCAAAGGGATGCAGCGTTACGGCACCGGTCAGAATAACTCTGTCGGCATTGGCAACATATTTGCTGATGGCAACATCGTTACCGAAGGAGGTTTGGCCAAGCAGTACCATATCCTCGCTCTTGCGGGAGTCATGCTGAACAATTTTCAGACGGCGCACCATATCCTCGCCGCAAACGGTGATATCCTCTTCATGTGTATGACCGCGGTGGGTACCAGTAGCAACAATAACAGTGATGTCCTCGTCCTTTACGCCCACACTGTTCAGCTCGGCCACAATGACCGGCAGAAATTCGGACGTACCGCACAGACGGGTGATATCGCTGATGACGATGGTTACAGTTTCGCCTGCATGCACAATTTCGCGCAGAGGCTTAGTACCGATCGGGTTACGGATTGCTTCGGTAGTAGCGGCAACAACGTCCTCGCAGACGCTGGATTCATTGCCGTGTATATCATATATAACGCGCTCCTCGGGGAGCACTACCTCTTCCTGTCGTTTGCCTATTGGCAGAAAGTATTTTTTCATCGACATCCCTCCATTTGAAAAAACTATCTTTATTATACATGAAATCAGCTAAATATACAAGCTAACAGTAAAACTGTAAAGAAAATTCAGCCTTTGTCTAAAATTGTGTTATAATACTACTATATGAAAGCGAGGTTCCCATTATGAAGAAAACTCTTATCGCCTATTTTACACGCACAGGCATCACCAAAAAGCTGGCCGAGGACACCGCCAAGCAAACCGGCGCCGACCTTTTTGCTATTGAGCCGGTAAAAGAATATTCCTCCTCTTATCTTATCTGCGTAGGCCAGGCCAAGCTGGAAAACCTGCAGAACGCCCGCCCGGCAATTAAGGCTAAGCCGCAGAACCTGCAGAACTATGACACCATTGTGGTGATGTTCCCTATCTGGTGGTTCACCTGCCCCAATATCATCCTCACCTTCCTGGAGAAAAATGACCTGAGCGGCAAAACAGTTATCCCTGTCTGCACCTACGGCAGCAGCGGCAAGGGCAGCAGTGAAAAGGCTATGACTGCAGTTTGCAAGGACGTAGCCTTTAAGCCCTGCATCGAAGCAACCAGCCTTAAAGACAAGGCTGTTGCAGCCATCGCCGCAGCAATCGAAGAAGCATAAAAAAATATAATAAGCGTAAAAATAAGGCTTCCGCAGTTTGGCAACACCTTACTGCAGAAGCCTTTTGCTTTGTTATTTTTATGGATATGCTTACGGCTTTACGCATAAAATACGCTGCGTAAGATTTGTCAGCACGTTAATAGCATTAGCCAGCGCGCTGTGGTCAAAGTGCATATTGCGGTCATGCAGACGCGGCTCCAGGTCGCAGCCAATACCCAGGCTCGCAGTTTTCAGTTGCGGACGCTCCTGCTTGAAGAAGTTGAAGTCCTCTCCTACCGTAATATTGGCAGCAGGAATCAGTCCCCCCGCTCCCAACTCTGCGGAAATTACCTCCTGCGTCAGCGCCAACAGTGATGGGTCAGCCTCCGCCGCCGGGCAGGTGCCGACGATATGACAGTCCGCCTCCGCGCCGTACACCTTCGCCGTATTCACAACAATGTCCTCTACCTTACGGCGCAGCTCCAGCATCTCTGCGTTCGACGTACTGCGCAGGTCAAAGCCGATGCTTACCTTGTCGCAGATAGCGTTGAGCGAGCCTGCACCGCCCATGAAGCGGGTAGTCTTGATGCTGCCGCCCAAAAGCGGATTGCTGTGCAGCGCGTTGATGGCATTGACGATAGCGGCACCGGCATCAATAGCGTCTGTCTCTTATACACATCT
>ENA-OWZE01000395-OWZE01000395.1-human-gut-metagenome-genome-assembly--contig:-NODE-395-length-18762-cov-8.406586_pt1 | contig 18762 bp, 17 predicted proteins | sample MGYA00249759_ERZ652104 | MGnify/ENA primary metagenome ERZ652104 (study PRJEB26925, sample SAMN05827048) | human gut metagenome | biome: ENVO:2100002; feature: ENVO:00000062; material: ENVO:00002003...
AGATAGGCTCCGGTCTCGTGGGCTCGGAGATGTGTATAAGAGACAGGAATATATCTAGTTGTATAATGATGAAAGGAGGAATACTGTATGGCAACAGCAGAGCAGGTTAAAAGCTTAGTAAAAGCTTACGTTGAACGTAATGACGATTATTTTAAAACTGTTGTACTACAAATAGCAGCTCATGAAGCGAAGGTTGGGCATGATAAGGTTGCTAGAGAATTAAAACAACAAGTCGACAAGATTACTAAAAATAGAACAAAAATAATCCAGTTGTCTACAACAAATCCCCTATTTCATATGACTTTTCCATCGAGCAAAATAAGTGAGTTAGTTACTTCTGATGAGATTTATGATAAAATAGCTAGGATATTAAATGAATATCGGAACAAGAATAAACTTTATTCATTTGGACTGGCTAATAGACGTAAAATTTTGCTAGAAGGTCTTCCTGGTACGGGAAAAACAATGACTGCATCCATTATAGCATCTGAACTATCGTTACCTCTTTATGTTGTCCAAATGGACAAATTGGTAAGCAAATTTATGGGTGAAACGAGTGTAAAGCTTAGACAAGTTTTTGATCATGTTTATAGTGAAACAGGGGTATACTTATTTGATGAGTTTGATGCAATTGCTGCAGATAGAAATTTGGACAATGAAGTTGGAGAAATGAAGAGAATTTTGAATTCACTTTTACAATTTATTGAACAAGATAATTCTCAAAGTATTATTATTGCAGCTACTAATAATAAGAGGCTTTTGGATCAGGCTCTGTTTATAAGATTCGATGATATTTTGCATTACGATTTGCCAAACGAAAAAGAAATCAAGCTTTTACTCGAAAACAGATTGTTTTCCTATGATTCTAGGATCATAATAAATTCAGCGGCTGTTGAATCTGCTAAGGGCTTAAGTCAAGCTGAAATTGTTCGTGTATGTGATGATGTTATAAAGACTTCCATCCTTAATAATTCAGAAATAACATCTGAACAAATAATTCTTTTATTAGAAGAGCGGCATAAGATGTATTTCTATAAGGAGGCTTAATGGATGAAGATTGAAAAGAGAAATATTCTTTTATCAAGTACTATTGAGAGTATGCCTTATGCTTCGGTTACGTCAGGAGGAAGAGATTCTAAATTTCCTAACAGAGATATAAAGTCACATGAAAGAGCCCTGTTAAAAAAATTAGATGAATGTTATAGTCATAAACAGGTAGCGGCTATTAAGTATAAGAATGGTACTTGTTTAGAGTTTTCTAGTGCCCGAGATTATGATTTGAAATTCGAAAGCCTAGATAACAAGAGAAATGGGTTGTATTTATTAAATGTTAAAGAGGAGAATGATGTAACAAAAGCTTTAGTTTATGTTTCGTCAGGAAAGGAGTGCCTTCTTAGTAAAAAAATAGAGGATTATGGAACAAAACTTACACGGAATGGAAAGCCTAAAAATAATGATTTAGTCTCAAGTATTGAAGATGTGAAATTGGCTTCTTTAGAAACTTTTTGGATAGGCCCCAAAAATCATATACCTAAAAAAGCACCTGTTTGGTGTGAGCTTTGGCTTAGATATAATTATAAGTTACAAAGCAAGGATACATGGGAAGCCGTTGAAGAAGAATTAAAAAATATTTGCTTAAATTTTAATATAGAACTAAATGATAGTCATTTGCTTTTTCCAGAGCGCCTCGTTAAATTAGCTAGAGTTACTTCAGAGCAATTGGAGCTAATTATAGGTGAATGTGCATACGTTGCCGAAATAAGAAGAGCTCAAGAACCAATTACCTTTTTCAATGAGATAAGTAACAAGGAACAAAAAGAGTGGAGCGATGATCTGCTTAAACGTACTACTTATAAAAGAGATGGCGTGGCAGTCTGCTTGTTAGATACTGGTGTTAATACTTCACATTCACTCATTAAACCTGCAGTTGATGATTCTCATGTTCATGTGTTAAAAAATGACTGGGATAAATATGATAATCAAGGGCATGGCACAGAAATGGCAGGAGTATTGTTATTCAATTATTTAAGTGAAGCCTTACAAACAATTTCAAAAGTTGAAGTTCCTTATGAACTTGAATCAGTTAAGATATTACCTTCAAATGGCGAAAATAAACCTGAATTATATGGTTATGTCACAGAACAGGCAGTTTCTTTGGCTGAAATCGCTAATCCTAAAGCAAAACGTGTTTTATGTATGGCTGTAAGTTCACCTGAATACAGTACATATGATGGAAGTCCTACATCTTGGTCGGCAGCAATTGATAGTATAACATCTGGAGCAAATGAAGAAGATGAGAAAAGACTTTTCGTGATAAGTGCAGGGAATGTAATGCCGAATGAGTTTGAGAATTCTTCATATCCTGAGGCTAATGAATTGCATGGAGTCGAAAGTCCTGGGCAATCCTGGAATGCTATTACTGTAGGTGCTTATTCAAAAGATATTCAGATTGTTAGTAGTGATTACAAGAATTTTAAACCAGTTGCCTCTATGTATGAGCTTTCTCCTTATAGTTCGACATCTTTGACATGGAAAAAGAATTGGCCAGTTAAGCCAGAAGTTTTATTTGATGGTGGTAATATAGTTACAAATGGAAAGGATTTTTTAGAGTGTCCTGATTTAGAACTTTTGACTACATATTATCAGCCTTATGTAAAACAATTTTCTACTATTAATGCAACTAGTTCGGCAACAGCTCAAGCTGGTTGGTTTTGTGGTCAGCTTATTTCTGCATATCCTGAATTTTGGCCAGAAACTATCAGGGCGTTGATAATCCATTCAGCTGAATGGACAGATGAGATGAAACGACAGTTTTGCCAAGAGGATACGAAAAAGAAAGGTCGTTGTATATTATTAAGAACATGTGGTTATGGTATTCCAAATCTAGAAAAAGCTATTAAATGTGTAAACAATAGTGTTAATATGATTATCCAAGGAGAAATTCAGCCATTTTTTTCAAAGGATTCACTAAACGAAATGCACTTACATACCTTACCATGGCCAAAAGAAGTTTTAGAAAATCTCGGCGAAGATAATGTAACACTGAAGGTAACATTATCTTATTTTATAGAGCCTGGTCCTGGTGAAATCGGTTGGAAGAATAGGTATAGATATCCATCATGTGGATTAAGATTTGACATTATAAATTCAAATGAGTCCACAGATGATTTTAAAAAGAGAGTAAACAGGAAAATGCGTGGAGATGATCCAAAAGATTCGGGTGATGGAACCAGTGAATCTGAAAGATGGTATCTTGGCTCTAGTAATAGAGATGTAGGTTCGATACATTCTGATTTTTGTCAGTTAAGTGCTATAGATTTAAGTGAGTGTAATAGAATTGCAGTTTATCCGGTTACTGGGTGGTGGAAAGGGCGCGATTACTTAGGAACAGTTAAGAAGAGAGTAAGGTATTCGCTAGTAGTATCATTGTCAACTGCTAAAACGGACATTGACTTATATACACCTATTGTTGCACAAATTGCTAATGTTACAATGGTATAATCTTTTATCATCTTAATTGAGCACAAAAATTGGACTAGGTCGACCCAACCACAAGTAATGGACTAATGCAAGAAAAAGCGCTTGCCGGATGGCAGGCGCTTTTTTGGTAGCTGAAGCTTACAGATTATTATCTAACAGATCTTTGAAGTACTGGTGCTCTTCGGGTGGAGTTTTTAAAATATCCATGGCTTGGTCGATGGAGACATTCAGTGTAAACATAAGATTTTTGATGCTTTCAGCTTTGCCTTCAGCTCTGCCGTCGTTAATGCCGGCTTCATAAATTTGCTTGCTGAAATTATCCATAGTTGCGAGTCCCTCTTTTAGTGGTACGGCAGATGCCAGTGCTTTTTACTGCGTTGGTTGAAACTATACTGGCACGCTATTGTAATAAAGCTCGTCAGGACAAATATCCTGACCGTCAGGCCAGATGACAGTAAATCCGTCTGCCTTTGCTAAAGAAAAATAAGAAAAATCCTTGAGCCTGCTATACCATGAACCTTTGATATAAGGCTTTACGTCGAATATTTTAGTTTCACCATTATCAAAAATAACCTTTAGAGTATAATCCTTTTGTACAGTTACGCTGATAGCGGTTGGTCTAAGCATAATTTTCACCTCTAATAATCGTTAACGTAATGGTTCAATTTTAAAATAACCGTCACCGGCAGATAACAAAATCCAATTTGCGTTTAACTCATCTTCGTGTAAAGCAGTCCAGGCAGTTAAAAGCTTTAATTGCTTGTTGGGGAAAGAACCTTCTAAAATTTTTCCGGTAAAGTCCATAACTATTTCGTGCTCATTGTAGACAGCATGTAAATGCGGTGTGTTATGTTTTCCGCCTTTTTCACTTTGCATACGAATAATAATACCATAAAACATTGAAATAGCCGGCATACTGTTTTTCTCTCCTTTAATTATAATATTTGCTCCTACAAAATACAACATAAGCTGCCAAACAAAAAAGCAGTACACATAGCATCCGAAAGTTCGGATACCATAGGTACTGCTAAATTACTAACGACGTGAGCCGCTAGGCACTGCTTATTTTGTTGTAAATATGAAGCTAAGCTAAGTATAAAGAAAAGGAAAAATAAAGTCAAGAGAAAATTCTGAAAATAGCAACGCTGGCATCTATCGCACCGATGATGTAGTAGATGCAGATGTTTTATCCCAATTTCTGTAACCTGCTTTACAAAAATTAGCGTATCTCCTTTTTTTACGAGAAAACTGCAACTTTTTATTGACAGTTACAAAGAATTGCTGTATTATCATGCACATAACTTAATAATGGGCGATGAAGAGAAGAGTAAATGTACGAGCCTGGCAAAGAGAGCCTTCGTGATGGTGCAAGAGGGAGCAGGTAGTGACATTGAAGATGGTCTTGGAGCCGATGGGCTGAGATGCTGGCATTTAGGCCGTCCGGGTGCACCCGTTACAGTGCTGGAGTATTAAAGGGTAAACAATCCCTGCGTACTTGATGAGGTCTGTGTGGTGACATATGGATGAATTAGGGTGGTATCACGAAGCAACGCTTTCGTCCCTGTATTTTTACAGGAACGGAAGCTTTTTTATTGCTCATCCTCCTGTAGCAAGTTTAATAATCTGAGTTAGGAAATGTAGGAGGAACAAACAATGCCGATTAAAATCAATGACCATTTATCCGCTATCTGCCAACTGCAGGAGGAAGGAATTTTTACCATGACAGAGCAGCGCGCGACAACGCAGCGTATTCGTCCGCTGAAGGTGTGCGTGCTGAACCTGATGCCGTTAAAGAAGCCGACGGAGATTCAGCTGCTGCGCCTTTTGGGCAATTCTCCGCTGCAGATAGAGGTTGATTTCTGCCGTACTGTGAGCCGTGAAACTACGCACACCGATAATTCGTATCTTGACCGTGCTTATCTGGAGTTTGAGGATGTTAAGGACCGCTATTATGATGCCTTTTTAATGACGGGAGCGCCGGTAGAAACTATTCCCTTTGAGGCAGTAGATTACTGGAAGGAAATCGAAGCTTATCTTGATTGGGCGGAATATCACTGTTATTCTACGATGACACTTTGTTGGGGCGCGCAGGCTGCCTTGTATCATTATTACGGCGTAAACAAAACGATTTTGCCGGCGAAGATGTTTGGCATCTTCCCCTACGGCCTGACGGTGAAAAATCATCCGCTGCTGCGTGGCTTTGATGACAGATACTTCATTCCGCAGTCCCGTCATACCGCGGTTGATGATGATGCGATTGATGCCTGCAAGGCGCTGCAGGTGCTGTCCCGTTCGGTAGAAAACGGTATCAACATCTGCGCTACCAAGGATTTGCGCCGCATTTTCGTCTTAGGCCATTTTGAATATGATCGCTATACTTTGGCTAATGAATATTTCCGCGATAAGAAAAAGAATTTGCCGATTGATTTGCCGGAGTTTTACTTCCCCGATGGCGATACAACGCAGGAGCCTGTATTTAAATGGCGCAGCTACGCGCATCTGTTCTATATGAACTGGCTGAACATCGTTTATCAGGATACGCCGTATGATTTGCACGAGCTGGCACCGGCGAGCGGTAACAAGCTTGATAAGGCTATAGGCGAATATAACAAAATTCTTTTGCAGCTGCAGCGCATGGGTGCCGCAATTCCTGCCAACCAGTAATGTGAAGATGATAAATTTTTGAAGGAGCGATAGAAAATGAGTGATTTTAAGATCAATACCAAATGTTTAGTAGGCGGTTATAAACCGGGCAACGGTGAACCGCGCCAGATTCCTATTATCCAATCCACTACCTTTAAGTACGATACAAGCGAGGCGATGGGCAAGCTGTTCGACCTAGAGGCCACTGGTTATTTTTACTCCCGCCTGCAAAACCCGACCTGCGATTTCGTAGCAGCTAAGATTGCGGAGCTGGAGGGCGGAGCTGCGGCAATGCTCACATCCTCCGGACAGGCGGCGAACTTCTTTGCCCTGTTCAACATCTGCGAGGCGGGCAGCCATATTGTTGCTTCTTCTTCGATTTACGGCGGCAGCTATAATCTTATCGATGTAACGCTGGCGAAGATGGGCGTAACAGCAACCTTTGTTTCTCCTGATGCGACGGACGAGGAGCTGGATGCTGCCTTTCAGGAGAATACTAAGGCTGTATTTGGCGAAATTATCGCTAACCCTGCATTGACGGTGCTGGATATTGAAAAGTTTGCCAATGCTGCGCATCGTCATGGTGTGCCTCTGATCGTGGATAACACCTTCCCGACACCGATTAACTGCCGTCCGCTGGAATGGGGTGCAGACATCGTAACGCATTCTACCACTAAGTATATGGATGGTCATGCTGCCTGCCTGGGCGGTGCGATTATCGACGGTGGCAGGTTCGACTGGCTGGCTCATGCCGAAAAATTCCCCGGTCTGTGTGCACCGGATGAATCATATCACGGGATTACCTACGCCGAAAAGTTTGGCAAGGAGGGCGCGTTTATTACTAAGGCAACGGCGCAGCTGATGCGTGATTTCGGCGCTGTGCAATCACCGCAAAGCGCGTTCATTCTGAATCTTGGCTTGGAATCCCTGCATGTGCGTATGCCGCGCCATGTAGAAAACGCTCAGGCTATAGCGGAATTTTTAGAGCAGCAGCCGCAGGTTGAATATGTCAATTACCCTGGACTGAAGTCCAATAAATATTATGCTCTTGCGCAAAAATATCTGGGCAACGGCGGCTGTGGCGTAGTTTCCTTCAACCTGAAGGGAGGACGCAAGGCGGCGGAAGCCTTTATGAAGCGTTTGCAGCTGGCGGCAATCGAAACGCATGTTGCCGACGCACGTACCTGCTGCCTGAATCCGGCAACTACAACGCATCGTCAGATGACGGATGAGCAACTGGCAGAGGCCGGTATTCCTGCAGGCTTGGTGCGCCTGTCCTGCGGTTTGGAGGATAAGGAGGATTTGCTGGCAGATTTGCAGCAGGCTTTGGCAGGCATTGCAGAGTAAAGCGTGTTAGCACTAAATAAAGTTTGAAGGCCGGTCCTGTGGGCCGGTCTTCTTTTTTGCGTAGTTATGCTATACTATTTATTTACATCTTGCGTATTAAAGTGTACAATAAATGTAATCAAGTCTGGCAAAAAACAGATATTTTGCTTAGATAAAGCTGTAATAAATGGAGGAAGGGGCTATGTGTATGGATTTGTATAATGTACAAAAGCTGCTGCAGGCCAAGGTTCTGACCGGCAGCGAGCTGATGCACCGCCAAATTGAGTCCTGCTGCGGCAGTGACATGATGAGCGATGTTCTGGCCTTTACCAAACGCAACACCTTGCTGTGCACGGGACTGACTAATATGCAGGTAGTGCGCACCGCCGATATGACGGAGCTGAGCGCGCTGGTATTTGTGCGTGGAAAGGTGCCTGATGCTGATATTGTGGCAGCGGCGGCGGAAAATAATCTGCCGGTTCTGGCTACCGATTATACTTTATTTGAAGCCTGCGGCATTCTTTACGGAGCAGGTATCCGTGGCTGCAGCAAAAAGGAGTAAGCAAAATGACAGACAGTAAATCAGTAAAATTAGCCTTTGACTGCGTTGGCGGAGATTTTGAACGCGCAGGCGAAGCCTCTTCTAAAATAAAAAAGATGCTGCAGCGCCTAGGCATTCCGGCAGATATTGTGCGCCGTATTGCCATCGGCACCTATGAGGCGGAGATGAATGTTATCATTCATGCCGGCGGTGGCAATGTAGCGGCCGAGGTTTTTCCGGATGCTACGGTGATTACGGTAACCGACCACGGCCCCGGCATCCCTGATATCAACAAGGCCTTGCAGGAGGGCTGGTCTACTGCGCCTGATTATGTGCGTCAGATGGGCTTTGGCGCCGGCATGGGCCTGCCTAATATGGTAAAGTGCTCCGATAAGTTTGATATTCAGTCCAAGGTGGGTGAAGGAACCTGCATCACGATGCAGTTCAAGCACCAGAGCGAGGATTTATAAGAGATTTTAGGAAACGAGGTGATACGCAATGGCTCCTCAACCAACAACATATTTCCATTCGGTGGAATTGCAGCGGAATAAATGTCAGGGCTGCGTATCCTGCGTCAAGCTGTGTCCGACAGAGGCCATCCGCGTACGCAACGGCAAGGCGGAGATTTTGGGAGACCGCTGCATTGACTGCGGTGCCTGTGCTGCAGGCTGTCCCTATCATGCCTTTAACGTAAAAACCGACACGCTGGATGGATTGGCAGATTATGCTTATAATATTGTGCTGCCTGCGCCTTCATTGTATGCGCAGTTCCCAGATAATATTCCGTTGGAAAGCATCTGGCAGGGTCTGCATAATATAGGCTTTGATGAAATTTTCGATGTTTCACTGGCTTCGGAGTATATCGCCCTGGAAATAGAAGAATATGTAAAAAAGAACAGCAATGGACGCAAGCCGTTGATTTCATCTACCTGCCCCGCAGTTATGCGTCTGATTCAGGTAAAGTTTCCCGAGCTGATTAAGCAGGTGGTGCCTGTACTGCCGCCGGTAGAGGCTGCCGCGATTTACGTTAAGCGTGAAGCAGCGGCGCGCAAGCAGCTGCCGAAGGAGCTGATAGGCGTATGGTTTATCTCGCCCTGTCCGTCCAAGGAAACTAATATCCGCCAGTCAGTAGATGTGCATCATACAGAGCTTACCGGCAGCTTCAGTCTGTCAGAGATTTACGGCCTGCTGCTGAAGAATCTCGGCGGCACGCATGAGCTGAATGTGCGCACCGGTTCCTCCTATGGCATGGCCTGGGGAACCTATGGCGGCGAAATTGAAAGCGCCGGTATTACCAACGGTTTGGCAATTCACGGCATTGATAATGTGTATGACCTGCTGGAGCAGGTTTCTATGAATAAAATGCCGCAGCTTGATTATGTGGAGTGCAGTGCCTGCAAAGGAGGCTGTCTGGGCGGCCTTTTGGCAGCAGAAAATAAGTTCGTGGCCGAATGCAATTTGCGCAGGCGTATCGCAGGCCTGCGGGAGCAGGAGCCGGCAGACAGGCGTGAGGCCATGGCGCGCACGATGGTACTGGAGGATTTCCCGCATTCGGATGCTTACCGCAAGAAGCTGGTGGCGCGTCCGATGATGCAGCTTGATGATGATATCATGGAAGCGATGAAAAAGTTCGAGCGCATGGAAGAAGTGCTCTGCTCCTTGCCCGGTCTGGACTGCGGTGCCTGCGGTGCGCCCAGCTGTCAGGGACTGGCGGAGGATATTGTGCAGGGCAAGGCGCATGAAATAGATTGTATTTTTAAATTGCGTGCCAGTGTACATAAATTGTCACAGGGCATGCTGGAGCTGGCTAAGCAGATACCTATTTATCACGAGCCGGCAGAAATAAATAAAACGGAGGCAGACAACGATGAAGGTTAAAGAAATGATTGAGAAGCTCGATTTGAAGCTTCTGACTAAGGATGTAAGCGAGGACGCTTTATATGCAGAAGTAGAAGGCGGTTATGCTTCCGATTTATTGAGTAATGCTATGGGCCAGGGCCAGCCCGGTATGGTTTGGGTAACGATGCAGGGACATCAGAATGTTGCTGCCGTTGCTTCGCTGATTGGCTTTGCGGCAGTTATCGTAGCAGGCGACGGTCCGGTAGCAGAGGATACGCTGCATAAGGCAAATCTGAATGATGTTGTTGTTGCGGCAACCGAGGAGCCTGCTTTTGAGGTTATCGGCAAGCTGTACGCATTGGGTGTTGGCAAGAAGGACTAAGCAATGCAGACAGTTCTGGCGGATTTACATGTACATACACTGCTTTCGCCCTGCGCTGAGGTAGAAATGACTCCGCATCATATTGTGATGCGTGCCGCCGAGTATGGCATTGGCGCGGTTGCTATTACCGATCATAACGCCAGTGCCAACGTGCCGGCTGCGCTGGAGGCAGCGCAGCGCTACGGCGTGAAGGTATTCCCCGGTATGGAAGTGGAAAGCAGTGAAGAGGCGCATATTGTGGCGCTGTTTGATACGCTGGAGCAGCTGCAGAGCTGGCAGCTGCTGGTTGATGAGCATATGAACGGTATGCTGAATGATGTCGAACGTTTCGGTGCTCAGTATGTAGTAGATGCCGAGGACGAGTTTGTTCGCGAGGAGCAGCGTCTGCTGCACGCACCATTGTCGCTGACTGCGGCGCAGGTGGTGCGGCAGGTTGATGCTTTGGGTGGCCTTACCATTGCCGCTCACATCGACCGTCCTTCCTATAGCATTTTGGGACAGTTGGGTTTTATTGAGCCGGACTTCGGCTTTGCTGCGGCCGAAATTTCTACAGCAGGCTGGCAGCGTAAGATGCAGTCTAAACTGCAGCGTTTGGCAGGCTATCTGCCGTTTATTACGAATTCCGATGCACATAATATTTATGATTTTGTACAGGGACCGAAAAATTTACTCCAGGTGGAGGAATTAACGATAGCAGAGCTGAAATTGGCGCTGGCAGGCAAAGGGATGCGCAAGGTCCTGGTGGGACAATTTTCAGATTTTTGTAAAGAATGACGCAAATAGAGTACGCTATATAGCAATAATAACATAAATAGTATTGTGCATTTGCTTGCAAAATGGTATACTGAGTTGGTAAGTTTACAAAAAATCCTTTAGAGGAGGGGTAGTATGAACAATAGTGAAAACCGTCTTGAGCGTAAATGCAGCTGCTGCGGCGGCGAAAATCCGGAAAAGCAGCGTATAGATGCCATTCTGGAAAAATACGCAGATGTCAAGGGACCGTTGATTCCTATTCTGCAGGAAGTGCAGAACCTGTACAACTATTTGCCTAAGGATGTACTGGAGTATATTGCCGATAAAACAGGTACGCCGATTTCCGAAATTTACGGCGTAGTAACCTTTTATTCATTGTTCCATCTTAATCCGCGCGGACGCAATGTTATTCGCGTCTGCCAAGGTACTGCCTGCCATGTGCGTGGCGGCAAAACAATTCTGCAGGCTTTGGAAAAGCAGCTGGGTATTAAGGCCGGACATACGACCGACGACCTGCGCTTTACCTTAGAAACTGTAGCCTGCATCGGTGCCTGCGGCTTAGCGCCGGTTATGCAGATTAATGATGATACGCATGGACGCCTGACCACCGACAAGCTGGCAGGCATTTTGGCAAGGTATAAATAAAATGCGGGAGCTGGCATTACACATCTTGGATATAGCCCAAAATTCTGTGGCTGCCGGTGCTCGTCACATCTGGCTGACTGTCAGCGAAAATGAACAGGGGTACTTTGTTTTCAGCGTCCGCGATGATGGCAAGGGTATGGACAGCGAGATGCTGCAGCGGGTGCGTGACCCCTTTGTTACCAGCCGTACTACCAGAAAGGTAGGTATGGGAATTCCCTTTATCGATATGGTTACGCAGCAATGCGGCGGACATCTGGAGCTGCAATCTGCTCCCGGAAAGGGAACCGAGCTGACTGCATATTTTGCGGCAGATAATATTGACCGGCCTCCGCTGGGAGATATTGTGAGCAGTGTGCAGGTGCTGTTGGCGGGGGCGCCGCAGCTCGAGCTGGAATTTGCCTATAACGGTGCCAAGGGCTCGCTGGTGTTCAAAACGCAGGAGGTCAGAGAAATATTAGGCGAAGCGTGTGACTTTGCCAATCCTGAAATATATGCCTGGCTGGGAGCCTATTTGCAGGAACAGCTGGCACAGGTGCAGGGTAAGGAGGTATAAACGAATGAAAAGCTTAGCGGATTTACACGCTTTGAGAGATAAGCTGAAAGCAGATATCAAGCTGCGTCAGAGTTCCGGAACTAAAATTATTGTAGGTATGGGTACCTGCGGTATTGCTGCCGGTGCGCGCGAGGTTATGAGTGCTATCCTGCAGGAGCTGAACAAGCGTCATTTATTCGACGTGCAGGTACAGCAGACAGGCTGTATCGGCATGTGCGAAAAAGAGGTGCTCGTTGACGTAGTGCGTCCGGGTGAAGCGCGTATTACTTATGGCAAGGTAACCCCGGAGGATGTTCCCAAAATTATCGCAGAGCATGTGGTAAACGGTCATATTGTGGAAGAGCTTGTCGTAGGCAGGCTGGATCAGGAATAAGCCGCAGGCAGGTACACAGTTGTTGGAGAAGATGATGTATCATAGCTTGTAAACAAAACAGGTGGAGGAAAAATATTATGCAGCATATAAGAGCTCACGTTTTAGTGTGTGGCGGTACGGGCTGTAAGGCTAACGGCTCGAAGGAAATCCAGCTGACTTTTGCCAGAGAGCTGCAAAAGTTCGGCCTGCAGGATGAGGTGATGGTTGTTGAAACAGGCTGCCATGGCTTCTGCGAGCACGGACCGCTGGTTATCGTTTATCCGGAAGGCACCTTCTATTGCGGTGTAAAGCCGGAGGACGTTAAAACCATCGTTGAAGAACATTTATATAAAGGACGCATCGTACAGCGTCTGCTCTATCGTGAACCCATCAATCAGGAGCAGGTTCCGCGTTATTCTGAAATCGGCTTCTACAAAAAGCAGCATCGCCTGGTATTAGCTAACTGCGGCGCTATCAACCCGGAAGCTATTGAAGAGTATATCGCCGTAGGCGGTTATGAGGCATTGGCTAAGGCTGTTACGCAGATGACTCCGCAGGAGGTTGTGGACGAGGTTAAAAAATCCGGCCTGCGCGGTCGTGGTGGCGGCGGCTTCCCGACCGGTATGAAATGGCAGTTTGCTAAAAACTCCGAGAGCGATAAAAAGTATGTTATCTGTAATGCGGACGAGGGCGACCCGGGCGCATTTATGGACCGCAGTGTTCTGGAGGGAGACCCGCACCGTGTATTGGAAGGCATGGCTATCTGCGGCTATGCTATGGGTGCGGATGAAGGCTATATCTATGTACGTGCGGAATATCCGCTGGCTATCAAACGCTTGCGTACCGCAATAGCTCAGGCTGAAGAAATGGGCCTGTTAGGCGAGCATATTTTTGAAAGCGATTTCAGCTTTACTATTCATATCAAAGAGGGCGCCGGTGCCTTCGTCTGCGGCGAAGAAACTGCTCTGATGGCTTCTATTGAAGGCAAGCGCGGTATGCCGCGCCCGCGTCCGCCATTCCCGGCGGTCAGCGGCCTGTGGGGCAAGCCGACGAACATCAACAACGTAGAAACCTTTGCTAACGTGGCGCAGATTATCGTTAACGGCGCAGACTGGTACTGCCAGCTTGGTACCGAAAAATCCAAGGGCACCAAGGTTTTCGCTTTGACCGGCAAAATCAATAATACCGGTCTGGCAGAGGTGCCGATGGGTATTACTATGCGCGAGATTATCTATGATATCGGCGGCGGTATTACCAACGGTAAAAAGTTTAAGGCTGTACAGATCGGCGGTCCGTCCGGCGGCTGTCTGCCCGAAAGCATGCTTGATTTGCCTGTTGATTATGATTCCCTGATTGCTGCCGGTGCTATGATGGGCAGCGGCGGTCTGGTTGTTATGGATGAGGATACCTGCATGGTTGACGTTGCCAAGTTCTTCCTGAACTTTACGCAATCGGAATCCTGCGGCAAATGTACTCCCTGCCGCGAAGGCACGAAGCGTATGCTGGAAATCCTTACCCGTATTACGGAGGGCCAGGGACGTGAGGGAGATATCGAGCTGCTGGAAAACCTGGCCAAGAATATCAAGGAAACAGCTTTGTGCGGCTTAGGACAGACTGCTCCTAATCCTGTTTTGAGTACCCTGAAATATTTCAGAGATGAATATGAGGCGCATATCAAAGAAAAACGCTGTCCCGCAGGTGTTTGTGAAAAGATGCTGCATTACGAAATCAGTGATGCCTGCCGCGGCTGCGGTCTGTGTGCACGTCAGTGCCCGGTACAGGCTATCAGCGGTTCACCGAAAACAAAACATGTTATTGATCAGAATAAATGCATTAAATGCGGTGCCTGCATGACGGCGTGCCCGTTTAAGGCAATCAGCAAGGCATAAGGAGGGGACTGAAGATGCAGATGGTTAATTTGACAATAGATGGAAAACAGATTCAGGCCCCGGCAGGCTCCAGTGTTCTGGAGGCTGCACGCAGCGCAGGTATTTATATTCCTACACTGTGCTATCATCCGGACCTGCGTCCGGAGGGTGCCTGCCGCCTGTGTATGGTAGAGGCCAGCGGTGCGCGTACTCTGGTTGCCTCCTGCGTATATCCTGTAAGCGAGGGTATGGTAGTAAAAACTAATACTTCCAAAGTACGCGAAGCGCGTAAAACAGTACTGGAGCTGCTTTTGACCAATCACCCGAAGGACTGCCTGTGCTGCCAGAAGAACGGCGACTGCGAGCTGCAGAAAATTGCTGCTGACTTGGGCGTGCGTAAGCTCCGCTTCGAGGGTGGCGAAACAAGGGCGCGTACTATTGATAACAGCAATCCGTCGCTGGTGCGCGACCAGGAAAAATGCATTCTCTGTGGTCGCTGCATCCGTGTTTGCCGTGATGTGCAGGGTATGAGCGTTTACAGCTTTGCCGGCCGTGGCTTCAACACCATGGTATCTACAGCCTTTGAGCATGATTTGCTTAACAGTGCCTGCACCTACTGCGGCCAGTGTGCTGATGTCTGCCCGACAGGCGCTATCGTGGAAAAGGATGATACAGACAAGGTTTGGGATGCAATCAACAATCTAGAAAAAATTGTCGTTGTACAGACTGCTCCGTCCGTGCGTGTTGCCTTGGGCGAAGAGCTGGGCATTCCGGCAGGTCAGGTTGTTACCGGCAAAATGGTTGCGGCATTGCGTCATTTAGGCTTTGATAAGGTTTTTGATACAAATTTCTCTGCCGACCTGACTATTATGGAGGAAGGCCATGAGTTCCTGCAGCGTCTGCAGAATGGCGGCGTGCTGCCGATGATTACCTCCTGCAGCCCCGGCTGGGTAAATATGATTGAGCTGAAATATCCCGAACTACTGCCGCATCTGTCCACTGCCAAATCTCCGCAGCAGATGTTCGGTGCTGTTGCCAAAACCTACTTTGCGGAACGTGCAGGCATTGATCCTGCGAAGATCGTCAGTGTATCCGTAATGCCATGTACTGCGAAAAAGGCTGAGGCTGCACGTGAGGAAATGTGTGCCAGCGGTTATCGCGACGTAGATGTAGTTATCACTACACGCGAGCTAGGACGCATGATCCGCGAAGCGGGTATTGATTTTAACGCGCTGGAAGAAGCTGAGTTCGATTCTCCGCTGGGAACCGGTACCGGTGCCGCAGTTATCTTCGGTACTACAGGCGGCGTTATGGAAGCGGCTTTGCGTACTGTGGCCGAGGTTGTTGCAGGCAAGGAGCTGCCGAAGCTTGAATATAATGAGGTACGCGGCATGGAGCAGACACGCGAGGCTGTTATTGATGTAGCTGGCGTATCCGTGAAGGTTGCTGTAGTACATACACTTAAATCTGCTAAAATGATGCTGGAACGCATTAAAGCAGGTACCGCGGATTATCAGTTTATTGAGGTTATGGCCTGCCCGGGCGGCTGCATCGGCGGCGGCGGTCAGCCTGTTCCAGTTGATGCTTCTATCAGACAAAAACGCCGTGAAGCGATTTTTAATTGCGACCGTACAAGCGAATTACGAAAATCGCACGAAAACCCGGAAATAAAAACACTTTATGATACTTGGTTAGGCAAACCTCTTTCTGAAAAGGCTCATAGTCTATTACACACACACTACCACGCGCAAAACCGTTAATTGTTCTATCTGGATAATACAAATCCCCCTTTTTTTCCTTGAAAAGAAGGGGGTGTTTTGTAAATTTGTAAAGAAAAAGCTTGCAGTGTTACAATTTTATTGGTATTATATATAGCGTTGAGTGCAATTTGCCCGTTATGTAAAACACAGGAAAAATTTGACAGAAAAAAGTGAAGTTTTTCTGAAAATGTGTTATAATTGTAGCAGATAGTAAAGAAGCCTTTGAAAAAATATTTATAGTATAAGCAGGAGTTTTCTCTTATATGTCGAAATGACTATATAGTCAAGTATGAAATATTTGTGAAGAGCTTGATATACGGTAATATCTTATTTGTAATGCCGCAAGGTATTGCCGATAAGTTATATGCAAAGGGGTAACACCCTTATAAAAACTCAATGTCCTAATTAAAAGGAGGAAGGTAAACATGATCGATATTAAAGATCGCATTTGTGACGTAGTAGCTGACAAAGTGATGAGCGCTGAAGCTGCTGCAGAATTCGTAAAAGATGGTGACAATTTAGGTGTCAGCGGTTTTACCCCGTCTGGCTATCCGAAAGCTGTTCCTCTGGCTCTTGCTGAAAAGGGCAAAAAAACTCCTTTCAAAGTTAACGTTTGGACTGGCGCATCTGTTGGTCCTGAAATCGACCAAGCAATGGTTGAAGCTGGCATCATTGACCGTCGTCTGCCTTACCAGACCAACGGCACCATGCGTAAAGCTATCAACGCTGGTAAAGTAAAATACGCTGATATTCATCTGTCTCACATGGCTCAAATGGTTCGCTATGGTTACATGGCTGGCCGTCCGACCGGTCCGGATGTTGCAATCGTTGAAGTTTGCAAAATCAATGACCTCGGCGATGGCAAAGTAGGCCTGATCCCGACCACTTCCATGGGCAACAGCTCCTCTTATGTAGCTGGCGCTAAAAAGGTTATCGTTGAAGTTAACACCACTCAACCGGTAGGCCTGGAAGGCATGCATGACTCCTATATTCCTCTGGATCCCCCGAATCGTCAACCGATTCCTATCACAGCTCCGGAAGACCGCATCGGTACCACCTACATTCCTTGCGAAGTAGAAAAAATCGTTGCAGTAGTTCCTTGCGACCGTCCTGACATCGTTCGTCCGCTGGGCGAAATCGACGACGACGCTAAACATATGGGCGCTAACCTCGTTAACTTCCTGAAAAACGAAGTTAAAGAAGGCCGTCTGCCGAAAAACCTGCTGCCGCTGCAATCCGGCGTAGGCTCCGTTGCTAACGCAGTTATCAATGGTCTGGTTAACTCCGATTTCGAAGACCTGACCGTTTACACTGAGGTTATTCAAGATGGTATGTTCGACCTGATCGACGCTGGTAAACTCCGCGTTGCTTCCGGTACCGCTCTGACTCCGTCTCCTGAGTGCCAAAAGAAATTCTACGAGAACGTAGAACACTACAAAAAATACTTGCTGCTCCGTCCGCAAGAAATCTCCAACAGCCCTGAAGTTGCTCGTCGTATCGGCGTAATCGCAATGAACACTGCTATTGAAGTTGATATCTATGGTAACGTAAACTCCACTCATGTTTGCGGCACTAAGCTGATGAACGGCGTTGGCGGTTCCGGCGACTTCGCTCGTAACGGCTACCTGACCGTATTCTTCACCAACTCCTTGGCAAAAGGCGGCAAGATTTCTTCCGTAGTTCCGTTCTGCAGCCATATCGACCATGCTACCCTGGACGTTGACGTTATCGTTTCCGAACGTGGCGTTGCTGACCTGCGTGGCCTGAGCCCGAAAGAAAAAGCTCCGATCATCATCGATCAAATCGCTAACCCGAAATATCAACCTTGGCTGTATGATTACTTCAAACGCGCTTGCGAAGCTTGCGGCAACAGCCAAACTCCGCACATCCTGGCAGAAGCATTCGATTGCTACAAAATGTTTGCTGAAACCGGTTCCATGGAAGGCATGGTTGAAGGTAAATAATTTAAAAAAACTTTGCGAAACCCCTTGTTAAGTTTTGCAAAATAGGTTAAACTATGTAATGTGCTTGCCGGTGGGTGAGATTCCCACCGGCAGGTATATACAGACAAAGCCTCACCCAAGGCATTGCCAAATAAATTCAGTTGACGAAGTCTCACCCTAGACTTTGCCATATATAGCCGTCATAGACGGAACACTCTCACCATCATTTCGGAACCGTCCAATCCGAAATATGAAACACAAATATTTTAAGGAGGATTTGAGAATGGCATTTGAAAACATTAAAGCTGGTTTAGAGAAATATCATGCTGAAGTTGAAGCTAAACTGGCAAAATTCCCTGAACGCGCAAACCTGGTTCCTAACAGACTGTACACCCCGGTAGATCTTGGTGAAAACTTTGACTACATGACTAAACTGGGCTTCCCTGGTGAATATCCTTACACCCGTGGTGTTCAACCGACCATGTATCGTGGCCGTTTCTGGACCATGCGTATGTACGCTGGTTTCTCCACCGCAGAAGAATCCAACAAACGTTATCGTTACCTGCTGGCTAACGGTGGTTCCGGCCTGTCCTGCGCATTCGACCTGCCGACCCAGATCGGTTATGATTCTGTCTCTTATACACATCTCCGAGCCCACGAGACCGGAGCCTATCTCG
>ENA-OWZE01000411-OWZE01000411.1-human-gut-metagenome-genome-assembly--contig:-NODE-411-length-18190-cov-37.877419_pt1 | contig 18190 bp, 19 predicted proteins | sample MGYA00249759_ERZ652104 | MGnify/ENA primary metagenome ERZ652104 (study PRJEB26925, sample SAMN05827048) | human gut metagenome | biome: ENVO:2100002; feature: ENVO:00000062; material: ENVO:00002003...
TCAACAACTTTTTTGAAATCTTTTTCGTCTTGGAAAACTTTGTTTTCCGTGACAGTTATTTATATTAACATATCTGTCAGACTTTGTCAACAACTTTTTTGAAATCTTTTCATGTTTCTTTCGAGCTGTTGTGTTGTCTTGGCGTTGCCTCAACAACGAATCTGAGTATATCACCCTGTGCCACACTTGTCAACATTATTTTGCATATTTTTCAAACAATTTTGCAAAAGCAGTAAAAAAGCCCATAATCATAGGCTTTTTTGTCATTTTGGATCTTATTGTCTTTTCTCTTTTTCTCATAATTTACAGTATATATGCCTATAAAAGTTGAATTGTATATTCATTTGATGTATTTTTGAGACGAAGAGAAATGTTTTGTATCCCATTTGCCATATCTTCATTTACTTCCAGTAGCAGGACCAATCCCTGTGTCTCACCGGGAGCCATGGTTTCCACATACGTAGACATGTCATTGGGCAGCATTGTGGTCAATGCATTTCCACGTGTGCCGTCATTTACAGTAATGATGTATCTGGATGCAGTACTCAGGAAATCAACATTCTCCTCCTGATCTGTTCCGTTGGTCAGTTCAAAGTTCAATATCAGAAGCTTTTTCCCGGTGGAGGCATCCAACGCAAAATAATCATCTGCAGATCCGTCCTCCGGATAAGAGTCTGCTATCTGGTAATCTCTGTATGTCAAGGTCACTCCCTCCGCAAGTCCGAAGAAATCCTCCAGACTGGTGGTAATATCCTCCTGTGCGGTAGGTGCCTGGGCTTCTGAAGCAGTCGATTCCGCAGGCTTCTCTTCCGTCTGTGCATTCTCCTGTCTTCCGGTTTCCTTGGCCGCGTCTTTTTCCAGTTTTGCAATGACGATTTCCGGGTCCACGAGACGGCTCCGGTGATTCGCATCATATTTTAAGAGCGTTACCGCCGCATATTCTCCGACTCTTTGTGATTCCGCTTCTGTCAGATCCGGAATTTCATTTCCGCAGGCTGTCATGCCAAGCGCCATTACACACAATAACGCTCCGCATACAATCCTCTTTTTGTTTTCTGTCATTCTTCTATCCTTCCCTGTCTGTTTTTCCATTGTTTCCTGTATTTTTCTCAAGTACGATATAAATCCCGGCAATCGCCAGTGCGATCACACCCACTGCAAAGAAAAGGATCGTTTTCTGCAATACCGGTGCTCCCCAGTAATCATATAATGCTATTTTACCACAAGTGCACAAAGAAAGCACTAGTCCATATATTCTTACCGGCTTATCTTTTTTCAAAAAGCCCAGTGTTACACTTACCAGCGCAATCAGCATGATCAGAACACTATTGATCACGGGAACATTGGTCTTAACGATCAGTGCCATATAGGTCAGAAAGATCACAATGATCAGTTCTCTGTGTTTAAACTTCTTATAGTATCTCTCCTGCAATGTCAGTACCAGATAAGCCAGTACAAACACAAACATGCACAGATAAGTAAGATAAGAGTTCCGGTACACCGGATTTGCCAGAGCGATCAACGCTCCGATCTGCCCCACCATTACAAATACATTAAATACCAGGATGTTTTTCCCGCGCATATATTTCACATTATTAAACAGCAATATACTTACAAACAGGATCCCCGCAAAAGCCGGCAGCTTTAGCATCGGCATCAAATTGGCCGCTGCAAAAAATGCCAGGGAAAAAGTAAGCAGGAGCTCCTGTATCGTTGTCCATCCATAGACCAGGAACATACTGAGGATGGTTCCCGCAAGGAGCAGGTATGCATACGGTATTTCCTTTCCGTTTGCCAGAAGTTCAATACAGTACAGTGATGTAACGATCACATCCAGTGCCCTCAGTCCGCCTTCCGCAAAACGGGTCAGGATCTTCGTCAGTAAAAGCAACGCTGTCAGGCATATGAGTATCGGCCAGTTACTTTCTATTACAGAAAAGGCACATACCGCAACAAAACTGAAAAAGTAACAGGGCAGCCATTTTTTCCACGTTCCACGTATGGCAATTCCCGCAAGAACCGCGACTACAAACGCCATTCCCGTCAGGGCGATGATTCCGATATACGCATCGTTCTCCGCTCTTCCCCAATAATTGTTCATCGCCGTACCGGTTGTAATTCCGGCTACCAGAAGAAATGCTATATAGATTGCCAGCAAGCCGTTTTCATTCACTGCATGGCCCGCCTGTTTTTCTTTTAGTATGTAATTGTTCTGCACTACCAGGATCAGATGTGCGATCAGGAAAAAGGTTCCAAATGCAGCTGCTGTCACCCAGACCGGCATTCCCTGTGTACTGATCACACAGGATACCGTTACCGGGAAAAGGATCGTAGTGCTGACAAGTTGTATCAACTGCGAAGCCGTATGATATCTTCTTACCGGCACACAGATGCTCAGTACACTCAGTAACAGAATCAATGCCAGCACCAGCAGGCCTTCCGGCTCCGAAAGCAATGAAGAACCGAAAAGCGGATACGCACAAAGCCAGCATGCTGCGATTCCCAGCATTCTGTGTATCAGGGAATCCCTTTTTCTGCTCAGTAAAACCGTGCCCACTGTGATCACTGCAATGATCACCGCTGCAGGAAGCATACCGAAATTATGTAGGGAAATCGTATTGATCATGGTCGACAGATATAACGCCGCTATGCCGATAGCCGAAAAGATCTGGGCCAGTTTCGGAAGCTTTCTGTGGATCAGTAATTCTGCGATCAATACCACTCCCAGGGAAACTGCATATAAAGAAATACCTTTGATCCAGCCGTTCATAAAATACATACCAAGCAATACCAGTGCGGTCAGAATAAAGATTCCGCCAACCACCGACAATGCAATGGTTGCGACCAGATATTCCGCATTCTGCTTCTTCTGTGCCGGAGCCTGCGTCACCGGTGCCTGCACCTGTTGCATAGTAAACTGCCCTACTGGCTGTGTCTGTGATTGCCCGGCTGTCTGCTGTTCTCCGGCGGCTGCCTCCTGTGGTACACTCTGCTGCGGCACAGATGACTCCGCTCCGGTTTCTCCGCCTCTGTTTGCATTGATCTGCTGTCTCTGGTACCAGAATTCCACGCTTTTATCCAGTTCTGCCTGTAGCTGTTCTACATATTCCGGCTGTCTCTGTATTCTTGGAAGTAATTGCTGTAAATACCTGGTAAATATCGGATCATTGGACTGCATCAGGTATTCTCTTGCCTGTTGTTCCAGTCTCTTTGCTCGTTCCTGTTGTGTATTGGTCTCCATCTTTTATCCTTCCCTCATTGTAATTTCTGTGATCTTATGACACTATATACTCTCTGTATCTGTCCATATCCTGTCTATGGCAGTCCGCATGGATCAGAATACCGTCCTCCCTATACTCTCTGGAAAGTATCTGCGCCTGTTCCATCAGATAGGAAGCCACATTTCCTGCACTGTACGGGATCAGAAATACGCACTCTGCATTATCCGCATAGACTTTCTGTTCAACAGCCTCTGCCAGTTCACGGATACCGATATTAAGTCCTGCCGCCAGATACCAGTTGTCCTGTCTCTTTTGCGGCAGTGGTTCCATCCCACATTTGTCTACCTTATTATACACTATGATCTGCGGAATGTCACCTGCTCCCAGCTCTTTTAAAGTATCTGCTGTTACCTGCATCTGCTGTCTGTAATTTTCATCACTGAAATCCACCACCTGGATCAGCAGATCCGCATACCTGACCTCCTCCAGTGTGGAACGGAATGCTTTTACCAGTCCGTGAGGCAGTTTATTGATAAAACCTACGGTGTCTGTCAGGAAAAACGGTTTATTATGTCCGGTATCCACACTGCGGACACTGGTCTCCAGTGTAGCAAACAGCATATCCTTTTCCATGACCGTTTTATCCGGCAATTCGCCGAACTGCTCTACCATACGGTTCAGAATTGTAGACTTTCCCGCATTGGTATATCCTACCAGAGCCACCTGCGGGATGCGGGACTGCTGCCTCTTTTTCCGCTGCACCTCTCTGGTACGTCCCACATCTTCCAGTTCCTTTTTCAGTTCTGTGATACGATGCTCGATCTTACGCCTGTCCAGTTCCAGCTTTTTCTCACCGGTGCCCTTATTACTCATGCTGCCACTGGCACCGCCCTGTCTGCTCAGTGCATCATACATTCCTACCAGTCTCGGCAGCATATATTGCAGTCTGGCTGTCTCCACTTGTAATTTTGCCTCTCTTGTCTGGGCCCGGATGGCAAATATATCCAGGATCAGATTAGTCCGGTCGATGATCGGCAGTTCCAGTTCATTTCCCAGATTTCTTACCTGTGAAGGTGTCAGAGAATTATCAAACACAATCTCCTGTGCCCCGCATTCTTCTGCCAGCCTGCGCACCTCTGTCACTTTTCCGGTGCCGATATATAACGCTTTATTGACATGATCCAGCCGTTGTACAATCTGACCGGCCACTTCTTTTTCCGCAGCTTCCGCCAGACTTGCCAGTTCCTCCATGGAACGCTCAAAATCCGGCTCTTCACCGACATCCACACCGACTAACAGTACCTTTACCGGTGCCTCCTGTATCTGTTCTTCCCTCATATAAAAATATATCCTTTATATTTACTATTTTGTCTCTAACTCAAACCAGAATTCCACGCCGTTGTTGTAATTGTTCACACCGAATTGCTGGTTCATGGATTCCATGATGGCCTTCACGATAGACAATCCCACACCGCTGCCTCCGTATTCTCTGGTTCTGGCCTTATCCACCTTGTAGAACTTCTCCCAGATATGGTGAATAGAGTCCTCCGGGATCGGTTTGCCTGTATTGAATACAGATACCCGTACTTTGCCGTCCTTTTGTTCCATTTTCACTTCGATGATCTTATCATCTTCACAATGATTGACCGCATTGGAGAAAAAGTTCATGAACACTTCTTCTATTTTAAATTCATCCGCCCATGCATAGATCGGCGGATACTCTTCCATCCGCACAGTAATCTCATGCTGTTTTGTCAGAATTGCCGCTGACTGGATATAATTTTTCACCAGCGCCGTAAGGTCGAACCGCTCCATGGCCACCACATCATTACCAAATTCCAGCTGGTTCAGGGTCAGAAGCTTTTTCACCATGTTGTTCATCTTCGCTGCTTCGTCCACGATGACATCACAATAGAACTGCCTGCTCTCGGGATCGTCATTGATCTCCTCCTGCAGCCCTTCCGCATAACCCTGAATCAGCGCAATGGGGGTCTTGAGTTCGTGGGATACATTGGCCAGAAATTCTTTGCGCATTTCGTCAATGGCTTCTTTTTTCTCCACGTCCCGTTGCAATTCATTGTTCGCTGTCTTCAGTTCCGAAATGGTTTTCTCCAGGGAATCGGACAACTTATTGATATTCTCTCCCAACAGATCAATCTCATTATGTGCCTTCCCCTGATATTTTGCCTCAAAATCCAGCTGTACCATCCGTTCCGAAATATTATTCAGTTCCAGGATCGGCTTGGTCACACTCCGGGAGACGAACCAGATAATAATACCACCCGCCATTGCTCCCAGACATCCTGCAAGGGCATAGAAGCGGTTGGCGATCTTTGCACTCTCCTGAATACTGGAAAGAGGTGTCTGCATAATAAAAGAAATGCCGGTATTCAGTCTTCCGTAGATTTCCAGATATTCCTTGTCCTCCTGTCCGGTTCTCTTGATCACATAATCATCGCCGTTCTCGATCACCCTCTGGTCATTGAAAGGTATGCTGAGTCCAAATACATAACCGATCAGGCGGTTTTCCAGTCTCTCACCGCCGTTGATGGACACATATTTCATATTGGAATTCACATCCATAACGCATACCGTCATGTTGTAGCTTCTGCACACATCATCCAGTTCTCTGGCAAATTCTTCCGTGTCATAGCTGTCGCTCTCCGCTGCCTGCTTGATGGTTCCGTAAGCATCATGAATAACATCCAGTTTGCTCTGCATATAGACTTTTCCCAGAAATAAATAGTTGATCATCAGGCACAGCAGGATCGTACCGATCATCAGGCCGATAAAGATCCAGGCAAACTGTCCCCTGATAGAATGTACTTTTCTCTTTTGTTCTTTATTCCGCTGTTTCATCCATCTTGTACCCCATGCCCCATATGGTCTTTATGAGATTGCCTTCCTCGCCCAGTTTGCTGCGCAGTTTTTTCACATGTGTGTCTATGGTACGGGCATCCCCAAAATAATCATAGTTCCACACATTGTTCAGGATCTTTTCTCTGGACAGGGCAATGCCTTTATTTTCCATAAAATAGGTCAGGAGTTCAAATTCCTTGTAACTTAGATCCACATCTTTTCCATCAATGATCACGCGGTGTGCCGCCTTATCCACGGTAATGCCGCCGCAGGTCAGAGCCTCTTCCTGTCCCAGCTGATTTGTTCTGCGCAGGATTGCTTCCACTCGGGCCACCAGAATCTTGGGACTGAAGGGCTTAGAAATATACTCGTCCACTCCCAGCTGAAATCCCTGCAGTTCGTCTCTCTCATCTCCGCGGGCTGTCAGCATGATGATCGGTACTTTGGAGTTCACCCGGATCTCCCGGCACACCTGCCAGCCGTCCATCTTCGGCATCATCACATCCAGAATGATCAGTGCGATATCTTTTTCTTTATAAAAAATATCCAGTGCCTCCTCACCATCACCGGCTTCCAGTACATCAAAATTGCTCTTCACCAGGAAATCCCGGACCAGCTTGCGCATTCTGCTCTCATCATCCACCACCAGTACTTTCAGTCTGTCCATACACCCTCACCTTCCTATCTTGAGATAGTAACTATTCAGTCCCATTCGCAAAATCGCCTCTTCGAGGCTTTCCTGAATACTTACACTATAGCGTGTAAATATGTCAATTTTGTGAAACTTCGGTCTCTATATGTAATTCTCTTTCCTTTTCCCGTACCGTCTGTTCCCTCTGGGTCAGTTCCTGCTCCCAGGTGGCATATTTGTTCTGCAGATTTCTTTCATAATTCAGGACATTGGGCTGATCGGAATTCAGCGTGATGATAAACATTGCAATAATTGCAATGACCATCACAATATTCATAATAAGAGACAGCCGGAACGTCGTATTTTTATTTTCTTCCGGTGCCGGTTTGATTCTTCTTCTGGCAGGAGACGTTTTTTCCCTGGTGTCCGCAAAGTTCGTCCACAGAGGGATAGGCGGAATCTCTTCTCCCAACAGATCCTGCTCTGCTTTCAGTTCTCCCTGCAATTCCCTGAGGTATTCCAAACCTACCGGAGTGCGGAACACCCTGTCATCCAATGCTTTTTTATAAATAACCAGTACGGACTCCAGATTTGTCCGATCGATCCGCTTATCCAGATAAGCAATCTTCTGTCTCTCCTGCTCTGCCAGTCTGGCATCTTTCTCTGAATAGAATGCAAATCCGGACACTACATGATCCGTCCGGTTTTGCTGTTCCTGTTCTTTCTGTACATCCATTACTGGTTTTCCTCCGCGCTTCCTGCTGCAGCATTCTGCAATAAAATATGTTCTCCCTGTACCAGCGGGTAATGGACAGGACGATCACTGTCCAGATTCTCCCGGTACATATCCACTGCAGTAATCTGATGATTTTCATAGGTCGTATAATAGTAAATTCCTCTGTCTGCATTGCAGCAGGAAGTGTAGATAGTGATCTCATACTCCCCTTTGTCCAGCTGACAGCATCCTCTGGTCTGATCCACGCTCCCCAGAATATGGAAAAACTGGCTGAAGTTCTCCGACTCAGACAATCCGGACAGGGAATTCATCTTCGTGAATGCCACCCGTACAAAACGGGATGCAGAAGACAGATCCCCGGGCAGTCCCATGGCTCCCATGCCTCTGCTGTACGGCTTCAGCTTCAGATCTGCGGAAAAACGGTTTGTCGGTGATTCGGAAGACAGGGACATATAATCGTTCAAACGAAACATCTGGATTGGAAACGGGGGATTGTTCGTCAATACTCCCACCGGGTTGTCATAGATCTTCAGTCCCTCCTGCACAGACTCGATCGTAATGGCCTCTTCCTTGTCTGCCAGAATCCAGTGCAGTGGAGAAACCGGATATTTTTCATTAAAGGGCGTATCCACCAGATTGATATGGGATAACAATACTCTGGCTTCCTGCACATTGGCACACTGCCCCAGAATCCAGGGGATAAACTCAAACTGGGCGATGTTGTCCTTACCTGTCTGCACTTTGCTGTATACTGCATTTCCCGGGAAATTCAGTCCCGCCATGCCGAGTCCTTTCTCATTCACTGCATCATAGTACAAAGGATAATCCCCTGCCATATGAGCAATGCCGATCATGGCATAATGCTCCGTCAGGGCATTCTGATGCCGTAGCGGAAAAGGATAATTGCGTGGTGTTACCGTTACCTCTTCCCCATAGTTAAATTCATAATCAAAAGTTCTGCCGAAATAAAAATCCTGTGATCTATAAGTTGCCGCTGTACACATAACATATACTCCTTTGTTCTGATTCAAATAGATATAGAAACTAGTCTTAGTCTATAGCATTTGCAGAATGTTTGCAAGTATACGAAAACTGTTGACGCAAATCATATTCTTATCTTTACTAAGCAAATAATAGGGACCTTCGAGGCTGTTATCAGTATCTCGAAGGTCCTTTTCTGCTATATCTAATTCACTTGCCGATTAAGGATTACACCGCTTACAGGGCATATATCCCATATTGATGATATCTTCTCTGTTGCCAGTATATATCTCTTTGTTTTTCTCCTTCATCTGATCCACGCTGGAGCAGGACGGATAGTGGAATTTCATGGTGTTGGTATTCAGTACGTAGGTAGTTTCCTGTGATTCCTGTGGCACTGACGGTTCCGGTGTGATCTGTATCGTAGTGTCTGTCTGGGGTTGTTGTGTCGGTGTTTCTATCACAATGGGTGCTGCCGCTTCCTGGGATGCCGCGTTGCTCTCCGCCCAGTTATCTCCGGTGGCATAGTCAATACCGATCCCCGGCTGCACATTGTAGGCAAATACACAGAAGCAGATACCCTCCCCGGCATCTTCCACAGAATAGGCTTCCATGAGGACACCGTCTGCCAGCAGGTTATCCCCGTCAAATATGGGAGTGACACGGTACAGGACATGATTCCCTGTATTTTTGACATAATCGCAGACTTTCGTCTCAAAAGGGAGCATTCCCTGCACGTTGAGATATCTGGTTCCTGTGATCAGGTTCTGCGGATTGGCGTTTTCCGCCGCAAGCATGTAGGCAATCAGGTGGCAGCGATTGTATAGGTATTTTCCGTCCACGTTATCGTATTTCACCAGATGCCATCCGGTAGGCTTCACGGCTCCGATCTCCCCTCTCGGTTCTGTCGGCATCAGGTCCTGTCCTACGTTGGCATATGCCACGCCACAGCGCCCCAGGCTGTCCAGCTCGCTGTATGTCTCGAAGGACTGTGTGGTCAGATCTACCTCTGTGAAATAAGGTTTGTTGCCATTGACCTCTGTATAAGGCGTGCCGGAGTATGCCGGAATCTCCCGGAGGGAAAATGCTGACGTGCCCTCTCCTGTCGGAACGTCTGTTGCAGATGTAACCTGCTGCGATTCTTGTGTATCCGAAGCGTTTTCCTGTGACTGTCCGGATTCGGGTTCCGATGCTGCAGTCTCCGATGCTTCCAGCAATTCGTAGGGGATCGTCGCCGGCTGCTCTATCGTATAGGTATTATCCTGCGGCGTGATGGTGCTTTCCGCACAGCCGGTAAATGTCAATAGCAGTACCAGCCATAATGACAATTGTGTTATCAAACGTTTCTGAGATCTGTTGTGTTTCATTTTCATAGCTTGTCAATTACTCCCTTGTAAAACTCTTTGGAAATTATACCACATTTTTCTTCATCCGACCCGTGAATTATACTGAGTTTTGTTGACTTTTTCAGCAGATTTAGGGTTATTACAGTCAGAAGAGATAGCCTTCCCTGAAGATCGTTCCGGATGTTTGGTTGAGGCAACATGAAATGCAACACGAAAAATAAAAAGTGCCGCAAAAACGGCACTTTTTTCTATGGAGTTATCTGTGTCAATGTCGAACACTTTCTGTTAGACTTTTTGTCCTGGAGTTCTGTGATCTCCGTTAGCGTATCCAGTTCAATGGTTGTTCTGTCATCGCAATACCACCATGTAATAACCAAACGGTCATTATATACATATGCATTGTCAAACCCAAAGCCACTCACAGCGGTGCGAAGCAGGTTTTACTATGCTTTCGGAAGATGCGACCCTACGGGCAGCAATGCAAGGCAGGGAATCCTATTTAATAGAAGATATAAGGAAATGATAATTCCCCTGTAGAAATGATAATAGTACTATTTCTGCTCCGGCTTGCGTAGATTCTTTATCTTCTTTTCAAAGAATCTCCAGAGTTCTTCGCCATTCTCACGTAGCTGTACATATTCCTCTGCCCATTGCAGAACCAGCTTTTCATTCTCCGCAGACTGTGTAGCTATGGGAGTTTCATAAGGCGGTATCCCGCTGTCCAAAGTTTCTGCCACTCCCCACATTCTGCAAATCCGCATTGCTGTTCTGTAGATTTCTTCTTTTTGCGTGTTGCCGCTCATCCGTTTTTCTCCTTTGCATCCGTTTTTTGATAGTCCACGCCGCCGTCTGATTTCATAAAAAAACATACATCCGACTTGTTTCTAAAACAAACCCAGATGTATGTTTAAATTTCTTTTTGCACTTTCCCAAAGTTGAAACATACATCTGAACCTGATCTCTTCTTTTCCTGAATTATCAGTCAAAAAAAGAGACACAAGTAACTCGATGTCTCAACCTACTCAGAAATTAGCACACTTTTTCGGTTTTGTCAAGAGGATGGGCGGTTTTTGGGGGAACAGGCTTTTCTCTATGCCTGTTCACACTCAATGCGGAAAATATAGTAACAGGCAAAATTACCGAAAATCTTTCGATCTGCTTCCAGCTTGCTGATGTCCGGCACATTCACCCCGTTGTTCTGTAGATAACGGAAATAGATGCGGACACTGCCCATGAACCGGTTGTGCTGACTGGTGCGGTAGCTGTCGTTCTCGGCTTTCTCTTCTCTGCTCATTTCGCTGAACCGATACCGCATCGTTGCATACTTGTAGGCAAACTCTTTTACATCTGCATACAGTTCTGCGGCAGTCTCGTCCTTTTCCTTCTGTGCTTCCAGTACCTGATATACTTCCTCAAACTTCTCTAATTCCATGCTGCTTTCTCCTTTCGCTTTCCCTTATTTTTATCCTGTATTTTATTATGAATGTTCCGACACAGGATGTCAAACATTCTTCCTGCAACCACTCGTTGGTACAACTGTTTTTTCGAGCCTTTCTTCTCTGCTTATCTTTTGGAAAATGATTTTGTGAAAAATAAGCCTGCCATAAGGTGTAGCTTTTCTTATTTTTCAGTTCTCTTTTCAAAAGCATTTTTCATTCTTTTACATCGCAGATGTGACAAGCTCTGCTTATGCCCTTTTTGCTTTCCGGAGCCTTTAGCGGAGAAAGCAATGAGATTTCTGCGAAAACTCCGTAACCATGCGGGTTTGAGCCTGTAAACGAGCCGTCAGAATATTGGCACTTTTCTGTAAACATTGTTTACAGCTGTAAACGAGAGTGCCAGAACGCCCGTAAAATGGGCATTTTTTAAGTGAACTTGTTTACAAGCCGTAAGGGTCTGTGACGACGTGTAAACGGGACGCTATTTGCAAAATTTGTAAACAATGTTTACAAGAAAGTTCTTTACGCAGACCTTAGATTGCACCGTAAGGTTCTGCGCAGCTTGTCATGCCTTTTTCTTTCAAAAGTGAACCATTCTCTGTACCGGTTTCCGCCCAGATTTGGGTCAATCTTGGGCGCATATTGGTACACAAATGTAGAAATAGCCTGTCCTTTCCTTTTTGGTACAATCATTGTAACAAGTCTGGGACTGTTTCGGTACATCATTGTTCCATTTTTGGGTATCTGTTTTTCTGTTCCACTTCCGGTACAGGAAATGTACCAAAATAAACCCAAAAGTGGTACATTCTCTGCCCCGGAAAATTTCAACCCAGACCTGGTACAATCCGTGGCTCATTCTGCGCCCAAAGACGGTACATTATCTGCCTAAAAAAATGGGCGGCCTTTCCGGCTGCCCGTAGATTTTCTAGTTTATTCTGAAATTATATGCCTTTTGTCGTGAACGCTTTCTGAGTCTTGCCGTCACATATATGATCTGAAATTCTGCGTTCCACTTCTTGATATTTGTCGCCACAAAGGCCGTCATCACAACGGTAAGGATTGTCATGCTAAGGCTTGTGCAAAACAGACATCCCACATACTTTGCTACCAGTACTCCCACAAGAACCATTCTGACCGGAACGGGTACTGCAAGAAGAATCTGTAATAACGTTCTCTCCATCAAGCAGAACAGAACAATCCATAAGTCTCTGATACCTGAAAGCATTCTCTTCCTCATATTTGCCACACTCCTTCCAATCACCCTGTCGGCAGTCCGGCGGACTGCAAAAAAGAACCTGCAAAAGCAGGTTCCTTAAATGAGTGAAAATCCTTGTCGAAGAATGGTGTTCCAGTTGCTTTTTTGATAAAGAAAACGTACAATGATTACCACCTTCTTGTCTTCATCTATGGTATAAAACGCAAGATAATTGTTTACCCTAATAAATCGGATTCCCCACACAGCCAAAACGGAATCATCCACCAGCTGTAGTTTCTCCGGCATCTGGGTCAGTTCACCGATTTTTTCCGTTGCAACATCCAGCAGATGGTCTGCTGCCTGTGGGTTCTTCAAGACAAATTCAATGTGATCTGCTGCTTTCGCAATGTCATGCTCCGCAGTTTTGGTGATGTGTACCTGATAATTCATCTTCTGCGGCGGCTCCGAATATCAGCCATGGCTTCTTGAAACGGTCTGGTATTGCCAGCGGCAATATCGTCCATTCCTTCCTTAATCTGGCTATATAGTTCAAAGCGGCTGGTTAATTCCTCGTATGCCTCAATGCTCATTACAGCAAGGTCACCTTTTCCATTCTTCGTAATAAAAACAGGTTCCGGGTAGTTATGACAGTAGGTCGATATTTCATTATAATTGTTCCGCAAGTCAGCACTTGATTTAATGGTCGGCATAAAAGCACCTCCTTCTGTGATAGTAAAATTATACACAAATTTTGTTATGCAGTCAATGGAGTATGCTATTATTCTTTGCGGTATGCTTTTCCTTATTCCTCTGTCAACAATCCTCCCTTGCACACACGGTCTCGATGTCAGCACTCAAAATATCGAAATGGCAGTCTTCACATTGCAGTAAGATATTTTCGGGGTTATCTTCCGCACCCTCGAACGTGATTTTCGCATTATGCCCCATGTGCTTCTGTAGAGCATTCCATAAGTCCATATCTCGATCCATAATTTCTTTACCATTCTGTCAAGCGACAGCCTTTCTTTTTCGTATTGCGCCCGGTCTGTACAGCAGACCTTCCGTAAAATAGGAAAAGCGGACGCATCAGCGTCCGCCTTGGTACTTGCTATTTAATTTCCGAACGACACTTCCGCATCAGGGTTCTGCTCCTGCCACTTCTTCAAGCCGTCTTCCTGCGTGGGCGGGGTCAACGACCAGCCTACGTTCGAGGATGACGTGTCAGTATTCTCGTCGGCAGTCTTAGGGGCTGCTGCGACGGAGTTGTCCTGTACAGGGGTGTTGATGGTTACGGAGCTGTTTGCAGCGGTGGAACCTACACCGAATACTTCGTATGCTACAACGCCGTCTCCTAACTGGATTCCACCGAGATTGCATGGTATTCTTAAGATTGCTACTGCACCAGTTCCATACATGGTGTTCATGTAGTTGTCATAGTGTCCCTGGCTGTTCTTCCAGTTCTGATGTATCGTAGTTGCATTTGCATTGTCGTCTCCGAACGAACCTGTCTGGCAGTTTTCACCTGTTCCAGGTCTTACGCTTGCATGACCGTCATCTTCGTGACATCTTTCCATGGCGATGTTGTACAGGTCTTCTGACCATGTCAGTTCGGGGATACCTGCTGCACTACGTTCGGCATTGACCATTGCAAATACCTGTTCTGCCATGGCTCTGTCGAAGTATGCGTCTTTGCTTGTTGTGGTGGTTGTATTTCCAGTAGCACCATCACCGTGAGTTTTCATGAAGTTCTCAATCTGTTCTTCGGTAATACCAAAGGTGTCGTCTACTGTATTACTTGCATACTGGTTTCCAGCAGCATTGCTGTTACCAGTTGCCGCTACGTTGCTTACAGGTTTTTCGGATACGATGTACTTGTCACTTACATAACCAGTAGTGTTATTTAATTCAAAGCGATACCAGCCTGTCTGGTCGCACTTACCTGTAACGGTGATTTCCTGGCTGGCTTTCAGGCTGCCAATCTTCTTACCATCCGTACTGGGCAGGTCTCTGACATTTACTGCGGACTTTGCATACATGGTCTGGCTTAATTCCGAATAAGTATACCCTGTGCTTACAGCAGTAGATTCTACGGGTGCTGCTGTGGGTTCCACGGCAGGTGCAGGAGATTCTGCAGGAGCAGTCTCTTTGAGAGCTGTTTCTGATTCCGTGGGAGCTTCGGTCGGCTCTACGGCAGGTTCCGCTGTCGGTTCTGCTACGGTTGCTTCTGTAGCTGTTACAGAGGTGGTCTCTGTGCTGGCAGTTTCGTTACTGGTTGTTTCCTTGCTGCCACATGCGGTCAGCATCAGTGCTGCGCAAAGGACTGCCACCACCGTCTTCACGGCATCCTTACGATTCTTATATTTCTTCATTGCTTTCCCTCACTTTCCTTTGCAAAGGAATTATTGGTTCACCGTTGAGGTACAGATATATCTGTCATCCCATTGCTGTACTTTGTCTTCATATAATTCATTCAGATGTTCATAGCCAATGAAGTAAACATCCCCTTTCATAAACGCTTCTCCGTGTACCTCTCCTGCATACATACCCCAATTATAATATTTTCCATCCGGCGTAGCAACATCTTCCACATCAACACTTACGGTACCGTCACTTGCAATCTTAAGATTGCGATATCTTCCGTAATAGTAATAGATCTGTGAATTTCCGGTGCTATCATCTACCGCCGTTATTTCATATATGAAGTAAAGATAATTCGGCGTACTCATCCCTTCATCTCTCGCACAGAGGAAATAATTTCCCAACAGCTTCATCTCTGCCAGCCGCCAGTCCCATGTATTTTCCGCCTCTTCCTGCAATATTCCCTGTACTTTTTCATCCATTTGCTGCAACAGATCCGCCGGAATCTGAGAGAAATCGTAGACATAGCCGTCCAGACCTTCTACTGTGAAATCTTTTGATAAGGCAATAGGGCGTTTTCCCTGCATGGCACAGAATTGCATTATGTCCTGACCATCCGGCGCCGAGATGTTGACCGTAATGGTATCACCGTTTTCCAGTCCTCTGCTGATATGCTCTGCGTCCACAGACTCTTCTGCCCTGTTGTTAAAATCTGTATCGGAGTTGGTCCAGATAAGTCCCGGTACGTCCGAGCCCGCCGGATGTTCGATATAATCAACACTCACAAAGGGCAGCTTTCCCCTATAGTTTATTTCGGTTCCTTCAAAGGGATCCCTATCCTCCGGCTCTTCCAGACCTTCTACGGTAAATGTCATATCTGAATATACAAACTCTGCCTTTATTTTTTTCGCAAGCTCATCCAGTTCCTTTTCCTGCACGTTCCATTGCAGTGTAACGGCATCCCCATTCTGCAGGCCGCTCATCTTATCCAGTGAATAAGAAACACTCTCCACGAACTGACGTGTATCCTCATTGGCGGCAGCCTGTTCATTTTCATGTTGCTCTTCTGTCAGTCCGAAAGTCTCCCAATGGTCCAGGATAATATCGTTTCTTATCTTTAACTCATTTATTTCCGCTTGTCCCGCGGTATTATATCCCGAAAAATTTACCTCTACATAATCATTCAGATTAATTTTCGTCTTCCCGCATCCTGTCAGGGCAAACATGGTCAACAGCAATGCCCCTGCCAGCACCAGGCCTTTCTTTCCTCTTTTCATGGTAGTTTCATCCTTTCTCATAGTATTATACTTTCTTATTTTTTGATCATTTTCATCAGGTACTCATGAATGATAAATTCTGCATTTTCAACCAATATGGATTTCTTTTTACGACGCTCTTCCATTTCCAGAAATTTCTTGGGAATATAAATTTCAAAAAGCTCAAGTACGGCTAAAAAATAGAATGCCCCATTTATCTCCTTGTCCGGAAAATACATAACCGCCAGTGTGATCAGATACCATACCACCGGAAATATCTTGGAATAATGTTCGTTTTTTACTTCTGCCCGGTAAGCACAGAAGCACAAACTTACCACGAATAATACCATTAATGCGATTGCTATTATTTTGTACATGGTGCTTATGTACATATACTGCATGAGCAAATCCCAGGCACTCAGCCATGCGAAAAAAGATAAAAACGTAACGACTCCGCGGAGCAGCACACCTAACAGGTTGAATACCTTTTCTCCGTATTGTATTCCTAACATAAAACCAATAAATTCAAACATATGTATTCCTCCTACCAATATCTTCTGACAAAGTCCTTGATGTTATCCATCTGAATAATCTGATACATTCCGATCATATTGCTGAATCTCAGCTGATTATCGATACTACGATTACTGTCAATGATTTCCTGTGTCATCTGCATCTGATGAGCATACAGCTTATCCATCTCATATAGATTTGCCAGTTCTTTCATGGTTGTCGCTCTTTTCTTCTTCATGTAATCTATAAAAGTAAGAACAACATTAGGAGACAGATATGCCGACGGGAACCATCCATTTGTTAATTCCTTCAAAGCTTTATCCTGCTTTGCCCCATCCGCCTGTAATTGGATCATTTTCTGTAAGTAAGGCTCATTGTATTGCCGTACATGCTCATTGTACTTGTCTATATAAGATTGATTGCCCCGTAATCCCATTCTTATGGCGAAAACTGTCAGGGGAATCAGTAGCGCCAGAATCAAATAAGCTCCCAGGTTCCCTGACATAATCCCCTGCACAAAAATCTTCGCAGTTTGTATCACCGTCAACGCTAATATGATCAGGGAAGCTTTTGCCAGTTTTTCATGGGTTTTTCGCATCAGTAAATAAAAAACCGAAAGAAGCACAATCATAAAAAACGAACTAAAGTCCCGGGTAAAAAATCCCAGCAGCAAATAAAACAGAGCAAACAACACAACCACGGAAGTGAAAACTTTGCTTGTGGTTCCATTCATTTCCAGATATTCCTTTTTCTCCTTTAATTTTCTCTTTTGATCATGCCACTGCTCCACATCTCTCTGATACTGGTCCATGACATACCAAATAGTAACTAATTTGTCCTGTAATTCCTGTCCTTCCGGTTCCGACATAATTTTATCTCCTTTGTATTTTAAATTTTTGTAGTACTTTCTTCTTATGTCATTATACTCAATATATTGAGTATAGTCAATTTACATTTCTTCATCTTTCTCCTCCTTTTTTATTTATGGATCGTTTTATGGTTACCCGCTGTTCTCCATCGTACAAAAAACGGAACAGCCATCCCGAACCCGTTCTCTGAACAGATCCTGATGTATGTTCCGTTGTTGTGCGCATCCCTTTTGCAATAAAAAAAGCCGAAACATACATCTTGTTTTATTTCTTTTCTTCCCCTTACATCGCGGGCATTTCACCCGGAAATAGGTATAAAAAAAGAAACAAAACATTTACGTATTGTTTCAAGCTACGCAGAATATACCATATTTTTGTCCATTTGTCAATAGTTTTACAGAATTTTGTTAATTTTCCTCTATATTTTTCGCATTATAGTCAATCTATTAGGTATAGTCAAAGAATTAAGTATGATACTCTTTTTATAGTATTGATCAGGAGGCTCGATTCGACAACATGATATCATACAAACCATTCTTTGAAACTTTGCTTCGTAAGAACATAACAGAATACGAACTGATCTTTAAGCATGGTATTTCCGCCAATACCATCCACCGTATGAAGAAAGGCGAGGCCATCACCACGAAGACACTGGATGTACTCTGCTATATCCTGGACTGCCCCGTTTCCGATATTATCGAACACGATAAGACAAAATAACTGCCTGCAGGAATCATAACCACCGGCTGAGCCGGTGGTTTGTTCTGCCCCTATAAGGGGCTGTTA
>ENA-OWZE01000420-OWZE01000420.1-human-gut-metagenome-genome-assembly--contig:-NODE-420-length-17824-cov-25.221509_pt1 | contig 17824 bp, 14 predicted proteins | sample MGYA00249759_ERZ652104 | MGnify/ENA primary metagenome ERZ652104 (study PRJEB26925, sample SAMN05827048) | human gut metagenome | biome: ENVO:2100002; feature: ENVO:00000062; material: ENVO:00002003...
GAATCAGATGGTATCGAGTATTGGTATGCAAGAGAATTAATGAAGTTATTGGACTATGTTCAATGGAGAAATTTTGATAATGCTGTAAATAAAGCAATGCTTTCTTGTGAAAATAATGGTAATTTAATAGGAAACCATTTTTCAAAAATTAACAGTACCATTGCGGTTGGAAATGGAGCACGTCGTGAAGTAGAAGAAAAAGACTTACAGGGTGAGACGGCTATTACTGTTGAGCATGTTGAAAATAATACGTCAGTCAGGGATATGCTGGGACAGAGAGGGATTAAGCCGGAGAATTTGCCTGCATCTGAAGATATCAAAAAATTAGAACGTAGAGTAAAGAGAGAAGAAAAAAAGTTAGCTGAGCAGTTGTGGAAATTGATAAATGAATAAATTGAGAGGTTAGGCTCAGAAAATATGCTGGATATCAGGATATGAAGATTGTAGGAGAATATTCCGATGAAAGGTATTTCGGTAAAAATGCCAGATTGTGAGATGTGAAAGAAGCAGCAAATGAAGGTTGGAGTGTCAGAACTTTAGATAGAAATATCAGCACAAATATTAAATGTAAAGAGGACAGAAAAGAGATGGGATATCATCTTTTTTCTGCCTTTTAATGTTATATTCATTTTTCTGCCTTACGCTTCATTTTTCTGTATGCGATATTCATTATTATTGCAAGTACAACGCCAAGTGAAGCATAAGATATTAAATCTGTATTGGCATATGTCAGGTTAAGACTGGCTGTTCTTCCAAGAAACCTGTTACTTAGTAACATTGCTGCGCGGTTTAAAAGTACATTAAATGCGACATATTCCAGTCCGCCATATATAATAAATAGTGCCGGCAGATAAATTCTGCTTACTGATAATGGTAAAGAGAATAATATTAATAATATAAGTGATAATGCAAGCAATAAAATCATCATTACATAAAATGTTTTTGATGTAACTGTCCGGTATATTCCGGCAAGACCAGAAGTGCGATACTGCATTTCATCATATATCCCGGAAGCATAGTTATTAATAGCTTTCTGTGCAGATTCTTTGTCCAGCACAAGTGCAAGTGTAATCATATCTTTCTGTGTGTCTGAGTAGTCCTTTGATTCTGTGATACCATTATATGCAATGGCTGCCAGCGTTGTAAGTTCTTCATCTATATCAATGTTTATTTCATCAAATGTTTTGCCATCACGAAGTCCTTTGGTGAGTGCATCTGTATATTTTTTGGCAATGCTGTCTATGGCAGATGAGTTCTGAATAGCATTTTGTATATCTGAAAGCATGTTATTATATTCTGAAACCTCCATGCCGGCCTGCTCGCTTGATGGCAGAGTATCAATAACAGTGTCCATGTATCTGCCAGAGACAGCAGAAGAAAGTCCGGCGTCTTTTATTATGTCAGATGCATAAAAAGGTGCATTTTTATTAATGTTTAAACCAGACATAGATAGTAAGAATAATATGGTTGCAACAATTAAAAGAGGTTTTCTGCTTTGCTTATAAAGCTTTGCATCATAGCGGATTCTGTAAACCTCATCAGGAGAATCGCCGGTGAAATCTATATTGTTTACAGACAGAAAATCCTTCATTTTTTGTAATTTTTCCCCATCAGCCTTTACACATCTTATTAACATACTGTCTTTTTTCTCAAAGAAAAAAAGGTTTCCGGCAGAAACACATTTTTTTATGTCTGCAGGCGACAGAAAAAGCTTTCCATCTACATATATTCCATCATTGGTAATTGTAGTTTTTCGGTTCTTCTTCGTCTGGGAATTAAAGAATGCTTTAGCTCTTTTTTCTTTAAAATTACTGGTACGGTTAGGATACAGCAGGTTTATATAGCTCTGGCAGTCCTCAAGCGTCCAGTCAGATGTATTATTATTTTCAGTACTCATGTAAGAAACCTCCTTTAATAATTCACAGGGGTAATTATAGTGTGTACAAATGTATTTTACAATATCAGAACAGATTTCGAAGAATATAAAAACAGCCACTGGAAGCTGAAATTTCCAGTGACTGTTCTAAGAGAATAAGACGGATAACTTCCGGCTCACATCTCGTTTATTTTATTATAGAACATTTACACCAAGGTATAAGGAGTGTAAATGTGAATTATTTCATTATCTTCTGCCGCCGCCGAAGCCGCCGTTGTTCTGCCCATTCATGTCTGATGAGTTACCGCCGTTCTGGTTGTTCATGTCAGGTGCGTTGCCACCATTCTGACCGCCCATGTTGCCACCGCCGAAGCCGCCAGTGCGTGAAGCTCCCATTGTTCCTGATTCCTGAGTCCAGTCTGCAATGGAGTCTGAACCCCGGTAGAGTGTGTAGCTTGTGCCGGTTGTAAGAGTGTCAGAGCATATCCAGCCGTTGCTAAATGAACCATCAACAGTAAAGCTTATTACTTCGTTGCCGGAAGCATCTTTAAGTGAATAGCTTCCGGAACTGAAAGATACTGAACTTAATACATAAGCGTTAACAGAGTTTACAGGTGTTTCGCAGACACCGCCGAGGGCAACGCATGTTCCGCCAGTTATTGTGACTGTTCCATCTACATCAATTGATCCTGACACATTTCCTGAAGAACTGCCCCCCTTGACTAATACAAATCCACCAGTCTGTACATAGTTTCCGTTAGAGTCAATACCATCAGTATCACCAGACGCAGTTGTTACATCTATATATCCGCCTGTTACATTGACAATTGGAGAAGTCTTTCCATCGCCTGTGCAGGCATTGATACCATCATCAGTAGCGTATACATATATCTTGCCGCCATTTAAGTTGATAGTCATGGCTTCAAGTCCTTCATATGAAGTTACCACATTAATATAACCATCATTGACATCAAGCTGTTTGTCAGCGTGCATGCCGTCATCACCTGAAGAAATTGTAATTGAACCACCATTGATAACAATAGTTCCTTTGCCGTCCTCACCAGTTTCAAGTACACCTGAGTCAGAGTTGGCATGGATACCATCATCTGTTGAACTTATGTTAATAGTAAAGCCTGAAATATTTATTTCGCTTTCAGCTTTAATACCCTTAGTTGAGTAAGACTGTCCAGAAGAATTACCGGATTCATTAAAGTCACCAGGCATTCCCGGACGGTAACCGCCAGCCTTATTACCACCGGAACCGCCGTTCATATCAGGGGCGTTATCGTTACTCATGTCGGGAGCATTACCACCGTTCATATCAGGAGCGCTGCCACTGTTCATGTCAGGAGGAGTGCCGCCACCCATGTTGCCGCCTGGTGCATTGCTGATAGTGTCAGAGGCTGCCACATAAGAAACAGTATTGGCAGAAGCAGTTTTATTAGTAGAGCTGTTTGAACCTGAAGATGTACCTGAAGAACTGCCAGATGTTGTAACTTCTTCGCTATATTCAGAATAAGTGTCAGTATAAATGTTTAAATTACCATCACCTGATATATCCACTCCGTAAGCTGCGTCTATACCATCACAGGCTGCATAAACATCAATGTTTCCGCCAGTGATTGTAACGATTCCCTTCTGGTTGCCTTTGTTAGAAAGACTGCTGTTAGAAGTCTTAATGCCATCCCCCTTAGTAGAGATTGCAATTATGTCTCCTGATTCAATATCGACGGCGTCGTTGCCTTTGATGGCATTGTTTACAGCAGTAACTTTAACAATCACATTTTTGATAGAAAGGTCGTCTTTGCTCTGGATACCATTATTGTAATTACCGGTTACAACTAAAGCTCCTTTGCCGACAAGCTTTAAGTCGCATGTTGCATAGATTGCTGCGTTGCCAGCGTCATCAGAAGAATCTTCTGTAGCTTCGGCACGCTTGTCAATTACTTCGTTAAATGTGTTCTCCTCTGATTTAATCTTGACTTCAGAAGCATTTTTAACATATATAGGTGAACCGCTTGAGCAGGTGATAGATGTTCCGTTTAATATGATAGTAACTTCATCCTCACCACCTGCGTCAACGATGAGCTGTCCTTCTGATAAAAGACCTGTTACTGTGTATTCACCAGCCTTTGTGATTGTATAAACAGAACCTGACTGTGTAACTCCATCTGATGTATCAGATGTCACAGTGAAATCACCAGTAATGGCGACCCTGTAATTCTCAGCATCATCTGCGTGTGTTACATCGGTATCGTCTTTAGTAATGCCTGAAGTGATGGTTGTCTGGCTGCCTGATGCAGTAGTAGTTGTAGTAGTAGTTGAATTCCTGGCACAGCCTGCAGTCATAAGACACATTGTAAGAATAACTGCAGCTATGCAATTCCTTTTAATTTTATTTAATTTAATCATAGTCATCTCTCCATTTTTTTAGTGTTTGTTAATTGATTGTTTATAGTTTATTGGAGAAATTTGACTAAAATATGGTATGAGTGCGAACATTTTGTGTCCTGATTAATCATGTGGAATATCGTTAAATCTGCCGTCAAGCTCTTCGGTTTTTACCACATTTATAAATGCGTGCTTGTCAATTGAGCGAATCAATGTGATAAGCTCACGTTTCGCTTCGGAGTTGATTACGGAGTATATGAGCGTGCGCTCTTTTTCCTCGTAGCAGCCGATTCCCTTGAAAAGCGTGGCGTCGTGGTTGGTTGTATTCTTTATGGCGTGATAGATTTCTTCGGATTTGTCAGAAATGATGAATAATGTCATCTTCTGGTAGCGTTTGTACATGAACTGGATTACCTGGGTGCTGCAGAACTGGTATATTATTGAGTAGAGCGCGATTGACCAGCCAAACAGTCCGCCTGCGATGAGCAGAATCACAACATTACCAAGAAGAATATAGTTCCATGCGTCTATTCCTTTAACATGAGAAAAATAAATGCTTATGAAATCGGTTCCGCCTGTGGTAGTGCCGACATTGAGGCACAGGCTTATTGCAAATCCGTTGATAATTCCGCCAAATACGCTTATAAGCAGGATATCTTCTGTAAAAATGTATGGAGGAAGGATATCAACAAGCACACTGGAAAGTATAATTACCACGATTGAGTAGATGGTAAACTTCCTGCCGATGTAGCGGTATGCAATGTAAGCTGGGAAAATGTTAAGTGCCACATTGAATATTGTAAATGGGATGTTGATATAAAAAAAACGTAGTCCGATTGCCTGAAATAACAGGGAGACGCCTGAAAAGCCTCCTGGCAGCAGGTCTGCGACTTTGGCAAAGCATCTTAAATTCCATGCGTACAGCACGGAAGCAATTATAACTATAATGAATCTGAATACCTGATAAAACTTAGGATATTTAACTTCTAAAGATTTGAACATATATTAGCCTCCATATTCTGTGTTAAATATAATAAGCAGTTAATAACTATTTGTGCGAGTTGTCGTAGGCAGCCTGAATGTCAGCTGGGAGCTTGTCTGGAAGCATTGAATGTATTCCGTCCTCGTTGCCATCCTTGATAGCCTGCTCGTAATAGAAACACTTGAAAGTAAGCATATCAAGAGTTTCCTGCATTTTTTCCATCTCTTTTTCAACAGCGGCTTTCTGTCTCTCAAAAAGCTGTTTTCTGAGTTCGTAAGTTCTGCTGCCTTCCTGACACCATTCCATAAACTGCTTGATGTCGCGGATTTCAAGACCTGATTTTTTGAGACATTCAATAAGCTTAAGAGCAGCAATTTCTGTGTCAGAGAACTGTCTTATTCCAGAGGCACGCTGCATAAAAGGGAATAATCCCTCTTTATCATAATATCTTAATGTTGAAACGGGAAGATTAAACATTTCTGAAACCTGTCCTATTGTGTACATAACGCACCTGCTTTCCGTAAGCCTTGCTTACCTGATATTAGTTTTTTACAAATGTGATAATAAAATTCACAAAATGTTCACTATTATTGGGTTGACCTAAAGTTAAGTTTAACTCTTATGCTTAAATAGTAGCACAGAGAGACTTAAAATACAATTTAAAGTTGGTTTAAAGTGAATATGATAGTGTTTTTAACAAAGAGGTGATCATATGTATGTAGTGCTAATGTATTTTTGCATTACTTTTTTTGGATTGATACTTATTATGATGGCAGTGGAAGGATGACATATTTTATGGAGGATAAATGTATGGAATGGAGACAGGAAAAAGATATGCCGGTATTTATGTATATTTTTCTTAATAAAATAGAGGATACCGAAGAAGTGAGATGGACAGAGAAAGAGAAAAGTGAGGGGCATAAGACATATAAAAAGTTGTTAGAACTTACAGAGGATGATTCATCCGATGTAATTAAAAAATGCCTCAGGATAATTAAAGAAACAAGGCATATTGTAGAGTATGAGCTTTGGAATAAGATTGTATATTTTATGACTGATTATATTAATGGTGAGACTGTGTGGGGATAAGTGAAAAGTTGTCTGATAATTTTGTAATATTTGAAAAGAAAAAGAATATACTTGTAATGTCTGATGGCATGTGCTACAATGTCATTGGATACAAGTAGTGCATTCAAGCAATCTACGAAAACCCCACGAGTTCGGGCTCGTGGGGTTTTCTATTCCGTTCTGGCAGGGTGGCTTAGTCCCCAGGCTGGCTACCGTCTGTTATCTCTGTCCAGCCATTTGCAGATATAGTATGAAGCTATATTTGCCAAGATAGAGATAATTAAGGACACAAGTGCATCCAAGCAATCCACCTCCTTTCTCTACCAGGTATGGGAGGGGTAACACTAGGAATTATATCATAACAATATATAATAAACAAGTATACAAAGAATACGAATAATAACTATTGCTATGATTTATGATTTTATAACTAACATGTATTTTACAGGAATGACACATGGGGGTATGATACATTTATCAAGGGCAAAGGAGCCGGAAGTCTTTAGGGGATTCTGGCTCTTTTTTGCATTAGTAAGTATTTGAAGGAGGAAATATATATGGAATACGAGATTTCTAATCGTTTATCAGGTGTTCATGGTTCGATGATAAGAGAACTTTTTAAGTTAGGAGCAAGCAAGGATATTATATCTTTTGGTGGTGGCAATCCGTCAGCAGAGACATTTCCATGCAGGGAGATAGAAGAGATAGCGGCAAAGGGACTTGGCGAGAATCCGGTTTCTTTATTACAGTATGGACTGAGTGAAGGTTATACACCCCTGCGTGATACTATGAAGAAATATCTTGAGAAGAAGGAAGGCTTTGATTTTGAGAATAATGAGCTTTTCATAGTGTCAGGCGGACAGCAGTGTGCGGACCTTACAACTAAGGCACTTGTTAATGAAGGAGACGTTGTGCTTACTGAAGAGCCTGCATTTGTAGGCTGCCTTAATACATTCCGTTCTTACGGTGCAAAGCTTGTAGGAATCCCAATGGAGCAGGACGGAATGAATATAAATGCGCTTGAGGAGGCTTTAAAGGCTAATCCTGATGCAAAGCTTTTATACACAATTCCATCTTTCCAGAATCCTACAGGAATTACAACTTCCCTTGAGAAGAGAAAAAAAGTGTATGAGCTTTGCTGCAAATATGATATCGCAATATTAGAGGACAATCCTTACGGTGAATTAAGATTTGCAGGTGAAAATGTGCCAACTATCAAGTCGATGGATACAGAGGGCAGGGTTATATATGCAGGAAGCTTCTCAAAGGTAATGGCACCTGCATTCCGTCTTGGTTTTCTTGTATTTAACAAGTCGCTCACAGGACCGCTTACAGTTGCAAAGCAGTGCACAGATGTACATTCAACTGTACTTTTCCAGTACATTTGTAATGAATATATTAATAACTATGATTTCGACAAACATCTTGAGGATTCAAGAAAGGTGTATGAGCACAAATGTAATCTCATGATGGAGTGCATGAAGAAGGAATTCCATCATTCAGTAACCTTCGGTCACCCTGAGGGCGGACTTTTCGTAATGGCATTCCTGCCAGAGGGAATGGATTCTGCACCATTTGTAAGGGAGGCTATTAACAGAGGTGTTCTCTCAGTTCCGGGAGCAGCGTTCTTAGCAGATGAGAGCCAGAAGTCTAATGGATTCAGACTTAATTATTCGACACCTTCTGATGAGCAGATTGTTAAGGGAATCGAAATTCTTGGAAAACTTACATATGAGTGGATTAAGTAGGAGGAGTGAAAAGTTATGAAGATAGCAGCATTCAGCGTTCGTCAAGATGAAAAACAGTATTTTGATACATTTGCAAATGTATACAAGGTGGAATTACAGATTAATAGGAGCGGATTTACAGCAGATGATATAGAAAGTGTCAAAGGCTGTGAGGCTATGTCGGTGTGCGATGGCATGTGTGACTTGTCAGCACCTGTTCTTGAAAAGCTTGCAGCAGAAGGTGTAAAGTACATCGGTTTCAGGACAATCGGATATAACAGTGTTGACCTTGAGGCAGCAAAGCGCCTTGGAATCCGTGTTGCACACAGCGGATATTCGCCATATTCAGTTGCCAATTATACAGTAATGCTAATGCTTATGTGTATCCGCAAGGCTTTGTATGTAATGATGCGTTCACACACAGCAGATTATTCACTTGGTCCTATATGTGGACGTGAAATGCAGAATATGACAGTAGGTATTATCGGAACAGGAAGAATTGGAAAGGCAGTGATTAAGAATCTTTCAGGATTTGGATGTAAGATTATTGCGTATGACCCATACCCTGCAAAAGACCTTGAAAATGTTGAGTATGTAACTCTTGATGAATTGTATGCCAGAGCAGATATTATCTCGCTTCATACTTTCTTAAGTGATGAGACATATCATATGATTAATAAAGATTCAATTGCAAAGATGAAGGATGGCGTTATCCTTATAAATGCGGCAAGAGGTGCGCTTGTTGATACAAAGGATCTGATTGAGGCTGTTGAGAGTGGCAAGATTGGTTCAGTTGGAACTGACTGCTGTGAGGGTGAGGATGAATTTATCCGTACAGACCGTAAGTATGATGACCTTGTTGTTAATCACGATTACATCATACTTAAGTCTTTCCAGAATACTATTGTCACACCTCATGTTGCATTTTTCACAGATCAGGCTGTGTCTGACATGGTTGAGTCTTCAGTTAAGAGTGTTGTGCAGTTTGCAGCCGGTGAAGACACACCATTAGAGGTGCATTAATTATTCAAATTTTTGAAATATTCTTCAAGCTGGTGCTCGAAGATTCGCTGATTTTCTGAGCAGAATGAGCCAAGCGGCTGATAATAAATACTTCTGAAATGTGGACAGTCATCTATATGCAGCAGGCTTATGTTTTCAGGAAGGCTGCTGCTTGTCCATGTTACAGAGGCAACAAATGATACTCCAAGACCGAGACTTATGAGTTTGCCCTGTAATATGTAATCATTGCATGAGTAGGCTATCTGAGGAGTTTTCTTACATTTACTGAATATTGAATTGAACACTCCGGCATAAGATGGAGTATCTGCAAGGTCAATGAATTTCTCGTCCATCATCTGTTCTACTGATATGTGTCCGGTATGGGCAAGTGGATGTGATGATGAAACGGCAAGGCAGATTTCTTCTGTCATAAGAAGATGTGCATTGTCTGGAATATCATAAGCTGATGAGACAGAGTCAATCAGCAGGTCACACCCTTTTGGTTCAGAAGATATTGAAAAGCTGACATGAGGGTGCTCATGGATAAAATCTTTAAGTACATTGCTGACAAGAACTGCACTTGAGCGGAGACAGAGCCTTATTTCGCCTGCATCGCCAAGACTTTCACTGACAGCACGCGCAGCATCTTCTGAAAGAGCCAGTATTCTGTCTGCATATTCAAGCAGAATTTCTCCCTGACGGGTACATTCGAGCCCTTTTTTATTACGGATAAAAAGCTGTGCGCCAAATTCTTCTTCAAGCTTATGGATTGTCTTGCTTAATGCCGGCTGTGCTATGCACAGTTCACTGGCAGCACGGGTCATATTCTTGTGTCTGGCGGCAGCCTGAAACTGCCTGAGCTGATATAATTCCATGTTCGCACCTCTCTTGTATGTAGTATTTTATAAAAATTACAATTAACATAATATAGAAATCAGGATATTTACGATTATGATAACACAAATATTATTAACGCAGACATTTATAATGTTTATTCTTATGATTCTGGGACTGATTCTGTCTAAAACAGGTCTGCTTACAGAACATGGCAGTAAGGATATGGCCAATATTCTTCTGTATGCGGTTATTCCGTGTGTAATTATAAGAAGCTATATAACAGATTTCACGATGGAGAAGCTGTATGGACTTCTTATGTCGGCGGTACTGGCTGTAGCTGCATTTGCAGTGGCGATAGCTGTATCATATATAATATACGGCATGCGAAAGCCGATAGACAACTTTGGAACGGCTTTCTGTAACGCAGGATTTATCGGAATTCCACTTGTAACTGCGGTATTTGGAAATGAAGCGGCATTCTATGTTGCATCATTTGCAAGTATTCTTAATCTGTTGCAGTGGACATATGGAATTGTGATAATAACCCGCCGCAAAGATATGATAAATATAAAAAAGGTATTCGTCAATCCTGTGACAATATCACTTGTTATAGGACTGTTTCTTTTTATTACGGGAATTAAACTGCCAGGTGTAATAAACAGCACGATGGCTGGAGTTGCGGCACTTAATACACCTGCAGCCATGATAGTACTGGGATATTATCTGTCATGTGTCAGGATCCGTGACTTACTGCTTAATCCGTCCCTGTATCTGGCATCGTTTGTCAGGCTTATAATAATTCCGCTGCTTACACTGCTTGTGCTTTATATTATACCGGCGGGACACGGTCAGATTGGAATGATTACACTGATTGCTGCGGCAACACCGGTTGGAACGAGTACGGCAATATTTGCACAGAAATTCGGGCAGGATTATGAGCGGGCAGTATGTATGGTCTGCCTGTCAACGCTGTTTTCAATTATTACAATGCCAGTTGTGATGTATCTGGCACAGATGTGGATTATGTAGGAGATATTCTAAAGAAGTACACATGAATCAGACTGTTTAAATGGTATAATTAAATAAAAAGAGAATATACTTGTAATATACAATGGGGTGTGATATAATTCCATTGTAAAGACAAACATGTTCATATAATGAACGAAAACCCCACGAGCTGCTTTCTCGTGGGGTTTTCTATTCCATTGTGGAAGGGTGGCTTAAGCCCCAGGCTGGCTACCTGTGATTATCACTATCCAGCCATTTGCAGATATAGTATGAAACTATCTCAGCCATAATAGTGATAATTAGAGACATAAACATGTCCATATAATGCACCTCCTCTCTCTACCAGGTATAGGAGGGGTAGCACTGAAAATTATATCATGATAGTATATATTAAACAAGTATATAAATAATATAATGAATAATCATTGCTTATGGTTATGGTTTTATAACCAACATGTATTTTACAGGAATAACACAATGGTATATTATACAGACATCAAAGGCAAAGGTGCCATGACCCGGAAGGGTTTCTGGCACCTTTGCCTTTTTTGCGTATAAGATATCTTTGCAGGAGAATGTATAGCAAATACAGCTATTCACAATATGAGGAAGAAAGGAACTAAAGCTATGGGAAATAACGGAATTGAATTGGAAAGAGATGGCTTTAAGAGTCGTACAGGTTTTATTCTTGCCTGTATCGGTTCGGCAGTAGGAATGGGAAATATATGGCGTTTTCCATATATGGTATCTGCATGGGGTGGTATGACATTTTTAATACCTTATGTAATATTTGTAATACTGATAGGTTCAACAGGTGTTATCGAGGAGATGGCACTTGGCCGTGCGACTAAGGGCGGACCTATTAAAGCATTTGGTGACTGTATGCAGATGCGTACAGGAAAGAGAAAAGCAGGTGAGGCAATTGGTTTTATTCCTGTGCTTGGCTCACTGGCTCTGGCAATGGGCTATACTGTAGTTGTTGGCTGGATATTCAAATATACTTATCTTGCATTTTCTGGAAAGCTTTCAGCAATGGGCAATGATATGTCAGCTATTGGTGGTATGTTTGGAAGTACAGCAAGCGCATTTGGCAATAATATGTGGCTTATAATCGCGATGGTTGTAACTGCTGTTATTATGGCACTTGGTATTGCAGGCGGAATTGAGAAAGCAAACAAGGTCATGATGCCTTTGCTTTTTATCATGTTTGTAGGTCTTGGAATATACATTTTCACACTTCCAGGTTCAAGTGCAGGTTATAAATATATTTTTACTCTTAATCCTAAGGGACTTCTTGATATAAAGCTCTGGATATATGCATTTGGTCAGGCATTCTTCTCACTGTCTATCGCAGGTAACGGAACTGTTATCTATGGTTCATATCTTAATGATAAGGAAAATGTTGTGTCTTCTGCAAGAAATGTTGCAGTTTTTGATACTATTGCTGCTTTATTAGCTGCATTTGTTATTATTCCGGGTATGGCAGCAGGCGGTGCCGAGTTATCTTCAGGTGGTCCCGGACTTATGTTTATCTATCTTGTAAATGTATTTAATGGTATGCCGGGTGGCAAGATTGTAGGAATTGTATTCTATGTATGTGTTCTGTTTGCCGGCATGAGCTCACTTGTTAATCTGTATGAAGCTCCGGTTGCAACTATTCAGGAGAAGCTTAAGCTTAACCGTGTTGCATCTGTTGGAATTATCGCAGTGGCTGGCTGTGTTGTGTCACTTGTAATACAGGGTATTGTATCAGGCTGGATGGACGCAGTATCTATCTATATCTGCCCACTTGGCGCAATGCTCGCAGCAATTATGTTCTTCTGGGTTGCAGGAAAGAAGTTTGCTGTTGATGCAGTTAATGCAGGTGTAGATAAGCCTATTGGAAAGTGGTTTGTACCACTTGGCAAATATGTCCTTGTCCCACTTTCACTTGTTGCACTTATTGCAGGTGCTTTACTTGGTGGAATTGGCTGATGATTGGCATAGAAATAGTGGAATTGGACTGGCGGATTAGAATTGCCGGAATGAGATTGGCGGATTGCTTTGCAATCCGCCTTTTTTGCGTGGTGTGGAGCGGAAGCGTGGTGGATTGGACCTTGAGGCAGAGGGGAGGCATGCGGAAGTCCAAAAGGAGCGGAAGACCAGACATAACATTTGTGCAAAAAAAATATATAAAATCCCATAAAGTTAACTTCAAGTCGTATCATACAGGTATCAAATAATTTACATTTTTATGAAAGAAGAGGTGTTATTATCATGAAATTTATGGATAAGGATGATTTTGAAAAGCAGAATGTTTTCGGAATAGGTCAGGAAAATACAGCATATGCTAAGTATTTTATTGGTGATTCTTTTCTGAATCCGCTGACTGATCCTAAGTGCGGGCTTTTTCTTGCAAATGTGACTTTTGAGCCGGGATGCCGTAATAACTGGCATATCCATCATGCAACAAAGGGCGGCGGACAGATGCTTATATGTACAGCTGGAGAGGGCTGGTATCAGGAAGAGGGCAAGGAGCCTGTAAGCCTTGAGCCGGGAACTGTAATCGCAATTCCACCAGAAGTTAAGCACTGGCATGGAGCTAAGAAGGACAGCTGGTTTTCACATATTGCTGTAGAGATTCCGGGAGAGAATACAAGTAATGAATGGTGTGAGCCTGTAACTGATGAAGAATATAACAGATTAGGATAATGTCTTATATGGCAGGAATGGAGGATTACAATGGCTAAGGAAGTATGGAAAGAAGATTAATTGAAAGGTTTAGGTAAGAACTGATGAGTGTTTTGAGCAAAAATTATACATTGAACAACGGCTGCTGTTGCAACGGGCTACCGTCATATTGATACAGCGCAGGCTTACGGTAATGAGCGCGGTGTCGGTGAAGGTGTCAGAACCTGTGGTGTGCCGAGAGAGCAGCTTTTTGTCGTATCGAAGGTCGCTGCGGAGCATAAGACCTATGAGTCGGCAGCCAAGAGTATTGATGAGACTTTGGAAAAAATGGGTCTGGATTATCTGGTCATGATGATCATTCATTTGCCACAGCCCCTTTTCACAACAAAAAAAGGTCATTTCACAACATTCCAGATAGATATTGCAAGAACTTATCCGATATAATAGCTATAAATATATGTAAGCAAGGAAGTGACAATATGCAAATAGCTATCTGTGATGATGAAGTATCTATGGTTCAGATACTGGAAGAAAAGATAAAAAAGTTATTGCCGGATGCGGTTATAGATAAATATTTATCGGGTGATGAACTGATCGCAAGTGGCAGTAAGCCGGATATTCTTTTTCTGGATATTCAGATGCCGGGAATGGATGGGATGGAAACGGCAAAGATGCTTCGTCAGGACAATGAGAATATGATACTCATTTTTGTGACAGCAGCAGAGGAGTATGTTTTTCAGGCATTTGATGTCGGAGCATTTCATTATCTGGTTAAGCCATTTTCCGATGAGAAATTGAAAGAGGTTGTGACAAAGGCAGTCCATAACATAAAAAGGAGTTCCAGACTTGAAAAAGACGAAAAGTATATTATGGTACAGACCGCCGGAAGTCATATAAAGATTTTTCTGCGTGATATTGTGTATGCCGAGGTGTATAACCGGAAAGTTATTATCCATACACGAAGTACGGATATTGAATACTATGGTAAATTACAGGAATTAAGTGATATGGCAGGAACAGATTTTTTCCGAACACACAGAGCCTATCTTGTACATTTTAAATATGTAGAAAAATATGATGCAACTTGTGTAACTATGAAAAATGGAACTGCATTGATTGCAAAAAAGAATTATCCGGAGTTTGTGAGGAGGTATCTGAAGTATAACCAGAGGAAAGGAAATGAAGTCAGATGAGTTTAGTGGAAAGATGTTGGATGATCACATCGAAGTTTTCTGTTATTGCAATTTTGATTATTACAGGAATCTGTTTTGGTGTTTTTGTATATCCATATATGAAAAAGAAAAGGGAAGCTGCTCTGGTCAGTATTGTTTATATTGGAATTATGTCTGTGCTGTATCTGATACCGCAGCAGATTGGCAATTTTTCTGCATATATGCTGGGGGTTGTGGCTGCATTTCTTGTGATGTATGTACAGGACAGAAGAAACATCTATCAGAAAATATTTCTTGCAGTGACATTTTTTTCTATCCGTTGGCTTGCGGTTGCAATGGCAGACAGACTGGATGATTTTATCACAAAAGCTCTGGTTTTTGGGAATACGATTGCAGGAAGACAATGGCTGCAATATGGACTTTATGCTGGAACGAGAATTCTGGATATTGTGCTTTGTATCGTTTTCCTTGCAGTTGCAATCGGTCTGATCAATAAAGCATATGTATACAAAAATGATGAAATGAACGTTAAAGAGCTGGTAATGCTCATCATACCTTCTCTTGTGGGAGTTACAGGATATGGCATTCTGCAATATTATCTGAATATTTATGAAAAAGATACAGGAAAGAGCCTGACAGATACCTATGGATTTTATGGAGCTTTAAGCTTTGTGCATTATTTTATCTCTATCATAGCAATTCTTGTTATGACTACGATGTTTCAAAACTGGAAGGTGGCACAGGAAGAACAGACAGGTCAGGAGCTGGTATTAAATCAGGTCAGTGATATGAAAAAGCATATCGGGGAAGTGGAAAAGCTGTATCAGGATATCCGCAGCCTGCGTCATGACATGGGGAATCATATACAGATGCTGGAACATCTTGTGGCAGAGAATCATATGGATGATGCAGCAGAATATATGGAGCATTTGAAAAAGGAGTGGAATGAAATATCTCCTGAGATAAAAACGGGGAGTCCTGTCATTGATGTGATTCTGATGGAAAAGTTAAGAGAAGCAAAGGAAAAGCAGATTCGTTTTATATCAGATTTTCATTATCCGGGGGATACGAAATTAAATGCATTTGATTTAAGCGTGATCTTAAACAATGCACTGGATAATTGCATGGAAAATGTAAGTGGAGAAAATCCTTATATCAGTATCTCTTCTTTTCGGAAAAACAGTATTTTTATGATAACCATAAAGAACAGATATGAGGGAGAGTTAAATTATAAGGACAGTGATCTGCCGGAAACAACGAAATTCGGGAAGGAGCATGGAATTGGACTGCATAATATCCGGAGGGTTGCAAGGATGTATATGGGAGATATATCTTTAGAACAGGAGAATCAGGAAGTGGTTCTAAGTATTATGTTACAGGTAGAATAAGGACAAAAAGCGACAAAAAGCACCTTCGAGGTGTTTTTTATTTGCTTCACAACAAAAAAAGGGCGGTTCACAACATCGCTGTTTATTGTAAAGAAAGATATGCCGAAAAATCAGTAAAGAGAAATCATGTTGTACGATTTTTAAGGAAACGGATTTCAGAATTTAAGCTCAAGGAGGCCAAATCATCTCCTCGCCATGGGGCTCGGATTTTGCTTCGCAAAACAAGGAGGATTAGAATGAGAATCAATGGATTTAGTGGGACAAATACGCAGACAGGAACAATGGGAATGACACAGGGGAATGATTCTGTAAGTAAAAATATTCAGAATCAGATTGCAAATGCACAGCAGAAGCTACAGGATTTATCATCGAATGAAGAAATGTCATTAGAGGATAAGATGAAAAAGCGTCAGGAGATACAGCAGGAGATTAACAATCTCAATCAGCAGTTAAGACAGCACCAGATCGAGCAGAGAAAGGAACAGCAGAGTAAAAATTCGTCATCTATGGATGATATGGTGGCTGGAACAAGTAACACTTCAAAAAAGAAAGACACCGGATTGTCACAGGCAAGTATGCAGGCGATGATCTCCGCAGATTCTTCCATGAAACAGGCAAAGGTGCAGGGAAGTATGGCAACACAGATACAGGGACGTGCCAGTGTGCTTGAATCTGAAATCAAACAGGATGCCGGAAAAGGAAATACTGAGAAGAAGGAAGAAGAACTGGCAGAGCTGCAGGCAAAGGCACAGTCTGCGACAGCAGCACAGATGTCTACACTTGCAGATGCAAATAAATCAGTAGAAGAAGCTGCAAAAGCGGAGAACAGCAATACAGAAGACACTGCAACAAAGAACAATACTGATAAATCCGAGAAAACACAGGAATCTGCGGGGGCTGCGGCAGAGGAGACAGACAGCGTAAAGAATACGGATATCAAAGGGGAAACACAGGTGACAGTAGAAACACCGACTCTGGAAAATGCACAGAATGCAACACAGCAGGCAGTGTATACACCGATTGATATTCGTTTATAGTTGGTAAAGGAGAATGGTATTATGTCAGAGATTAAGAGTTTTAGTGATTACACAAGTAAATATAACAGCAATGTAGATTATTCCGCATTATTTGGAGGAACTTCCGACAGTTCATCCGTAGGAAACACCAATATGCTTTCTGATTATGCTGCGATTAAAAACGGAAGCTATGGAAAACTTATGAAAGCATATTATGCAAAGCAGGATGCAGAAAAATTATCGGGGAAAGGCGATACTTCACAGAAGCTTACACTGATGAAAACAAGTGCGGATTCCCTGAAAAAATCAGCAGATGCACTAAACGATGCGTCACTCTGGGAAAAAAAGAAAATAAAAAAGAAGGATGAAAAGACCGGGGAAGAAACAGAGGTAGAGGATTATGACTGGGATGCAATTACCAAAAAAGTGAAATCTTTTATTGATGATTATAATGATGTTGTTAAGGAGGCAGGAGAATCCAATACAAAAGATGTCCTTAGAAATGCTTCATGGATGACAGGCATGACAGACAAAACCAGTCATTTACTTTCTAAAATAGGTATTACCATAGGAAAGGGTAACAAGCTGGAGCTGGATGAAGATGAATTGAAGAAAGCAGATATCAGTTCATTGAAAACGGTTTTTACAGGTTACAATTCCTTTGCAGGCAAAACAGCCCAGAAAGCA
>ENA-OWZE01000424-OWZE01000424.1-human-gut-metagenome-genome-assembly--contig:-NODE-424-length-17599-cov-5.237802_pt1 | contig 17599 bp, 19 predicted proteins | sample MGYA00249759_ERZ652104 | MGnify/ENA primary metagenome ERZ652104 (study PRJEB26925, sample SAMN05827048) | human gut metagenome | biome: ENVO:2100002; feature: ENVO:00000062; material: ENVO:00002003...
CTACACTTCTAGCTTCGTCGGCAGCGTCAGATGTGTATAAGAGACAGTTCCTATGCAATGCAGTTTGCTATCCAACATAGATTTGGATGTATTAGTTACAGCTGCTTGCTTTAAATCTTCTACCAAGCGTTTATACCCGCTATCGTATTCTTGCTCATGCGTATCAATTATTCCATTGTATATTTCTTCTTTCAATACATCAAATTGTTGAGAATCGGTCAAGGTATCTCTAACAAACCTGCGTATCGTTTCGGCAGAATAATAATCTTTTCTTTGTCTGTTTAAATGCTTAAAGTAGGAACTATATGCTTCTAAAGATTTTATAGTATCAATTTTAATATTCAATTCGTCCGAATATGCTTCTAACAAAGCAGAAATATAAGGCATCTCTTCACTCTCAACCGTGTCAGTTGGTGTTAGTGTCGTAGGAAGGCTGAGTCTACGTCCTCCAAAGCGAATATTACCATATATCGTATCTAAATATTCATCTATAACCTGTGCAATAGGATATGTTCTAATTATTGTAAAATCAAAAGACTTTATATAATCCAAAAATGACTTATCTAATGGAACTTCTTTGGTTTTAGTAATTTTTGTTTTACAGTATGTATCCCAATTCTTTATAAGGCTGGTCAGAAGGTCGGATGGCTTATCTATCAAGTCTTGCAGTGAAGAGCCTACATCGTTTGAAGCAATAATAAAATACTCCTTTGGTATGGGGATTTCTTTTTTATATGTATAATAACAGAGTTTACCTAATTCCAAATAATAATTCGTTGGAGCAAGTCCCGTATTGTAATGCTTGCATTGATAATAATCTACAGTACCATCACTATAATAACCAACAACATCTCGACCCTTATCTCCAGCACCTCCAATTCTTTTAATTGAGGAATACTTCGACTTTTTGCAGCCAAATAACCATTCCAATGTGAATTGCTCAAAAGAATCTTCATCCATAATATGAACTTTATCAATAGGTGCGATATTAGTATCCGTTCCATACAATTCGATGTCTATATGAGGTTTATCTAATTGAACAAATGATAACATATCCTCACCTCCATCCCTTTACTTTAGTTTCCCATATGTTTTGCCACTCTTTCTCATTCACTATCGCATCAAACACAGGCTCAAGGAAAGTCTGGATTTCTTCAATGACGAATGGAAACTCAAGTGTATTATCTTTTATGGTTTTCAAAAAGAATTTCCAACGCTTCTGCATATCTTCATCATCGGCAAGTGCAACAACACGCTTAAAACTGTCTCTGTCATAGGGAGTACCGCGCCTCTGTAAAGTTTCAAATATAGCTGCCTGCAATTTTGCACCATCAAAATCGAATGTCCTTGAAAGATAATAGATGTCATAAAAATCTTTCATTCTGCCTGTCAGCTCAAAGCGTTGCAGTATGGCATCAAACTTCTCGGCAATAGTGCTTTCTAGGGAATATGTTTTGATTACAGGAGCTTCAAAATCAGGAAGCTGAGTGTTGATTGTACGTTCTTCAGCACGAGGAACTATAATATCACCCACACCTATATCAACATTAAACGGCACACGCACATTTTTTATTTGAGCAATAATCTGCGTACTGATACCGTGATATTTTCTTTGCGGAGAAATTTCCTCAAAGCCTTTTGCTCGCATTTCTATATAATCGTTACCTGTCGGTGTGTCGATGATTTTACAAATCAACTCTTTTACATCATCTATTGAATTAGAGTATCCACGGAGCAGGAAATCGACATCGATTGTTGCTCTACTTTCAAAATTAGTTAAAGTATAAATGAACAATCCACCTTTGAGTATTAGCGTATCCTCACACCCGGATTTTGATAGTTTTCTCAAAAATTCTTCCTGCACAAAAAGCTGCAAGCATTGCTGGTAGCTGATACCAGAAGCTTTTGCTTTATTTCTCAGCTTTGCCAGAACGGAAGCTGCAACATCTGCCATTACAACCACACTCCAATCAATTCTTTTACACGCGTTTGAACACGCAAAACTTTTGCATATTCTATAAGATTCGGTATATTCTTTTTCGGGTCTTTAACATAGCCCTGTACTGCTTTATTAAAAACCTCCTTATCCATCTTGTTCATATTTCGCAACACATCGCAAATAGTACGGTCACGGTCATAAATGCGGACTTTGTGGAAATCAATTTCACCTTCGGTTTCGCCTAGCGTAACCAACTCTGACTCTACACGATATGCCTTTATAAACGGATAATCGATTTTTGTACGCCGCTTAGAGACATTTTTATCTATTGCAAAGTTCCATTCAGCAGGATTTCTGTCACTGTATCTATAATAGAATAGAGCAGTCTCCATACAAAGCACTGCATCGGGAAACAATCGATTGATAATGACAACTTCGCTTTCTCCATAATCTTGAGTCCAGTGATAGTAACCTCGCCTGACTCTTTCAATCAATCCTTCGTCTAAAAGTTGTTTTATATCTGCATAGTATAACTTTGAAGCTGTAAGTTCAGCAGTAGTCATAACATAATTATGACTGCTAAACAACATTCTCAGTGTCTCAATATCTTTATTCTGAAGCATATCTTCACCTCTATTTAATCGCCCTTAATCAGACCAACGATTGGGCACTTTACTATATTATATTTGATTTTTCTCTTTCAGTCAACAATAGCAAAGTGAACGCTTTTAATTATATCAATCAGGCAATTTAGTATAAAATCTGCCCTCCACTTTTTTAACCAGATAAAATATTGGTCAGCGAAAAGACAAATAGGTAAAAAAATAAGCGTACCACTGTTTTATGATACGCTCATCATTATTAAATTACCTCAAAATGCTTCAATGCATCCTTTATCGCTTCCACTTTCTCCGCTGTCGGATGTTTCCTCGGCTGTTTCAATTCTTCTACCGCATTAGGAGCATCATACATTGGCAAGCCTAAATCTCTCTTTACCTCTGCGATATATGCGGTATGTACTTTGAAGCCGTATTTAGCTTCTATGTACTCCTTTATCATTTTGTAGGTCACTCGTTCTTTGGGCTTATAGCTTTCGGCTCTTTTAGCGATATTATCAAGCGGAACTTTTCCCTCACCCTCACCAAACTCAACTTTTACGTTGATATGTCCGTCTGGCTTTTTGTGGGAAAGCAGGACTACCGTCTCGACATGTTCATCATTGTCCAAACTCAATTCCATATCTCCCTCAATAATAGGGAGCTTGAATTTCATGGATTTGAGCCATTGACCGTTAGGCTGCCTGTCCTCAAAAATCTGTATCTCTGAAATCAGCGATTCCATAAGCTGCCGCTTCTCTACATCATTCATCACTTTGTAGAGCTTGTCAAAATAAATCAGCACCTTGTAGATATTATCGCCGGTGATTTTCTCCGCTTCGATTGCGGTCTTTTTCGCCCTCGCCTCGATGAGCCGGGACTCCGTTTCCTCTATCTTGTCATACATCCGATAAAGCCGGTCATCGAGGTCTGCCTTGCGCCGGATATAGTGTCTGTCATCCGGATCGAGAGAATCTATTTCCTCCATGATTTTTGATTTGACAGAATAGCTCTGCCGGAGCTGCTTCTCGTAATTTGCAATCTCCTGTTCAATGGCGGAGGTATCCACCTTCATGTTGATCTTCTGCTGCATCATATCCGCGAACTTGGGATTGCTGACCAGCTTGACGATGATTTCTGCTACCGCATCGTCCAGAAGTTCCTCCCTGATCTGCTTCTTGTAATCGCACTTGTGGCCCCGTGTCATGCTGCGGTGTTTACATCCGTAATAGTAGAAATCCTTGTATTTTGTGCCGTCTTTCTTATGCTTGATGCTCTTGTTCCCATACATTCCCGCTCCGCAGATGGGACACTTTACAATGCCTGAAAGCAGGTGAGTACGCTCATCTTTGCCGCGGTTCACATGCTCATATTTTTTCGCCTGTGCCAGCAGCTTCACCTGCGCCTCCTGCCAGACTTCTTCTGTGACAATCGGCTCATGCAATCCGTCCACCAAAATGTAATTGTCCTGCTCCACAAGATGATAATCGTTTCTGGTGCCGTGGACTTTCTCGGTCTTTCTCCTGCCATAAGCAATTTTACCGCAGTAAACAGGGTTTTTCAATATCAGCCGGATTAAATGCGAATCGAAAAGAGGATTTTTCCCGTTCTGCCGTTGTATCTTATGAATACCGTGGTTTTCCAGATACTTCGCAATCCCGTTAGAGCCTATATCGGTGTGGACGTACTGGTCGAAAATCGTCCGAATGGCAGGGGCTTCTTCCTCATTGATTTCCAGTTTCCCATCAACAAGCTGATAACCGTAAGGGGCAAAGCCGCCGTTCCATTTTCCCTCACGCGCTTTCTGAATGCGCCCCTCCATCGTCTGGACGCGAATATTTTCACGTTCGATTTCCGCAACGGCGGATAGGACGGAAATCATCAGTTTTCCGGCGTCCTTAGAAGAATCGATCCCATCCTCCACGCAAATCAGGTTGACGCCAAAATCCTGCATGATCTGCAAGGTGGACAGCACATCCGCCGCATTTCTCCCAAATCGGGACAGTTTGAAAACGAGAACAAATGCCACACCGTCCTTGCCGGATTTAATGTCCTCCATCATACGGTTAAACTCAAATCTGCCCTCAATGGACTTGCCGGACTTGCCTGCGTCTTCGTATTCTCCAACGATTTCATAGTCGTTATAATCAGCAAAGGCTTTCATTCTGGCTTTCTGGGCATCCAGTGAATAACCGTCAATCTGCATGGCCGTAGATACTCTCGTATAAATGTAAACCTTTGTTCTCGCTTTACCCATGTCATCCTCGCTTTCTTTCGTGTCCCCACAGGAGAGGTAATGCCTCTCCTGTGGGTTTGGACTTCATTATCACGTTTATTATATCATGCCGCTTTTTGAATTTCAATATCAGGAGCCGACAAATCTTCTTTCTTTTCCGGGTCTGGAAGATTCTCAATGTCCAACTCCGCAGCGTATTTCTCAATCAGATTTGCAAGCAAATCCGCTAAACCGTTCCATTCATCTTTAACGAACACTATCTCTATCGACCTCCCTTTTCGTTTGTTTTGTTCCGTTAGTGTAGGCTTTCAGTACCTCCGGCGGAATACGGTCAAGCGTGGCAATCGCCTCGTTGTAATCCCTCTGAAGCTGGAGGTCTTTCATGCGTTTCAGAACACTCTCGCTTTGAGCCTCGGACAAGGACTGTGACAGCTCGGCGTTCTGTTTTTTCAGGCTCCTGTTTTCTTTGACCGTCTCGGTAAAAGCGCCGCTGTACTTCTTGAGCTGTGTCTGCATCTTCTCCACACCGGGGATATACTCGTCCAGCAGCCTGCCGATTTCCTCTGCTCTGGATTTCGCATTAAAAGCGTTGACACCGCCCAACAGCTCGTCCAGCTTCGCCCTCTGCTTGTTGAGCCGCGCCATTTCCTTAAATATCCTCGGCGGAATATGATCCCGTCCCGTCTCGCTGGCACTTTCGCCGCGCTCCAGCGCCGGGTACTTCTTGACCATGTGTTTCCAGAACTCGTCCTGCCACCATGTCAGCTTTTTCTTGTTCCCGATGATGTCCTTCGCAGAAAGCCGCTTATCCTCCGTCAACGGGACAAAAGAAAGGTGCATATGGGGCGTTTTCTCGTCCATATGCACCACGGCTGATATGATCGTCTCTTTTGTCTGATGCTTCTCAATGAATCGGAGCGCGTGTTCAAAATACTCCCTGACCTCGCCGCGCTTCCGGCTCTTGAAGAACTCCGGGCTGGCGGTAACAAGCGCCTCCACTACCCGAACACTGTCCTTGCGCGTCCGGCATCCGGCGTCGGCAATCTGCTTCTCCGCGACAGCCCGGTACTTGCCCTGCGGCTCGATCAGGTGAAAGTTATATTTGCTGCGGCTCACATCAATGTCGGGATTGCTGGCGTATTTCTCTTTTGTGCGCTCGTTGTGCGCCTCGATGTTGCCGATCTCAGGCCCTTTATACTTGGCAAAGCGTAAGATTGCAAATTGTGCCTTATCCATCAGCGTTCCCTCCGTTTCTGCCACACAATGTCATAGCCCAGCACATCGGCAAGCTCCACGACCTCCTTGTAGCGGATACTCTCCCGTTGCAGTTTTGCCGACAGGTTGGAAACGCTGTCGCTCCAGCCGTACTCGTCGGAAAGCCGGTCAACCACGTCCTGCATCGTAAATCCAGCACGAACGATCTGCGCCTTGATCTCATTTCTCACGTTCATATATTCAAATCCTCCATTTTTTAGTTTGTAGTAGGGTGAAGTCGGTACGCTATGAGGCGTTCCCGCTTCACTGTTTGATGAAAAATCTCCTGCCCGTAAAATCTGCTCAGAATTTCCCAGCCGATGTCCTGCCCATATACGGACATATCCGGCTTTACGGTTCCGTGTGACTTCATACAGAACAGCGTAAAAGTACACTATCCCGCATAGCCGGTACACGTTTCAGAGCAGCGCTTTTCCGTAAAATCCATTCGCGGATACGGCAAATTCTTTGCGGTTTTCATTCCCTTTGAATTTCCGCGTCGAAATCCGGGCTTTTGACAAGCTCCAGTTTCAAAATAAAACAGCTGCGCTGACCCAAAAGGACGTGTACCAAGTGTACTTGTGTACCGGCGGTACGTTTGGTACGGATGGTACACGTATTTTTCAGTCGTTCCACCTTTCACAGCGGCGGCCTTTGCAGAAGCTCAATGCCGATAAATCCTCTGGCAAACTTCCCGCCGCCGATACTGACCTTGTTGGTGTATTCCAGATGGTAGCTGTCCTCGTTCTGCTTCAGGTAGGAGCAAAAGCTCTTTTGTGACAGGCTGCTCAAGGCGTTATCCTCGCACCACAGCCGGTAAACTGCATACAGGGCTCTGGAGCTTGCCTCATAGTCCGCCTTGAAGCGGATATAGCCCTCGGAGTGCAGGAACTCAATGATGTTGTTGCCGTCCGAAACAGCCGCCTCCATGTTCTCCTGCGCTGACCGGCTGACGGTAAACTGATAGTCGTTGGCTATCAGACGGTGCAGGCCCTCCAGCGCCCAGAGAAAGATTCCCTCCGCCTCGGCGCACATCTTCTCCGCAATAAAGGGATCGTCTTTCCTCTCCGGGTCTTTCTCCCTAACAGTCAGAATGATTTGCCGCCGAAAGAAGCCCACGCTGCGGTCATAGAGGGATTGGAGCGTCCCGTTGCCCAGCGCCAGAAAGCGGACGTATAAATCCCCCTGATAGCTCTGCCGCCCTTTCTTCTCCAAATCCATCGGAAGCTCGGCTGTGACGATAGCCTTGATGTTGTTGGTCTGGGGCAGCGCCTCCAGCTTCATGTCGTCATCCACCATCAAAAGCTCATGCTCCAGATCCGCACGGGCAAAGGGGCTTGTCTCCACCTTGGCAATGCTGCCGGTGTTCATGTTGTTTCCCAACAGGGCGCGAAGCACCAGCCCGATGCGGCTCTTACCTTCGCCGCCCCTGCCGGTGAGGATCAGCATCTTCTGCCCCTTGGTGGAGGGGATAAAGCAATACCCCATAAACTCCTGCAAGGTGGGAATGTCCTCCGGCTCCAGAAGCTGGGACAAAAAATGCAGCCATTTCTCAGGCTGCGGCGCGTTGGGCAGATAAGCTACCGGCAGGCGGTTCCGGCAGAAGTCCTTTTCCTCTGAAAAGGTGCCGTCCAGAAAATAGGTGCCGTTTGCCACATGGATACGGTCTTGGTAGAGCGGCAGCTTCACCGCACAGCACTCCATGCGGAGAACGTCAAGCAGGTTTGTGACCTTCTTGGCGATGCCGCTGGTCACAAAGGGCTTGATACGGTTGTAAATCTCCTTTTTCAAGCGGTTTTCATCATGCACCCGTCCGTTGACGGTAAAGAAAACATCGTTGATACTCAGCATCCTGTGGTCTTGCAGAAATTCCTCGCAGAACAGCGCCTCGTTGATCTTCTTCCCGTCAAACCAGATCGGGTACTCAGAGGGAAATATCATCGCTTCGCTCACTCTGCCTCGCCTCCTTTTTCAGTCTGTTCAGCCGTTCTTCCAGCCTTGTGATCGTGCCGTCCGACAGGAGCATTTGCACCGCTTTGACACGATGCTCCATCTCCCCGACGGCAAGAATATCTGCCAGATGCTCGACGTAATCAAGCATCTGGCAGGACTCCACAAACCGGTCATCCAGTTCTTCCTCCGGGCTGTGCGGGGAATACTGCACCCTCCAATCTTCCAGCAGCCGCAGATAATCGTTCAGCACCCTCCGGCAGTACAATTCATCCTGCCGGAAAGCCCTCACCAGAGGATACTTCGACTTCCGTAGAGCGGCGGCAGCCGGAGGCTTGTCCGGGTCAAGCCCAAAGTCCGCAACCAGCTTCTGTGCAGCTTCGTAACTGCTCAATCCGAACAGTCTCGCTGTGAAGTCGATTACATCGCCGGTAGCCCCGCAACCGAAGCAATAAAAATAGTCCTCGTTCAGCTTCAGGCTCGGATGCCGGTCATCATGGAATGGGCAGCAGGTCATGCCGTTTCGGTTGACCTTCAGCCCGTATTGTTCGGCAGCGTCTTTCACGGAGATTGCCGCCTTGACGGTTTCGTAGATACTCATGTGCATCTCCTCCTTGATTTTTCTTGACGGTTTTTCCCCGTCTGCCTGAATATACGGGGAAAAAGGCTATAGACCGAAAAATCCGGCAGGAGTGCAAAAAAACAAAAAAGCCGCCCTGTGAAATTGCAAAAATGCAAGACCACGGAGCGACAAACTGGTCAGGAACTGTTGATTTTGTTCCTCAAATGGAATATAATATTGGCAGGCTTTCAAACCGTACATAATGATGAAAGCCTGTTGTATGCGATTATGCGTATCAACAAATCGGCGTTATTAGAGGATAATTCATTATGAATAAGGTATGGTCAGAACTGAACAAAACAATGCAAGCGCAAATTAAAAGGAAAGATACCTATGAAGCAGGTATTATCACATTATTTGATTTGCGAAACCAGTTAATGGAAACCTTAACATCATTTTATGAGGAATTAAGCAGAAAAGATTTTGACGCAATCCCATTTATAAATGCAGACGGTTATCATAGTAAAACGATTGCATATTCAATGTGGCATATTTTTCGTATTGAAGATATAGTTGCCCACACATTAATAAGTGAAAACGAACAAGTTTTTTTCTCTGGCAATTATCAAGAACGTATCAATTCGCCTATAATTACAACAGGAAATGAACTTGTAAAAGAGCAGATTGCAGATTTTTCAAAGCAGCTTAATTTAGAAGAACTATATTCTTACATATCGGAAGTAAAGGAAAGTACTGAAAAGATAATATGTGGTCTGCCATACGATATGCTTAAAATGAAAATATCAGAAGAAAGAAAAGAACACTTAAAATCATTGAATGTTGTATGTAACAGTGAAAATGCAATATGGCTTATCGACTACTGGTGCGGAAAAGATATTCGTGGATTGATTCAAATGCCGTTTTCAAGACATTGGATTATGCACATTGAGGCAAGTCTGCGTATTAAGAACAAAATACATAAATAACTGCAAATTCTGTTTTGATGATAAGGATGCAAGAGAAATAAGGAGCCAAACATGAGATACCTTTCAACCTTTGAAGCGGCAAAGAAATGGGGGCTGTCTCCCCGGCGCGTGGGCGTCCTCTGCAATGAAAACAGGATACCGGGCGCACAGCGGGCAGGGAGCCGCTGGATCATCCCGGAGGATGCGGAGAAACCCGCCGATGCCAGAATCAAGAGCGGGAAATATATCAAAAGCAAGGCAAAATCGGAGGGAGGTCTGGCCGATGGACGGTGAATTTCTTCCCGGCGATTTGCGGGATCGCATGCAGGATTTATTGAAGCACAATAACGTAACACAGGCAGACCTCGCGGCAAAAATCGGCTGCAACGAGAGCCTGATTAGCCGGTTCCTCAGCGGGAAAACGAACAAGCTCGGCGATAAGTATATCATCCGCATCGCAAAGGCTTTTCATGTATCCACCGACTTCCTGCTGGGTGAATCCAACATACCCGACCGCAAGAATTACGAAATCGAGGAGCTTGGACTGTCGGTGCAGGCTGCAAAAAATCTTTACACCGGCAAGGCCAGCGCCGATGTGGTGGGCAGGCTTCTGGAAAGCCCCCGTTTCTGTGAGCTTACATACATGATCGAGCAGTATTTCGACAATTCCCTGTCCGCCGGGTACGCCGCACAGAATCAGATGTACTCCACCCTCAGTGCCATGTTAAGAAAGACCACCAAAGCGGACGCCGCCGTGGAATCCGCCAGAGCCATGAACCGAATGAAAGTCCCTGTGTATCAGGCAGACCTAACCGCGATACAGACACAGTTTATGTCTGCCGTGAAAGAAGTGAAACAGGAAATCGGGAATGATCTAAGCGCGGCGCAGAAAATGACCAGCCAGATCGCGCAGAAGATGTTTTCAGAGCTGACAAAGGGGCAGGACGTAGAACAGGCGCAGATCACGCCGGAGGGGATTACCGATGCGGTTCTCGGAATGGCCGCCATCATGGACGGCACCACGCCGGAAGCATTGGATAAATTTGGTCAGTCATTGACAGAGTTTATCCGTGAAACGATGGAGAACGCAAAAGCCCAACAGGAGAAAGACCATGCAGAGCATGAGCAATGAACAGCTCTGCCTCCGCGCGCAGAAAGGGGACGGTGCCGCCCGCGATCTCCTGCTGGAAAACAATCTCGGCTTCATCCGAAAAACAGCAAATGAACTGTATCAGAGTATGGGGCTGGCAGAGACGGAGCTTGCCATTGACCGGGATGATCTGGAACAGGAGGGCTGCATCGGCCTCTTAAATGCAATCGGTTCTTTTGATGCTGACAGAGGAAGTAAGTTTCTCACCTATGCCGCCCCATCCATCCGCAACGCCATGATGGATTTGATACGGGCGGGCTTCTCGCAATTTGAACAGCAAGTAGCCGATGATAAAAACGGTCTGGGCTTTCGTTTTGTCCGGCTGGACGAGATACTATCTGACGAAGAACGGTTACAGCGCATCGAGGCGATTGCCGACCCGCTCGCCAAATCCCCGGAGCGGATCGTCACAGAACAGGAGACATATCGGGAACTATATGACGCACTGGACAAGCTCTCTCCGAGAGAGCAGACTTATCTTCTCTACCGCTATGGATTTACAGACGGCGTAGAACATCCGCTGATCGGAACTGCCCTGCATTTTCATTTGAGTGAGAGCCGGGCAAAGCGGACAGAAGAAACGGCGATGGACAATCTCTGGCTGGAGCTGCCGTGGTGGTTTTGAGCGAAACGCTGCGGCGGGACGAGGGCTTTGATATACCTTTTGCTCCCTCCAGCAACAGAGAAATCCTCCGCTCCGCTTCGGATTTCTCCCCGCCGCCTACACACGGACAGGCGGATTTCGCTCATGCTTCATCCAGTCTTTGCGTGTCAATTCCCGCAAAATCCGCCTGTCCTGCTGTCATTGAAAAGCGCCTGTGTAGCCACCAATACAGTCCCTTTCCAGCGCCAGCGGGAGCAAAAGGTATAACACACTAGACTTTCCTGACGGAAAATCGTGTGCCAAAGGGCGCTCTGCCCCTTTGGAAACCCCGCCGAGTGGAACGCTGTTCCCCTCTGGACACCCCATGCCAACAGGGATGCTACTCGCCCCTATTGGATAACCCAGAGCCAAAAGGCGGGCGCTGCCCTCCTTTGGAAACCTCCCGTATTTTCCTCGCCGGCGAGTACCCAAACTGTGACGAGGGCAGTTTGAGTGTCAGGCGAGGAAAATAAAAAGACACTGCTGTCATTTCGCAATGAGAGGAATCAGCAGTGCCTTTTATTCTACGAGATGCTACTTATTCCAAGTATTTTTGGCCAACTATATTTGCCACTTTAATGAGCTTTCTCTATGTTCAAACCCCCAGCTTGTGGAGCAACTTCTCCACATCAGCGGCTTTCAGAACCTTGCCCATAGATACCACCTGCTCATTGACTACAATGGCGGGCATACTCATAACGCCATAGGCCATGACCTTTTCCATGTCGGTGATATACTCGACTTCCAAATCCAGCCCCATGTTCCCCGCAGCCTGTTTTGCATTTTCATACTGCTCCTGGCAGGACTTGCAGCCAGCCCCCAGCACCTTGACACAGCAGATACCGTCCACGGTTTTCCCGCAGCACTCGCTCGCCCCCTTGACCTCAGTTGCTTCACTGGCAGGCGCAGCGCCGCCACAGCAGCAAGCGGGAGCCTTTGTTTCTTCTTTCTTTTTTCCAAACAGTGACATGATAAGTACCCCCATTTTTTATTTGACGCTTTCAAAGCGTGGTTTCAAGATTTTGTATTTGACGGGAACCAGCCCTTTGTTCCGTTTGCTATCTTCACCAAAAACAGCATGACCGGGACTTCTGTTAAAACACCAACCGTCGTAGCGAGGGCTGCGGGGGACGATGTTCCGAATAGAGCGATAGCCACCGCCACCGCCAATTCAAAGAAGTTGGACGCTCCGATCATTCCCGCAGGAGCGGCTATATTGTGTGGCAGCTTCAAAACCTTACAGGCAGTATAGGCGATTGCAAAAATCAAGAAAGTCTGCAATACCAGCGGAACGGCGATCAAAACAATATGCAGCGGATTTTCCAGAATGACGTTGCCTTGAAAAGCGAAAATCAAAATCAAAGTCAGCAGCAGGCCAATGGTTGTCACACCGTCGAATTTATGGACAAACACGTTTTCAAAGTATTCCTTGCCCCTTTTCCCTATGACGATAGTTCGGGTAGCCATACCTCCCAGCAGCGGTATCACGACAAACAGCACCACGGAGAGGATCAGCGTATCCCACGGCACGGACACATTTGAAACGCCAAGCAGGAATTTTACAATCGGGACAAATGCCGCAAGGATAATGAGGTCATTTGTCGCCACCTGTACCACCGTATAGGCCGGGTCACCGTTTGTCAGCGTACTCCACACGAACACCATAGCGGTGCAAGGCGCCGCGCCCAGCAGTACGGCTCCGGCAAGATACTCCGTCGCCAACTCCGGAGCGATAAAGCCCTTAAACAGCACAAAGAAGAACAGACTTGCAATGCCGTACATGGTGAACGGCTTTATAAGCCAGTTCGTTATCCATGTTACAAATAATCCCTTTGGATTTTTCCCCACATTCCTGATACTTCTGAAATCCACCTTCATCATCATCGGATAGATCATCAGCCAAATGAGAATTGCCATAGGGATCGACACCTTGGCATACTCAAATCGATTGAGAAAGTCAGGTATCTGCGGCAGGAATTTCCCAAGCAGGACACCCGCCGCCATGCACAGAATAACCCAAATGCTCAGATACTTTTGGAATACACTGATTCCGGCTTTTTCTTTCTCCATAAATCACACCCCCTATATCAGCAAAGACTGAAATGCGTTAAAGAAGTAGCCGACGATAATAATACCGACCGTGCATATTCCCACAAAAATCCCCAGCAGCTTCGGTTTGACCGCCTTGCGGAGCATAATCATGGACGGCAGGGACAAGGTAGTGACGCCCATCATAAAGGATAGGACGACTCCCAGCAGCGCCCCTTTTGCGAGCAGCGCCTCCGCAATCGGAATAGTGCCGAAAATGTCAGCATACATCGGGACACCGGCAATCGTGGCGATAACCACACCAAAGGGATTGTTGTCACCCAGCGCCGTAACAATAAAATCTTCAGGTATCCAGTTGTGGATTAGCGCCCCGATACCCACCCCGATCAACACATAGGGGGCTACTTTCTTTGCGGTGGAAACGACCTGCTCCCACGCATAGGCCAGACGGTCTTTGAAGTGCAGTTCCTCCTGCGGAACATCAATCGCTTTGCCGTTTCTGATATATTCCTCCACATACTTTTCAAGCCGTAGCTTTTCAATCAGCGTTCCTCCCGCAACCGCTATCACCAGTCCGAGAAGCACATACACGATTGCCACTTTCCACCCGAAAATGCTCATTAAGAGTACAAGGCTGCCGAGGTCTACCATCGGAGAGGAAATCAGGAATGAAAACGTCACGCCGAGGGGCAGTCCCGCGCTGGTAAATCCAATAAACAGCGGAATGGACGAGCAGGAACAGAACGGCGTCACAGTCCCCAGCAAAGCAGCGACACAGTTTGCGCCGACCCCGTGAAATCGTCCGAGAATCTTCTTTGTCCGCTCTGGCGGGAAATAGCTTTGAATGTACGATATAATCAAAATTAGAACGCCGAGCAGGAACAGAATTTTGATCGTGTCGTAAATAAAGAACAGAACACTGCCGCCGATTTTGCCCGTCGTATCCAGACCGCAGGCGTTCAATATCCCGGATATAAGCCTGTTCAGCCAGCCCATGCCGAGGATTTCATTTTGAAAGAAATCCCATGCGCTTTTTATAAAATCCATAAAGTATCCTCCTTGTTGGATTGTTAGATTGAAATATGTCTATTTGTTTGGCTTTAAGATAGCCGGCCGGAAAAGTGATTTGGTATTTCACCTTTCACAGCACGGCTGATCTTCATCTGTGCCGATTACTGTTGTAAGCTGCTGCAAGCATTTCACCGCTGCGGCGGCTCCCTCCGGCGAAATGGAATAGTGCGTCCATTTACCCTCTTTGCGTCCCACAACGATTTCTGAATCACAGAGTATTTTCATGTGGTGGGAAAGAGTGGGCTGGGTGATATGCAAATCGTCCAGCAGGACACAGGCACATTTTTCGCCGCCTTGGAGCAGTTGCAGGATTTTAATTCGGTTCTCGTCGCAAAGCGCCTTGAACACCCCTGCTATCTGCTTCTCTTTTGTCTGCAAGCTCGTCACCTCCCATAGACGATTTTCTATCTGTTCATAGTATATGCGTCATATAGAAGTTTGTCAATGGGTTTTTGAAAAAAGCTGGAGCAATTAAAAACAGTGCCCCAGCTTTTGATCCAAATCAAATCATTCCAAAATGCTCTAGCGCCGTCCGTATCGCCGCCTCTTTCTCTGGCGGGCATTGTGGCTGTCGGGAATCCTCTGACTTGGGCTTATTGTAATTTTCTCTTTCGATAATCCCGCACTTCCGCTTCACTTGTGCAATATACAAGTGGCTGACCTTCATTCCGAATTTCTCCAGCACATACTCCTTGATTTCCTCATAGCTGGCTTTCTTCTCGGCAGCGGTCAAATCCATCTCGTCCATGGTGAGTTCAACTTCGATATGCTGCTTGACATTGAGTTTGGACAATAAGCATACCGTCTCTACCTGTGTCGTCCCCGGAAACATGTCGACACAGCATACTCTTGTGACCTCATAACCTTTTGCCTGCAGCACAACGAGATCTCTCACAAGGCTCGTTGGTTTGCAGGAAATATAGATCATTTTTTCGCATCCATAATGGTCGATGATCTTTGGAAGCGCCTTCGGATGGATTCCGTCTCTCGGCGGGTCCAAAACGATGAGATCCGGGCGTTCCTCTAAGGTATCTAATACTTTTAAAACATCCCCTGCGATGAAGTCGCAGTTTGTCAGTCCATTCTGCGCCGCGTTCACCTTCGCCGCCTCAACAGCTTCCTCAATGATCTCCACGCCGGTCACATGTTCTGCCGCCGGAGCCAGGATCTGGGCAATGGTACCGGTTCCGCTGTAAAGATCGAAGACCTTTCTTCCGTCTGTCTCACCGATGTATTCGCGGGCCGTCTCATAGAGCACCTCCGCACCGAGAGAGTTGGTCTGGAAAAAGGAGAATGGAGTGATCTTAAATTTTAATCCGAGAAGCTCTTCCATAAAGAAGTCCTGTCCATAAAGGATCACCGTGCGGTCATTCTGTACCACATCCGCAAGGCTGTCGTTTTCTGTGTGGAGGATTCCGGCAAAAGAGCCTTCCAGATCCAGTCCCAGAAGTTTTTCTTTCCAGCCCTCAAGCAGCGCTTCCTCATTCTGTTCACTCTTCCAGGTTCCCTCCGTCTGGGTGGAGGTCACAAGATCCACAAGGATCTCCCCGGTCTTCACACCGCGGCGGACAAGAAGATGTCTCAGATAACCGACATGCGCCATTTTTTTATAGAAGACTGCTCCGTGCTCCGTAAAATAATCCAACGTCGCTCTTAAGATCTTACAGCAATCCGGATGCACCAGCACACACCGGTCCACGGTCACGATATCATAAAAGCTGCCGCGTTTATGCATTCCCAGAGTCATGGGACCGTCCTTAAACTCATCTCCGAAGGAAAATTCCATTTTGTTGCGGTACGCCTTTGTCAACGGACTACCTTTGATCCCCTCAAAATTGTAGCCGGCCGGAAGAACCGGATCTAAAAGAGCCCGGACCTGCTGCTCCTTGATCTTTAACTGTTCCTCATAAGGAACCGTCTGGTACGTACATCCGCCGCAGTCCGCACGATGAGGACATGCACCCTCTGTGTTTTCGTATGCTGCGGGAGTCACGACCTTAAGGAGTCTTCCCTCGCATCTTCCTTTGCGCTGCTTGGAGATCGCGATCTCGACGGTCTGCCCCGGGAGCGCGTTCTTTACAACTACCTTTTCCTCTCCGATATGGAGGATTCCTTTATTTGGAAAATCCATCTTTTCCACTGTACCGGTGTAGATCTCACCTTTTTTCATATAATTTTTGTACTCCTTTTTCTGCCGGGAATCGGATTTTTCCGTTTCTGATCGCACAGCGCGTAAACGATGCCTCGTTCCCTGATATGTTTTTATGCACAGAAAAAGGCTGTGCAAGCGATCCCTGCCACAGCCTCGTTCTCATTGTGTTTGTAAGCATTTCGGCTTAAGCTTCTTTCTCGTCATCCTTCTCGACAGCTTTTTTCGGAGTTTCCTCCTCTTCCTCGAAAAAGTCATCGTCGAAATCATCGTCGAAATCGTCTTCAAAATCTTCCAGATAATCCGGTGTAAAGAAGCGATATACTGCGTATGCGATTCCGGCTACAGCAGCAACAGCGCCGATGATAGCAAGCACCCAGAGGATACAATTCTTTTTCTTATCCTCTTCTTTTTTATGAAGCAGTTCATTCAGCTTGGACGCGTTTATAAGCTCTTCCATTTTGCTGAGTGCGTCTTTACTCATCGTATCGAATTTGTTCATCCTCACACATCCTTTCTGTTTCACAGCCGCCCCGGACAAGAATGATCCGCACGGACAGATACTTTGTAATAGTATATCATGATTTTATGGTTTTTACTATCCCTAAATTTTCACAGTTTTATGCATCTCTTTTTTATACTTCGATATATGGAGTTTCACAAGCAAACATGATAAAATTAGGTCGCTGTCGAACCTCCAGTAGAAGGGAGGTGTTGTTTGTGGAATTCCTAAGTACATTTCTTCTCTCTGTTATGGCAAGCATAGTTGGCTACTATGTGTGCAAATGGTTGGACAGGGATAACAGACAGTAACAACCTAAATGGATCAGCTCACCGTAACGAGCAAGAAAACCCCTGAAGCGGCAACTTCAGGGGTTTTCGTGTGTCTGTGGACAATAAGTACATTTCTTAGCTACATTTCATTATATGCGATTATTTAGGAAAAATCAATACCAAACTTTTTCAATCACGTTTTGACTTTCCTTTCTCTTTTTTATACTTCGATATATGGAGTTTCACAAGCAAACATGATAA
>ENA-OWZE01000460-OWZE01000460.1-human-gut-metagenome-genome-assembly--contig:-NODE-460-length-16777-cov-39.037735_pt1 | contig 16777 bp, 20 predicted proteins | sample MGYA00249759_ERZ652104 | MGnify/ENA primary metagenome ERZ652104 (study PRJEB26925, sample SAMN05827048) | human gut metagenome | biome: ENVO:2100002; feature: ENVO:00000062; material: ENVO:00002003...
TCTTACTGCCGGGGTTGTCGTTACCATAACCTTCCAGCAGGTTGATGGCACCCCACACGCCGAGACCGGCACCCAAAGCCACGACCAGAGTCTGAAGAACTTCGATAGCAGAGTTGAAGAATTCCATAGTCTTTTCTCCTTTATTATAAAGCGTTTTCGATCATTTGTACACACCCGAAATCTTATTGTTTTACACTGTATAACCGCAGCAAGGTTGATTTTCTGGTGCACTTTTCTGACCGGGATAAATTAAAACCGCCTACCGAGTCAGGCAGGCGGGAGCGAATCAGCATCAATCACAACAAATTCATCATGGGGATTGATTTTTTCTTTTCGGTTCAGATATTTTTCAATATCGAAGGTGTTTTTGGGGTCGTAGTCCGAGGTCAACTTGTAGTTGGGGTGCTGGGTCAGGTCGTACTTGTCCGAAAGAAAGGGGCGCACACCTCGCAGCTGCAAAATACACTTGCCGCCGTCCAGCACCGCCAGCTCGTCCCGGCTCAATAACTCGTGCCCCATCTTCTGGAACGTAGTGCCGTAACTGGGGCTGTTGCCACGGGTGTCCGAGGTGTTGAAGGCGTCGATGGTTTCCTTGCCTAGCATTTCGGACAGGTCTTTCAGGGTAGTCGGCTCACTGCCGCCGAGAAAAATCTGGCTGTCCATGTTACCCACGATGGTGTCCGCATTGTCCTTGTAGATGGCTTTCAACTGACTTCTCGCCTGCAAAACAAGGCAGGCAGAGATTTCACGGCTGCGAATGGTCGCCACCAGCTTTTCCAGATTGGGAATCTGCCCGATGTTGGCGCACTCGTCGATCAGGCACCGCACATGGATGGGCAGCTTGCCGCCGTACACATCATCTGCTTTATCGCACAGTAAATTGAAAAGCTGGGTGTAAACCATGCTGATGAGGAAGTTAAAGGTTGAATCCGTGTCCGACATGATGAGGAACAACGCCGTCTTCTTATCGCCCAGCGTGTCCAGTTGCAGCTCATCGTACATGGTGAGATCACGCAGTTCTTGGATGTCGAAGGGGGCTAATCTGGCACCGCAGGAAATGAGGATGGATTTTGCGGTCTTTCCGGCAGCCAGTTTGTAAAGTTTGTACTGCCGCCCGGCAAAGCTGTTGGGCTTCTTTTTTGCCAGTTCCTCAAACAGCAGATCCACCGGATTTTGGTATTCCTCATCGTCCTCCAGCACCTGCATGGTGTTCAGCATTTCCAGCAAGGTTGCGAAGTTTTGCTCCTCCACCGGGGCTTCATAATGCAGATAGGCGATAAGCGCAGTCAGCAAAAGACGTTCACTTTTTTCCCAGAAAGGGTCCCCGCCGCTGCCTTCTCCCTTGGTGTTGGTCATAAGGGTCGTGACCAGTTTCAGAATGTCCTTTTCGCTGTGGACATAGGCGAAGGGGTTGTAGTGCATGGACTTTTTGAAGTTGATGGTGTTCAGGATTTTCAGCTTGTACCCGTTTTTCAGAAGTGCGTTCCCGCACTCGACCACGATACTACCTTTCGGGTCAGTGACCACATAGGAACTGTGACATTGTAAAAGGTTGAGCTTGAGCCAAAACCGGGTCTTGCCGCTGCCGGAACCGCCCACCACCAGCACATTTTTGTTCCGGGCATTCTTTGGGTCAGGCGGGCGGTTGGACATCATCAGGCGTTCCGTTTTCGTCAGGATGATGTTGTCGAAAAACTTGGGTGCCATGAAAGGCTCAATGTCCTTGGGTGTGCCCCACCGGGCAGAGCCATACTCCATGCCGTGGCGGTACTTCTTGGCGCTTTTCCCACGCAAATAGACCGCCAGTCGTAACCCTGCGCCGCAGCACAAGCCCACCAGCAGATCCAGCGGGTGCAGACTGGGCAGCGGGTTCACAAATGCCACCGGGAAAGTTCCCATCATCGCCATGATTTTATCGCCCAACTCTTTGCCCTCGGCAAGCCGCCATGCTTCACCAAGGTTCGTTGCCACTAGCCCCAGCAGGATATAGGGCAGATACAGCGCAATCAGCTTCGTCAGCTTTTTCGTGGTCATAAGCCGCGTTCCTCCTGCTTGTGCCGGACTTTGCCGGGAAGTTCTGCCGCCGCCTGCACCAGTTCATGCAGTTTTGCTAGCACCGAGGGGCGTTTGTCTTTGCTCAGCAAAGATGCCGAATACTCCTTGAACGCCGAGTTGAAGGCTTCTGCGTCCGGGGCTTTGAAAAAGACCAGATACCGGGGCGGCACTTCAGAGCTGTCCTTGCGGATGGCGTAGTCGATGCCGTACTTTTTGGCGTAGCGTTCCAAGCCACGGATGCCGGTCTTGCTGATCTCCACGCTGGACACGCCCCGGTTTTGCCGCAATAGAGTGCGGACACTTTGCTTACCTTGGGATGTCTTGGACTGGTACAGCCGAAACGCCGCCTTTACCGCCCGCAGGACGGTTCGGGCAGACAGCTTTGTGGTGGAGATCATAATGTTGAATGTCTTTTGTTCGATTTCTTCCTGCACTGCCATCACCTCCAATGCGGCAGGGTGATTTTAGCGGTCATGCTCTGCCGTGGGCTTGGTGCGGGGCTTTTCCGCCGGAGGTTCATCGGGTACCGGCAGTACCAGCAGACGGTTGCCCAGTTTCAGAAAGGCTTCCGGCTGATGAAAAAGCTGCTCGTACTTCTGCGCCATCTCCGGGGTCAGGGATGCAAAATCTTCCTCGCCCAGTCCCACAACCAGAAAGTTTCCGGCAACGGCATCATACATTTCTCCGTTTTCATCCCGAAGGGCACGGTTCAGGGGCAGTCCCATAAGCTTGCCGTCATCGTTATAAACGATGGCAACCGGGTCGGCAAAGGGATAGCTTGCGCCGATGGAACCGCCCACCGCCTGCTGCAAAGCTTTCAGGTCGTTATCGATCTCGACCTGCTGCGGATGCTGTCCCGGCGCAATTTTCAGCACCGACAAGGTGTTTTCAGCCATGCGAATCCTCCTTTCCGTTCAGTCCGATCTCACCGCTCCGTGCCGCCTGCATCAGAGCCGCCACGAAGAAGCCGAAAATAGCACCCGCTTCAAAAAATGCGAATCCGATAAAAAAGTTCAGCATGGCACACCTCAGTCGATGCAGATGCAGGTCAGCTTCTGTCCATCTGCCATCAGGGTGGTGCTGTGATTTTCCAGATAGGTCTGAAAGCGGTAAATGTCCTCCACCGTCAGGGATACGATGGTGCTGTGCCCATCGGTGCGGTAGAAGATGACCGGACCGGTCAGATACCGCTTGCCTGCCAGCTTGAGGACCTGCGCCGGATTGTAGCTGATAAACAGCGGCGCACCCTTCACGGCAATCAGGGCATCCCCCTCATCGAAACAGGGCAGAATGGAAAGAGCGTCCTCCTCCATGATAATGGTCAGTTCCATGTCCGGGCCGATGGCGGCAAGGTAGACATTCTCGCTTGCCATTTCGCTGAAACAGGATGCCGCCTGTTTCAGCATGGACAGGATGTTCACGTCCACCGTGATCTGCGGAGCGTGAGTTGCGGAGTGAAAAGAAATCGTATTGTTCATAGGCGTTACCTCCAAATTCTTGCAAACAAAAAAGACCCCATCGGGTCTTGCGTTACGGGTCAGCGCTCGTTGCGGCGCTGTTGCTTTTTCTGCCACGCATCCAGAAGCTGGATGATCTTCTCCTCCATCTGCTTTGGCGTGTAGCTGCGGGGAAAATACTTCCGCAGGGTCTCGTTTTTGATGGTCACGGTGTCTTTCTCGCTCTTTTTCTCCTGCCCCATCACATCAAAGGCTTTTTCGTAGCTGAACTCTCCCTGCTGTGCCATCTTTTTCAGTTGCTGCGCCTGCGATAAAGACGGTGCATTCTGGGTGTCCTGCATGGCTTCTAAAAAATCCCGCTGTTGGCTTTCGTCCAGATAGGACAATTCCACAGCGGGATTGAAGGCAATTTTCTTTTCGTCCACCATGTCCAGCAGTTCCGGGATAAGGCTGGTCAGGCGGATAAAACGCTGGACCTGCTTTCGACTTTCTCCTGCATCTAAAGCGACTTGTTCATCGGAACGCAACTTCGGGCCAATTTGGCCCGAAGTTAAATCTGACCTAGCACCTTGATTTTTTAGGGCTTCCAGCTTCATTTTGTAGGCAAAAGCCCTTTCGCTTGGCAGGATGTGTTCACGCTGAAGATTGCTGTCCACCATCAATATCACAGCAGCATCGTCCGACATCTGCCGCACAATGACCGGTAGGGTATCCAGCCCGGCAAGTTTCGCCGCATACTGGCGGCGATGCCCGGAGATGATCTCGTAGCCGTCACCGTCCGGGCGGGGGCGGGCAATCAGCGGAGCCAGCACGCCGTACTGTGCGATACTCTCCACCGTCCGGGTCATGGCTTCATCGTCCAGAACCTTAAAGGGGTGGTTTGTGAAGGGGTGCAGCGCGTCAATGGGGATTTGCTGTACCTGCTCCCGCTGTTCCTCCTGTCGGTTTTCCTCGGTGGAAAACAGGTCATCTAGCCCTTTCAGAGCTAAGTTTTCGCTGTCGATTGGCATCCGCCAGCACCTCCTTTGCAAGAGATTTGTAGGCTTCTGCCACCTTGCCTTTGGGGTCATAGGCAAAGATGCTTTTGCCTGCCGCACTGGTTTCTGCCGCACGGACGGACCGGGGAATGGTCTGCCCGAACACCTTCAGGTGCTTTCCGTATGCCTGCCGGATCAGATTGCTGATCTGCTTTCCGTAGTTGGTGCGGCTGTCGGTCATGGTCAGCAAGATACCCTCAATTTTCAGCTTCGGGTTGATCTGCCGCCGGACCTTTTGGACGGTCTGTAAAAGCTGTTCCAGACCTTTTGCGGAAAGATACTGCGCCTGCACGGGAATTAAGGCAGCGTCTGCCGCCGCCAGTGCGTTGATGGTCAGCATCCCCAACGAGGGCATACAGTCCAGCAGAATAAAATCGTACTCCCGCTTGGCACTGTCCAGCACCTGCTTCAGCATCTTTTCCCGGTTCATGCTGTTCACAAGGGTAACTTCCAGCCCTGCCAGTTCGATGTTGGCAGGGATCAAGTCAACGCCCTCTGCATGGTGCAGGATGCCTTCACCGGGCTGAATGGGCTGGTCATTCATGGCTTTTGCCATTAGGGTGGACAGAGTGGTGGGCAGTTCATCGGGCTGCTGCCAGCCCATGCTGATGGTAAGCGAACCCTGCGGGTCGGTATCCACCAACAGAACTTTCTTGCCCTCCATTGCCAGCCCAATGCCCAGATTCTCACAGGTGGTGCTTTTCCCTACACCGCCTTTTTGATTGGTGACTGCGATAATCGTAGCTTTCTTTGCGATAACATCACCCCGCCTTCGGTGAACCGCGCGCAAAGTCGTGGTTCGTTTTGTTCTGATAGTAGAGGTTCATGGTGGTGGGCGCATTGTAGAGCATCGCCAGCAGATACTGCTTCATGTTCCGCACCGGGGCGGTGTTCTCTGCCAGAGATTCCAGCACGAAACGGATGTGGTCGGCGTTCAGCTTTTTCAGCCGACTGCGTACCACTTCGGTAGGCTTATCATCTCCGGCGATCCGCAACATCTTGCGTTTGGTGGAACAGGTGTCCACAAGCAAATCCACGATCTGATAGATGGTGTCCTCATCGTCCGGGCAGAGCCGGAGCAGAAGGTCTACCTCCAGTACCTGATAAAAATAGTCCTCAAGCTGCTCCCGGATGCCCCCGGAATAGATAGGGTCAGGATCGTTCCACTCAGTTTTATTCTTATCAGTCTTATTTGCTTGCGGTTTTGGCTGCTCCAGAATTGCGCTTTCGGCAGCACCAGAATTGCTGTTTGTGCAATTCTGTACTTGCGCTTTTGGCAAGCCGGAGGAAAAGTCCTTGACGTAGATCAGGCTGGGTCTGCCCAGACCACGGCGTTTGCGCTTGATGAGGTCGGTGTCCTCCAGTTCCCGGAACAGCTTGACCGCCTTGTGCTCGGCGCAGCAGAGGGATTCCTGCACTTCCCGGACAGTGTAGATGATATACACGCGCCCCTGTTCATCCATCCAGCCGTTCTTTGCGGACAGGCTCATGCGGTCAAGCAGGATGCCGTATAGCGTCCGAGCATCTGTGGAGAGTTGCCGGAAACGGTGGTCTTGGAACAGTGCTTTCGGGATGCGGAAGTAGGAGAACAACTCGCCCGACTGACCGTAGAAGTAGTCCAGCGTCATTTGGTGTGACCTCGGATTTTCAACTGTATGGGTGCGTTCATGTGGAAAAACACCTCCTTTTTGTGATATGGAAAATTTTTTGAAGTTCCATTTTTGAGAAAAAATGGATGGAAAAAAGATGAAAAAATGCGTTGTAGTTTGTCCCGAAAACTGCAAAAGCAAAAATGTGTTATTTTCTTAAAATATTACGAAAGGGATAAAAAATCGAATGCTTGAAAAAATAAATAACGTAAATGTGCGCTTTCTTGTACTCTCTGTTTATAAAGTGCAGAACAGGCTGCTATCAAAAATCCCAGAAAGTAAGATTGTTGCATGAAGATGCACTAATCGCGCAAAACATGGGAAGATAAACGTATGATAAACCCTCCCCGGTGAAACTGAATGGTTTTGCCGGGGAGGGTTTTAGTTTTAAGAGGAGAAAAAGTATGAAGAAAAGAAAAATTGATCCACTTGAAGAAATTATGAGTAATCCGTATTATCAACTACGTGATGATTATAACTATGCAGAAAAGGTGAAGGGGACTATTAGTTTTGGGCAATATAGCATGAAATATTGGGCATTAGAACGGGATATAGTCCTTGATGGAACAAAAAGTGAAATTACAGAAGAGAGATTCGTAAAGGCTATAATGGATGCACGAAAAGAAGGAGAAATATTAAATGATGAAGATGAGGTAAATGGAGCAAGAAAAATAAGAAGAAAAGTAATAAGTCATCTAAATATAATTTTTTGCGGAAAAGCAAAATGCAAAAGCCAAATTAAAATCGGAATAAATACGCAACTTACATTAAAAAATATAGTTTTCTTTAATTGGATTTTGAAAATAAACGGCAAAACGCTTGCAAAAACCATTGAAAGGATAGAAGGCAAAAAGAATGAGTTGATAACAAAAATTAGTGAATCCAGAGGTAAAACAAAGACGGTGGAAGATTATTATAGGGAACTTCTAGTTCGGGGATTAAACTCGTTAAAGGAAAATGAAATTAGTCCAAAACTTGTGGAAAAGAGAATAAAGGAACTTTATCCAGACATAAAGGAAGAACCTAAAAGTGAGATAGAAGATAGTCAAAAATTTGAGGGCTGGCCGATAATTTGGCGGCTTGGAGATGAACTTTTTGACATGGAGATGAAATATCCGCATTCAGAATGGGTGTACCAAACGATTTATCAGGACATACTGGAAAGTTTATCAAGATGCCATGAAGAGATTGAAAAGTGTGCTGATAAATTTTATGAGGCAAAGTGTAGAAAAGAAGGAAAGAAAGTAGAAGAGTAAAGATATTTTAAAATACGTTGAGGCCGAGAAAGTTAGGAGTTTCCAACTTTCTCGGCCTCAACGTATTTTTGTATAATTTGATTTTTAAAATATGAATAAACCATGAATGAAATACGCCCAAAATTTACGAAAAAGAGCTTTGAGCGGCCTAGGAGACAGAATAGGGTCATGATAAACTACTATTGCGAACGAAGTGGCCACTTCGAAACACAAAATAATTGATTTGTGAGGTATTTTACTATGAAATCTATTATAGAAAATTGATTATCTTTTTAGAAATTCTTAAATGCCGCCAAAGCCTTATGTTTCAAGGCTTTCCGGCATTTCTTGTTACGGAAGATGTTCTTAAATCTCCTTAAATCCCCTCACGTTTTCCCGTTCAAAGGTAGTAGGCAAAGTAGTAAATTCAGCTTTTACTACTAAGCAATCAACCGTTCCATTTCTGCCATTGCGTTGTCCGGCGTGGCGTGTGCGTAGTAGTTCAGCGTCATGTTGATGTTGGAATGTCCCATAATGTACTGTAACGCTTTCGGGTTCATTCCCGCGTTTGCTAAGTTGGTGCAGAACGTGTGGCGTAGGGTGTGCGGCGTTGTCACTTTCGGTAAGACTTCCTCATGGCTCTTGTTGTACTTCTTCACAAGCCCCCGGAACATACTTTCATAGTTTGCAGCCACTTTCGGCTTTCCGTCCCGGTTGAGGAATAAGAAACGACTGTACCCGTCAATGATAACCGGCATTGCCTGTCTGCGGTTTTTCAGCACACGCTTAAATGCTTCACAAACCTTTGTACTCATAGGGATTTGACGGGTGCCGCTTTTCGTTTTCGGCGTTTCAATGTAATAGCCGCCCGCTTCGGAGTGCTTCAAAAGTTGGTGGTCTACATTGATTAGCTTCTTCTCAAAGTCAATGTCCGTTTCCGTCAGCCCGCAGAGTTCAGAAATACGAAGCCCTGTCCCTAACAGTATGATAACCTCGTCGGAATACTTCTGATAGGTCTTATCATTCTGCATAAAGGATAAAAGCGACGCTTCCTGTGTTGAGGATAAGGGTACCTTTGGCTCCGTATCATCTTCCAGAACCGTGTTCAACTGGAAGTCAAACGGATTTTTGCGGATACAATCGTCCTGTATGGCTGTGTAAAAAGCAGCCTTTAAGGAACGCTTGTGGTTGTTGATAGTCTTGAAAGAATATCCCTTGTCTTTCATTCGTAACGCCCATTCTTTCGCGTCCGACAGCTTCACATTCTCAATGCTGCAAGCTCCAAGTTTATCTTCTTCCAAAATCCGCATAAGCTGTTTGCGTCCCTGTTTCGTACCCGGTCGGACGTTTGCCCGGTGGCGTATCTGCTTTGCGTAAAGCTGGCAGACAGTCATTTTCTTTCCGATAGGGTCTATCCCGTCGTCAAGGTCTTTCTGGATTTCTTTTTCCTTTTCCCGAAGCGAAATATCGTCGCGCTTCCCGGCGGGTGTCTTGTCGGTAGGTACTAACTTCCAAGAATACACAAACTGCGGTTTCCCAAAGGTATCAATGTATTTGTAAGCATATCTTCCGTCTTTTCTCTGGCTCTCTCCTGTCCGTAAGATACGGTTTCTGTTATCGCGTCTTTTTTCCGACATTGTGCGTCATGCTCCTTTCCATGACGGAAAGAGCCTTGATATGCCTGTATTCATTATACCACATTCAAGGCTCAATTTCACTATATAACTTCCAATGTGTCAATGATTTTTTCAAACTGTTTCCGCTTGATTTGAATACGGTTGCCATTCATAATGACCCACCCGGCAGCCGGATTTTCCTCTGCCAACTTTCGCAGCTTGTTTTCTCCAATGCGGAAGTATTTAGACGCTTCCTCAATCGTCAGCGTGTACTTTTCCCAAATAGGAACATCAGTGTAATTCATGTAAGGTGTCCCCCTTTCTTGAAAAAATAAAATAGTTACAATATCAAAAAGGGGCTTTAATCAGACAGCTTCGGCAAGCCTCACGGGAATTGCACCCCCGCATGGTTCTCATGCAGCCCTACCCATTATCTGCGACGCTTCTAACGCTCGGATTATGGCTATAAGGGAGTATCATTATACCGATATGCGGATCGTGGCGGCAGACGTGCCAAGGTCTGCTATGGAACGCTGATAGTTCTCGCTCGGTGTATCTCCCTCCTTTCGGTCATCGCGTATCAGCCCAATGGCTCCCCACATATCGAATGTATCTGATTTGCCCTATGCTGCGCCGCCATTCTCCTGCGTCGCTTTCTTTGTCAAGGTTCAGAAACGGTCAAGTTTTGCAATCTGCGGAAAGGGGAGCGCAGATTACTTTTTACTTAGACCTCAAATGACAGGACAGCCCTCATAAGGCGTGACCGCAAGCGGTCGCGTATGTCCTCGTCTATGCCCCAATAAATATTGCCGCGCTCGTCGCGGAGCTTCCGCATAGACAGGGACGCTATGTAACTTTCGTAATGCTGTACGACAATCTTCATAGCTTCCGGGTCGCCCTTAGTTGCGGCTATGATTACCGGGTAAGGCAACAAGCCGCTTTCAGCGTTCTCATTGTTAATCTTCGTAGTCATAGGCGCGTTCCTCCAAATAGCGTTTTAGCAGCTTCATAGAGCTTTTCCGGCGGGTCTGTACTGTTGTCCTCGGAATATTGCAGTATTTCGCAATTTCCCGTTCGCTCATATCAAAGAAATAATAGAGCAGTACGGTTTCCCGCTTTTCGTCCGGCAAACTGTGTAGGGCTTCGGCAAGCAGCTCCGCAGTTATCTCCTTGCCGCCGACAACGAAAGACTGTTGCGCTTTATCGTCTGTAAAATATTCGTCGCAAACGTAAAGCTGTTTTTCTTCCTGTGGCGACAAATCGGAAAAAGGAATTTCGCGTAATTGCCGCTGCTTCGTGTCCCTGTGGGCGTTCATAGCTTCCCGCCTTAACGCCAGTTTGCAAAAGCCATTAAAAGCACAACGGATTTGCCATTGGGTACGAATAGGTTCGTTCATGTTCTCACCTCCTTTCGCAGCCGCGAAAGCGGTGGATTTTGAAATGTCCCCTTTCGTAATCCCTCAAACCAAAAAACTTGATTTTGGACGTTGATTTTTGGCGATTTTTCAAAAAAACTTTTGAAAAAATGCAAAAAGCGCCCGTCTGCAAAATGCAGATGAACGCATAGGAATTAACTACGGTATTTAGATGATTTGACAGTTCATATTCAAGGGTGGAAATGTCCCCGGCGGTGGTCGGGCTTTTTTTGACAAGTCAGAGAATGTAAAGATTTGTCGGTATGGTTTATCACTCATGGCGGCTACCTCCTAAAGCCGCCATATCTGAATGATTACAAGTCGTCACATAGACAAAAAAATCGGCGGCTCTGAAAATCAAAGCCGCCGAAAAATAGTAGGCGCGTGAAAATGCTTCTGCTCTGCGACGGCTTTTTTTCTTTTGCCGTCGCCCGGCAGATGAAATATCTATTTAATTATCTCGTCATTGCCGCCTATAACTGATCCGGGCAGCAATATAGTAAACTCCGTAGAGCAATATAAAAAAGACAAATGCAATACTAAGAGAGCCGATTATCCACAAGTTGTTTGAAAATACAGGGAGATGAAACGCACTCAACTGCATTTTCCCCGCACTGACATATACAAAGCAACTGCTGATAATCAAAGCGGGTAACAAAGGGAGTAAAAACATCATTGACAACTGGCGATTATTTAGTTTCTCAATATCCCGCCTATTCATTCCAAGCTGCTGTAAAATACAGTCCTGTCGTCGTTTCTTCTCCCTGTCACTAAGAATTTGCGTCGCCAAAATTGCCGCACCAGTGATTTCAAAGACCAGTGAAAGGTAAAATAAGCAAATAGCCATAGCATAAAGCTGTGTCAAACTTTCTTTATCTACCCACTTGCCGGACAAATAATCAACATTATCAATCAGAGCTGTCACACCGCTACCGTCAGACGCAGTTTTCCCAATATTACGTTTTAGCATAGAAAGACCATCACACATTTGAACGATATTTTGCAAATCGCGGCTATCAAGCGGCGTTTCTGTTATGACAGACAGCAGACTATATAGTGTCGTCATTTGGCTAACCGCCTGTTCTGGAACAATGATACAAAAGTCAAGACCATTTCCGTATGTGTCCATCTGGCTGAATGGTTCACAAAATATGCTATCCTCTGCGAATAAATATCCGGCACAATTCAGACTTTTATCCTGTTCAAGCAATGTTTCAAAGGGCTTTTTAAGTGCGGGAACACAATGGATATAACACAAAGACGGATTGAGTTCTACGGATTGAAGCCCCAGTATTTCGCGCAGTTTCTTATAATCACTCTGTTTCATATAAGTATCATGTTGATATTCTGCGTATGCCATATAGCCCGAACGTCCGGTACTTGATATACAATCGTTTCGCGCTGCAAGAAAACTATTCTTGTTATCCGTATAAATGCTGTAAACATAACTTGACTGAACGGGGAAGTTAAGGTCAAGAACATTTTCATAAGCCGAAAAATCCTGTAATTCTGCCTTGTGTAAAATCATTATATCAAATACGCTCTGTTCCATATTTTTGTCTGCAATCATATAAACAGCGGTACCCGCCCCCATAAAGGTTAATGAAAGCATAAATAAAACGGAAAGAACGCCCATGATAATGCTTGTTGAACGGATTTTTGCTGTAAAGCCGCGAAATAGTACCAACCTGTTTTTTTCGTATTTCCATTTTTCACGATTGCCAAATTGCATAATGAGAAACGTGGGTACACTTAGGAAAAAACCAAATAAAAACAGTACCAGACAAACAACGCCTATAAGCACATCATAACCATTCCCCAGCGGCCCGGTACACATCAGAAAAATTCCTACACACCCTGTCAAAACAGATATAAAAAACAGTGCAATGGCAGATACCCCGTCATGCAGCAGCTTTTTTTCGTTCTGGCGCTCATAATACAACAAATCGTAAAGAGTTACCTTGCTTATCCATTTGTTGTTCCTCCGTATAGCGTAAAAGAGCATTGCCAAAAAATAGAGACAGGTTAATGCTGTGGCATTAAATGAAAAGTTCCACCTTAAGACATATATCATACCAAACATAGAGCTAAGAACCGCTTCTAACAGTTGGGAAAACAGTATGCCGACAGGAAGCCCAATAGCAAACGCAAAAATGCCAATCAAAGCGTTTTCATAAAAAATAAGCCTGCATATAGAACGGTTAGGGATTCCCGAAATCATATAGATACTCAATTCCCGGCTTCGTTTTTTCAATATATACTTTGTCATGTACCCAACAATCCACCCCATAATAAGGACAATGAGCAATGACGCAACAATAATCATATAAGGCAGCACGCCGATACTGGGAAACGCTTTCACAATATCCGAAAAAATCAGTGAATTAAAAGCGTACATAAAGGAAACCGTACAGGCAAGTGTGATGAAGTAAAGCAAATAATCTTTTGACTGCCTTTTCGCATTGCGGATTGATAATTCCTTTAGCATGGATTGTCACCTCCCAAGAGGGAGAGAACGTCAAGGATTTCGTGATAGAATATATCCCGCGTCTTTTCGCCTTTCAATATCTCATTAAAAATCTTCCCGTCCTTTAGGAATAAAATGCGGTCTGCATAACTGGCACAAAATGCGTCATGTGTTACCATGAGGATTGTAGCACCTGTTTCTTTGTTAAGCTCTGACATCATCTGTAACAGAATACGGGCAGAATTAGAATCAAGGGAACCTGTCGGCTCGTCAGCCATAACCAGTTTGGGATTACATATCATTGCCCTTGCAAAAGCGCAACGCTGTTTTTGACCTCCCGATACTTGAAAAGGAAATTTTTTCAGTGTGTCGCTGATTTGTAGCCGCTGTGCAATATGGTTAATCCGCTCCGTAATTTCTTTCGGCGGCACTTTCCCGATTGTTAAAGGTAAAGCTATATTTTCTTCCAATGTCAGCGTATCTAACAGGTTGAAATCTTGAAAGACAAAGCCAAGATTATCACGACGAAATGCGGATATATCATCTTCGCTTATGGTCGTAATATCCTTTCCGTCCAATAAAATGTGTCCGGCACTTACGGTGTCAATGGTAGATATACAATTTAACAAGGTGGTTTTCCCGGAACCAGATGCCCCCATGATACTCACAAATTCCCCATGCTGCACATAAAAGCTAACTTGATTTAAGGCTTTTGTGACGGAACCCTGATTACCGTAATATTTTTCGATATGTTCTACACAAAGCAATGGTTTTGGACGATTTATCATTTTTTCATTCCACCACCTTTCCGTTTGAAATGATTATATCTTTGTCCGCAAATTTCAGAATATAGGTATATGTTGCGTCCTCTAATCTTTCAAAATAGAGTTTCATCGTATTTTTCGTATTCAGAGATATTTCTGCTTCTATCACATAAGTCTCTGTTATATTCCCGTTTGAATCGGTTTTGCGTTCTTCGGCAAGTTTCGGAACAATAGACGTGTAGGGGAAAGTTCCTCTTACATTCAAACAGGTTACTACTTCCCCCTCAGTTACAAATTCAACTCCCGCACTATCTGAGCGGAGCTGTTTTGTTTTCCCCACCATATGAAACATAAAAAACAGGCAGAGGGCAAAAAGCAGCATGATACCTATTACAAAACGTGTTCTTTTTTTCTTTGTTGTACTCATTATAAAACTCCTCCTTTTGCCCCTATTCTATACGGAAATCCAAAGCGATTGTATAGAAGTTGGTTGATTTTATCTAACAATTTTGTAAGATATAAAATCAAACATTCAAGTGGTTACTTTTCGGAAAATGCAACAGGACAGTCGTATAGCACCCAACTTCGGATTCAATGTCAATGCCTATTCCCAGTTTCAAGCAGAGCTGGTCACATAAGTACAAGCCGATTCCAGTTGATTTTTTTCTCATTCTTCCATTGCTGCCGACAAAGCCTTTATCAAAAACCCGATTTACTTCGCTCGGCTTAATGCCTATGCCATTGTCTGTAATAGACAGGGTAACATAATCCCCCATATCTTTTGATTTGATTTGGATAACAGGCGGCTTATCACTGCAATATTTAATACTGTTAAAAATAATCTGGTTGATAATGAAGCCAAGCCATTTACTATCGGAATAAACAAAATCAGAAATAGAATCTGTATGAACACATACTCTATTATGGATCAGAAATTGTTTATTTCTGGACAGCACCTCAAGCACACACTGTTTCAGTGAAATTTCCTTAATCAAATAATCTTTTTCCACGCTGCCCAAACGCGCGTAAAACAGAACCTTTTCAATACTTTGCTCCATAAGTTCTGTTTGTGCTATGATTTTTCGCATGATTTCTGTTTTGTTATTCTCACATAATAACTGAACCCCCGTAATAGGAACTTTGATTTCGTGAATCCATTGTTCAATAAAATCTTTATATTCCACATTCAAACGACGAATTTCAGTCACTTCATCAGTCATACTTTTTAGAGCAGTTTTCAATAGCCGAAAATAAATTTTTTCTAATTCTGTTTCTGGTCTGTCTGCAATCTCCGCAATTAAATATTTTTTGTCCAAGGTCTCCATTGTTTCCAACAAGTATTGAATCCGTTTTTGCTGTTTCCGAAAATATGCGAACATTGTAAAAAAGACAATGATTGCAAAGCATACCCATAACAAAGCCATTTCTGACAGACTAATGCCAAAAGCCAAAAGGAGAACAGAAAAAAACAGTCCTCCGGCAAAACAGACAAGTAATGTAATTTGGTTATCTTTCATATAGTCTGAAAATTTCATATCTTGTACCCCATACCGCGTTTGGTCTGTATGAAATCAGCCGCCCCAAGAGTACGCAGCTTTTCTCTTATCCGCATGATATTCACACTTAAAGTATTATCATCAATGTGAATTTCATTGTCCCATAAATATTCAACTAAATCTATTCGGGGAACAATCTCGCCTGTATGTTTGAACAGATAGTACATGATTTTTAGCTCGGTTTTCGTTAATTCAATTTCTTTTCCGTTTGCTGTAAGCGTCCCGGCAATCAAATTAAATTGAATCCCGTTATGCTCCATTATACTAATCTGTTCGGACGTTCCCCGCCGCAAAAGAAGGTTTATTCTTGCAAGCAGAATAGGGATGTTATAGGGCTTTGTAATGTAATCGTCGCCCCCAAGTGTTAATGCCTGTAATTCGTCCATTGTTGTGTTACGTCCTGTAATGAATAAAATCGGAGTTGTGGAAAAACTGCGGATAGAGCTGCAAAGGCGATACCCGTCTTGCTCCGGCAAATTTATATCAAGCAAAATCAAGTCGGGAAAAGCAGATTTAATGTAGTCGATTGTTTTTGCAAAATTGATAACGCAATCTACCACATACCCCGCATTGACTAAAAGCGTTTTTAATTCTTCTCTTATCAATTCTTCATCTTCAATTATCACTATTTTGTAGGATTTCATTTTTTTGCTCCTTTCCGCGTTTGGTTCTTCCGTCAATCGGCTTTTCTGCGTTCTTTGGTATCAGCCACATATACCCAAGTTTTGAAACGCCCGGTATACGGTTCTCGCTGCAAAGTATCTGTACCCGTCTTTCTGAAATGCCCCATTTTTCCGCTGCCTGTGGCGCAGACATATATTCCATAATTCTCCCGTCCTTTCTGCATACAGTATCAGTATAATTATACTCGGACAGGCGAATAATAGCAAGTGTCTGATTATGAATTATTTTGGTGCATAGTAGGAATTGTGTAAGCATATCCAACAGGAAAGGGGAACAGTAAAATGTAATCGGGTGAATGAATATGGCAAAAAGACCAGTAGAAAAGTATGACTTCAAGGCTTTTGGGGAAGCGATAAAAGAAGCTCGGAAAGGGCGCAAGGAGAGCCGCAAAAAGGTAAGCGACGAAATGTATATCTCCCCGCGTTACCTTGCGAACATTGAGAACAACGGGCAACACCCAAGTTTGCAGATTTTCTTTGAGCTTATACAGCGTTACAATATATCCGTAGACCAGTTCCTTTTTGACAGCCCCGCCGGGAAAGACACCAATCGGCGGCAGCTTGACGCGCTCCTTGACGATATGAGTGATACAGGCATACGGATTGTGAGCGCAACAGCAGAGGAAATAGCCAAAGTCGAAAAAGAGGGCAGATAAGATGTGTCCGGCAAAACTGAATAGGATTTAGAAAGCGTTGTAATCTTTTTTGGGATTGCAGCGTTTTTCTTTTGCAAAAGACCGTCATTTTTCCTTTTCTCGGTGTTGTAGGTAGTGTAGGAAAAACTTTCGTAGCAAGCATAGGAAAAGAGTACCCTTTTCCGTATTTTCGCCCTCCCGCCCTGCG
>ENA-OWZE01000484-OWZE01000484.1-human-gut-metagenome-genome-assembly--contig:-NODE-484-length-16122-cov-6.662476_pt1 | contig 16122 bp, 17 predicted proteins | sample MGYA00249759_ERZ652104 | MGnify/ENA primary metagenome ERZ652104 (study PRJEB26925, sample SAMN05827048) | human gut metagenome | biome: ENVO:2100002; feature: ENVO:00000062; material: ENVO:00002003...
TCTACACTTCTAGCTTCGTCGGCAGCGTCAGATGTGTATAAGAGACAGCAATAAAGGAGAACTAGAAATATGGTAAAGGTAGTAGGAGTCCGCTTTCGGAATGCGGGCAAGATATATTATTTTGGACCGGGCAAGCTGGACATTCATGCGGGAATGCACGTAATCGTGGAGACCGCCCGCGGTGTCGAGATGGGAACAGTCATGATGGAGCCGAAAGGGGTTTCGGAGGAGGATGTCATCCAGCCGTTAAAACCGGTCATCCGCATTGCGACGGAGGCGGACGAGAAGACGGTTGCGAAGAACCGAGAAAAAGAGAAGGATGCTTTCCGCATCTGTCTTGAGAAGATTGCCAAGCACAAGCTCGATATGAAGCTTGTCGAGGCGGAATACACGTTTGACAATAATAAGCTGTTGTTTTACTTCACGGCGGACGGAAGAATCGATTTCCGTGAGCTGGTAAAGGATCTGGCTTCCGTATTTAAGACAAGAATCGAGCTTCGCCAGATCGGTGTCCGCGATGAGACAAAGATCGTGGGCGGAATCGGTATCTGCGGAAGACCGCTTTGCTGTGCGTCCTATCTTTCTGAATTTATTCCGGTATCCATCAAAATGGCGAAGGAACAGAATCTTTCCCTGAACCCGACGAAGATCTCCGGTGTCTGCGGAAGACTGATGTGCTGCTTAAAGTACGAGGAAGATACTTATGAGGAGTTAAACGGAAGACTTCCGAATATCGGCGATTATGTGACAACAGACGACGGTTTAAAGGGCGAGGTCCACAGTGTGAGCATCCTGCGCCAGCTTGTGAAGGTCATTGTGACTGTGAACAACGATGAGAAGGAGATCCGTGAATATAAAGTGGATCAGTTAAAATTCCGCCCGAAAAAGAGACGGGAAAAGCAGTCCACGAACGATGCGGAGCTTAAGCAGTTAGAGGCTCTTGAGAAAAAAGAAGGGAAATCAAAACTCGATGACGATTGAGTTAAAGGAAAATGAGCGTCTGGATGATCTTCAGAGAAATGGACTGCAGATCATCCAGAAGACAGATGGGTTCTGCTTTGGTATGGACGCGGTTCTGCTTTCCGGTTTTGCTGCTGTAAAGCCCGGGGAGCGGGTACTGGATCTTGGAACCGGGACGGGGATCATTCCGCTTCTTCTTTCTGCAAAGACAGAGGGAGAACATTTTTCAGCGCTTGAGATCCAGGATGAGATCGCCAGAATGGCGGAGCGGAGTATCAAATTAAACCATCTGGAAGAGAAAATTGAGATCGTACATGGAGATATCAAGGAAGCCAGCCGGATTTTCGGAGCGGCTTCCTTTGATGTCGTTACGACAAATCCGCCGTATATGAATGACGCTCATGGGTTAAAGAACCCGACGGAAGTGAAGGCGATCTCGAGACATGAGGTCCTCTGCACGCTGGAGGATGTTGTGCGGGAAGGCGCGAAGGTCCTGAAACCGGGCGGAAGGATGTATATGGTGCACCGCCCCCACAGGCTGATCGAGATCTTAGGGACGATGAAGCAGTATAAGCTGGAACCGAAACGGATGAAGATGGTGCACCCGTTCCGGGATAAGGATGCGAATATGATCCTCATCGAGGCGGTCCGCGGCGGCGGAGCCTGGATGAAGGTCGAGGCGCCGGTGATCGTTTATAAGGAGCCGGGCGTGTATACAGATGAGATCTATTCGATTTACGGGTATTAAATTGTTGAGGGGGGTTCTTTTGGCGGATGAGCCGGAAAATGTCAGAAATTTTCTAAACGAAAAGCTCCGGATAATGTAGGAATAGTCGCGGATCTTGCCAAGCCGGAATGGAACCATCTGTAAACTCGCGTTACGGAAATGTTGAGATAAAAAGCTGTCGGTGAAAAAGCAGCATCGGGCAGCAGGAGGAATTGGTCATGCAGGGAAAATTATATTTATGTGCAACGCCCATCGGGAATCTGGACGATATCACGCTGCGGGTGTTAAATACGTTGAAAGAGGTCGATCTGATCGCTGCGGAAGATACGCGGCACAGCATCAAGCTTTTAAACCATTTTGACATCAAGACACCGATGACCAGTTACCATGAGTTTAATAAGGTGGAAAAGGCGAGAGTTCTCGTTGAGAAGATGAAGGAAGGCACGAATATCGCACTGATCACGGATGCCGGGACGCCGGGGATCTCGGATCCGGGCGAGGAGCTTGTAAAGCAGTGCTATGAGGCCGGAATCGAGCTGACTTCTCTTCCGGGACCGGCGGCATGCATCACGGCGCTCACAATCTCCGGAATGGCGACAAGACGGTTCGCGTTTGAGGCGTTTCTGCCGTCGGATAAGAAGGAAAAGCAGAGAATTCTGGAAGAATTAAAGTCAGAGACCCGGACGATCATCCTCTATGAGGCGCCGCACCGTCTGGTACGGACCTTGGAAGAGCTTCTTGAAGCGTTAGGAGACCGGAGGATCACGATCTGCCGGGAACTCACAAAGAAGTACGAGACGGCATTCCGGACCACATTTCAGGGGGCATTAGATCACTTTGAGACGGAGGAACCGCGGGGCGAATGTGTCATCGTAATCGAGGGAAAGAGCCCGGAGGAGATCAAAAAAGAGAAGGAACAGACCTGGGATGCCATGTCGATCACGGAGCACATGGATGTTTACCTGTCACAGGGAATCGAGAAGAAAGAAGCGATGAAGCTTGTGGCGAAGGACCGCGGAATCGGGAAGCGGGATGTGTATCAGATGCTTTTGGATGAGCAGGAATAGAGAATTAGAGAAGAAGATGTGTCGCTGGTTATTGAGTGAGATGACTGGTGGTACGTCTTCTTTTTTGCGAAAAATTACAGACAAATGACCAAAAAATAACGAATATCTTAATAATATAGCAGAGAAAAAATAATAGTTGAAAAACAGGGGGGGGTAAATGATATAATTCAAGTAGATGAAACGGAAACAATCAGCATAGCGGAGGGCGATCTATATGAAGAAAAAAATGTGGTTAACATTATGTAACATAGGCGTTTCAGTAGTATTTTTATTATCGTTATATAGCTATACAAAGGGTATGAGAATGTTTTCGCTGGGATTAGCAATGGCACTTCTTATAGAAATAGGTATCAGAGGGCTTATTGAGCAGAAATTTGCGCAGGAGGGCGCTGAGGTAAATGGAAATAAGATTTATCATGTATCTGAAATATTAAGATATGCCTGCGCTATTATTTTGGCAATAGCAGTGTGGCGCAGTTAGTTTAAATGACAGTGATTAAAATAATAGTTTTAATATAAAATGCTTCTTTTTCCCAAAGCAATAATGCAGTTGGGAAGAAGAAGCATTTTCTCATATTTATCTGTGGAGTTTTGTGTCGTTTCGGAGTATGATTTAAGAAAATGGTTCTTCTGAACGATAAAATCTGAGGTGTTTTATGCTTAAGATAACGATTCTTCTCTTAGGGCTTTTCTGGTGCCTGAGACTTTGGATAGAGGGGCGGGATGCGGCGAAAAGCCGCGCGACCCTGCGTCACGTGGTGCATGTAAACGGCACACGAGGGAAATCTACGGTCTGTCGGCTGATCGAGGCCGGCTTGCGGGCAGGCGGTTTGCGGGTATTCTGCAAAACTACAGGTACGGATCCGATGACAATAGATGTTTCCGGCAATGAAGAGCCTCTGCACCGCAGAGGCAAAGCCAATATTAAAGAACAGGTCGGCATTCTGTGCCGTGCTGCCGCCCAGAATGCGGAAGTTCTGGTGATCGAGTGCATGGCATTGCAGCCCGAATATCAAAGATGTGCGCAGCATCGCATTTTGCAGGCCGATGTGGGCGTGATTACGAACGTGCGGCACGATCATGCCGATGTGATGGGGGATAGTCTTCCGGAAATTGCGGATACGTTGAGCAACACGATTCCCAAGGGAGGCGTTTTATTTACGGCCGATGAGGTCATGGCAGCCCGTCTCAGGAGCCATGCGGAGGTGCTGGGCAGCCGCTTCGTTCTGGCACGTCCCACTGGGGATGAGCCGGATTTTGATTTTGCCGAAAATATTTCCCTGGCGCTAGCTGTATGTGAAGATCTGGGCGTTTCGCGGGAAACAGCTCTTGCGGGCATGGCACATTATAAGCGCGACCCTTATGCGCTGGCACTATATAAGATGGGGCAGGGGATTTTTGTGAATGCCGTTTCGGTAAATGATTCTGATTCCACCTGCATCGTATGGGAAGATCTGCAGAAAAAACTTGGAGAGAAGGCCGGAAAGCTTATTTTGATCGTATGCAACCGGGCTGATCGGGGAAGCCGCACCCGGGATATGCTGACTGTATGTGAGAGACTGGCTCCGGCCGAGGTCTGGCTGGCAGGTTCGCATAAAGACTATATGACTGCCAAACTGCACCGGTTCTTGCCTGATTGCGCCGTGCGCAGTTTTTCACAGGCTGACGATATGTCTCTAAACGATACAGAACCAGGTACAGTGCTGTTTGCAGTCGGCAATTTGTATGGAGCGGGGCGCAAACTGATCGCCCGTGTCCGCGAGGAGGGAGAGCCTTATGTATAATCAAATCATTCTGTTAGGTGTAGTGGTGAGTATGATCTTTACCGAGATTACCGGGCTTTCGGCTGGACTTATCGTACCCGGTTATCTGGTTCTGGCGTTACATAGCCCCGGTCGTATTGTTACTACGCTGATTATGGCATCCGTGAGTGTGCTTTTATGCCGTCTGGCATCGCAATGGCTGATTTTATTTGGTCGACGCCGGTTTGCCTTTCTGATCCTGCTGACCTTTGTGCTGAATTGTGTACTTTCCGCATGGAGACTGCTTCCCTTCAGTGTGATTGGCATTTTAATGCCAGGTATTCTGGCGCGGGAAATCGATAGACAGGGATTCTTCGATGCCTTTCTGGCAATTGCCGCCACTACGCTTTTTACGGCGCTGATCTTACTGCTTATCGGGCAAAAGCTGCCCGGCGTGTGAAAGGAGGCGTTTTCGCATGAAAAGTTTGCAAAAACGCCGAAGCACGGCACTTATCCTGGCTGTGGCCTGGCTGGCCGTCTGCCTTGTCCTTACATTGGCGATGGGACAGACGAAAGCCACGGAAGACTATGAGATCAAACTTTTGGCTGCCCAGAAGCTGCAGGGCTGGATGGATGATATCCGGGATTATAAGCTGGAAGCAGGACTTTCCCTCACTCCTTATGATACGCACAAGACCGGAATGATCGGCGATGAATATACGCCAATTACCACCAGCCTTGGCTCGGAGGAGGCGAAGCGGACCACAGCAAACCCGGACATGGCCGCACTGCTGGTGCAGATGCTCACCGAGGCCGGGGTAAAGTCCGGCGATACCATCGGCGCGGGCTTTTCGGGTTCCTTTCCAACGTTGAATCTGGCTGTGCTGGCCGCTGGTGAGGCGATGAATGTGAAGGTGATCTATATCGCTTCCATGGGAGCGAGCACCTTTGGGGCAAACCAGCCGCAGTTTACCTTCCCGGACATGGTCTGCCGCCTTTATCTTGACGGCAGGCTCCAGACACCTCCGGCTCTGATCACACCGGGAGGTGATTATGACTGCGGAGGTGAAATGTTTGAGGAGGAAAAAGAGGAGGCACTTGCCCGCATTGCGTCCTATGGCGTGGCAGATATCATGCAGGAGCGCGATTTCGCGGCAAACCTGAAGGCGCGTGAGGACCTGTATGAGACGTTAGGTCCCATAAGCTGTTTTGTCGGTGTGGGCGGAAACATTACGACCATCGGCCTGGAAGAGGACAAGATGAAGGCCGGTGTGATGGTTCCCTATACGGTTACCAGTGTGCGCAGTGATGACGGACTCTTGCAATATTATAATGCACATGGTCTGCCGGTTCTGCATCTTTTAAACATCAAGCAGCTGGCTGCCCAGTACGGTCTGCCGTTTGATCCAGAGATGATCGTCCCGCCAGGACAGAGTGCCCTGTATTACCACACGGTATATCCACATTTTCCGGCTCTGGCCGGGGTCCTTGGGGCTGTGTGTATATTAGTTTTTGCCTTTAAAAGGAGATCCAGGAGTGATGACAGGTAATATCAAACTGGCGGGTTTCGAGATCCGCAAAATAGACCACAAAGAAATGATGATCGGTCTGGCGTTGATCGCGCTGAGTTTTTTAATGCCGGTTTTATTTACGGTACAGAATTTTCAGGTGCGGGAGTATATGCATCTTGCGTTGGAAAAGCAGGAGAAGACCGATCTGATGGTGGCTGCTTTACGCCTGGTGATGTTAAATGCCCTGCGCGCTGCTCCGCATTATATCGGAGCATATTATATTGCCGAGTCAGTGGAACTCTACCGGAGAGGGAAAAAAAGTTGGATACCCAATGCATGCATGATTTTACTGATCCTGCCGCTTGTATATGAGGGCATTGGTCTGGTGCACGGTATTCGTTACGACTTTGGTTTGCCTGCTCTGCTTCTGGGTTCATCCGTGGTGCTGTTTCGGCGTCTGGATTATCAATATATATCATTAACAAAAAAGAACCTGATGCTGCTGATTTTTACTATAGCTTTTCAGTTCCTGGACATCATGCCGCTGATGAGCGGTCTGCCCGTGGGACGCGGTGAGACGAGTTCTGATATCAAGCTATTTGCTGATGTGCTGGAGGCCAATTCTCTCTTAAATGCCATCGGTGCGGTGGGAATTTTAGTTGTGACCCTGTTTGCAACGATTATTCTCCTGCAGCTGCGGGATGAAAATAATCTTCTGCGTCTGTCGGAGGAAAAAGAAAAAATGCAGACCGTGCAGAGTCGTGCAGCACTGCTGGAAATGAAAAACCGTACCTACCGGGAAATGAAGTATCTGGTGCACGATTTAAAATCGCCTCTGACCAGTACTCAGACTTTGGTGGGAATTTTAAAAATGCAATGCGAGGTTGACGGAAGAAACAGGGAAATCGAATATCTGAGCCGCATTGAAAGCCAGATGGATCGGATGAGCAGCATGATCTCGGAAATCTTATATGAAAACAGATGCAGTCCCAGCGACACCAAGCACATTTTAGATATGGCACTTGCGCAGATATCGGTAGAGGATTACGCATCTAACGTGCATATTGACAATGAGGTACCGGAGCTTCAGGTAAGCGTAAACAGTATTTTGTTTACGCGCGTGTTAGTAAATCTGATCCACAATGCCGCACTGGCGGTTGAGAAGGAGCGGGAGCTTGCCATCTGGATCCATGTACGGGCCCGCCGGGTGGATGACCTGCCGTTTATCACTTTTTCTGTTTCAGATAACGGCTGCGGTATGACCGAGCAGCAGCAAGCCACCATGTGGGAGCAGGGAATTTCCGGCTTTGGCTCCAGCGGCCTGGGACTTGCCTTTGTGAAACAGACCGTGGAAGCCATGGACGGCTCGGTGATATCGGAAAGCCAGCCGGGCAAGGGCACACGGTTCATCATATTTTTACCGGAGGTAGTAAACCATGGAACGAAAGATTACGATACTTTCCATTGACGATGAAGAAAATATTCGCTTTGCCTTAGGCGAGCTGTTTCATTTTCAGGGCTGGGAGGCCTGCAGTGCCCCAAATGTAAAAAAAGGCCTGGAGCAGTTTCGTTTACACAAACCTGACATTGTATTAATCGATTATCACATGCCCGGCATTAACGGCGTGGAAGGAGTGCAGATGTTGCGTGCACTTTCACATACTGTGCCAATTATCGTGTTTACAATTGATGAAAGTCAGGAGGTGGCTGACCAGTTTCTTCAGGCGGGTGCTAGTGATTTTGCCTTGAAGCCCATCAAGGCTCCAGATATTATCAGCCGCATCAAGCTGCATTTACGCCTTTTAGAACGAGAGCATCAAAAACAGGCACCTTTGGACAAAGGCTTAAGTGAGGCCACGATGCAGCTGGTGCTGGATTCGTTAAAAGAAGGTGGGGATTACATGACAGTAAATGAGGTGGCTCGCAGCAGCGGTCTTGCATATCAGACGGTATACCGTTACCTGCAGTATCTGATTCAGAATAAGAAAGTGGAAATGGTGAGCATTTACGGCAAAGTCGGCCGCCCGCGCCAGTTATTCCGCTGGGTTGAAAATATGTAAGCGATCTACAATAAAACGAAAAAAGTTTTACCTTGAGAAAACGAGGTAAAACTTTTTTCGTTTAATATGAAACCCAATTTAATTGATCAAAGGACATTATTACATTTTTGAGAAAAATATGAGAAAAAATAGACTTGAATAGAGTGATTTTGTATAATTTACACAGTTCCTACAGAACTTCGACACAGTTTCTACATAAATGTTACTATTATCCTGGGGATCAGCTTTCACCCAGACTTGAGATGTGATGGTAAAGCTTTCGCTTACTAATAAAAGACACCATAAAACAGAGAGGAGTTGCCGATGGGCGGCGAACCTCTCAAACAAAAGGAGGATGACAATGAAAAGATCAAATCGTCTGGTTGCAAGATCGGCAGTTGCACTCAGTCTGGCAGCTTCGTTGACTGCCTGCGGAACTGCTTCCTCAACGACAACGACAGCGGCGAGCAGTGCGGCTGCTACCGAGACAGCTTCCGAAGCAGAAGCTGCTTCTACGACCGAAACCGTTGGTGAGGATGTCTGGCTGCCTTACAACGAAAACCTCGAGAAGAAGCGTGATGACCGTGACGCTACCGGTAAAAACGGCGCGGTTGCTTCCTGTAACTGGTACGCCAGCAAGGCAGGTCTGGAAATTCTGAAGGAAGGCGGAAACGCCTTTGACGCAGCGGCTGCTGTAGCCTACACTCTGGGCGTGGCTGAGCCGTACTTCTCCGGTCTGGGCGGCGGCGGATTTATGACTATTTACAGTGCCAAAGATGACAAGGTGAGTGTCCTTGATTTCCGTGAGACTGCTCCTGCAGCTGCTAATGCACAGATGTGGTTGGATGAAAACGGAAAGATGGAGCAGTTCAGTCTGGACGGCGTGAACAATCTGGGTGACAAGAGCGTGATCGGCGGTCTGTCGGTAGCTGTACCTGGAGAAGTTGCTGGTTTTGAGTATCTTCTTGATAACTACGGTTCTGATGCCGTAAGCCGTCAGCAGATCTTCCAGCCTGCTATCGACACTGCCAACAACGGCTATGTAGTGGGAGTTACCTTTAAGGAAGAGCTGGACAGCGAGTATACCGGTATTGCTGCAAACGAGACTTTGAGCAATATCTACCTGGATGAGAGCGGACTGCCGTATGAGGTTGGCGATGTGATCAAAAACCCGGATCTGGCAAAGACCCTGCAGCTGATCGCTGATGGCGGTAAAGATGCTTTCTATACCGGCGATATGGCACAGGCTATGGTAGATGCTGTTGCGGCTTGGGGCGGCAACATGACCATGGAAGACCTTGCAAATTACGAAGTAAAGGTTCGTGAGCCTGTCGTTGGTCACTATAAAGATTACACCATCTACTCTTTACCACCGGCATCCTCCGGCGGTACACACCTGGTTGAGATCCTGAACATTCTCGAGAACTACGACGATATGGACAAGATTGGTGTAAACAGCACCGAGTATGTACATCGTTTCTCTGAGGCTTTCAAGATCGCCTTCGCAGACCGCGCGCAGTATATGGCAGATACTGACTTTGCTGATGTTCCGTTAGCTCAGCTGACAAGCAAAGACTATGCTGCAGAGCGTTATAGCGAGATCACTGACAAGAGCGGCAGCTATGTGGCTGTAGCGCCGGAAGAGTTAGAGCATTATGCAACTACAAGCTTTTCCGTTGTTGACCAGTGGGGCAACATGGTAGCCTGCACAAAGACTATCAACTACGGCTTTGGTTCCAAGGTTGGTGTTCCTGGCTATGGATTTATTATGAACGACGAGATGGATGATTTCTCAGCTGATCCTGAGAGCGTAAACTGCGCAGAAGGCGGAAAACGTCCGTTATCCAGCATGAGCCCGTCTATCGTTTTATATCCGGATGGATCTCCGTACATGACAATCGGAAGCCCGGGAGCTACCCGTATTTTCCCGACGATCGCTCAGGTTATTGAGCGCATGATTGACTACAATATGGATATTCAGGACGCAATCGATTGTGCACGTATCTACGACAACGCATCTGAAAATATCTGCTATGAGTCCGGCGGTGTGAACCCGATCACTCCTGAGGTTGCTAAAGAACTGCAGGATCGCGGACATGAAGTTACCGATAAGGGAGAATGGCAGCTGTTCTTTGGCGGCGTACATGGAATCTCGATCGGTAAGGACGGAACCCTGCGCGGTGGTGCGGATCCTCGCCGTGACGGTAAGGCTCTGGCATATTAATTTTCATTTCCAGTAATACATGAACTATCAATGCTGCCCGCTTCCCGATAACGGGGCGGGCAGCTGTAAAATAAGAAAAGGAGATATACGATTATGAAGAAACTTGGTATTTTTATTGCGGCTAGTGCTTTGACATTATCTTTGGCTGCTTGTGGCTCCGGCGCTTCCGGCACAACAACTACCGCAGCGGCTACAGAAACCACAGCAGCATCTTCCGCAGAAACTACAGCGGCAGCAGGTGCTGCAACTGAACTGACTGAGATCAGCGCAGGTATGTGCTCTACTCCGGCTATCCTGACCAGTATTGGACAGAGTGCTGATGTAGACATTGCAAATACACTTTGCACAAAGGCTGGCATTGAAGTAACAATGAATAAGAACATCACAGGCGCAGATCTTCCAGATGACTGCAAAACTCTGATCCTTGCAGTCGGTGGATCTTCCAAGGGACTTGGTGCTGCCGGTATCGATGCTGACCAGGAGCTTGCACGTACTGACGCTCTGATTTCCGCTGCAAAGGAAAAAGGCATCATTGTTCTTGCTCTGCACACTGGCGGATCCGCTCGTCGCGGTACCTTATCTGACAGCTTTATCACTCCGGCTTTCCAGGGCTGCGATGCTGCTATCGTAGTTTCTGAGGGAGATTCCGATGGTCTGATGTCTGGTATCTTATCCGGCAACGGAACTCCTGCAATCTATGTAGATAACACTGCAGGTACTCTTGACGCTTTAAAAACTGCATTTGGTCTGTAAATCTGAGTTACTAAACAAACAAACTAACCTGCGGCCTGGCTGAACAGGCCGCAGTGATTTTGAAGAGGAGAACATCATTATGACACCTTACGTGATCACTTTTATTGTGATGGTCGGTGTTTTCATGATCGGCTGTTTTGCATTCAAACTGCCTGTTGGCGTATCAATGCTGATAGCAGCGCTCTGCGGTGCTCTTGAGGGCGGCCTCGGCACCGAGACTATTCGTATGATGGTAGAGGGCGAGTTCGGTTATGTAGATACCATTCTGACTATTGGCTGTGCCATGATTTTCATGAAGGTCATTGAGGGATCCGGTGCTCTGGATGCTTTAAGCAGCCTGATTATTGAGAAATTCCATCGTTTCCCTGCTGTTTTACTGGTTTTAATCATGCTCATCATCATGTTCCCCGGCATGATCACCGGTTCTTCCACTGCAGCAGTTCTTTCAGCAGGTTCCATTATGGCTCCGGTTCTTGCATTAATGGGAATTGATGCCGTTACCTCAGGCTCCATTATCGCTATGGGTGCTCTGCTTGGTATGATCGCACCTCCTGTAAATACCGCTGCATTAATTATCTGCGCAGGTATCGATGTTCCTTATGTTGGTTTTGAGGGTCCGCTGGCCTTAATCACTTTCCCGTTAGCGATTCTGTTCGTGCTTTTACTCGGCTACAAGCAGGCACGCCACATGGACTATGAAAAACTGAAACCTGCTCTTGAAAAGCAGGATGCGATCCGCAAGCAGTACGGTGTGCGCATCTACATTCCGTTACTGGTTCTGGTTGCTTTAATGGTTATCTTTAAGGTTCTGAAGTTAGGCGAAGACATCGGTATGCCACTCATGTTCCTTATCAGTGCTGCCGTTGGTCTGTTCACCGGAAAGAAGATCAATGTACTGACTGCTGTACCGGAAGCCATCCGTACCGCAGCACCTGTTATGGGTATTCTGATGGGTGTTGGTATGTTCATCGAAGTAATGACAGCGACCGGCGTTCGCGGTCTGGTAGTTATCAGCTGTCTGCGTCTTCCGAGCACATTGTGGCTCTTAGCCTGCGCGATCAGTATTCCGCTGTTTGGTGCAGTTTCCTCTTACGGCGCATGCTCGGTTTTAGGCGTTCCGTTCGCTTACATTTATGCTTCACTTTTAGGCGGAAATTCCGTTGTGGTTTTAGCTGCTATCAGCCTGATTGCTGCTGTGGGTGATATGATGCCTCCTACCGCTTTAGCGGGTCTGTTCGCTGCACAGGTTACAGGTGTAGAAAAATACACTGAGATCCTGAAGCGTTGTATTGTGCCTATCATCATTCTGCTGGTTTACGCTTGTTTCTTCCTGGCAAATTCAAAACTGATTGCCGGACTGTTTTAAAGGAGGGACTGAATTATGAGTATTATCACGATCATTTATTTAGCCATCGCCCTTCTGGTTTTTGTAAGCACACTGTACAACATGATTTTTAAGGAAGAACGCCTTGTTGATCAGATCAACGCAGCTATGATTTTAATTCCTCTGCTGCTGCGCATCTTCCTGATCAAGTAAGGAGGGTGAATGAAAATGAAGAAAACGTATCTGTCCGCCGTTGCCATCCTGGTTTGCGCGGCTCTTGTTGGCGGTATTGCCGGTACGAGCTTTTATACCAAGCGCCATTTCAAGGAAGACATCGTGACTGGTCCGAATGTGACCGAGGTATTTAAGTTGAGCCGTTATAATCCAAACCTGGAAGGCACCATCGGCGATTCCGATGTGTATGTACTGAAAGGCGAAAAAGAGGGAGGTTCCCTTGTTGTTCTGGGCAGCACCCATGCCAACGAACCTTCTGGGCATATGGCCGGCATTATTCTGGAAGAGAATGCAAAGGTTGAGGCGGGCACCATTTATGTGATCCCGAACATCAATAATTCTGCTTTGACCCACAATGACCCGCTGGATGGTTCTCCACAGTACATGCACTTCACCACAAAAAATGGTGAGACCAGAACATTCCAGTACGGCTCTCGTGCAACCAACCCGATCGACCAGTGGCCGGATCCGGATATTTACACACACAAGTCTTCCGGTCAGACACTTTCCGGTTCAGAAACTCGTAACCTGAACCGATGCTATCCGGGAGTTGAGGATGGTACTTTGTCTGAGCAGGTTGCTTATGCGGTAACCAATATGATCAAGACCTTAGATATTGACATGGAGATCGACCTGCATGAGTCCAGCCCGGAGTATGCTGTAAACAATGCTACCGTAGCTCACGAGCGCGCTTCTGCTATTGCATCTGAGGGCGTTCTGAATCTGGAATTAGAGGGAATTTCCATGAGCCTGGAGCCGTCTCCGGTTTCCTTACATGGTCTGACTCACCGTGAGTTGGGTGACTATACCAATACTTACGCACTGTTGATGGAGACTGGTAACCCTAGTCAGGGCCGTCTTCGTGGCTATACAGATGAGGATCTGGTAAAGACAGGTGAGGATCCTTGCTATGTGATAGCCTATGATCTGGGTCTTCTGTATGTTGACTACAGCTCCGGCAACTTCCCAATTGAGTTGCGTACTGGCCGTCATCTTGCTGGTATCAGCGCTTACATCGATGCGTTCAACAATAACAGCAGCGAAGATAAGCAGATCATTGTGAAAGGTATTCCGACCTATGACGAGATGATCAACAGCGATTTAGGCGATTTCCTTCTGTAAAAAATTCACATGGATCGAATGGAAAGGGTCGCCGCACGTCAGTGCGGCAGCCCTTTTGGGGTTACAGACTCAGGCACACAAGAGGCAGCGTGACAATCGAAAACAGGGTCGTTATGAAGATCATGCCTGCAGCGTAGTCGCCGTCGGAGTGCTGGGTCTCGGCGATCATGGCGATGGAGGCCATGGAGGGGAGTGCGCAGAGGACGCTGAGAGTGACGGCGATGCTGCGGTCGATGGACGGAATGTAGTGCATTATTGTATAGAAAGCAATGGGCAGCAGGACCATTTTTATGAGAACTGTCGCGTAGATCTCCCTGCATTTTAAGTAATTCCGGATTTTGATATAGCAGAATACTCCGCCGAGATAGATCATTGCCAACGGAGAAGCGGCGGAACCAGTTTTTGCGAGGGCGTTTACCACCGCGGCAGGAAGTTTGATGCCGGTGAGAACAAGGAAAACGCCTGTGGTGATAGCGATGGTTGCCGGATTAACCATTTTTATCAGCCGTTTTGAGAGTGAAACAGAAGTTTGGCTGTCCGGCGGGGAGGTCAGGTCTAATCCGATGGTCCAGAGCACGAGCTGGTCGATCACCGTGAATACGGCGATATAGATTCCTCCCTGTTCCGGGTATAGCGCGAGGATGATCGGGATTCCCATGAATCCGCAATTCCCGAACATGCTGCAGGCGCGGTAAAGATTCTTATGCTGTGCATCCAGACGCAGCAATTTTGATAGTGCGGCTGTGGTCAGATAAAGAACCAGATAGAACACTGCAGTGAGCAGAAGGATCACTGTGGATGAAAGAAACTGCTCTTTTGTTGCGCCGTTGATCGCGTTTGAAAAGATCAGCAGAGGGAGCAGGATTTTTGTGACACACGAGGACAGAGCACCTAATTTCTCACGGTTCAGCACGTTTGTCTTCACGGCGATGATCCCGATCAGGAGATACACCACGAAGACCTCAACTTGTTCGAGTACGATCGAAAAGTAATTCATTACAGCACCTCCAGGCGGACAGGGAGAAAGGGGTGTCCGGTCTTTGTAATATGATTCATTTAGAAGTTTGTCTTCATAGAATTTAATTTTATTATAGAGGGATTGTTGAAAGATTTCTATCATTATCTTCATTATTCCGGGCAAAAATGATGGAGATAATGATAAAATGAAGGAAATAATCGAGTACAGCACAAAAAAATGACTTCCGATACTTAGAAAAGTCGGAAGTCATTTTTTAATAGGACGGGCCTAAATTTTACGCAAATTTTGCCTTTAATGTTCGGATCGCCGGGGACTGTACGAGGATCGTGTAGGCTACGCCGCCGAGGACGATTCCTGCGATGGTCTGCATGGACAGGGTGAACATTTCACCGAAGGCAACAACGGTGCCGTAGAGCGGGATCTTTACGAGCGTGTAGCCGATAATATGGGCGATGCCGCCGACGATAGCACCGACAAGCCAGGAATATTTAAAGTTCGGCAGAAGTTTGTAGGCAATCGTTCCGGCGATGAACGCCCAGAGACCTTTTAATACCATGGTCGGGAGAACCCATACCGCGTAGCCGCCGAGAAAATCGGAGAGACCTGCGCCGATGGCACCGGCGAGGACGCCGCGTCTTGTGCCAAATAAGCAGACGGTCAGGATGATCATGCAGTCGCCGAGGTGGGTGTAGCCAAAGGCGGAAGGAATTTTAAAGAAATAGGTTCCGACAAATACCAGAGCGCTCATTAAGCCAATGATGGAGATATCGAGGGTGGTGTCCTGAGATGAATGATTTTTCATGGGGATGTCCTCCTTAAATACAATATTTCAAAATTGTTCAATAAATTCAAACCGTTTAAACATATAAGATAAAACAAAATCTCGTATCGGGCAAAATTAAAATCATATAAGCAGATGCAGAACAATAAGCACAGTTCAAGAAATATGAAAATTCCTAAACGATTCGAAGTTCAAAGCTTTCTGCTTCATGTCTTAAAAACTTGCCGTAATATGTAACCGTTTTTTTTACAGCGGTATACAAAAATCTTTATTTCAATCCCATAAATTTAGCTGCGTTATGATAGAAAATGTTCTCCAGTCCTTCATCATCCACACCGCATGCCATGATCTTCTGGATCTCAACGGTCGGGGCATGGAACGGGGAGTCGATGCCGAACATGACCTTCTCGTGGCCGACGGTGTTGTAGGCGTTGGCGATCTGGACACTCATGGAGGTTCCGGAGGTCTCAAGCCAGATATTGTCGTATTTTTTTGCCATGGTGATCGCTGCATCGACGTAAACACCGTGGGCATGTCCCATATGGATCATGACGATCGGGAGGTGCGGGTGGCGTTCAGCCAGAAGTCCGATCTGCCACGGAAGAGAGACTGTCTCTTATACACATCTGACGCTGCCGACGAAGCTAGAAGTGTAGATC
>ENA-OWZE01000485-OWZE01000485.1-human-gut-metagenome-genome-assembly--contig:-NODE-485-length-16118-cov-19.809127_pt1 | contig 16118 bp, 14 predicted proteins | sample MGYA00249759_ERZ652104 | MGnify/ENA primary metagenome ERZ652104 (study PRJEB26925, sample SAMN05827048) | human gut metagenome | biome: ENVO:2100002; feature: ENVO:00000062; material: ENVO:00002003...
GCGAAGCCATGAAGCACATCGACCGCGACAAGGTGGTGCTTTCCACCAAGTGCGGTCTGGAGTGGCGGCATGAAACACCGGTGCTGCACAAGGTCGTGGACGGCACCACCGTTTACCGCGACCTGTCTGCAAAGAGCATCATCGAGGATGTGGAGGACAGCCTGCGCCGCCTGCACACCGATCATCTGGATGTGCTGTACACCCACTGGCAGACCCCCGATTTCGGCATCTACCCGCTGGAAGAGACGGTGGAAGCCATGATGAAGCTGAAGGAGCAGGGCAAGATCCGTGCCATCGGTGCATCCAACGTCACTGCAGATATTATCCGCGGCTACTGCAAGTACGGCCAGCTGGATGTCATTCAGGAAAAGTACAGTCTGCTCACCCGCCGTGTGGAAAAGCAGCTGCTGCCCACCTGCAGGGAGCTGGGCGTTTCGGTGCAGGCATACTCTCCGCTGGAGCAGGGCCTGCTGACCGGCAAGGTGACTATGGAAACCACCTACCCCGAGGGCAGCACCCGCAACTCCAACCCCAGCTTCCAGCCCGCCCGCCGGGCACAGGCGCTGGATATGCTGGCAAAGTGGGGCGACCTGACCGAGAAATACGACTGCTCTCTGGCACAGCTGGTGATCGCCCTGACCGCCCGCATGATCCCCGGCCTGCATGTGCTGTGCGGTGCCCGCACCCCGCAGCAGGTGATGGACAACGCTGGTGCGCTGAACATCAAACTGGACGGTGCCGATGCCGTCCGCATGAAGTGGGATGTGGATGCCATCTCCTGAGGTTTTAAAAGCTCCGAAAAAGGCCGGAGCCGACAGGTAATGCTGACGGCTCCGGCCTTTGATATTGATAGCAGGTTTGCAAACTGGAATTTTACAGAGTATGAATGATATGAGAAGCGAGCTCTGCGTTTTCTTTATCTACAAAAATCTCTGTAATATACCGGGGCTTTATTCCAAAAGTCCCAATTTGAGCCCGCATCCGTGTCGCGTCAAAAACACTTCGCTGATTAGCATCTTTGGTTTTGCAATAGCATTTGATTCCAGCTGCTGTCAAAGCATCTGTAATACGATGGCAATAAGTTGAATCCGAAACAGTTGCCACCCGTGACTTGAAGAATTGCTCTAGCATGGTAAACCTCCTATGCAAAAAATGAACAACGGTTATTTGATGAATCAACGTAGCAGTGCGACTTCAAAATTCTGCTTTATCTTTACCCGTTCTCCTTCCAGAACAGCCCGCCGGAGGTCTGGAACAGCATCCACGGGTTCACGCTCTTGCTGCCAAGCTTGAAGTCCATGGTCAGTTCTTCGCCCAGCACACCCACAGCCTGCCCCTTTTCCACGCTCTGCCCGGCGGAGACGGAAAGAGTCTGCAGCCCGTACAGGTAGCTGCGCATCCCGCAGCCATGGTCGATGACCACCGTGTTGCCGGTAAGGGCCAGCTCTGCGGCCAGCACCACCACGCCGTTTGCAGGGGCACGGCAGGGTTCACCGGGGATGGTATAAAGTTTTGTGGAGTTGGAACGGCTGCCCTGCTGGCCGTTGACCACCCTGACCTGACCGTAATCCACAAGGGTGGTGTAGCTTTCCACCGGGTTCACAAAGCCGCCCTGCCACATTTTTTCCCGCGCGGGCGCTTCGTACAGGCCCCAGACTGCATTGCGGAACTGGGTGTTTGCCGCATCCGATGCATCCGGTTCCGGCTCCACGTCCACCGTGCCAAAATCCTTGGGCAGCACGATGATGCTGCGGGTGATGGTCTCGCCGTTCACGGTAATGTTCACCTCATGCCCGCCGGAGGAAGCGTTGTATGCCGCCGGGATGTAGGCCTGCCAGCCATCGGCTGCACGCACGCACTGCACATTGCCAAGGTCGGTCTCCACAGTGGGTGCTGCATCGCCGGTCATGCCGGAGATGCGCAGGCCCACAATGCCGCCCTGCTCCACCCGCTCGGCGGAAAGCTCCACCTCCGCGCTGGCCTGCAGGGTGAACCGGAAGGCATAACGATACCAGCCGGTGGGCTTTGCGGGCTTTTCCAGCCCCAGATTTTTGCGCACTGAGCCGGTGCTGCCGCCCTCAAATTGGGTGGCCATGCCGCCCTCCGGCACCCGCCAGACCGATAGCTCTGCCTTATATTCGCCGTTGGCCGGGAACAAAAAGCTTTGATAATCGCTCACACTGCCCACAAATACAATGCTGCCATAGGCGTTCTGGATGGTGAGGGTGGTGTAGCTGGCCCAGTCCGGCAGGGTGATGGCCGGGTGGGCCGTGTACAGTGTGCCCAGCTTCTGCACCGTGAGGGTGGCGGGGCTGGCAAACACCTTATCGAGCTTTCCGCCGATGAGCGGCACCTGCCAGCACCAGCCGTTGGGTTCCAGCGCTTCGGTGCCAAACTGCGCGGTGCTGTCCGGGCAGCCGCCCTCGGTGGTAAAGGCATAGCTCACGCCCATCACCGCGCCCAGAAAGATGCCTACGCCCAGCACCACACCCACGAGCCAGAGCAGAAAACGCTTCATGATACACTCCTTCTATGTAGCAAAAAGGGCGCACCGGCACAGCCTTTTGCAGACTGCCGGTGCGCCCGAAGGTTTACGGTTCGTGTTTTTTATTCTGCAGCATCCTCTGCAGGGGCAGCCTCTTCGGCAGCAGCCTCCGGCTCTACCGTTGCAGCATCGTCCTCGCCGAACAGCAGACGCTCGTACTCGTCCAGCTCCTTCTCACGGCGGTGCAGGTAAACAGCAACAGCAGCAAGGGCACCGGCAACAGCGGCCAGAACAGTGATCACAGCGACCAGACAAGATTTCTTCATAGGTTCAATACACTCCTTTTTTCGTTGAAACGATGTTTCAGCTTTCATTCCAGTGCTTGTTGGCTTTTATTATACCCGTTCCTGTCAAAAATTACAACCATTCAGGTCAAAAAGGCCAAAATTTCATACCATAAGCTTCTTATATGACTTAAACGCACCGGGCAGGGTATACTCCGCCTGCAAAGCTTCCCGGCTTGCCCACACGCAGCCTGCCGGGGCATCTTGGGCGGGCACATGCAGCAGGATGCCGTTCATATGCCACTCGATGTGGCTGAAGATGTGCTTTGCAGCGGGCAGCGCTTCCGGCGCGGCGGTGCCGGTATTCACCCCCATGGCCTGCAGGCGGGCAAGGACCTCTCCGGCTGCAAGGGCTTCACCCTCCCACAGTACCGGCTGCCACAGCCCGGCAAGCAGGCCCTTTTGGGGCCGCTGCTGCAAAAGGAAGCCTGCCGGGCTTTCCAGCAGGGCCAGCGTCACAGGCTGCAGTCTGCGGGGCTTGGGCGCTGCTTTGCGGGGCAGCTCCAATGCAGTGCCCGCAGCACGGGCGGCGCACAGGTGGGCAAGCGGGCATTTTTCGCACAGGGGCGCACCGTTCGGCACGCAGACCAGCGCTCCCAGCTCCATAAGGGCCTGATTGTAGTCGCCGGGCGCATCCGGCGGCTGGTGCTCCATCACGCGGGAGGTGAACGCTTTTTTCACTGCCGGTTCCGTAACGGCAGCGGGGTCGTTGTACAAACGGGAGAACACCCGCAGCACATTGCCGTCCACGGCGGGCACCGGGATGCCGAAGCTGATGGACGCAACGGCTCCCGCCGTGTAGTCCCCGATGCCGGGCAGGGCCCGCAGGGCATCATAGTCGGCGGGCAGCTGTCCGCCGTACTGCTCGCAGACGATGCGTGCAGCCTTTTGCAGGTTGCGCACCCGGCTGTAGTAGCCAAGACCCTCCCAGAGCTTGTGCAGCTTTTCCTCTTCGCAGACGGCAAGGGCCGGAATGTCCGGCAGGGCGGCGAGGAAGCGTTCGTAGTAGGGCAGTGCCGCCGAGACCCGGGTCTGCTGCAGCATGATCTCGCTGAGCCACACATGGTAGGGGCTGGGGTCGGTGCGGAAGGGCAGGATGCGGTGGTTTTTGTAAAACCAGTCCAGCAGGGCAGAGGAAATGTTTTCCACTTCTTTTGTGCTCCTTGTTGAAAAGTCAGAATCTTTTTTAATGCGCGCCGCGTTCGCTTTGCGCATCTTCAGCGGAAGAATTATTTTTATTTCGGAGCAATGGAACGCCTGCGGGCGTTCCATTGCTCCATTTTCACAGGAGGGGTCATGACGGCAAACAGCAGCTGCCGCACTCGCTCCCCTGGGGGAGCTGTCGCGCAGCGACTGAGGGGCTTTGAATCGGCGGAGCCGGAAAAAACGGTTAAAAGATCTTCACGCCGAACAGGCGTGAATCTTCAGTTTTTTCCGGTGCAGCCCACCCCTTTGGGGTTAAAAGGGGCGAGCAGCCCCTTTTTCGTGGCTCCAGCGCGTCGAAATCGCTGGCACTTTTCTGGTTCTCTTTTGGTGTCAAAAGAGAACATCCCTCGGCTAGCAGAATCTTTCCCTGCGGAGCGCACACTCTCAATCGTCAGCCCCGCCCCTTGTCCAAAGGCGTGGTTTGTGCTATGCTAGGGGGTACAAGCGATTTTTTGCGCTGAGAGGAGGAACCCCATGGCCGCCGTAAAAACACGGAATACCGCTACCCTTATGACCGAGGGCAGCATTGTAAAAAGCCTGCTGCTGTTTGCCCTGCCGCTGATCTTCGGCAACCTGCTGCAGCAGATGTACAACACCGCCGACAGCATCATCGTGGGCAATTTTGTGGGCAGCAATGCCCTTGCCGCCGTGGGCTCCAGCGGGTCGCCCATCTATCTGCTCATCGGCTTCAGTCAGGGGCTTGCCGTGGGCGCGGGCGTGGTGGTCTCGCAGTATCTGGGCGCGGGCGACCACAAGGAGACCCGCGAGGCGGTGCACACCTCCCTTGCCATTGCGGTGGTCATGGGGCTTTTGCTGACGGTGGGCGGCGTTGCCTGCGGGCGCGCTTTGCTGGTGGCCATGAACACCCCCGCCGAGGTGCTGGCCGATGCCGTGACCTATATCCGCATCTACTTCGGCGGGGTGCTGTTCAGCGTGGTGTATAACATGACCGCCGGCATCCTGAACGCCGCCGGCAACTCCCGCCGCTCGCTGGTGTATCTGGCATGGGCGTCGGTGACCAACATCGTGCTGGACTTTGTGTTCATCGTGGGGCTGCGGATGGGGGTGGCGGGCGCTGCCATCGCTACCGACTTAAGCCAGCTGGTGTCCTGCGTGCTGAGCCTGCGCTTTTTGATGAAAAGCGAGGACGCCTGCCGGGTGGAGCTTTCCGCCATCCGGCTGCACCGCAAAATGGCAGGCCGCATCATCCGGGTGGGTCTGCCCACCGGCATCCAGAACATGGTCATCTCCTTTTCCAACGTGCTGGTGCAGGCCAGCGTGAACAGCTACGGTGCCGCCGCCATGGCGGGCTTTGCGGCCTACATGAAGATCGACGGCTTCAACATCCTGCCGGTGAGCAGCATCAGCATGGCTGCCACCACCTTTGTGGGGCAGAACTACGGTGCGGGGCGTCTGGACCGGGTAAAGCGCTCGGTGTGGGTCACCCTTGCTATTGGGGTCATCTACACCCTTTGCACCGGCGCGGCGCTATTGGCCGGACAGGACGCCATTCTGCACCTGTTCACCGCCGACGAGGCCGTGGTCACCTACGGCAAGCTGGCCATGCGGTGGTTCTGTCCGTTCTACTTCCTGCTCAGCATCCTGCACGGCCTTGCCGGTGCCGTGCGCGGCACGGGTGCCAGCATCCCGCCCATGGTGGTGCTGCTGGTCTCGCTGTGCCTGTTCCGTGTGGTATGGATCCAGTTCCTGCTGCCCTTCTTCTCCGGCATCGAGGGCGTATTCATCCTCTACCCCGTCAGCTGGGGTCTGGGCGCATTGCTCATGATCCTGTATGCGTGGAAGGGTAAATGGATGGAGTATCATACATAACATTTTTACAAACAACGACCCGCCGCACTGAAAGAGATGCGGCGGGTCGTTGTTTTTCAGGTACTCCTGTCGGGGCAGCTTACCATGCAAAGCCCACGGAGTCCATGTCGATTTTCTTTTCCATCAGCCCCAGACGGCTCTCGATGAAGTTGACAGCCATATCCGGCCACTGGGCGATCTGGGTATAGTAATCCACATAGCCCTTGGTGCCAGTGCCCAGACCCACACCGTGGGGCGCATCAGGTGCCAGATAGAAGCTGAAGTCCGTGAAGATATTTGCGCACTCCGGCAGAGAGGGCAGCATCATCGCACTCAGGCCATCTTTCTGACCCACAACACCAAAGACCGGAGGCAGGTTGGGGTTCTTCGTGAAGTTCAGACCGGTGACGAACAGGCCGTAGATGGGGATTGCCACATTCAGGTCGGCGCTCTCATGGTCCACAGCATCGCAGACGTAGCTGGGGTAGACCTTATCCGGGGTATTCGTAGTGCCGAACTGGTCGGCCACCACCTGCATCACATTCATGCCGCCGGCAGAGAAGCCCACCGCGATCATGATATCGGTCTTGCCGATGTGTTTTTCAGAGGCGTTGTGGCGGATGTAGCGGATAGCACGGGCCAGATCCAGCTGCTGATCCACAGCGGCATAAGGGTTGACGCGGCGCTGCAGCACAAAGGCGTTGTAGCCGTTCTTGTTGAAGAACTCGGCCACCGGGTAGCCTTCCACCACGTTGTTGCGGTGGGTGCTGCCGCCGCCTGCAATAATGATCACGTTGCCCTTCACCTTGCCCTGATCTCGCAGCAAGTACGGGTTCAGGAAGGGACGGAAACCCTCGTTATCGTAGCAATTTTCCCAGTTGGTGGGCAGCGGAGATTCCACGGCCATCTGATCTCCCCAAATTTCCCAAACGGTGCTCTTGGGGTCCTTGATCTGGCGCAGCGCCTTGCGGGCATTGGTCAGAGCAACACACATATCGTAGTGAGAAGCATTGATGCCGGGCACAGCTGCACCGTCCACCTTCTCGTACTGAGCGCGGGACAGCTTGTGGAACAACACATAGAACTTGTCAAAATCGCCCCGGAAAGCAGCCGGATAAAAGGCTACCTCGCGGGAAAGGCGGAGTTCCTCTGCCACCATGGCCTGCACCTCAGCATCGGTGTGCACGCCAGCGTTTTCAGCAAAGGATGCGGGCGCCATGCCAGCCACTGCGCCCATGGTCACGGCAGAAGCGGCGGAAAGCTTCATAAAGTCTCTTCTGTTCATCATCATTTCTCCTTTTAAATGCAGACGGCTCATTTGTGCAGAACAAAGCCGCCCGAAACTGTACAGCAAACGCCCTGCTGCCGGGTCCAACGGACATTTCGACAGTATCGCGCCGTCGAAATCTGCACAAATCGTACCACAATATAATGCACTTGTAAATAGATTTTATTGTTTTTGTGCTAAATTGATATATTAGTATGCCAGTTCTTGTGAAAATCAACAAGCATGAGAATGGGCACAAAAAAGGACTGCCATGCACTCTGCACGGCAGTCCTTTTTATCTTATTACAGCTTTTCAAACACCAGAAAGCGGAAGGCGATGGTAGTGGTCAGCTGCGGCAGAGCCGCAAGGCGGGCGGCACCGTCGCGGGGCGTTTTCCAGTAGTAGGGGGTCATGGCAAACAGGGCTTCCAGCTGGGCGGCGGGCACGGTGATGGTTCCCTGCACCTCACGCTCATCAATGGCGCGGAAGCCCGGGTACTCCACCTGCTGCACCGGGTTCTTGTAGGGCTTTTCGTAGAGCACAGCCTTCATCTGGTACAGATGCTCTGCCCCCGGCACAACGTAGATCATGCGCCCGCCCGGGCGCAGCACCCGGCTGAACTCCTCCTGTGCAAAGGGCGAAAAGCAGTTCAGCAGCACGTCTGCCCAGCCGGTGCGCACCGGCTGGCTGAAGCTGGACGCCACCGCGTACTGCGCGGCGGGCAGCGCCTTTGCCGCCAACCGCACCGCGGGCTTTGCGATATCGAACCCGGCCAGCTGCAGCGGTTTTTCCGCCGCTGCGAACTGCTGCGCGATGCAGCGGTCGTACCAGCCCTCGCCGCAGCCTGCGTCCAGCAGATGCAGCGGGGCGTCCTTCGCGGCGGGCACGCCGTGGGCAAGGCACAGCTCCCCCAGCGCCTGCCCGAAGATGCCGTAATATCCGGCGTTCAGGAAGGCGCGGCGGGCAGCTACCATCTCCTTGCTGTCCCCGGGGGCTTTGGTTCGCATACTCTGCACCGGCAAAAGATGCCAGTAGCCCTCCCGGGCGCGGTCAAAACAGTGGCCTTTTTCACATTTCAGGTCATTCTCCCCTTGCAGCGCGCCGCCGCACAGGGGGCACTGCCACGGGGCAAAGGCTTCGTTCCGGCTCATACTTCTTCGCTGTGATCCTCAATGGGTGCAGTGGCACCGCCGTGGGCGTCCATATACTCCTCAAAGCTGGTATACTTCTGCTGGGGCGGACGGCGGCTGATGAGCATCAGCCCCGGGTCCTCGTCCCGGGCGGCGGCACTGCGGCCGCGGCGGGCAGGCTCGGCCTTGGCAGCACGGGGTGCGCTGCCGGTGCGGTTCTGGCTGCCTGCATTGCCGCGCTCGTTGCGGGCAGGGCGGGCGTTATTGCTCTGGGCTGCGGGGCGGGCATTGCGCTGTTCACCCCGGTCGTTGCGGCGGCTGCCGCTGCGGTTTGCGTTCTGGTTATTCTGGGGCTCCTGTGCGCTGCGGATGGCGGGTGCTGCCGGAGCAACAGGAGTCTTGCGTGCCGGGCGCAGCGGAGTAGCCTCCGGGGCGCTGACAAAATGGGGGTCAAATTTGGGCTGGACGTTGCTGCCTCGGGCGGGGGCGGCATTCTCGCGGCGGGCGCGGGGCGCTGCCGCCTCCTTGGGGGCGTTTGCGCCCCGGTTGTTGGCGCGGCGGGCGTTGCGGACCCCGCGCTTTGCGTTGCTGTCTTGCATCAGTGTTTCCTCTTTTTTCGGTTTTGCAGGCACCGCGTTCTTTGCAGCCTTCGGCTCCTGCTTCGGCGCGGGCGCAGCTGCTTTTGCAGCCTTTGCGGGCGCAGTTTCGGCCTGTTTTTTCGGCGCTTCGGCCGGTTTTTCTGCTTCGGGGCGGGGCTTTTTGCCGCGCACGGGCAGCACCGGGCGCACCGGGGCGGGCACGCCGTCCCACGGATGGCCGGATACCACCGGGATCTTGCGGCGGTTCAGCTTTTCAATGCCTGCCAGATACTCCTGCTCCTCCGGGGCGCAGAAGCTGACGGCGGTGCCGTCCGCACCGGCGCGGGCGGTGCGCCCGATGCGGTGCACATAGGTCTCCGGCACCTCGGGCAGGTCGTAGTTGAACACATGGGAAAGCTCGCTGATATCAATGCCGCGTGCGGCGATATCGGTGGCCACCAGCACCCGGGTCTTGCCGGACTTGAAATCCTCCAGCGCGGTGACGCGGGCGGTCTGGCTCTTGTTGCCGTGGATGGCGGCGGCGGGGATGCCCTGCTTTGTCAGGTCCTTTGCAATCTTATCCGCGCCGTGCTTGGTGCGGCTGAACACCAGCGCATTGACCACCGGCGGCTGTAAATTTTTGATGAGCCACGGCAGCAGCAGCTTTTTGTTGCCCTTTTCCACATAGTACAAGCTCTGCTGGATGCGGTCCACGGTGCTGGACACCGGGTCCACCTTGACAAAGGCGGGGTCATGCAGGATGCCGGCGGCCAGCTGCTCGATCTCGGCGGGCATGGTGGCGCTGAACATCAGGTTCTGGCGCTGGGCGGGCAGCTTTGCAATGACCTTTTTCACGTCATGGACAAAGCCCATGTCCAGCATCCGGTCGGCCTCGTCCAGCACAAAAATTTCCAAAGCGGACAGGTCGATAAAGCCCTGTCCGATCAGGTCATTCAGCCGTCCCGGGCAGGCGATGAGGATGTCCACGCCCTTTTTCAGCGCTTCCACCTGCGGTGCCTGTCCCACACCGCCAAAGATGACGGTGCTGCGCAATTTCAGGTACTTGCCGTAGGCTTCAAAGCTTTCGCCGATCTGCAAAGCCAGCTCCCGGGTGGGGGTCAAAATCAGCGCACGGACAGCGCCCTTGCGGCGGGGCGCATTGGCGGTGAGCCGGTCCAGCATGGGCAGCGCAAAGGCCGCCGTCTTGCCGGTGCCGGTCTGGGCGCAGCCCATCAGATCCCGGCCAGCCAGCACCGGCGGGATGGCCGCTGCCTGAATGGGCGAGGGGGTCTCGTAGCCCGCTTCCTGCACAGCGCGCAGCAGCGGGGCGGACAGATTCAGTTCTTTAAATGTCATGGTTCTCCTATTATTCTGTGATCTTCCGGCACTCGATGTAGTAGCGCTTTTCCTCCGCGTGTCCCATGCTGAAGGTCTTGCGGGGCAGCACACCGCCCATCACAACGCCGCGGAACAGGTCGCTCTTGGCGAAGGGCGGCATCAAAAACGCCACTGCGCCCTGCTTGCACAAAGCGCGCACAGCCGGCTCGTCATGCACATAGTCCACCTTTGCTTCCGGGTGGCGCTCGATATAATCCGAAATAAAATCGTCGATGGTGCCCACGGTCAGCGGCTCGGTGGGGTCCTCAAAGCTGAGCACATTGGCCATGTGGGGGCCCGCCAGCGTAAAGGGCTGCTTTTTGCTGCCGCCAAAGCAGCAGCCTGCCATGTTGGAATCGCTCCATGTAATGAGGCTCAGCAGCACGGTGGCGCAGTCCACGTTGAACAGCACCCGGTGGATGGGCTCGATCTCAATAGCCGGGGAGTGCACATTGCACACCTCTGCCAGACACCAGCGGGCGGGGTGATTTTCTGCCTGCTCCGGGGTCAGGGTCTTTTTCAGCTCCTCCCAGCAGGCTTTTGCGGTAGCCAGCGAGTGGTTGCCATCGCCCACGGCCAGCGTCAGCGGGTCGCGGCGGGTGGCATCGGGGTATTTCTTGTCAAATTCTTCCTGACTGCCCAGCACGGTCAACGCGTTTTCGATCTGTGCAATGAGGGCGGGGTCCTCCACCGCCCAGCCTGCCACATGACCGCCGCCCAGCATCAGCTCGCCCTCGTACACCTTGGGCAGGCTGTCCTTGTGGGCGGCAACGGGCTCGATGAGGGTGCAGTCCGGGTCGTCCGCCAGCATCATGATATGGGGCGTTTCCAGTGCAGCGCCGGTACGCACCTTCATGCGGGGCGGGATGCGGCTTTCCACGGTGCACTCGCTGGGGCGCACGGTGCATTTTTCGCCCCGGCGGTAGCTGTAAGCTTCCAAGTCCACACGCCCTACAAGACCCTGCCGCACCCGGCCGCTCCGCTCGGTGCGCTCTACATAGATAAAGCCGTCCACCGCCCGGGTGAGCACATTTTTGGCGTAATCCTGCATGGTGGCGTGGATCTTTTCCACCCGCGCGTCGGCGTCTCCGTCCTCCAGATACACCTCCGGCAGGATCAGGTTCAGGGTGCTGGGCGCACCCGCAGCGGTCTCTTCTGCCCGCTGCCAATAGCTGCGGTCACTGGTAAACTGGTCACAGGCAATGCAGCCCCACTGCTCCAGCGGCACCTGCTCCGAAGGCAGCAGGATGTGTGCGGGTGCAAAACAGGTAGTCGGTTTCATAGTCGTTTCCTCCCCTCTTTATTGCAATTCAACTTTTTTAATGCAACAGCAACAACGTTGAATTGCATATCGCAAATATGCTGTTTGAATGTTGCGCTAATTTTTGACTTGCGATAAAAGCCGCTTCTCAGCGGAACGCTGCGGTATCGTGCACCACAACGTGCTGCACACCGGCGTCGGCAGCGGCCTGCTCCAGCGCAGCGCGGCTGTCCGCGTCCAGCGCGGTGCTGCTGGTGACCAGCAGATTTTCCATACCAAGGGACGTACCGGTGGTGCCAAGGGCATCAGTGGCAGCAGTGCACAGTGCGTCCGGGTAGCTGACCCACAGGGTCACGCTGCCCGCAAAGCGGGTCTGCCATGCGGCGATATCCGCCGTCAGCTGGGCGGCGCGTCCCTCCCGGCTCTTGCCGCCGGAGGCACCGAAGTCCTGCTTGCGGGTGATGATATTGGGGAACTGCACCCCGGTAAGCACCACCTGCTCGTAGCCCATGCCCTGCACCTCCTCAATGAGGTCGCCGACATACTGCACCGCACTTGCGGCAAAGGGGTTCATCCATGCCTTGCCGCCCTTGGCTGCGCTGACGTTGTCCAGCCAGAGGCTGTTGCCATCGTAGTGCACGCCCATGCTGCGGTCGGTGTACACCGACACCGGGTCGGTAAAGGCGGCAAGCTGTGCCGCCGGGATGATGCCCTCCTCCCGCAGGATGGCGGCGATATTGGCCGCATCCACCGGGTTCTCAGTGATGCTTTGAGCAGCAGCTGCCACGCCGGAAGCATAATACACCGTGCCAGCGGCATCCTTCAGGGTGACAAGAGCGTAGTCTGCGCCCTGCTGCTTCAGCTGCCGGGCGGCGGCGCGGATGGCGGCATCATCGGTCAGGGCGGTCACGTCCAGCTCTGCCCAGCTGCCGCCGGTAATGGCCTTGCCGTCCAGCGGCTTTTCCTCCTCCGGCTCCAGCTCAGACGCTGCCTGCGAAGCAGCAGCGCTGCTTGCCGCCGCAGAGGAGGCTGCTGCCTCGGCGCGGGAAGCGCTTTCGGCCTCCAAGTCCCGGTTCTTGACCACGGTATACCAGGTGTGGGTGGCCCAATCCAGCACATGGGGTGCGGCAAACCATGCTGCTGCCAGCACTGCCGCCACCAGCACCACGATGCCGATGCCGCGCTTTACGCGCGTTTCCCTGCTGTAAAAGCTGCGGTGATAATGCTTGACCTTCTGACGTTTATACTTAGCCATGGTATCTTTTCCTCCCTGTCTGCATTACAGGATGACGGAATGTCCGGTAAAGCCATAGATTGCCAGCGCCAGCACGCCGATATACACCAGCGTGATGGGCAGGCCGCGGAATGCTTTGGGGATCGCTTTGCTGCGCAGGCGGTGGCGCGCCTCGGTGACCAGCAGTACCGCCAGCACATAGCCAAGGCCGCTGCCAAGGCCAAAGCCAAGGCTCTGGCCAAGGGTAAAGCTCTGGGTGCGCTCCACCAGCACCGTGCCCAGCACGCCGCTGTTCAGCGCGGCCAGCGGCACGATGCGCAGCAGCTGGGCGCGGCGGGGCAGGCTGCGCAGCAGCCACAGCACCAGATGCTCCGCCAGACACACCACGGCAATGCTGGCAATATACACCAGCGGGCGCAGCTGGGCGCGGTTATCCAGCGGGGCGATGAACCGCCCGGCAAGGAACGCCACCGGCGCCACCAGCACCTGCGTGATGCACAGCATCATGCCGAACAAGGCGCTGCTGGTGCGGTCGTCCCCCACCAGCTGCACCATGCGGGACACGCCCAGTGCACGGGTAAAGACAGCGTTCTGTGCAAAAATGGCCAGCAGTGCATAGCTGAAAAACACTGCCGAGCTGCTTACAACTTCCTTCACGGTTCGCGGTTCCCCTCCTTCTGGTAGTGCACGGTCAGGGTATCCCGTGCTTCCTTTTTCAGATATTCCTTGCGCTTTGCAGCCGCAGCGCGCCAGATGGCGCACAGGATGCCCAGCACGATAAAGCCGCCCGCCGGCATCTTAGCCAGCGGCAGCAGCGCCCAGCGCCCCACCGGGGCACCGAACACGGTGCCAAGGCTGAGCCACTCGCGCACCACGCCCACCACGAGCAGCAGCAGCGCGTAGCCCACGGTGATGCGCACGCCCTTGGAAACGGCCTTGTGCACTGTCTCCTGCACGCGGCCGAAGCGGTAGGTCAGAAGCGGCTCCACCACCAGCATGGGCAGGTAGATGCCAAGGTTCAAAAGCCCGGTGCCAAACACGAAGTTCAAAATGGGATATGCCGCCAGGTACACCACAGCGGCGCTGGCTGCGTACAAAAGTGCACGGGGCAGCAGCTTTTTTTGCAGCTGCTCCGGGGTAGGCTCCTCGTCCCGCAGGGGTACAAGGCGGCTGAGCAGGCAGGCCAGCACGCGGGAGGGCACCAGCAGCAGCGTCACCGCCGCCGCCAGCATCAGGCCGTTCTGCCCGGTGGTAGCCACGACCACCAGCGGTGCCAGACCCATGCCCTGCATGACCACCGGGTTATTCAGGAACACGCGGTCGTGATGGGCAAACTTTTCGGGATCCTTTAAAATCAGTTCCGCAGTACGCTTTTTCATTCCGCAGCCTCCTTTCGTTCGGACGGCAGACGGTGCAGCAGACGGTACAGCCGCTCCTCGGTGCGGTCAATGAGCGCGGACACGCTGTTGACTGCCAGCAGTGCAAAGCAGACGCCGGTCTCGTATACGCCGAAATAGCGGAAGCCCATGGTGGCAGCCCCCACCAGGGCGCCGTACAGGATGCGTCCGAGCCGGTGATGGGCGCAGGTGTAGGGTTCGTTGAGCAGGAACACCGCGCAGAACAGCATTGCACCAGTGTGCAGCTCGTCCCGGACGCCCTGCAGGCGGGGCATCAGGCTGCTGAAGAGGGTGCTGTCTGCCAGACCTACCTGCCGCGGGAAGAAGAAAGCGATGAGCCCGCAGGTGATGAGAAAGCTCGCTGATGCGCCGATGTGCACGTCCTTCTGGGTCCACAGCACAAGGCCGCAGGCCAGAATGACCAGCGCTGCGCCGGTGCCCATGGGGGCGGCAAACTCGCCCAGCGCAATAGCGAGGGAGTTCAGGTTCAGGATACCGCCGCTGCGCAGGGTATCCTCGATAGTGCTGCTCACCGACACGGCAGAGGCGTTCCACAGGGGCAGCGGCGTATAGGGCTGCGGGTAGCGCACCACCTGCTCCGGCCACGATACCGCCGCCACGGCGTAGCCCACGGCAGCGGGGTTAAAGGGGTAGCTGCCGTAGCCGCCAAAGACCTCCTTGCCGATGAGCACGCCCGCCAGCACTGCCACCACCAGCACATAGATGTCCACGGTGGCGGGCATGAGCAGGGCGATGATCAGGCTGAAACTCTCGTTGGAGAGATCTTTATTGGTGTACACCCGATGGCGCAGCAGCGCCACCAGACGGTCGCACAGGTTGCCGGTAAGCAGGGCGATGCCGCACAGCAGCAGCGGACGCGCCCCATAGAAATAGCAGGCCATGCACAGCAGCGGCACACACAGCCAGAAAACGTGCTTATAGTACCGGCCGGTCTTTTGCAGCTGCCGCTCCTGCTCTTGGATCAAAGCTTCATCCATATACGGGCCTCCTTACAGGCTGGCCAGTGCGCCCACAGCCGCAGCAGGGTCGGCGGCGCCGAACACGGCACTGCCTGCCACCAGCACGTCGGCACCGGCTTCCACGCACAGGGGTGCGGTGGCGGCATCCACGCCGCCGTCCACCTCCAGCAGGTAGGAAAGGCCGCGTGCTTCCCGCTCTGCCTTGAGCCAGCGGAGCTTGTCCAGCGCCGAGGGCATGAACTTCTGCCCGCCGAAGCCGGGCTCCACGCTCATCACCAGCACCAGATCCAGCTGCTCCAGCCACGGTGCCAACGCCTCGGCCGGAGTGCCGGGCTTGATGGTCAGACCCACCTTGCAGCCCAGCGCACGCACGGCATCAATGGTGGCCTGAATATCATCTTCGCACTCCAGATGGAAATTATACAGGGTCGCACCGGCCTTGATAAAGGGCTCGGCGTATTGCAGCGGGTGGCTGATCATCAGATGCACGTCATAAAAGGCATCCGGCAGCGCCTTGTGCAGGCTTTTGAGCACCGGCACGCCAAAGCTGATGTTGGGCACAAAATGCCCGTCCATCACGTCGTAGTGCAGCATCTGTGCGCCGGCATCCAGCACCATGCGGCAGTCTGCACCCAGCTTGCCAAAATCAGCAGAAAGAATCGAAGGACTTACCATGGCCATAATATTTCATTACGCTCCGTTATTTTTAGCAATTTTTATCCCATGTGTTGCGCGTTTTGCAGGGTTCTGCCGGGCAAAAAATACGCGGGCATGGTTATCTTTTAGTTTACATGAAAACGACCAAAAAATCAAACCCGCAGCCGTTTTTTTCACCGAAAAGTCGTAAATGGCGCAAAAAGTCCATTGCGCGGCAGCATCTCCATGTGCCGCGCAGCTGCCGCCGAAGGCTTGCCATTTTGCAGCAGCTTTCTTTGAAGCAGGACGATTTGGAATGGCCTCCGCTGCTTCCGGGTTGCGGCACCCAGCATCCGCTTCGTGCCTTGGGCGGCACTCGCGTCTTGCTGGCCGCTGCCCCAACAACTCCTCCC
>ENA-OWZE01000496-OWZE01000496.1-human-gut-metagenome-genome-assembly--contig:-NODE-496-length-15727-cov-6.253828_pt1 | contig 15727 bp, 9 predicted proteins | sample MGYA00249759_ERZ652104 | MGnify/ENA primary metagenome ERZ652104 (study PRJEB26925, sample SAMN05827048) | human gut metagenome | biome: ENVO:2100002; feature: ENVO:00000062; material: ENVO:00002003...
CTTCTAGCTTCGTCGGCAGCGTCAGATGTGTATAAGAGACAGCTATAAAAGAAGTAGTGATTAGTGAGGCTGGGTTTGTTAGTGAGAAAGAAGCAAAGAAAAAATATGGTTCGTCATGGAAAACAATACTTCAACACTTAATCGAAACTTATGCGTTTGATAATGCCGAAAATGTTGTTAGTATTAGGGATCCACATAAGCCTACTGATACTATAAAAAATATGTTAGAAGAATCAAAACATATAGATTATGTTTTAGAATATCAAAGAGATGATGGTAGTTCTGCTTATATTTATAATGGGGGAGCTTTAGCTTTTTATTCTAATAAGCTAAAAGAGATTGATGGAAAATTAACAGTTACAGAATTACTGACTGATTTTTGGAATCATATTTCATGGGCTGGAATTGCTAAAGAAGGTGGTGTTAAGCTAAAAAATGGTAAGAAGCCAGAAAAGCTATTGAAACAAATCTTTGAATTAGCTACTGAACAAGGAGATATTGTTTTGGATTATTATTCTGGTTCTGGAACATCTTGTGCAGTCGCCCACAAAATGGGTTTGCGTTATATAGGTTGTGAACAACTGGACTATGGTAAAAATGATGTCATAAAAAGATTGATTAATGTTATAAATGGTGACTCTACAGGCATTTCTCAATCTGTTAACTGGCAAGGCGGCGGTTCGTTTGTCTATTGCGAGCTTGCGCAACTTAACCAAAAATATGTCGATGCACTGCAGGAAGCGGATACAGACGAAAAGGTTACGGATATTTTAAAAGCAGTGTTGGCAACCGGTTTCATCAGCGACAAAGTAAATCCGAAGCTCATTGATACGGAAGCAGAAGATTATAAGGCTTTAAGCTTAGACGAGAAAAAAGCTTTTGTAATGGAAGTGCTCGACAGCAATCTTCTCTATGTAAATTACAGCGATATTGATGATAAAGAGTTTGCTATTTCCGATGCAGATAAGGCTTTCACTAAAAGCTTTTACGGGGAGGAGTAAGCATGACCTTTTTATACGAAAAGCTTGATAGTGCTCGTGAATGGGACAGAATAAAGCCGGTTCCCGGTTATGTACTCGATAACCTCAATCCTAAAATGCCGATACGTCCTTATCAGAAAGAAGCATTAGAAAATTTCATTACGTATTTCGAAAATCCAAGACTGCGAAATAAACCATCACAGACCTTGTTTCATATGGCAACAGGCAGCGGCAAGACCTACATTATGGCTGCACTTGTCATTTATCTGTATAAACAAGGCTATAGAAACTTTATTTTCTTTGTCAATTTAGGTAATATTGTTGAGAAAACAAAGCTTAATTTTCTGGATGCAGCATCTTCTAAATATCTTTTTAGTAATGATATTGTCATTGACGGTGAACATGTAAAGATAAACGAAGTAAGTAATTTTCAAGGTGTTGATGATAAATCTATCAATATCTGTTTTTCGACAATACAAGGCTTGCATGCGGATATGTGGACAGCAAAAGAAAATGCTATGACCTATGATGACTTTGAAAGTCAAAAAGTTGTTTTGATTTCTGATGAAGCACACCATATAAATGCAGATACCAAGAAATTAAACAAAGAGGAAGCAGAAAATTATCATTCCTGGGAAGAAACCGTTAAAAGAATATTTCATGCTAGTCCGGATAATGTAATGTTGGAGTTTACGGCAACGTGTGATTTGCAAAACCCGTTGATAAGGAACGAATATGAAAGTAAAATAATCTATGATTACCCGCTAAGAAAATTCCGTAAAGATCTTTACTCTAAAGAAATAATTTCTTTGCGTACAGATCTGACTATCATGCAGCGTGCTTTACAAGGAATTATTTTAAGTCAGTACCGTCTTAAAATTTTCAAGGATAATCGTTTGGACATTAAACCGGTTATTCTTTTCAAAGCTTCAAAAATCGAGGAAAGCAAACAACGTATGGCAGAGTTCATTGAGATGATCCGTAATTTATCTGCACATCATATCGAAGCAGTTGCGGAATTGAATAATGACGAGCTAATGGCAAAGGCATATAAGTATTTCTCGAGTAATGGTTTTTCGTATGATATGCTGGTTGCTGAATTGAAGGAAGCGTTTTCTGAGGAACATTGTGTATCTGTTAATGATAATGCAGAAGCAGAACAAAAACAATTATTACTCAATTCCTTAGAGGATAAGGATAATCCGTACAGAGCAATTTTTGAAGTTAAAAAGCTTGATGAGGGCTGGGACGTATTAAATCTTTTTGATATTGTCCGGTTGTATGAAACTCGTCAAAGCGGTGGTAAAACTATTTCTAAAACGACTGTTGCTGAAGCACAGCTTATTGGTCGCGGTGCACGCTATTGTCCATTTTCTGTTGATGATCAAAACAAATATAAACGTAAATATGATGCCGATTTGAATAATCCGTTGCGTATTTGTGAAACGTTGGTTTATCATTGTCAAAATGATAGTAGATATATTGCGGAGCTCCACCAGGCATTGCGTGAAATTGGTGTAGAACCTGAAATGCTTAAGCGTCGATATGTCCTCAAAGACAGTTTTAAAAATTCCAGTGTATATAAAAGCTTTATGTACGTTAACAGGCGTGTAGAAGTTAGTAGAAACAATGTCTATGAATTACAGCCATCTGTAAGAAATACTGTTTATTCACTCAGGGCAGAAACAGGAGAATCAGGGGAAAATATTATCTTGGAAGATGATAATACAACTTCGGATGCAAAAGTTGAATTATATTTGTATGAAACAAGTATAAGACAGATAGCAACGATAAATTATGCTATTGTCAACAAGGCTTTGGGAATGTATCCAGCACTTAAATTCAATATTTTACATAAATATTTTCCGCATTTGGAAACCACAAGAGAATTTATAACGTCAGAAAAATATTTGGGTTCTATTAAAATTAACATAAAATCACGTTTTTCAGAACCACCTCTTAGACTTTTAACATTGGCTGTACATAAGGTTCTAAATGCTGTTGCAGATACTTTGGCGAAAACAGAAATCAGCTATATGGGAACTAAGGATTTTCATGCTGTACCGGTAGAGAAAATTTTTAAGGACAAGGAAGTTGGCTTTGAAAGGGAAGTAAGCGGTGGTCAAGGCGTATCACAAAATGATCCTTCTGTTGCAAATGATATTCGTATGGATTTAAGTCGTATGGATTGGTATGCTTTTAACGATAACTACGGTACATCCGAAGAAAAAGCTTTAGTTGCATTTATTAAAGATTATATGGAAAAAATCAATGAGAAATATGCAAAGGCATATTTAGTGCGTAACGAAAGGCATTTCCCAATATATTCATTTGAAGCTGGCGAACGTTTTGAACCTGACTTTGTACTGTTTTTGCAAAAAGGTGAAAAGGATAGCATAGAGCAGATGCAGATTTTTATTGAGCCTAAAGGCGAACAGCTCTTAGCCGGAGATAAATGGAAAGAGGATTTCTTGCTTCAAATAAAACAAGAAGCCAGTGTTGTTAAAGCATTGGTTGATGATAGAAAGTACACTGTTTGGGGATTACATTTCTTTAATAGAGAAAAACGAGACAGTGAATTCAGGGATGATTTTAAAGAATTATTGTAATAGAAGTCGAAATGTTTTATATCCAAAAATTAATTTTTTGTGGTGGTGTGTGATATTACTCTCACACCCACACCTACCAACACTAAAGGCGTTCTACCAAACTGCGGTAGAACGCCTTATTTCTTAAACACGATTAAAGAATTTTCAAACTATTCTTGACATTATCGCAATTATCTGATAATATAAACCCATAAGAGTTTGCACACCTGCCTGGAGCACGGTCACTGCAGCGTCACGAACGCCTTATGTATTATTTGAGTAGTACATAAGGCGTTTTTTTGAAGGGGGTTGAACGAATGGTAAATCTGAGAGAGGATACCAGAGAATCCATTGCCAAGTTAACTTTAATGGATGATATTTTTATGAACAAGGTCTTCGAAAATGATACGGAGCGTACAGCGTTGTTGTTGCGAATTATCTTAAATAATGATAAGATAAAGGTAATAAAAGCAGTAACGCAGCAGAAGCTGAAAAACCTGTCAGGACATGACCTGCAGCTGGACATTCTGGCGCAGGAAGAAAACGGTAAGCTCTTCAATGTAGAAGTACAGAACCGCAGCAGTGGCGCTGCAGCACGCAGAGCACGCTATCATTTGAGCCTGCTGGACGCTCACAGCCTGCCAAAGGGTGAAGTATACCAAAGGCTGCCGGATAATTATGTTATCTTTATCACGCAGTATGATGTGCTGAAGGGCGGGTTGCCGATATACCACATCAGTAGAAAAATAGAAGAAAACAATGCAGCTTTTGCTGATGGTTCGCACATCATTTATGTAAATAATAAAATTAAGGATAACACACCACTCGGACGTCTGATGCACGATTTCAGCTGCAGTAATCCAGACGATATGTATTATCCGGGATTAGCAGAAAAGGCAAGATATTTTAAGGAAACAGAAAAGGGGTTGACGAATATGGGTGATGTATTTGAAAAATTACTTGCAAAGAGAGAAAAAGAAGCTGCTATGAAAGCAGCAGAAAAAGCTGCTAAAGAAGCACAAGCAAACAAAGTCGAGCTTGCCAAAGGACTTTTGGCTGACGGCATGAGCATCGAATTCACCGTGCGTCACTCCAAACTTTCGGAAGCAGAGGTGCGTGAGCTGGCCTCCAAGCTGACAGCATAAGAGCATAACAACACTAAAGGCGTTCTACCTGACTGAGGTAGAACGCCTTATTTTTATCTAAAATAATATATTTTTACGCAAACAAAAAGACCTGAGGTCCGCAAGAACACGGACTCCAGGTCTTTTTTTGTACAATACCGCAAGCGGTAAAAAAGCCTCTCCTTGGGGAGAGGTGCCGAGCTTGTCGAGGCGGAGAGGGGTGATGATTATCAAGCGTAAAAACTGCAGTCCCCTCTCAGTCGCCCTGACGGGCGCCAGCTCTCCCCTAGGAGAGCCTTTCTCAGCATAGCAAAATCTTTCCCCTCTATCTCCGATTTTCCCGCCATTTCCCATATAATAGTTGATAATTAATTTCAATCGTGATATGATTATATTGGTTCCAGAGGAACTAATAATTGATTATTCTTACAAAAGAATGAAAAAGAGAGGTTTTTTAAATGACGACTGTTGCTGAAAAGTATTTACAAATTGCTAAGCTGGCTAAGGATCCTGCTAATGCTGAGGTTGTTATTGATGGTATTCTGACATTTTTCGGATTGGATTATTTTGACTTGGACCTGGGTGTTGAGTACCTGTATACTACCAAGGTAATTGACTATAAATTCAGAAGCGTGCTGCACAAGGCTGAAGACATGGACGCTATCATGGCATGGTTCAAAGAAAAAACCGGCGTTACCGATGAGGAAATTGCTGCTGCCGAAGCTAAAGAAAAAGAATATGTTGCAGGCTGCCTGATGCTTGCTAAACAATATCTGGGTATGGGCCACTGCATCAGCGGTAAAACATATCTGGAGCTTGCTGCCGCTAAAGGCTCCGAGGAAGCAATCGCACAGCTGAAGGACATGGAATATGCACAAGATATGTATGACCTGGGCGAGCATTATTTGGCAATGGGCCACTGCATCTGCTCCAAAACCTACTTTGAGCTGGCTGCTGCCAAAGGCTGCCCGAAGGCTGCTGCTAAGCTGAAGGACATGGAATATGCAGAAGATATGTACAAGCTGGGCGAGCATTATCTGGGCATGGGCCACTGCATCTGCGGCAAAACCTACTTCGAACTGGCTGCTGCCAAAGGTTGCCCGAAGGCTGCCGCAAAGCTGAAGGACATGGAATATGCAGAAGATATGTACAAGCTGGGCGAGCAATATCTGGCAATGGGCCACAAAATCTGCTCCAAGACCTACTTCGAGCTGGCTGCCGCAAAAGGCTGTCCGAAGGCTGCTGCAAAGTTAGCTGAGTACGAAGCATAATATAATATAGTATTTCCAGAGGCTGTCACAATTAAGTGGCAGCCTTTTTTCTTTCCCTAAAAATCCGTTCCTCAAATAGACAATCTTTGACAGTCGCTTATGGTATAATAAGCATTATAAAGATTTGAGCAATATTACGCTGAAGGATAAACAGAAGGAGATTGTTATGGCAAAGTTGATTTATGTACCTCTCGGCTGCAGTCTGCGCTCGCAGCTGGCAGAGAAGCTTTCGCAACAGCCGTTGGGCGAAGGCGTGCTGGTGCTGCCGAACCGCCTGCTGACGGACGATGTGCGCCGCACCTACGCCAATGTAGAAACAATGGGTATGGATACTCTGGCCGGTAAGCTGATGAATCTTAACGGCGGTACCGATTACAAGGAATTGAGCCGGCGCAGTCAGGAGCTGATTGTGCAGGACATCATCGACTATATGATGGAAAACAAGCAACTTACCGGTATGACTACGCACAAGCAGCTGGAATATTTCGGCTCGCTGGCGCATAAAACAGGCTTTGTGAAGGCTATGACCTCGCTCGTAAGCCAGCTTTCGCGCTGCGGTGCCACTAAGGACGATATCTACGGCCAAATGCAAAAATCCTTTGAGGAGGATGAGCTGAAGGGCAAGGATTTGGGCGTCTGCAATTTTTATCTGCTTTACCGTCAATATCTGGAAAACAATAACTGGTACGACCTGGAGGGCAAGTATCGTCTGGCTATGGAAATGCTGCAGAAGCAGGATTGCAAAATCCCTTGGAAGCATATCTATATCTGCGATTTCTTCAGCCTTGACCAGGTGCAGATAAACTTTTTGCAGGCTTTGGCGAAGCATGTGGATGATCTGGTAATCAGCATGAGCTACGAAGGACGCAGAGTAAGCTCCGACGAAAAGGCGAAGTATGAATCCATTACCAAGTTTATGCGCGCGAGCACGAACACCGTCAATGCGCTGAAAATTCTTGGCGCGACTGTTGCAAGCATTGCGGCAGAGGAATTGGGACAAGCTCCGGCAGGCGTTGCTATGCGGCAGCTGCGTCACCTGGGGCATGCGCCCGCACCGGTGCCTGCGGAGGGTGTGGAAAGCTACTGCTTTGCCTCCGATGAGCAGGAGATGCGCTGGGTGCTGAAGCGAATCAAGCAGCAGCTGGCACATGAAAAGTGCGCTGCCAATCGCATTGTTGTTGCCGTGCGCGACTTTTCCTTATACAGCGGCTTGCGCCAGCTGGCGGATGAATACGGTGTGCCGGTGAGCCTGCCGCAGACAACTGCGCTGGTGTCGCAGCCGTTGGCTGTTATGCTGCGCCTGCTGCTTACTGCCGCAGGCAGGGGACGTGAGGCAGCAACGGCCTATCTGGAGCTGCTGAGCTGCGAGCTTTTGCGTCTGTTCTTTGATGTGGATGTGGAAACGGCAAGCAGCCTGCGCACGCAAACGTATTTCAAAACACGTCAGGAGGCTATGCAGAAGGCACACGAGCTGCTGGGGGATGCAACGGAGCTGTGGCAGCAGCTGGATGCTTTTATAGAAAGCACCAAAGCGGAGGCTGCCATCAGCGAATATGCCGAGCAGCTGACGCAGCTTGTGCAATCGCTGCCGCTGGAAGAGCGTCTGGGTAGCCTGCATAAGCAGGGCGTGCCGCTTGACTTTATGCTGGCCTGCCTGCGTAGCAAGGATGCTGTGCTGAAGGCTGTGCAGCAGCTTGTGCGTGATTACGAGGTGGCGAAAAACAGTGACTGTAAGCTGACGCTTAGCCAATGGAACAGCCTGCTGCAGGAGGCTTTGGGACAGGTGCAGCTTACTCTGCGCTTCGGCCGCAGGGACGGCGTACTCTTTACGGAGGTTGGCAACGTACAGGGCCTGAGCTTTGACAGCGTGTATATTATGGGACTGCGCGAGGGCGAGTTTCCGCAGGCTAAAAACGAAAACTGGATTTATAACGATACGGAGCGCAAGCAGCTGGCGGACGCAGGCTATGATTTGCCCACGGTTGGCTCCTCCTTTGATGAGGATGCCTATTTCTTTGCTCAGGCTGTGTGTGCGGCGCAAAAGGAGCTTATCCTTACCTGGCATGAGGATGTGGGCGAAAGCCTGGCCAGCAGCTATCTGGAGGAAATCTGGAAGCTGTTTTTGCAGCCGGGAAGTGAGGACAAGCGTCTGGACAAGGACTATGTGAAGGCGCAGACGCTGCCTGATTTCGGTGTTGCTTCGGCGGAGGAGGCGTACAGCGACAAGCGCTTTGCTGCTGCGGATTTGCCGAAAATAGCAGAGCTCAGCGGGCAAAAGGCTCCCTCTGCGGAGCAGCAGCTGGCAGCCAAAGCGGATATTCTGCGGAAGGCACAGCAGCCGGAATATAACGGCGACTTGCAAAATTCCCTGCCGACGAAGCTGCTGCGTAAGCAAATCGGCAGCCGTTTCAGTGCGAGCAGACTGGAGGCTTACGCTGCCTGCCCCTTCCGCTTTTTGGCGGAGAAGGTGTGGCTGGCGCAGGCGGCGGAGGAAGCGGATGATTTGCTGCAGCCGCGGGATGCCGGTGATATTCTGCACCAGACGCTGAAGAATTTTGTCGAGCCTTATCTTGGCAGCAAAATTATCGGCGAATCTATGGCAGACCTGACGGAGGAGCTGGAAGCAGTCTTTGAGGATGTCTGCACCGCTGCGCGTAATGATGGCAGCAGCACCATTGCTTCCGTAAACGAGGATATCTGGCAGGTAGAAAAGCAGCGCCTCTGGCGTATGCTGGTGCGCTGGCTGCGCTTTGAATATGCCGACCAGCAGCGCTGGGGCGGCTTTACGCCGCAGGCCGTGGAATGGGATTTCAGCTCCAAAAACGGCAAGCCCTTGTACCTGACGCTCAGTGACGGCAGTGATGTATCGCTCATCGGCAGAGTTGACAGAATCGACAGCGACGGCGAGCATGCCTTTATCACGGACTATAAAAGCGGCACTCCTCCCACAGGCAGTGCTATGGAGCAGGGGCTCGACCTGCAGCTGCCGGTGTATCTGCTGGCGGTGGCGGCGCTTTCCAAGGAGCAGCTTGCAGTCAGCGGTGGCTGCTATTATTCGCTGAAGGAGGGCAAGCGCAAAAGTGCCTTTTTGCTGGAAAGCGTGGGCAACAGCGACTTGACGTATAAAAAACCGAAGAACGCCGCAGAGCTGACCTGGGATAGCTTTAAGCAGGAAAAGGAACAGCTGCTGAAGGATTATATAGAAAGAATTTATGCAGGCGATTTTGCATTGGCAGGCTGCAGGCGCTGCGATGTATATTGCCCGTTACACGATATTTGCCGTGTGCAGCTGGTGAGCGGCGACGGCGGACAGGGAGGCGAGAGCGATGAGTAAGAATCCTACACCGGAGCAGGCTTTGGCGATAAATACGATTAAAAGCAATGTTTCGCTGCTCGCCGGTGCCGGCAGCGGTAAAACCTATGTGCTTATGAAGCGCTTTGTGCAAATTTTGCGCGCGGATTTGAGCGTTAATCCCACGAATATTGTGGCGATAACCTTTACGCGCAAGGCTGCCGACGAAATCAAGGGGCGTGTACGCCAGGCTGTCAGCGAATGTGTGGAGCAGGCGCAGACGGATTTGGAAAGACTGCGCTGGCAGGAGCATCTGCAGAAGGTGGAGAGTGCGCCGATAAGCACGATTCACAGCCTGTGCAGCCGTATTTTGAGAGATAACCCGGTAGAAACGCAGCTTGATCCGGAATTTACGATTTTAGAGGATTTTGAAGCGCAGGACTTTTTTAAAGAAACGCTGCAGCAATATTTACGCAAAAATATCAAGGAAAACGCTGCCCTGCGCAGGCTGGTGCAGACCTACGGCGTCAACAGCTTTGTTAATCAGGTTACGGCGCTGGGGGACAAGCTGTCGGAGCTGGTGCGTGAAGATAATCTGGCAGAGCCTTATCTTAAGGCGAAGGAAGAACTGCCGGCCCTGCAGCAGAAGCTGTTTGCTGCTGTGCGCGAGGTAATCGAAGCGCGTGAGGCTTTGGGGGCAAAGACCAAGGGACGCCAGACCTTGACGGAGGCAGCAGGACTGCTGGACGAAATGCAAAAGCAGCTGTTGGCGCCGGAGCCGGACTGCTCACTGCTGGATGCGTCTGGCGTTGTTAAGGTCAGCGGCAAGGCGTTGGCAGCGGAGCTGACTAATTTAAAAAATCTGCGTCAGGAGCTGAACCATGTACTTTTGAACGCCAAGGGCTGCGATTTAGTGCAGGATTGGCTCGCCGTGCTGCAGGAGTTTTATGCCTGCCTGAGCGCACGCAAGCAGGAAAATAATGTCCTGTTTAATGATGATCTGGATTTGCTGGCCATCGAGCATTTGCAGAAGAATGAGGCGCTGCGGCAAAAGTATCAGGAGCGCTATAAATATATTATGGTAGACGAGTTCCAGGACACCAACGAACGCCAGCGTCAGCTGATTTATCTGCTCTGCGGTAATAAGCTGGATAATACGAATAATCTTTTTATCGTCGGTGATGTGAAGCAGTCTATTTATCGTTTCCGTCATGCGGATGTCAGCGTCTTTAATAGGGTAAAAGAGGATATTGCGCAGAATGCGGGCAAAAACCTGGGCATGAAAACCAACTTCCGCAGCACGCAAAGCATTGTCGAAAGCTGCAATACCGCCTTTTGTCAGCTGATGGATTTGCCGAAGGAGGAAATCTGCCTGGAGCATCACGAGGGTGCTAACACCGGCGGCGCCAAGGTTTGCCTGCTGCAGGTGCCGTATAAATCCAAGGATGATGACCTGGGCGCTAAAGAGGATAAATGGCAGAAGGAGGCGGAGGCAATCGCCGCCTATCTGCAGCAGGAGCTGCCCAAGGTTGAGCCGCAGCTCAGGCCGGGGGCAAGCAAGGCTATTTTGCTGCGCGCAATGACGCATTGCGAAATTTTGCGGCAGACGCTGCAAGGCTACGGCATAAATTGCGTAGTAGTTAAGGGCAAGGGCTTTTATGAGCAGCAGGAGGTTCTGGATATTCTGAATCTGCTGGCTGCGCTGCACAACCGTTACGCAAGCCTGGAGCTGGCAGGCGCTTTGCGTTCCAACTATTTCGGTTTGGATGATGCAACGCTGACGCAGCTCTTTTGGCAGACCGAAAATGACCAACCGCTGTGGGATGTACTGCAGGCTGTCGGCAGCGGTGAGCTGCAGCTGAACCTGCAGCCGGAGCAGCAGACGTTGGCTATGCAGGCTGCCGAACGCTTACGCAGCCTGCGTCAGGCAGCAGCGCTGATGGCACTGCCGGAGCTGTTCGCACAGCTTTGGGACGAGCTGAAGCCGGAATTCGTTCTGTCGCAGCAGGAAAACGGCCCCAGCAAGCTGGCCAATGTCAAAAAGCTGCGCCGTTTGGCACAGCAGTATTGCCAGACGAAGCAGGCTTCGCTGGCGGAATGGCTGCAAAACGTTAAGGATTTGCGCGCAAGCAGCAGCAAGGAGCCTGCCGCTACCGTACAGGCCGATGATGCACTGCAGATTATGACGATACATAATTCCAAGGGACTGGAATTCGATCTGGTTATTTTACCGCAGTTAGATAAATCAGTGAAGGGCGATACCGCATCTATCAAGTATTTGCCCGGCAAGGAAGGCGAACAGGGGCTTTTGGGCATCAAGGTGCCCGATAAGGAAATGCAGCTGCAAAACAGCGGCGTGTACGAACTGGCGAAGGCGCGCGACAGTGAGCTGGAAGAAGAAGAAAGCAGACGTCTGCTTTATGTTGCTATGACGCGTGCCCAAAAGCAGCTTGTAATGGTCGGTACGGTGGCGGAAGAAAAGCTGCCGGAGGCTGTTATCGGCCTGCCTGCCGCCAAGGGCTGGTGGCAGCAGCTGCAGGCAGTGTTTGAAGCTGACTGGGAAAAGCAGGAAAGCAGCTGTCCTTGGGTACGCCTTTTGTGTGCCGATGCTTTGAGCCCGGCTGTTGTGCAGCAGGGCGAGCAGCAGAAACTGGTGCTGGAGCCGTTGGCCTTGGCACCGCTGCCTGCCTACGCAGCCTGTGGCCGCACCTGCTTTACCGCAAGTGCGCTGCAGACGTATCTGCATTGTCAGCGCCAATATTACTACCAGCAGGTTTTGGCAGTGCCTGAGCTGGAGCAGACAGTTGCCGGCGAGCAGGCGCACGAGCTGCCGGCAAGTGTAACCGGCAGTATTGTGCACAAAGCGCTGGAGCTGTATAATGGCTATAATGCGGAGGCTGTTTTTGCCATTGCGCTGGATGAATTTGCTCCCGGCGCTGCGGCAACACAGGCCAAGAGTATGTTTAATGCTTATATTGTCAGCGATTTGTATAAAGCATTGCCCAAAAAGCAGAAGCGTGAATTAGAATTTGTACAGCCTCTGCAGCAGGAGCTGGCGGCTGAGGGCGTAATTGATTTGCTGGCCTTTGATGAAGCTGATAATATGATAATAGTGGACTATAAAACAGGTAGGCCGCCGGAGCCTGACGGGGTGAAGCTGGGTTATGCTTATCAGTTGGCGCTGTATAAGGATGCTGCAGAAAAGCTGTACCCCGGCAAAAGAGTTGTGCGTGCCGAGCTGCACTTTCTGCAGAACATGAGCGTCTGGCAGCTGCCTTTGGATAAGTCATATCTGCAGGAGGCAGTAGAACTGTGCGAGGAAATCAGCGGTAAGGGCGAGGAGGACGATTTCGCCTGTAGCTGCAATGACAGCTGTGCTTACTGTCACTATGCATATCTGTGTCCGCAAAAAAATAAAGAATAGGTGATATAATGGAGATTTTTGCTAAATTGGAAAGCTGGGATTATCTGGCGGCGGCCATGCTGCTGTTTTCCGCATGGCTGCTGCTGGGCGGCATCGGTCGTCTGCAGAAGAGCGACCCGGAGCGTGTTGATGTGAAAAAACTGCGCATCCGTGCCTGCGGTGGTTTGGTTGCGGGCGCTTTGTATCTGGCCTGCCGCTATCTGCAGCTGTAATATTGCCGGCAGTTAAACTTGCGTGCGGCTTTCATTAAGGTATATAATATGCTTATATCTTAAACTACTACGAGGTGACTGTAATGATAAATAAAACAAGATTGATTGATGAATTTATAGAGCTGGTAAGCGTTCCCTGCCCCAGCAAGGACGAAAAGCAGGAAGCAGAGCTGATTATGGCGAAGCTGCGCGAGCTTGGCCTGGAGCCGGAGATGGATAAGGCACACGAAAAAACCGGCGGTACCTGCGGCAATGTGTGGGCCTATGTAAAGGGCACCGTGCCGAATGCTCCGAAGCTGCTGTTTGAAGCGCACATGGATTCCGTAGCACCGACAACAGGCACCAAGGTTGTTCGCAAGGACGGCGTTCTGTACAGCGACGGTACCACAACTCTGGGCGGTGACGACAAGGTTGGCGTTGCTGCCATGCTGGAGGCGGTGCGCGCACTTAAGGAGGATGGCGTTGCTCACGGCGATGTGCAGCTGTGCTTTACCGTCAGCGAGGAAATCGGCTGTTTGGGTGTAGTAAACATGGACCAAAGCTGGATTAAGGCCGATTACGGCTATTGCATGGATATCGGCGGCGCACCGGGCGAAATTACCTACGCTGCACCGAAGCTGTACGATATTTATGTAACCGTCAAGGGCAAGGCTGCCCATGCAGGCATTGCTCCGGAAGAAGGCGTCAATGCGATTATGCTGGCGGCGGATGCTTTGTCCAAGCTGCCTGCTTACGGTCGTTTGGACAGCGAAACAACCTTTAACATCGGCATGTTCAATGCAGGCGTTGGCACTAACATCGTCTGCCCGGAGGCTAAATTCGTCATTGACATGCGTTCTTTGAACGTACCGCGTCTGGAAGCGTTGAAGGATTCTACTATCGCTCTGATTAAAGAGGTTGTTGAAGCCGGCGGCGGTCAGGTTGAATTTGATGTAGTGGAAGGCTGTCCTGCTGTGGAGCTGAACAAGGACCACGAATGCATTAAGCTGGCAGCACGCGCTGCGGAAATACTGGGCTTCCCGGTAGAACTGAAAACCACCGGCGGCTGCAGCGACGGCAACTATCTTTGCGGCTACGGCCTGCCCTGCGGCCTGTTGGCAACCGGCATGAGCAACGTGCATACTACCACGGAATATCTGAAGGAAGAGGACCTGTACAACACTGCACGCTGGACCTACGAAATTATTAAAGAGGCAGCGAAGTAAATCATACTGTTCACGTATAGTTTTCTTGACTGGAAGAAAATTTGACGCTATAATAAAAATAACTTCATAATGTAACCTTTGGGGCAGGGTGCAATTCCCGATCGGCGGTAAAAGTCCGCTAGCGCAGCAGCGCATGAACCGGTGCGATTCCGGTACCGACAGTATAGTCTGGATGAGAAAAGGTGGCAAAACTGTATTTTTACCGCATATAGGCTCCTTAGGTCTTTATGCGGTTTTTTATATTACTGGAAGGTGATATTTTGGCAAGAATGACAGATGAAGCATATATGCAGCGAGCCTTGGAGCTGGCGCTGCAGGCAGAGGGCAACACCAGTCCCAATCCGATGGTTGGCTGTGTGATTGTTGACGACGACGGCAATATTGTGGGTGAGGGCTATCACCATAAGGCCGGTGAACCGCATGCGGAGGTCAATGCCTTGGCGGAGGCTAAGCAGATGGCCCAGGGTGCAACGGCCTATGTAACGCTGGAGCCCTGCGCACATTACGGACGCACCGGTCCCTGCTGTGTAGCCTTGGCACGCGCAGGCATCGGCAAGGTTGTGGTGGCCTGCCTTGATCCTAACCCCAAGGTTGCAGGTCAGGGTTTGGAATATCTGCGCCTGCAGGGTATAGAGGTTGTTACCGGCGTATGCGAAAAAGAGGCTCAGCGCTTGAATGAGCGCTTCTTTACCTGGATTACGAAGCAGCGTCCGTTTATTACTTTAAAATACGCTATGACACTGGATGGCAAGATTGCCACTGCTACCGGCGACAGCAAGTGGATTACCGGCGAGGAGGCACGTACCTTCGCACACCGCCTGCGGAAGCAGCATGATGCTGTGCTTGTCGGCATCGGCACCGTGCTGGAGGATGACCCGGAGCTGACAACTCGTCTGGTGCGCGGCAAGAATCCGGTGCGCGTGGTGCTCGACAGCAGCCTGAAGATTTCGCTGATGGCAGCAGTTCTGAATCCGCTGGCGGATACGATTATCTTTACCGGTTTGGATTCCGATATCGTTAAGGCGGAAGCGCTGGCTGCTCTGCCTAACGTAGAGGTGGTACGTCTGCCGTTGGCTGACGGCGTGCTGCCTGTGGCGCAGGTGGTGCAGGCTTTGGCCGAGCGCGGTATTACCAGCCTGTTGGTAGAAGGAGGCAGTGCAATTCACGGTGCCTTTTTTGATGCAGGCCTTGCTGACAGAGTGTGCGCCTTTGTAGCGCCCAAGCTGATCGGCGGCGCTGCCGCTCTGCCGCCGGTGGGCGGCGCAGGCAGCAGTCTGGTGGAAACGGGCTGGCAGCTTACAGAGGTCGAGATGGAAAAATTGGGCAGTGATGTACTGATAACAGGTCTGGTGCCGGAGCTGGATAAGCAGGAGCTGCCGAAGGAGGCGGAATAATGTTTACAGGATTGGTAGCCGAACTGGGCACGGTGCAGAAGCTGGCGCAGCAGGGTGAATCATATCACCTGACAGTTGCTGCGGTGAAGGTACTGCAGAATTTGAAAATCGGTGACAGCGTTGCCGTCAACGGCGCCTGCCTGACGGTAGTAAGCATGGATGACACCGCCTTTACCGCTGACGTGATGCCGGAAACCTGTCTCTTATACACATCTCCGAGCCCACGAGACCGGAGCC
>ENA-OWZE01000514-OWZE01000514.1-human-gut-metagenome-genome-assembly--contig:-NODE-514-length-15328-cov-9.821057_pt1 | contig 15328 bp, 11 predicted proteins | sample MGYA00249759_ERZ652104 | MGnify/ENA primary metagenome ERZ652104 (study PRJEB26925, sample SAMN05827048) | human gut metagenome | biome: ENVO:2100002; feature: ENVO:00000062; material: ENVO:00002003...
ATATAAAAAAGAGAATATTTATTACTTTAACGAAAACGGGTTGATGGAACTTTAAGATATAGATTAGGTTGAAAAATGATTAGAGAAGTAAACAAAAATGATTTAGATGAAATATTACAGCTTTACCTTTATCTTCATGAGAAAAGCATTCCAGAAGATTCAGAGCAGTTAAGAAATGCATGGGAGAATATTATAAATGATGTCAATCATCATTTGATTGTTTGTGAGATTGATGGCAAGATTGTGGCATCCTGCGTATGTGTGATTATTCCCAATCTCACAAGAAATGTTCGTCCATATGCATTTGTTGAAAATGTGGTAACACATGGGGAGTATCGAAAGAAAGGTTATGCTACAGATTTCCTAAATTTTGCTAAGAAAATTGCAGAAAAGAATCATTGCTACAAGATGATGTTGCTTACAGGTTCAAAGGAAGAAAGTACATTGAATTTCTATCGAAATGCCGGTTATAACAGTTCTGACAAGACTGCATTTATACAGTGGATTGATATGTAAAATAAGGAGCAAGATTATGAAAAAATGAGCCTTGCGACACCATGAGCTTGCTCATATGGTGCCATAAGGCGAAAATAGCAAGGAGACGAAGACGACGTGATATATGAATTAGCAAAACCAAAAGATTTACAGGCTGTATAAAATGTGGTGCAGCATACAATAAAAACAATATATCCGAAGTATTATCCAATGGAAGTAGTCGATTTTTTCTGCGAGCATCACAGTGAGGATGCTATAGAAAAGGATATTAAAAATGGTTATGTAAGTGTGCTAAAAATAGATGGAACAATCGTAGCAACAGGTTGTTTTGTGGATAATCACATTACAAGAGTTTATGTCCTTCCGGAACACCAGAAAAAGGGATATGGCACTTTTATTATGAAAAATATTGAAGAACAGATTGGCGAAAAATTTGATAAGGCATATCTGGATGCGTCACTTCCGGTGGCAGCCCTTTATGAAAAGCTTGGATTTGTGAATGTAATGCATGAGCGTTATCCTGTAGAAAATGGAGTGATACTTGCGTATGAAGTTATGGAAAAGGAACTTCATAAAATCTCGACAGATATAAATTATGATGGAAGAAAATTTATCCCCAAAATGAATTCTGAAAACGGTGAGGTTGGTGAACAGACCAACTTTACATATCATCAGAATGGAAATCTATTGTGGGATGAATATAGCGGTGGAGATATATTAAAAGGTTCGTTGATTGGATCGGTTTTATGTAATGGGGAACTTGATTTTGTGTATCACCACATGAATCAGAATATGCAAATAAAGACAGGTAAGTGCCATAGTGTGCCAACTGTACAAGAAAACGGGAAAATAGAACTTTCTGAAAAATGGCAATGGACAAATGGAGATTATTCTAAAGGAGAGTCTTTGTTAGTTGAGGTGTAGGATGTTAGAAAGATTTGAATATAAAAGAGCAACAATGGAAGATATCGAAGAATTGGTAAGAACAAGGATTATTGTCCTTCGTGCAGCAAATAAGTTGTCAGATGATGAGGATATGTCCGTTGTGGAGGAGGAATCATATGCATATTATAGGCGTGCGTTGGAAACCGGAGAGCATATTGCATATTTGGTGTATGATAACGGAAAGTTTATTGGAGCGGGCGGTGTAAGCTTTTATCAGGTTATGCCGACCTACCATAATCCGACCGGTAAAAAGGCGTACATTATGAATATGTATACGGCATCGGAATATCGGAGACAGGGGATTGCATTTCATACATTAGATTTACTGGTAAAGGATGCGAGGAAACAGGGCATATCACAGATTACTTTAGAGGCGACAGAGATGGGACGACCTTTGTATGAGAGATACGGATTTGTAAAAATGGAAGATGAAATGGAGCTGAAGGTATAAATAGTTAAAATAGAAAGCAGGTATAGCATGAGAAACAGATATATAACAGAAGAATGCAATAAAATACTTAATTTTTGGAAATTGGAAGAATATTTTACACCATCGGATTATCCCGAATTGACTTTAACAATAAAAGAGGGAAAACAAGATATCCCGTTTGATGCATATTATAATGCTTACAGTACAAGAAGTTTACCATTAAAAGAATACAAGGCACATAATGAGTATTTGAGCAAAAAACATAAATCTGATGAGAAGTTGTATAATCGTGCAAATGTTTATTGTGGCTGTTACAAAATTAAAACCTTTGTGGAAAAAATGGCTGAAAAATGTAAATTAGATATGGAAAAATATGCAGAGATAAACGGATTGTCAGGTAGATTTTATATTTTCTCAGTTCAGATAGACTTAGATGGAAAACTTACAGAGGAAGGTGTGCAAATCAGTCCTTTCTTTTATGCTGTACTTTGTATGATAAAATCAGAAGGCATAAATGTTAATATTATGCAAGAAGACATATGCAAGTTAAATGAAGATGTAAATGAATTACTTAAACAGAATGATATACAAATACTGGAGTTTACAGACATAACGATAGTTGAAAATATTGTGTTTGACAAATTAGGAGTTGAGAATGAAAGTCAAGTAGGGTTAGAAGGTGCCTCGGATAAGGTTTATGCATGCAAAGGTTTAAAGAAAGAAGATGAAACGAGTGACTTTTTTAGCTTTTACTTGGACGAAATAGAAAGAGTTCAAAAAAACTATAAGAATAATGAGCATGTAATAAAATATATCACCTCGTTATTGTATGATAATCAGAAAAAGATAATGATAGACAGCGATGTTAATGCCATGAAAAAATGGTTAGAAGTAGATAGATTTCCACTGGCAAAATACCCATCAAAGTTCTCACCGACATTAATGCAACAATTAGCTATAAATATAGCTATATCAGAAAAGGATAGATATGAAAAAATATTCTCAGTAAATGGACCTCCAGGAACGGGGAAAACAACACTTTTGAAAGAAATTATAGCGTCAAATGTTGAGCAATTGGCAGAAGTTTTAATTAAATATGGAATTGATGGTGGTAATTTTGTTTCTCGAAAAATTGAGTCTGCTTCAAATGCTAGTTATACAGAAAAATATTATGAAATACCAGAAGAAATTGCTAAATTTGGAATTCTCGTTGTATCAAATAATAATGGAGCAGTAGAGAATGTAACGCTTGATTTACCGAAATCTGGTGACATGAAAAAAGAAAAGACGAGGACAGATTATTTTGATAGGATAATAAATAGGGAAGTGTATTTTTCAGCTGTGGCAGATAATCTTTTGGGAGAAGAAGGAAGTGCATGGGGATTAATATCGGCTCGTATGGGAAGAAAGTCCTATGTTACTGAAGTGTTAGAATCTTGTGTATTTGCCAGAAAAAATGATGATTCAAATAAAGTAACATTGGACCTGGCAAGGGTTGATAGTATTTCGTGGAATGAAGCTATAGAAAAATTTAATGTAGCCAAAAAAAAGGTTTTATCATTAAGAAAAGATATCAAAAATGATCAGAAACTTTTAGTGGATTTTTATCAGGAAAAAGAGAACTTAGCTAAGAGAAAATGGGAATTAAAACAGTTGACTATAGAAAAAGAGCAGCTAAATAAAAAGTTAAATGAGGTAAAAACGGAATTAGAAAATAATGAAAAGGAGACTTTAGAGCAGAAAGAGGAAATCAAATATATTAAAGAGCATAGCTCTATTTTTAAGAAACTACTTATCCTTTTGGGGTTAGGAAAAATAGGTAGACATGTTGCTGAAAAACAAAAATATGTCGATGAGTTAATAATAAAGCACGAAGACATTAAGCGTAGGTATAGTTTGACCAAGAGAAATACAGAAGAAGTATGTGGAAAAATTGAAAATCAATATAGCATAATCTCTACTCTAGAAAAGAAAGTACAGATACTTGAGGAAAAAGTATATGGAAATAATGAGTCATTGAAAAACAAATACAAAAATAATTTTGCGGATAGATATTTCTATGAAAATATTAAGGAATCTGAAAATTCACAGAATGCATGCCCATGGACATTTGACGAATATGATATGGCTAGAGAAGAATTGTTTTATGCTTCATTACAGGTGCGAAAAGCGTTTATTTTGAATTCGCCATATATAAAAAGAAATCTGTTTGTATATCAGGCATATAACAATGGAAAATATACAATAGCAGAAAAACAAGAGATGTTTCCACATTTGTTTAATTCCTTGTCAGTAGTGATACCTGTACTCTCTTCTACATTTGCATCAGTTGGAAGGTTTTTAAAACATGCAGGAAATATGAGCTTAGGCATGCTAATAATTGACGAATCGGGACAAGCTATGCCACAGTCTGCTTTAGGTGCACTTTATAGGACAAGGCAAGCAGTTGTTGTGGGAGACCCATTACAAGTGGAACCTGTTGTAACAATTCCTAAAGTGTTAATTGATATACTTGCTGATAGTACAGGAGTAGCAAATGAATACAAGGTGATTGAAAATTCAGTTCAGACTTTTGCAGACAATATGAATGAGTTTAACGGTATGATTGGAGAAAGACAGGTTGGTTGTCCGTTGGTTGTTCATAGAAGGTGTATAGAGCCAATGTTTTCTATCTCAAATATGATTTCATATGACAATAGAATGTTCAATAAAACGAATAAAAAGGAAGATTATTTGAAACAAGAACAACCATTTTTGATAAAAAAATCAGGATGGATAAATGTTGAAGGAACAGAAAATGGTAGCAAGGATCATTTTGTAAAAAATCAAGCAGAGAGAGTATGTCAATTATTGGAAAGTGCACTACATATATATACTGATTTATTTGACACAGACGATAAGATCTTTATAATTACACCTTTCAGAACAGTGGCAGAGTCAATGCGTAAATTTGTAGTTGGTTATTTTTCAGCAAAAGGAAATGACAAGGAGGTGTTGAAAAAATGGACGAAAAAATGTGTTGGCACAGTGCATACTTTTCAAGGTAAAGATGCTAATGAAGTGATTTTTGTATTAGGTTGTTCAGATAAAAGTGTAGGTGCAATGAATTGGGTAGTAAAAAAGGCTAATATACTTAATGTGGCATGTACGAGGGCAAAATACAGAATAGCCTTTATTGGAAATTTAAATGATTGGAAAAATAGAAGATATTTTAGGGAGTTTATTCCCAAATTTATTGACACGATAGATGTGTAGAATATATACAATGTGAAGACGGAATAGGAGAAATTATCATGGCTGTATCATATAAACGATTATGGAAATTATTAGTAGATAAAGAAATGAGCAAATCGGATTTGCGTAAAAAGGCAGAAATTGCCCCTAACACAATGACAAAGCTTCGCCGTGATGAAGAGGTGAGCCTAACAATTCTTAGCAAAATTTGTAAAACCTTACATGCAGATTTTGGGGATATTGTGGAGTATGTGCCGGATGCAGAAATATGGGATTTGTATAATGAGAACCGAGAACTTCTGGGAAAAGACCATATCAGAGGAGAACAGTTACCGATAGATGGATATCATCTGGTGGTACATGTATGGATTCGTAATTCTAAGGAACAGTACCTTATCTCGCAGCGTTCCGCAAACAGACCGACATATCCTTTGATGTGGGAATGTGTAGGTGGTTCGGTTGTAAAAGGTGAGGATAGTTTATTAGGAGCAATTCGAGAGGCAAAGGAAGAGGTTGGTGTTGATTTAATGCCGGAAAATGGACAAGTCCTTTTTACAAAGACACGAAAAATCATTGATGGAAAAATTTATAATGATATTATGGATGTTTGGCTGTTTGAATATGATGGAGAGGTTGATTTGGGTAATGCAACAACAGATGAAGTGGTGCAGATTGCATGGATGAATAGGGAACAGATAAAAGAATTGTTTGATGCAAATATGTTTGTGGAGACGTTGGAATACTTCTTTACGGAAGTGGACAAGAAATAAAGACATAAGTATAGGAGGAATAATATGTCAGATACTGTGATTTTGCATATTAGTGATTTGCATTTTTCATCAAATGAAAAGAAAAAAAGGGAAAAAGAGAATATTATGAATTCCCTTATAGATGTATTGAAACAGTTGGAAACAGAGTGGAAACCTAATGTTATATGTGTTTCAGGTGATATAGTGGATAGATATGATGTATCAGCATATCCCTTGGCAAGAGTATGGTTTGAGAAACTTGCACAAGCATTGAATATTTCAAAGGATAGTTTTATCTTTACACCAGGTAATCATGATTGTAGCCGGGACATTAAAAAGTATCCCAGATTAGATTCGAATGATGAAAGTCTTGTAAATGAGGTTTTGAATTACGAAATACCTGATTATTTAAGTGCACGTTTTGCGGCATATGAAAGTTTTTGTAAAGATCTCCAAGTCGCTCCGTATATATGGAGTGGTGGCGATAATTATTTGGTTGGGTATAGAGTAATTAAGGATGTTATATATTTAGGATGTAACACAGAATGGTTTGCATATAGCGATGAAACAAAATTAAGACTAGGCAGGAAAATTATAGAAGAACTACAGCGGATGTGTAGTAAGTTAGGGGATTTTAAGAAAGTTGCAATAATGCATCATGGGAGTGAGGTGGGATTTCACGAAAACGAAGTTCAATATCATAACGATATCTGTCCAGCGTTACATTATTTGTGGAGAATGTGCGATATGACATTATATGGGCATAGCCATGAGCAAGTTGGGGGAAATCCAAACAAAATGGAAAACCATTGTTATACCATTAAGGCAGGTGCCACTAGTATGAATAGTGAACATCCTAACAATGTAAACGTAATAAGAATAAAGGAGAGTTCAATAGAACTAAAGCATATTAGATACAATCAGCAAAATTTGGAACAACTGTGGAAAATATCTGAGGACTTTTCAACATATGATTGGGAGAATATGACAGATGAAAAGGTTATATCCTCTACTGCGACATGTGACATTGGGGATTTGCGAGAAAAGGAAAGACTATATGTTAAGGAGATATTAGATGGTAAGTTGCGTCAGGTTAAAACTGGTGGAAATTTGCCAGAGACTATTTTAAGGGATGTAGTAGTAGAAAACAATCAAAATAAACATGAAAATGAGAGTAATAATGAAAATAACAGAAAAGTACGCATGATAGATGTAATAATGGCAGAAAGAAGAGTTGTGGTATATGGGGAACTAGGGGCAGGTAAAAGTACAATTTTATCGCAATTAGTTTTAAATATGTTGGATAATAATATGAATTACTTTCCTGTATTGATTTCTGCGAAAGAATTGGCAGAAGGAAATGATGGGAAGGTAGGTTCTGTGTTACAACAGATTTGTACTTTTATGCAACAACACCTGTTGGCTAACATTTCTTCAATGAGTGAGATATTGGAATGTGTAGAACATTGCTATTTATTTGTAGATGGTTTAGATGAAGTAGATAAAAAAAAACAAGAAGCTATAATGCGCGTATTGGAACAGATTCCTTTGATGGAAAACAGGATGTCAATTATTCTTTCAACTAGATCAACAGAAACAATAGAGTACCATAGAGACAATTGGACTCAATGTAGTTTGGGCAGACTGGATCAGCAAGAAATATTAAGAATTCTAGAAAATGAGGCTAAGACAGAAGAAAATACTGAAGATGCCGTTAATTGCGCAAAACAATATTTTGATAAAATCAACAAGAACCCTATGGTGCAGTTGGTGGCAACTACACCATTAGCAGTAAGATTGTTATATCATATCATGAAAAAAAATATTGAAATTGATGAATATACGATTGGAGACTTGCTGAATATTCTATTTGAAGAAAGAATTGCACATTGGGATGCAAAGAATACTAGCGAGGCTGTGGCTGAAGAATATGAAAGAAATTTTCCTACAGTAGATGCAAAGAAAAATTATATTGGCTATTTAGCATATTGTGTTGAAAATGAAAAGATTACAAGAAAAAAACTTGAATTAATGCTTGAGCAAGATATGAACATTCAAAATGGTTCGGGATTGGTGGTTGAGCAGACAATTTCAAGGCTACAAAGAAATGGGATGGCAACAGAAGAAGATGGAGGAATAGTATTTTCATATCGTCCATTAGCACAAATTGCAATGGGAATATTTTTTGCCGACAAAATAATTAAGGAAGAAATGCAGGCAAATCAATGTTCTTTTGAGTTATGGAGGGAAATTTCATTTGCAGCGGGAGAGCTTCGAAGAGCAGATCTAATTGAAAAATATAGACCTTGGTTTGTATCATATATAGATGGTTTGAAAAATGAAACGGCGGGATTGATAAAGGCATGTTACATCTGTTATGAAGCTAAAGATATTGAGTTAGCAATAAATATGATAGATAACTTTAAAGAAAGAAATATACGTCCATTATGGTATTATGAGCCGGAAAAAAATGTGTCAGTAAGTATTGTAGCTCAAGTAATTGCGTTAGCAGGGGAGTACGGAGTGGATTGGTTTATTGATTCATATTTAACGCTAACTTATCCAGTTATAAATGCAGGTAGTGCTTTCTTTTCGGAGTTATATATGGTACTGCCTCCATTAATTAAGGATGTGTTAACAAGTACTCATATAGAGAAGTTGCAGAGATGTATAGAACCTTTGGAATATATTTGTCCAATAGCCTATATAAGACTTCCGGAAGTTTTGTGTTATCTTATGCCAGACAAATACTCGTTAGAAAGACGATTGCAACTCATAGCAAAAATTTCGTCTTATGATATGTATAAAGGATGGGCAACAAAAGAGTATACAGCATTATGCAAAGAACATAAAGAACTCTGTCAAAATGTTTTGATAAATGAAAAGACATTTGAAGCAGCATTTCTTTGGATGAAAATATTTGATGATGCACCAGATATTAATTTGATGGCTAAAATCATAGAGCACGGAGATGATGAATTAATAGAAATATGTCGTAAACGTTTAGGAGATGATGCTTATATTCGATATCTTAGATGGTTAGTGGCAAATTCCAGTCATAGTATTTCGGCTGCATCAGCTTTACAATTATGTAGTTGTGGGCAGGATGAGTTGGCGGAAGTAAGGTTGGCGTTAGTTGGTGGAATGATTAATGCACATAAACATAATCGCTATGAGAAAAAGATAATGGAGTTAATTATAGCTGATGGAGGGTTAAGCAAACAATGGATAAAAATCCTCTTCGCTCGTGAGCATCATGTTTATGGAGCTAGTGAAGGAAGTTGGAGAATTTTTTTAAGACTCCTTTTAGAATCAAAAGACGACTTGGCGCAGGACTTTATAAAGAATATTAAATATATGGGACCGTTTTTGTTGGCGAGGTGTGAAGAGACGAGATTGTTATTACAGAGTTTATTAACAAGACAAGAGTATAAGATTTCGCTTATGAATGCTATGAATTCTCTAAATCCTGAAATAAGGCATGTTGCGAATAGAATAGGTTTAATTGCATGTCGGGATTTAGAGGAGGAGTGCTTGTATGCGGTAATAAGTGAATGCGCAGGTTCGGAGACGGATAATATTGAATGGAAGAACTATATTGCCGAAAGGAAGTATCAAGAAAAGAGTATAAGAAAATTGTCTGAGAAAATGCCAGTTATGTTTCCTAAAATGAAGGAATTAGCGGAGCTAATAATAAAGTTTAATGTTACACAAGCGACAGAAAAATCAATTCAAATGACAAAAGAAGAGATGATAGATAAGGAGATTGAGAATGTTGCTAAATACGGAACATTATATTTACGTAGATATATTAATATGTTAAATAGTGAAGTGGATTATGAATACTATTTGCAAATGAGAGAAGAATATAAGCATGAATCACATGCAGAGATATTATATTGCTTTAATTATGAAAATCACCAATATGTGGTGGATTGGTATAGGCTCTTGTGGTTTGTTTTTATTGGTCATAATGGTGGATGTCATGATGCGGATATTATTGTGCTTGAATTAATTGAGTACGGAAAAAGCCGACCGGATGTTACAAAAGGCATATTGGATGCAGTGAAAAAAATCTGTTTAGATGAACGATTGGAAAAAAATAGATGGATTTCTAACTATCACTGGTTGTTGCTGCTTATTTATTCATTTGAAGGCATAGAAGATTCAATAATTAGGGATGCATTTATGCAGAGAGAGGAGTATATATGGGAATCTAGTTTGGCTTTATTGGCAATATACTCAGGAGATTTGCATGACCTCAATATTAAAAGGAAAAATGATAAGCCACAAGAAGTTGTTACTCACATTGATTGCGAAGATAAATTGCTCGAACTTGCAAAAGAATCTGAAATAATATCAAAACAGTTAGATAATACAATGCAAATATTGGTTCAAGAGAAATACAATATAAGTACAGCGTACATAGAAAAATTAATTAGATTAGGTGAAAATGGTGCATTGATTGCAGGTGTCTTATGTTACTGTTATGGTTTGCCTATTCATATGGAGAGTGGTATGGTTGCGCATCAAACATATTTCCTTAGAAGTAAGGTAGATTCTAATATGTTTCTAAAACTATTACGACTTACGAGAACTGCATTTAATACACAATTGGATGATGATTCAAAATTAGAGGAATACAAAGCATATCTTGCAGATTTAGAAGCCCACTTGGATGAAGTACATATGAATAAATGTTTTTATATAAGTGAGTATCTATTTTATATGAAAGATAAAATAACTGAAGAAAAAATTTTGAAGTACATTAATATAGTTATGGATGAAATGCATTATTCAAAATATACATCTTTAGTGTGGGACATGTTAGCCGATTATATTAATTCGAGTGAAGAGATAGAACAAGCTAAACTCATAGATGCGTTGGAAATCGGACTTCATAGAATTATTGGAGCATGTGAAGAACATAGGTCATTTTTATATAATGAAGCATATGGACAGATTGCAATCGCATGTATGTTTTGGAAAATAAATAATGTGTATATCGATTTAGCACAGCCCGTTTTTGAAAGAGGTATAGTGCAATTGATTCGCACAAAGTATGAGAAGAGCATATGGGAGGAAGAATCACATATAGACTTTGAAAAGTTAAATAGGTATTTGAGTATGGTTCCTAAACATATTATGTGTCAAGTTATCGAATGTATGAAAAATAGCTGGTTAGATGAAGCTGTGTTATTGAGCGGCATGATAGATGTGTTAAGCAGAAAATGAAAAATGTTGTAAGTACAATAGATTGGAGATGAAAAACAGTTAAATCTGTGATTGTTTGTATAAGAACCAGCACGTTGGTTAATGAAATGATAAGAGAATTGACATAGGTTAAAATAAAATTTAGTTGAAGAAGGTGAAATTATGAGCGAACTAATGCGTCTTGATGAGGAATATAGAAGTTGGATACAGGAGCTTGGAGATAGATATAGAACAAGCCAGATTAAAGCGTCTATTCGTGTGAATAATGAGATGTTAATGTATTATTGGTCGGTAGGAAAGGATATTACAGAGAGACGTGCCGACAGTAAGTGGGGAAATAAATTTTTTCAAAATATGAGCATGGATATGTCAGATATGATTCCTAATGCAAAGGGATTTTCTCCAACTAATTTACGTTATATGATGCGTTTTTATGGACTTTTTAAGGATATCGTAATTGTTCCCCAAGTTGGGGAAAGATTGTTGGAAAATAATGGTAATAAAATTGTTCCTCAAGTTGAGGAACAATTTGAAATGGCATCGAATAAAGTTTTTATGATTCCATGGGGACATATAAAGTTATTGATAGATAAGTGCCATGATAATCCGGAAAAATTTGATTTTTACGTTAATAAAGTTATTGAAAATAACTGGTCGAGGGCTGTTTTGTTAAATTTTTTGGAAACAGACTTATATGAACGTCAGGGACAAGCAATCACCAATTTCCAATATACATTACCAAAAGGAACTGGTGATTTGGCGCAGGAAATAACCAAGGATCCATATAATTTCGACTTTGTAGCAATTCGTCAAGGATATAATGAAAAAGAATTGAAAGATGCATTGATGGACAATGTACAGAATTTTTTGATGGAACTTGGAACCGGATTTGCATTTGTAGGAAGAGAATGTAGATTGCAAGTTGGAAATACAGAGCAGTATATTGATATGTTGTTCTATAATATCAAGCGTCATTGTTACGTGGTTGTTGAAGTAAAGGTTGTGGAATTTGAACCAGGATTCATTTCGCAGACAGCCACATATGTTTCTGCGGTAAACCATACTCTTAAGGGCGAAGGGGATACACAGACAATAGGACTTCTTATCTGTAAGACCAAGGATAATATATTGGCAAAATATGCGGTTGAAACATCCACAGAGCCAATAGGAATATCAGAATATGAATTAAATGCGTTGATGCCAAAAGACTTCAAAGGTACATTGCCTACAATAGAGGAATTGGAACAAGGATTGAGCGAAGATACTATAAACTAAAAGAGGATGATGGATATGGAGAATGTTATTGTTACAGAAGAAGCTGATTCTGTATTGCGTAAAGAAAATAAACTCCAAGCAGTTTGGATGTGCGCAGCACTTGAAGTGATGCGTTTATATAATTTAGAACAGTTGTCTTTGGCATGGGCGTTCAATTTTAGAGACTGCGATATTAGAAATGCTTTTGTTGAATATATTTTAGAATCGCATGATAGGATTATTCTTGAATTTCAAAGAAGGTATTTAACGTTTGGATTTGAGGTAAGATATACAGGAAGCGCGATTGATAAAGCTGATTTAGAGAAATTTAAAGATGCATTAAGTAATAGATATGAATTAGATTCTTTGAAAGTCGATCTAATTATTTCGTATATGGAAATCGATGAAGTGCTAATAATAGATTTTGACCCGCAAGCAAATTCAAGCAGTGCGTTTATGTCATATGAAAATTATGAAAAACTATTAGAGGATCGAAAGGTAATTTCTGAGATATTTACCGATATAGATAGAATTATTGGACCAGTGTCAAACAAAATTCCTCAATTATTAACTTTGTCTGATTTAATGGTTAATGTAAAACAGGAGCCACAAGGTGGAAAAATTGATATGGTTGTGTCAGAACTTGAGCTTTCAAAAGTATTAGAACGTTCTGGTGGTGCTGCTATTGAAGATCGTCTGTCGATGATGCTAGAAAAAAAGAAAAATGCATATGATTATGTTCTAATAGATTGTAGTCCTACATATTCTGTATTGACAAATAATGCACTAATAGCAAGTGATTATGTTTTGGTGCCAGTAAAGCCTGATCCATTTTCTGCACGAGGTATTCCCATGTTACTTAATAAGATAGATCAACATAACCGATTACATAAAGACAAAAAGGTAGAAGTTATAGGAATTGTATTCAATTTAATAAAAGAAGATTTGAGGTATATGGATGGAGTTAAAGCATCGATTATGGCATCGTATCCAAATGTTTTCCAAACTGAAATTAAGAATTGTGAATACTATTCAAAAGGATTGATAGAAAATAAGTCAATATATGAAACCCCGGCTCAGCATTGGTTTAAAGATGAATTCACTTCATTTGCAAATGAGTTTATAGACAAAATTGAAAGGAGTGAAAATTGTGGGGCGTAAAGAAATTAAGGGAAAGCAAGATAACGATGTTATAGTAAGATTTCAATTTGATAAAGTTATGGAAGAATTGAAATCAGCAGTAACTAAAAATAAGATTGATTTATGTGATTATGATGAGATTGTGTGGCTTCTCAAATTTGTTTTAAAATCAAATCAAATATTTGAATCTACAAAAGATGTAGAGACATTTTTAGGAAATATATGTGGGTTTGTTCATAATACAAAAAGCACAGGACGAGATAGAATTGTTGATTGGTATTTTCGTGAGTTAGATAAAATTGAAGATGACAATGAACGTAGGAATAAAATTAAAAAGATTGCAAAGTACTCCTTTGCAAGTATTCCTAAGGATTTTAAAGGATGGAAGAGTATATTAGAAAAAAAGGGGACGAGATAAGCTATGCCTAATAGTTTGCATACAAATAAAATAAAAGATGAAAAAGATGCTTTTGTTAATGAATTGTTTGACATGATTCCCAAAAGAGAAGAACTTATTTCAGGAGAAGCATCCGCAATAGCAACACAAATTCATAAATTGTATTTGGCAATATACATTATGAATCACTTCAAGTCACAAAAGCTAAAAACAGATTATTATGAATATCTTTTGACTAGTGTGATTGAAAGTGAATCTCTTGTATTATGCGGATTTATTAATGCAGCGGTTATGCAACTACGTAGTGCAGTAGAAATGGCCTTTAAGATGAATTACTATGAAAATCATCCAGTAGAATGTGATTTGCATATGCAAGGGAAACATGAATTAAAAGGAATTGAATATAGAGAGTTTCTATATATCCATCCTAAGTTTACACGTATAAGTAATATAAAAAGGGATAATATTGAATTATTGTGGTCTGATTTATGCAAATATTCTCATTTTGACATTTCAGTAATTAATGAGGTTGGTGTTATTCAAGATATGAATAGTGTTTTTACTTCTAGTGAAGAAAAGAAGTCCTATGAAAAAAAATTAAAGTCCTGTTGTAGGCTGATAGTTTTGATTTTGTTTTTAATTGACAGTTCGTGGTTGAAAGGTGTTGAAAAGTCGTATTTTGATTATGTGTTTGAAATTTTGTACACATCAGTTGAAGCGCGAGAATTAAAAATAGCTTTGGGTATTGAATGATGAAAAGTTATGGCTCCATTTTGGCTCTAAAAATTTTGGACGAGGTACACAAAAATGCGAAATAAGATGAATATGAAGAATGAAACACACAAATGTGTACCAAGAAACAGCCAGATAAATCTCTCCGCCCAAGAGTTTGAGTAGATAAAAATGTGAAACCCCATCCCCCCAACGACAATTACAATGTTGAATTTCCAAAAGGGCAGTTAACCATGACTGTCCTTTTTTTATTACGGAAAAAGGATAGGAAAAGATTAAGAAAAGATTAGAAAATACATAGTTTGCGGAAGTATTTTTTAGTTATTTGTGATCAAATGCGCAACCGCAATTATAATGACGGTGCGGTTTTGCATTGGAAAAATGACAAGGAAATTTTCTGGAAAAAGATGGAAAATGGAATTGGAAATCACATTTTGTGAAAATCAAGCCATTATTTACAACTATTCCAAACAAAAAAAGTTAAGTTTTGGCAACGATTTGGCAACACAATCTAACGCAAAAGCGTTAAACGAAAAATGATATAAATTACGATATAAAAGAAGACCTTACTGATTTTCTTTTCCAAACTGGAGAGGAATTTCGGTGAGGTCTTCTTTTTATCTATCCGTCACTTGTATGGTCTGTTGCCATTGGAAAAGGAATTAAAGCAGACCACGTTCTTTTATTTCTTCTGATAATGCATCTTGGAGCTGTCTCTTATACACATCTGACGCTGCC
>ENA-OWZE01000515-OWZE01000515.1-human-gut-metagenome-genome-assembly--contig:-NODE-515-length-15294-cov-7.861605_pt1 | contig 15294 bp, 14 predicted proteins | sample MGYA00249759_ERZ652104 | MGnify/ENA primary metagenome ERZ652104 (study PRJEB26925, sample SAMN05827048) | human gut metagenome | biome: ENVO:2100002; feature: ENVO:00000062; material: ENVO:00002003...
AGATAGGCTCCGGTCTCGTGGGCTCGGAGATGTGTATAAGAGACAGATTATATAAAGGTTAGGAAACATATTTAATGACACTCATTATCACGTTCCTATAGGTGGTTAATTATATGCTTATTAAAACTAATTTTCATTATCCTGCTATGCTGCGTGTAGCAGGCAAAAACTGCGTAATCATCGGCGGCGGTACTGTTGCTGCCCGCAAGCTGTCAACGCTGCTGGATGCAGGTGCCAAAGTAACGGTTGTTGCCCCGCTTTTCTGTGACGAAGTGCAAACGCTCGCCTCAGCACAGAGCTGTACGCTCATCAATGATTACTACAAACCGGAATATCTGCAGAATGCATTTGTGGTTATTGCCGCCACAGATAATAAGGCTGTAAACAGGCAGATTTCAGAGGCTGCTCCCTGCCTCGTCAATAATATTACCGAACCCGAGCTGAGTAATTTCACTGTCCCATCAGCTATCAGCGAAGGTGATATTACCATTGCGTTGGCAACAGGCGGTATGCCTGCTTTTACGCGTCTGCTGAAAAAACAGTTGGAACACATTCTGACACCCGAGCTGGCTGACTTCAACAGCTTTCTGCTGCTGCAGCGTGAAGCTGTCAAAAACATCGAAAGTACGCCGCAGGAACGGACGCAATTCTGGCGCAGTGTTTTGATACAGGATTTACTAAATTTAGTTATGGCAGGTAAGGCTGCTCAAGCAAAGGAGAAGGTATTAGATGCAGTTAACAGTTTTAGGACTCAATCACAGGACCGCCCCCGTTGAGATCCGTGAACGTTTCAATTTTTCCAATGACAGGGTGGCAAGTATTCTGCGCCGCCTGCGCAATTACGATAATATTCCCGAAGCCATGCTGCTTTCCACCTGCAACCGCACAGAGCTGTACATGGTTATCGAAAATCCGCATGAAGCAATTCCTTTTATCAAATCATTGCTCAAGCATTTAGCAGGTGAACATTACCAAAGCGATTATTTTTACAATCTGAACGGAACAAATTGCGTCAAGCATCTGTTCCGTGTAGCCTCCAGTCTGGACTCCCTGATTGTCGGCGAAGGCCAGATTCTCAGCCAGATTAAAAATGCTTATCAGATTGCCCGCAATAACGGTATGACAGATACAATTCTCAATACCATCATGAATAAGGCAATTGCTGTCGGCAAACGTGTGCGTACCGAAACAAAAATTGCTTACAGCAGCGTATCTGTTTCCAGTGCCGCTGTTGACCTGGCCATCAAAATTTTAGGCGACCTGAGCAAGGCCCAGATTCTGGTGGTAGGTGCCGGTCATATGAGCGAGCTCACCGCACAGCATCTGTTGGATAAGGGTGCGCAGACTATTTGCGTCAGCAACCGTCACTACGAAAGAGCGCAGGATCTGGCAGGCAAGTTCCACGGTACGGCTATTCCCTACCGTGCCATGTTCGAACATGCCGCCGATGCTGATATCATCATAACATCTACCGGTGCGCCGCATTACGTGCTTACCGTAGAAAATTTAGGACCTCTGCTCCCCAAGCGCAAAGGCAGGCCGCTGATTCTGATTGATATTGCCGTTCCGCGTGACGTCGACCCCAGACTGGCCGATGTTGCCGGCGTAACTATTTATAACATTGATGATCTGGAAGGCGTTGTTGATACCAACAAAAACTTCCGTGAAAAAGAAGCTCACGTTGCCGAGCAGATTATCAGCGAAGAGATTGGTGCCCTCAAGGAGCGCCTGCGTTATTACACCATGCGCCCTGTTATGGTACAGTTGCATGATAAAATGAATTTCCTGCGCCAGAAGGTTTTAAAGAAGGCCTTCATTAAAATGCCAGAGCTTACCGACCATGAAAAGCGCATTATCGACCTGATGACTCAACGCCTGGAGCATAAATTTCTGCGCGAGCCTATGAAGGCTATGAATGCTGTAGCAGGTACTTCTGAGGAAGAACGCTATAAAAAAATGATGTGTGATTTATTTTTATTAAATGAAACCGGAGAGGAGTTTGGTGATGAAAGCAAAATTGACGATTGGGACTAGACAAAGTCTTTTAGCGCTTTGGCAAAGTAATCATATTGCAGCCTTACTGCGTAAGGAGTATCCTGAATGTGAGGTTGTACTGAAAAAAATTGTCACCAAAGGCGACCGTATTTTAGACGTACCCCTGGCGCAAATCGGCGGCAAGGGTTTATTTACCAAGGAAATTGAAGAGGATCTTTTAGACGGTACTGTTGATTTGGCAGTGCATAGCCTGAAGGATATGCCTACCGTTCTGCCGGAAGGCCTGTGCCTGACAGCAATTACCGAGCGTGCCAACGTCGGCGATGCTTTTGTCAGCAACAAATATGGCAGCTTCGAAGAGCTGCCTCTCGGTGCCGTAGTCGGCACCAGCAGCCTGCGCCGTAAGGCGCAGCTGTTAGCTAAGCGTCCGGATTTGGAAATCCGCGACCTGCGCGGCAACGTTGATACCCGCCTGCGTAAGCTGGATGAAGGACTGTACGATGCTATTATTCTGGCCGCTGCAGGTCTTGAGCGCCTTGGCCACGGCGACCGTATCTCCAGCCTGATTTCTGCTGATGTCTGCCTGCCGGCTGTAGGCCAGGGAGCATTGGCAATCGAAGCGCGCACCGAGGATAAAGAAGTACGCGATATGCTGAGCTTCTTAAACGACCTGAACACCAAACAGGCTACCGATGCCGAGCGTGCCTTCTTGGGCTTACTGGAAGGCGGCTGTCAGGTTCCTATCGGCGTACATGCCGACGTTGATGGTGAAAACATTCGCATTGAAGCAATCATTGCTGCCTTAGACGGCAGCACTATTCTGCGTGATACAATAAACGGCAAGGCTGATGACGCTGTCAGCCTCGGTCAACAGCTTGGCAAAAAAATGCTGGCCGCAGGCGGTCAGGAAATTCTGGCCTCTATTCTTTAAGGAGAGTGACATCATGACAAAACAAGGTAAAGTATATTTAATCGGTGCAGGCCCCGGCGACCCGGGACTTTTGGGACTCAAAGCCAAGGAATGCCTGCAGACTGCAGACGCTGTTGTTTATGACCGTCTGGCAGATCCGCGTATCCTGGCCTTCGCCCGCAAGGACGCAGAAATGGTTTACGTTGGCAAAGCCAGCGCCAACCACACCATGCGCCAGCCCGATATTAACAAGCTGTTGGTAAAACTGGCTGCCGAAGGTAAGGTTGTAGCACGTTTGAAGGGCGGCGACCCCTTTGTATTCGGCCGCGGTGGCGAAGAAGCCATCGAACTGCGTGAAGCAGGCCTGCCGTTTGAGTTCGTTCCCGGCGTAACCAGTGCTATTGCCGTTGCCGAATATGCAGGTATTCCTGTTACCCATCGTCATGTAGCAACCTCCTTTGCCGTTATTACCGGTCACGAGGATCCTACTAAAGGCGAATCCACCATCCATTGGAAGGGGCTGGCAACCTCTGTTGACACTCTCGTTTTCCTCATGGGTGTAGAAAATATTGAAAAAATCAGCCGTGAACTCATCGCTAACGGCCGCAGCGCCGACTGCCCGGCTGCCGTTATCCGCTGGGGCACTCATCCCGAACAGCGCACACTGATTACTACCCTTGGCAAAGCTGCCGCTGACGTTAAGGCAACCGGCATGAAGCCGCCTGCTATCTTCCTCGTCGGTGAGGTTGTACGCCTGCGTGAGCAGCTGCAATGGTTTGATAACAAACCCCTCTTCGGCAAAACCGTTATCGTTACCCGCGCACGTGCACAGGCCAGCGCTCTCACCAAAAAGCTGGAAGCACAGGGTGCCAAGGTTATCGAAGCTCCGGCAATCAAAATCGTTCCGGCAGCAGATTACGCTCCGCTGGACAACGCTATTGCCAATATCAATGACTACAAATGGCTTGTCTTCACCAGCGCTAACGGCGTAGATTACTTCTTCGAGCGTCTGGGCGCAGCTAAGAAGGACGCCCGCGCCCTGGCTAATGTTAAGCTTGCCGCTATCGGCAGCGCCACCGCCAAGGCTCTGGCAGAGCACGGCCTCACCGCCGACCTCATTCCTTCCGCTTACAAAGCAGAAGAGCTGGCTGAAGCACTGGCTGGCGAAATCACCGCCGGTGACAAAATCCTGCTGGCACGTGCTAAGGTTGCACGCGAAGTATTGCCCGAATCCCTGCGCAAAATCGGCGCTATTGTTGATGTTGTAACTGCTTACGAAACTGTTGCTGACTGCGAAAACAAGGACGAGCTTATCGAATCTCTCGAAAGCGGCGAAGCAAGCATCGTAACCTTCACCAGCAGCAGCACCGTAACCAATCTGCTGGAGGTTCTCGGCGACAAGAAGGAGCTGCTGAGCAAGGCTGCTCTGGCTGCTATCGGCCCTGTTACTGCCGATACCCTGAAAAAGCATGGCTATACTCCGGCTATCAATGCCGCTGAATATACAATCGACGGCCTCATGACCGCTATCACAAATTTTTATAATAAATAAGGAAGTGTATCAAGATGAGTATTACCGGTTTTCCTGTATACCGTCCGCGCCGCACACGCGCTACTGAAAATCTGCGTGCAATGATCCGTGAAACCGAGGTTTCCGTAAAGGACTTAATCTATCCGCTTTTCGTCGTTCCCGGCGAAAACGTTAAACATGAAATCGAATCTCTGCCCGGCAACTACCACTGGTCCCTCGACCGCGTTATGGAATGTGTTGACGAGGTTGTAGAGCTGGGTATTCCCGCTGTCCTGCTCTTCGGCGTACCGTCCTACAAGGATGCTGTCGGCAGTAGCGGCTGGGATATGAACGAGCCTGTACAGCAAGCCTGCAAGCTGATTAAAGCAAAATACCCCGATCTGGTTATCATTACCGACGTCTGCCTGTGCGAATACACCGAGCATGGTCATTGCGGCGTACTGCAAAACGGCTGCACCGTCAACAACGATGAAACTTTGCCGCTGCTGGCTAAGGTTGCCGTATCCCACGCTCAGGCCGGTGCTGACATGATTGCTCCCTCCAACATGATGGACGGTTATGTTAAGGCTATCCGCGAAGCACTGGATGCAGCAGGCTTCAACCATATTCCTATCATGGCTTATTCCGCAAAATTTGCTTCCGCATACTACGGTCCCTTCCGCGCCGCAGCAGACTCTGCTCCGTCCGCAGGCGACCGCAAAGGCTACCAGATGGACCCCGCCAACAGTGACGAGGCTCTGCGCGAGGTTGCTCTGGATATTGAAGAAGGCGCTGACATCGTCATGGTTAAGCCTGCGCTGGCCTTCCTCGACGTTGTACAACGTGTACACGAAACCTTTAATCGTCCGCTGTGTGTTTATAATGTCAGCGGTGAATACGCTATGGTTAAAGCTGCAGCTGAAAAAGGCTGGATTGACGAAAAACGTATCGTTATGGAAACCATGCTGGGCTTCAAACGTGCCGGTGCCAAAATGATTATTACTTATCATGCGCTTGATGTAGCAAAATGGCTGCAAGGCAAATAAGGAGATATAACAATGGAACATACAAAATCTCAGGCTGCTTTTGAGGAAGCACGCCAATATATCCCCGGCGGCGTTAACAGCCCCGTGCGCTCCTTCCGCAGTGTCGGCGGTGTACCGCCGTTCATCTCCGGTGGCAAGGGCAGCAAAATCTATGACATCGACGGTAACGAATACATCGATTACGTTATGTCCTACGGTCCGCTGCTCATGGGCCATGTACCCGACTGCGTAACCGACGCTATCAAGGCTGCTGCCGAAAAAGGCACCTCCTACGGTGCTCCGACTGTTGCCGAAACCGAGCTGGCAAAATTAATCTGCCACCTTGTTCCGTCCATGGATATGGTCCGCATGGTCAACAGCGGTACCGAAGCAACCATGAGCGCTCTGCGCTTAGCACGTGCCTATACCGGCCGTGACTGCATCATCAAATTCATCGGCTGCTACCATGGTCACCATGACAGCCTGCTTGTAAAAGCAGGCAGCGGCGGAGCTACCTTCGGCGTACCCGACAGCCCGGGCGTACCCAAGGCAGTAGCAGCAACCACTATTACCGTACCGTTCAACGACCTGCCTGCTCTGGAAAAGGTTTTTGCCGAACGCGGCGAAGAAATCGCCTGCGTTATCATGGAGCCTACTCCGGGCAACATGGGCCTTGTACTTCCGCACGATGGCTTCCTGGAAGGCGTGCGTGCGATCACTAAAAAGTATGGTGCTCTCCTTATCTGTGATGAGGTTATGAGCGGCTTCCGCAGCGCTCAGGGCGGCAGCCAGTCCCTCTATGACATCGATCCCGATATCACCTGCCTCGGCAAGGTAATCGGCGGTGGTCTGCCTGTTGCTGCTTACGGCGGCAAGCGCGAAATCATGCAGATGGTTTCTCCTGCAGGCCCGATGTATCAGGCAGGTACCTTAAGCGGTAACCCGCTGGCTATGGCTGCAGGTATTGCAGCACTCACCTATATGAAGCAGAACGATGTCTGCAACCACGCAGAAAGCCTTTGCGCTATTCTGACCGGCGGCTTGGAAAAGGCAGCAGCTAAGGCCGGTGTACCTGTACAGATTCATCGCCTCGGCAGCATGTTCACCGTTTTCTTCAGCGATAAACCGGTAACTGATTTCGACAGTGCTGCAGCCAGCGATCTGGAAGCATTCAAAATCTACTTCCACTCCATGCTGGAGCAGGGCATCTACCTGCCGCCTTCCCAGTTCGAAACAAACTTCGTTTCCGTTGCTCATAGTCCCGAGGATTTGCAAAAGACTATTGATGCTGCGGAAATTGCCTTTGCTGAGGTTGCCAAAGCAAGAAAATAACAGCTAAAGCATTATAAAAAATAAGCGTGCAGGCTTGCACAAGCTGACATCCGTCAGCCTTAAGCCTGCACGCTTTTAGTTTTAAATTTTAAAATCTCATCTTAGCCACGAATCAGTTTAATAGAAGGTACTGCCGCTCTGACAAATTTCCACAGCAGCACGGAAATACTGCAATCCATAACCGAATGCAAAACGGTACCCGCACCCACCAGCACGATAACGCTCATTATAAAGCCATTGGACAGCTGCTCCGGCGTAAACATATAACCGCTGAAGAAGAAAGCACCTCGCCCACAGCATGCAATACGGCAAGTCCCAGATTCAGACCGATACCGGCCACGAAGCTCTCCATAATATTCGGATAGCGCTTAATAATGAAAGCACCGACCAGAGCGAAAATGATATGGGTTGCTGCACGCGCAGCGATAATCAGGGGTGTGGTTACGAAAAAGCCCATCGTTGTACCAAGGCAGACAGCAGCTGCCACCTTAGGCGAAATAAACATTGCCAAAAAAATTGCCACATGCGCACCCAAAGTAAAGGACATCGGTCCGATAATCACCTTCGGCATAACCATAGGTACAACCAAACCTATAGCGCACAATACGCCTGCGAGAACAAGTTGATAAATATTTTTATGTTCCAAGACTATTTCCTCCCAATCACGTATTAGCTAGTGATTATAGCACTATTTGAGATATCATGTAAGTGTTATGTAAAAATGATTTTTTAAAATTAAGTTATTCACTTCTCCAGGTGGATTTATCCCGATAATTTCCCACTTATCCCCAGTTTTTCACAAAAGTTATCCACAATGTGCATAACTTTTGTGGATTGGTGGATAAAAGCTGTGCATACCCTTTATAAAAATCTGCCTATCCATAAACATCTCCGCCTGCTGCTTATTATTCCACTCCCCCAGCCTTCTCAATTTGACTTATTATCCATAATAGCATATAATTTAAGTAGGTTTATAGATAATTACCGAGTTTAACTCAAAGGTGGAGAATCAATGAAAATATCAACTAAAGGACGCTATGCCTTGCGCATGATGCTGGATTTGGCAGAGCATCAGCAGGACGGCTTTGTTGCCCTCAAGGACATTGCGGCAAGACAAAACATTTCCAAAAAATACTTGGAGCAGATTGTGCCTATTCTGAATAAATCCAACTTTCTGCAGGCTAACCGCGGCTTTCAGGGCGGTTATCGTTTGGTTAACGCACCGCGTGAGTATACTGTCGGCAGCATTCTGCGCCTTACAGAAGGCAACCTTACACCGGTAGCCTGTCTAGACTTTAACCCTGTAGGCTGTGAACGCCGCAACGATTGCATTACCTTGCCGCTGTGGCAGGGACTGAACAAGGTTATTGCAGACTATCTGGACAATATCACCCTGCAGGATATTCTCGACAACTATAAAGCTCGCAGCATTGATAATTATTCGATTTAATGCTTAACCGCCGGTTACATAACGCCGACGGTTTTTGGCGCTCTAAATTAAAGAAAGCAGTCCGTGCGGACTGCTTTCTTTTGGTTAGGAAATGGGATGTGATATGTATTTTATCTGCTTATTCAGCAAATAACGGAGTGGAAAGATAACGCTCACCTGTATCAGGCAGCAGCGCTACGATAACCTTGCCCTTGTTTTCCGGACGTTTTGCCAGCACAGTTGCCGCATATACAGCAGCACCGGAGGAAATGCCTATGAGCACGCCCTCCTTATGGGCAATAGCACGACCGGTTTTGAAGGCATCCTCGTTTTCAACAGCGATGATTTCATCATAAACCTTGGTATCCAAAGTGTCAGGTACAAAGCCTGCGCCGATGCCCTGAATTTTATGCGGACCGGCAACGCCCTTAGAAAGTACCGGAGAACCTGCCGGCTCTACAGCAACAACCTTAACATTCGGATTTTGGGATTTCAGGTATCCGCCTACACCGGAAAGAGTACCGCCGGTACCTACGCCGGCAACAAAGATATCAACCTTGCCTTCGGTATCCTGCCAAATTTCCGGACCAGTAGATGCTCTGTGAGTTGCAGGGTTAGCAGGATTGGTGAACTGGCTGGGGATAAAGCTGTTCGGAGTGCTTTCTGCCAGCTCCTGAGCTTTGGCAATCGCACCTTTCATACCCTTAGCACCGTCAGTCAGTACCAGCTGTGCGCCATAAGCCTTCAGCAGATTGCGGCGTTCAACGCTCATGGTTTCAGGCATGGTCAAAATAATTTTGTAACCGCGGGCAGCAGCTACAGATGCCAGACCGATACCGGTGTTGCCGCTGGTGGGTTCAATAATAGTAGCCCCCGGCTTAAGAACACCCTTAGCCTCTGCATCATCAATCATTGCTTTGGCAATTCTATCTTTGACGCTGCCGGCGGGATTGAAGTATTCCAGCTTGCCCAGAATCTTTGCTTCCAGCTTGTTTTCAGCTTCGTAGTTTTTCAGCTCCAGCAGCGGAGTGCCACCAATCAAATCAGTAATGCTAGTATAAATTGCCATAATAAATCGCTCCTTTATCTTTCTATATCAGTAATTTTCTTCGTTCGATTTTTTCTTTATATCAACAAATAACCAAAGTCAACATCGTGTATTAAAATGTAAGCTCCTCATCGGCAAAATCCCTCATTTTCTCTGTTTTGTAATCTCTAGTAATCATAGTTGATTCATAGGTATTATTATACTGTTTTTTTTCTTACTGTCAACAAAAAGAATTAAAATTTTCTTCTCTTGACAAAAAAAGCTCTGTAATGTACCATATGAAACATATTAATACAGTAGGAATTGAATTTTACTCAAAATACGCAACAAAAATACGCTGACTCTGTAAATCTCACGCCGGTAAGCGTATAATAGAAAAGTAAAAGCAGGATTTCCGCTATTGAAGGAGAATGTTTTACTATTATGAAGCAATTTATCTATGCAGATAATGCAGCTACAACAAAAATGAGTGACATTGCCGTACAGGCAATGCTGCCCTATCTTCAGGAAATATATGCCAATGCTTCCAGCGTGCACCTTTTAGGTCAGCGCAGTGCAGCAGCTTTGTTTAGCGCACGGCAGCAGGTAGCACAGGTACTTAACTGTGCTCCGAAGGAAGTTTTTTTTCCCTTCGGCGGCAGCGAAGCCGATAACCAGGCACTTATCAGCGCTGCTGCCCTCGGCAAAAAGCAGGGCAAATGCCATATCGTTTCCACTGCCATGGAGCATCATGCTATTTTGCACACGCTCGAAGCTTTGCAAGCGGAAGGCTTTACCGTAACACTGCTGCGTCCGCAGGCTGACGGCATCGTCACCGCCACGCAGGTAGCAGAAGCTATTACAGATACCACCTGTCTTGTTTCCGTCATGTACGCCAACAACGAAACAGGTGCCATCCAGCCTATACGCGAAATCGGTGCTCTCTGCCGCAAGCACGGCGTGCTTTTCCATACCGACGCCGTGCAGGCCGCAGGACATCTTACTATTGACGTACAGCGCGATAACATCGATATGCTTTCGCTTTCCGCGCACAAATTCCATGGACCGAAGGGCATCGGCCTTTTATTCGCCAAGAGCAATCTTCAGCTTACAAGCCTTATCCGCGGCGGCGGTCAGGAGCGCGGCAAGCGTGCCGGTACCGAAAACCTTCCCGGCATCATCGGACTTGCCGCAGCGCTTAAGGACGCACAGGAGCATATGCAGCAAAATACTGCTTATATCACAGGTCTGCGCGATGCTCTGCGTAACGGCTTAGATAAAATTGACGGCGCCAGCTTCAACGGCAGCCGTAAGCATTGCCTGCCCGGTACTGTCAACTACAGCTTCCGGGGAGTAAACGGTGAAGCGCTGCTTTCGCTGCTTTCCAACGAAGGTATCTGCTGCTCGTCCGGCTCTGCCTGCTCCGCAGGCTCGCTTGAGCCCAGCCATGTACTGCTCGCCCTCGGCCTAAGCCACGAAACGGCTCAAAGCGCTCTGCGCTTTTCGCTGTGCGAATACAATACTATGGACGAAGTCCAAACAATTATAACTAAGGTTACAGAAGCGGTAAACCGCTTACGGAGGTAAAATTATGCTGTCAACAGCTGCCAATTTAATAAAAAAGCTCGCCTGCGAGCACAATCTGAGCGACGCAGAGCTGTTGACGCTGATAACAAGTACTGAACCTGACATCAACAAGCTGCTCGCCTGCGAAGCGGATAAACTCCGCCGTAAATATTACGGCGACAAGGTCTATATCCGTGGTCTGATTGAATTCACCAATTACTGCAAAAACAACTGCTACTACTGCGGTATCCGCGCCGGCAACAGCCTCGCGGAACGCTACCGTCTGACACAGGAAGAAATCCTAGCCTGCTGCGCCGAAGGCTATAGGCTCGGCTTCCGCACCTTCGTGCTGCAGGGTGGCGAGGATGCGTATTATACGGATGACAAAATCTGCGCCATCGTCAGCGCCATCCGCAAGCAGCATCCCGACTGCGCCATTACATTGTCCATTGGCGAAAAAAGCCGTGCCAGCTATCAGGCATACTTCAATGCTGGCGCCAACCGTTATCTGCTGCGCCATGAAACAGCGGATGCAGAGCATTACGCCAAGCTGCATCCCGACTGCATGAGCCTGGAAAACCGTAAGCGCTGCCTGTTCGACCTTAAGGAAATAGGTTATCAGGTAGGCTCCGGCTTTATGGTAGACTCCCCCTACCAGACACCACAAAACCTTGTCAGCGACCTGCGCTTTCTGCAAAAGCTGCAGCCTGATATGATTGGCATAGGTCCTTACATTACGCATGAACACACACCGTTTAAGGATATGGCAAACGGTACTTTAGAGCAGACGTTGCGCCTGCTTTCTATCCTGCGAATGCTCTTCCCTTACGCGCTGCTGCCTTCGACGACAGCCCTTGGTACCATCCATCCCAACGGACGCGAACTGGGGTTGCAGGCCGGCGGCAACGTCGTAATGCCTAACCTTTCTCCGATAGGAGTACGCAAAAAATACGAGCTTTACGCCAACAAAATCTGCACTGGCGAAGAGGCAGCCCAATGCCGTGGCTGTCTGGAGGCACGCGTAAAAATAGCAGGCTATAACATAGTAACCGACAGAGGCGATGTACGCCGCACTTTAGATAAATCAGAAGGAGAAAAATTATGAACAAGAAAGCACTAATCGCCATGAGCGGCGGCGTTGATTCCAGCGTTTCCGCATTGATGATGCTGGAGCAGGGCTACGAATGCACCGGTGTAACCATGAAGCTTTTTGCCAACGAGGATATCGGTGTTTCCAAAGCCAACAGCTGCTGCTCCATTGATGATGTAGCAGATGCCCGCAGCGTAGCAACCGGCCTTGGCATGCCTTACTACGTTTTCAACTTTGCCGACCGCTTTGAACGCGACGTTATCGACCGTTTCGTTGACGCTTACGTTAACGGCAGAACACCTAACCCCTGCATTGACTGCAACCGTTATCTGAAATTCGACCAGCTCTTCGTGCGCGCACAGGAGCTTGGCTGTGACTATGTTGTCACCGGCCACTATGCGCAAATCAGCTATGATGAAGCCAAGGGACGCTATCTGCTGCGCAAGGCAGTTGATCCTTTGAAGGACCAGAGCTACGTACTCTATTCGCTCACACAGGAGCAGCTGGCACACGCTATGTTCCCTCTCGGAGGCCTGCATAAGACACAGGTGCGCGAAATTGCCGAAAAGCATGGCTTCGTCAACGCTCAAAAGCATGACAGTCAGGATATCTGCTTTATCCAGACCGGCACCTATGCTGACTTTATCGAAACACGCCTGGGCAGAAAATTTAAGCCCGGCAACTTTGTAGACGAGGCAGGCAACGTGCTTGGCAGACACAAGGGTATTATCCATTACACCGTAGGCCAGCGCAAAGGCCTTGGTCTGGCACTGCCGCAGCCGATGTACGTTAAAGAGATTGACACCAAGAACAATGCTGTTATTCTTACGACAAACGAGGGCCTGTTCACCAAAAATGTTACAGCCAAGAATATCAACCTCATCGACTGCGACGCTATCACCGAACCGCGCCGTGTAAAAGCACGCATCCGTTACCATCAGCAGGAGCAATGGGCAACTGTTACCCAGCCTGACGCAGATACTCTACAGCTCGTTTTCGACGAGCCTCAGCGCGCTATCACCAAAGGCCAGTCCGTGGTAATGTATGACGGTGACGTAGTTGTCGGCGGCGGCACAATCGTATAATACCCTGCAAATTAAAAGCATCAGTTGCTACAATAATTGTAGCAACTGATGCTCTTTTATTATACTCGTTCTGAATGAGTAATAATTTTACCAGTTGTCAGCAAAACCTTTTTAAGCATGATTAATATTTTCTTTATATATACATTGTTAACACTGACTCTATATGATAGAATATAAACAGGCAGATATAAAGCGAAACAATATTTTTATACCGCTCTAAAATAAGTTTGCCAGAAGTAAGGAGGAATAATATGAAATCATTAAAAGGCACCAAAACCGAAAAGAACCTGTTGGAGGCATTTGCTGGCGAATCCATGGCACGCAACAAATACACCTGGTTTGGTATTGTAGCCCGCAAAGCAGGCTATGATCAAATCGCTGAATTATTTGAGAAAACCGCTAATAATGAAAAAGCTCACGCTTATATGTGGTTCAAGGAATTAGACCAGTTAGGCGATACTGCAGCTAACCTTTTAGCAGCAGCTGAAGGCGAAAACCATGAATGGACCGATATGTATGTAAAAATGGCACAAGAAGCTGAGGAAGAAGGTTTCCCTGAAATCGCAGCAAAAATGCGCGGTGTTGCAGCTATCGAAAAACGTCATGAAGAACGCTATCGTAAACTCTTACAAAACATCGAAGAAATGAAGGTTTTCAGCAAAGACAGCGGCCTGACCATTTGGGAATGCCGCAACTGTGGTCATATTGTAGTCGGCCCCAGCGCTCCGGAAGTTTGCCCTGTCTGCGCTCATCCGCAAGGTTTCTTTGAAGTACATATGGATAACTTCTAAGCTTATACATCTCCCCAAATGCATAAGAGAAAGTAGAAAAGTGTAGCGTAAAATTTACGTTGCACTTTTTCTTTATTTCCGTTTCAAAACCAATACGCAAATGAAACGCAAATTTTTACGTTTCATTTCTGTTGCAACGAAAAAGAGCCGTGCCTTCGCACGACTCTTTTTTATTGCTTATTCAGCTTATCTTACCAATGATACTTTTCGCCTCGGCTGATTTTAAAAGCACGGTAAATCTGTTCAATCAGCAATAAACGTATCATCTGATGCGTAAAGGTCATTTTAGAAAAGCTCAGCGCCAAATCGGCACGCTTACGCAGCGCATCAGTATAACCAAAGGCACCGCCAATCACAAAGGTGATATGGCTGTTGCCGGCAAGCGCCAGCTCGTCCAGCTTTGCCGCCAAATCCGGACTGCTCAGCTGCTTGCCGATGACATCCAGCAAAATCACATAGGAATTTGCCGGGATAATTGCCAGCAGGCGTTGCGTTTCACGCTCCAGCACCTGCTGCTTTTCCGCAGGGGAAGGATTGTCCGGCATACGCTCCTCGTTAATTGCCAGTGTTTCCAGCTTGCAGAAGGGCGTCAGCCTTTTGCTGAATTCCTCTATCCCCGCAGTAAGATATTTTTCTTTAATTTTGCCTACACAGGCTATTGTTATCTTCAATTGCCGTAATCCTTCGGAACTTCTTCCAATACCACAGTTCTGCTTTCTCTCTGATCGTTACGCATAATAGTTACTTCGGCTCTGTCGCCTACCTTGCATTTAGACAGAGCAGTACGCAGGTCAAGCGCTGTCTTTACCTTGCTGCCGTTAAAGCTCAGGATAATATCGCCAGGGCGGATATCAGCCTTCGCTGCCGGACTGCCGGGAACAACCTTTACGAGGAAGATACCGCCGTGCAGGTTAATTTCAAAGCCGTAGCGGTCAGCAATTTCCTGATCCATCAGCGAAGCACCCAGATACGGTCTTGCAATACGTCCACGCTCTGCCAGCTCCTGCAGAATCGGTTTAGCTGTATTGATAGGAATAGCAAAGCCAATGCCTTCAACACCGCTTACAGCAACCTTAGCACTGTTGATGCCTACTACCTCGCCGTCAGCATTTACCAAAGCACCGCCGCTGTTACCGGGGTTGATTGCCGCATCAGTCTGAATCAGATTGAACTTGCGCTCGCCTACTTCAATGCTGCGGTTCAATGCACTGATAACGCCTGCGGTTACACTGCCGCGAAATTCCAGTCCCAGCGGGTTGCCGATAGCAATTGCCGGTTCTCCGACCTGCAGTGTATCGCTGTCACCAAAGGTGGCAACGGTAAGGTTATCCGCATCAATTTTTACTACAGCCAAATCGGTTACGGCATCGGCACCCAGAACCTTGCCTTTAACGGTACGTCCGTCAGGCAGGCTGACGATGATTTCCGATGCACCCTCAACTACGTGGTTGTTGGTTGCAATATAGCCGGCCTTGTCATAAATAACGCCGCTGCCTGTACCACCTGTCTCTTATACACATCTGACGCTGCCGAC
>ENA-OWZE01000524-OWZE01000524.1-human-gut-metagenome-genome-assembly--contig:-NODE-524-length-15153-cov-11.527951_pt1 | contig 15153 bp, 13 predicted proteins | sample MGYA00249759_ERZ652104 | MGnify/ENA primary metagenome ERZ652104 (study PRJEB26925, sample SAMN05827048) | human gut metagenome | biome: ENVO:2100002; feature: ENVO:00000062; material: ENVO:00002003...
TCTCCAGTTCCTTCGACTTTCCAGCGGTAGCGATAATGAATGCACCTCCAAACAATAGTCCATAGTGTTGCGTTTTTTGGCATAGAAAACGCGGCCGCCCCAGTTTCGGGACAGCCGCGCAAAATTCACTCAAAAGCGCGATTCGGTCTTCAAGACGAATCGGTTCAGGGTATAGCCCGGGGATCCTTACCCCTCAAGGCGAGCGCGGCACAGGCCGTAGCTGCTTTCTTTACTCAAGTATTTTACCACACCCCGGGGAGGCTGTCAAGCATTTTTATGCGGGAATTTGAAATTTTATGTTTGCTTTTCCGTTGCACCTTAAAACCTTGCCTCTTTGCCAGAGGCTCCCCTACTAGGGGAGCTGTCTGCGAAGCAGACTGAGAGGTTGGACGAAGGACAGCCTGCCCGCAGGCCACCGCCAGATCCAACCTCTCCGTCATCGCTTACGCGATGCCACCTCCCCTATCGAGGGGAGGCCTTGGCATTCCGCAAGGTTTTGTCTTCTTATTATACCTGTATCAATTCTCCTAGCTCCAGCGAATATATCCCTTTATAAGTCACCCGCCGGGGGGCGAAGCGCTTCTCAATGGCCTTGGCATAGAGCTCCAGCTGAGCACGGTAGGCGCGGACGAAGTCGGCAGGAGTCTTGCGGCGGTCCGTCTTGTAGTCCAGAAGCTCGAGGTGGTCGGGGTAGACGAGGACGATGTCCGCGATGCCCTGCACCAGCACCCCGGCGTCGGCGGCAGGGCCGTCGGGCAGGGCGCGGCCCTGGGCAGCCATGACCTCGGTGGCAGGCAGCGACGTGATAAAAGCCAGCTCCCGCAGCACATCCTCTGCCCCGCAGATGCGGCGGAACGCCTCGCTGCGCACAAAGCGGAGTATCTTATAGACATCCAGCTTCCCGGCAATGGCGGGGGGCGTGAGCTGCGCCGCCGCCTGACGCTCCCGCTCGGCGAGGACGGCAGCCAGAACGGCGTCGTCCTCTGCGTCCCGCACAGCGGCCAGCGCCCCGAAGTCGGCGTGCTCGAGGAAGGCATGGAGAGCCGTACCCATCTCGGCGGCGGTGAGGCCGTCCTTCGAGAGGAAGCCTGGGCGCTCGAGGGTGGTCTGCTCAGCAGCGTGGACGAGGCTGGTCACGCTGACCTTGGCCGGGATGTCCGCCAGCGCTGCCGCCGGATACCGCCAGCCGAAGCCCTGCCGCAGCGTCTCCACAAGGGCCGGGTCGGCCTCGGGCCGGGGCGGCTCTTCCGCCTCGGCGGGGGCTTCTTCGGGCGGGAGGACATCGGCCTGCACCGTAAGGGCGATGGTGCTCCCGGTGTCCGCAAAGGGCAGCTCGAGGTTCCCGGCCAGACGGCGGAGAGGCCCGCCGTTGGGGTGGACGAGGAGCGCCGCCCGCAGCCAGTCGGCGAAGCTGCCCGCCTGAGCGTTCAGGGTCTCCCCCGCCCCGGCGGCGAGGAAGGCGGCAGCTTTGGCGAAGGGGTTGGACGTCCGGCCAATGCCCAGTGGGACCGTCAAGATCAGCTTATCCTGCGCCCGGGTAAGGGCCACATACAAAAGCCGCATCTGCTCGCTCCGCATCTCGGCGGCATGGACCGTGGAGAGGGCGGTGTAGGCCGCCGTCTTATAGGCCCCCTCGCCGCCCTCGGGACGGAGACGAAGGCCCGCGCCGCAGACGCGGTGGAGCAGGACAGGCTGGCGGGTGTCGGCGGCGTTGAACTGCCGGGCCGTGTCAGCCACGAACACCACCGGGAACTGCAAGCCCTTGGAGCGGTGGATGGTCATGATGGTGACGCAGCCGGGCCGCGCCCCGCCGGGGGCAGTCTCCTGCCCGGTGGAGCCCGCCAGCGTGGCCGCGTCGATGGCACGGACGAGGGCCGAGATGCCGCCCGCGCCCGCCCCTGCACAGAAGGAGGCGAAACGCCGCGCGTCCTCCCGGCGGCGCTGTCCGTTCTCCATGGCACCGAGGGCGGCGAGGTAGCCGGTGGAGACAAAAATTTCTTCCAGCAGTTCCTCCACCGGCACGCTCCGGGCCATCCGGCGCAGGGCCGTCAGACGCTGGTAGAACGCCTGCACCCGGCGGGTGAAGTCATCCTCCGCCCCGCTCTGGACGGCCTGTAAAACTGCGCCGTAGAGGCTGATGCGGGTGTGCTTATCGGGTGTCTGCGCCCCGGCCCGGAGACGGACGAGGTCGTCGTCCGTAAAGCCGAACATCGGCCCCAGCATGGCGGCAGCGAGATAGATGTCCTGCGCGGGGTTGTCGATGACCCGCAGCAGGGCGATGAGGGGGCGGATGTGGGGCGCGTCCAGCAGGTTCTCCCGGGCGTCGGCGTAGACCGGGATACCCCGGGCCGTCAGGGCCTCGGCGTAGGCCGGGAAGTCGCCTCTCGCCGCCAGCAGGACACAGCAGTCCTCGTACTGCACCGGGCGGGTGGTGCCGCCGTCCCGCACCGGCTCGCCGGAGGCCACCATCGCCTCGATGCGGTCGGCGATATACTGTGCGTCCGTCTCGGCGGCATCGTCGGGCAGGAAGTGGGCCTCCACACTGCCCTCGTACGCGCCGGGTGCGCCGCAGACGAGGCGCTGTCCGTCGCCGTAGGCCGTGTCGCCCAGAGCAGGCGTCATGAGCTGTTCGAAGATAAAGTTGATGCCCGCCACCACCTGCGGGGCAGAGCGGAAGTTGGCGTCCAGCGCCAGCATGGCGTTCTCGCCGGGCCTGCCGTCTTCGGGCCGGGGGCGGGCCTCGCCGCCGGGCAGGAGGGGCCAGCTCTCCAGCTTTTCCCGGAAGATACTGGGGTCCGCCTGACGGAAGCGGTAGATGCTCTGCTTTAAGTCGCCCACGAGGAAGAGGTCATCCCCTGCCGGGCTGGCCAGACAGCGGTAAAGGGCGTCCTGCAGGGCGTTCGTGTCCTGATACTCATCCACCATGACGGCGGCGTAGCCCTGCCGGATGCCCTGACACAGCTCGGTGGGCTGGCCGTCGGCGTCCCGCAGGAGCCGCAGGGCCAGATGCTCGAAGTCGCTGAATTCCAGCAATCTTCTCTCCCGCTTCCGGGCCGCAAAGCGGACGTCAAAGTCCCGCACGGCGGCAAAGAGGGCGCGGAGGCAGGGTTCGGCAGCGCGGCGGTCAAGCTCGGCTTCGTCGAGGCTGCAACTGATGAGATCTTCGATTTTCTCAAAGAGCTTCGCGGCCTCGTCGGCCCGGGTCTTGACGGCGTCCTTGTGCTCACCGGTGAGCCGCTTTTTCATATTTTTGAGGCCGGGGGCCTGTTCCATGCCGAGGACGTAGGGCGTCAGCCTGTCGTAGAGAGGCGTCCATTCCCCCGCCCCGGCCAGACGCTCCACCTCGCCCAGCAGGGCGGCGGAGTTTTCCAGCCGTTCGAGGGGTTCGGCGAACTTCTCATTCACTGCCGCCACGGCCTTTTCCTTGGCGGCAGGGGTCTTTTTGCTGGCCTCGGCGTCGGCCTGCGCAGTCACGAAGTCCTCCCTGCAGTCGTTCAGCGCGGCGCAGAGCAGCTCCTTCGCAGCCCGGGCAGAGCGGGCGGCCTCCTGCATCAGAATATCATGCCAGCAGGTGCGGGCAAAGCCGTTCTCTTCCTGCCACGGGGCCAGCATCTCGTCCAGCTTTTTATCGTAGTCCGGCAGGGCGCGGAGGAAGTCATAGACCTGCAAAACAGCCTCCCCCGCCGCCTTGTCGGTGCGGCCCTTGCCGTAGAGGTCGGCGAAGGCGCAGAAGTCCGCATCCTGATAGGCCGCTTCCAGCGTCTCGGAGAGGGCCGCATTCCGCAGCATCTCCACGCTGCCGGGGTCGGCAGGGGTGAAGTCCGGCGGGATGTCCAGCGCCTGAAAGTGCTTGTGGAGCAGGTCGAGGCAGAAGGCGTCGATGGTGCAGATGGGGGCTCTCTGCAGCAGCATCCGCTGGCGGCGGAGGGCCGTGTTGCCCGGCTCTGCCTGACTGCGGCGGAGCAGCGCCTGCCCGATGCGGGCGCGGAGCTCTGCGGCGGCGGCGTTGGTGAAGGTGACGATGAGGAGCCGGTCGGCGTCCACGGGATGTTCCGGGTCGGTGATGAGCCGGACGGCCCGCTCCGTCAGCACGGCGGTCTTGCCGCTGCCAGCGGCGGCGCTCACCAGCAGCGCACCGCCCCGGTCATCGATGGCGGCACGCTGGGCCGGGGTCCATTTTGTCTCGCTCACTGGTCTTCCTCCTTTTTCTCTTCCGGTTCAAAAGGCTTTGCAGGGGCGTCCAGCGCCCGCTCTCCGATGCCCTCCTCATGGCAGCAGATGAAGCCGTAGTCGCACCACCGGCAGGGGCTGCGGCCCGTGACCAGCGGCTCGGCGGCGATGCAGCCGCCGTAGAGCTGTTCGCCCATCTGGGTCACAAGGTCGTCCAGATGGAGCTGGATGCGGGAGAGCTTGGCCTTGTCGGCACGTTTCTCTTTCTGGTAGGGGCTGGGTACACCGTTGCGGAAGCTGAAGGGCAGATACCGCCCCGTCTCCTCGGCGTCCATGGCGTCGAAGACCTTCTGCTCGTCCCGGACGAGGCCGTCCAGCTTGTATTCCATGCTCCGGGCGGCCTTGCCCCGGGTGGTCGTCTCGGGGGCCGGGTCGGCCAGCAGGTACAGCACACCCGCAGGTTCTGCCCCGGTGAATCGTCCGTCGGCGTCCCGGGTCAGGCTGAACAGGTAGAGCAGCATCTGACAGTCGAGGCCGCAGTAGACTTCCCGCAGGTCGAGCTTTTTCGTGCCGGTCTTATAGTCTACCACCCGCACCCAGCGGGTGCCGTCGTCCTCGATCCACTCGTCGGCGCGGTCCACGGTGCCGATGAGCTGCACCGTCCGGCCATCCGAGAGGCGGTAGGTCTGGCCCCGCACGGCGTCCTCGCCGGGGCCGATCTTCAGCTCACAGGCCACCGGTTTGAAGCTGGACTGGCGCTGCTCGTCCCGCAGGTAGCAAAGCAGGCCCGCCATGCTCTTTTTGAGGCGGGAGAGCAGATATGCGAAGCGGGCCGTGTCCTCGGGGAGGTAGCGCTTTGCGTACTCATCTACGAGAAGCCCGGCCAGCGCCGCCATGGCCTCGTCGTCGAGGTCGAGGAAGGGCTGTAAGCCAGCGCAGGGGTTGTCAGGGCCGGGGTGGGGGTCGAGGGCCATCTGGAGCACCCAGTGCATGAGGGTGCCGCTCTGGTCGGCGGAGAGCTCGGCCCGCTTCCGGGGTCGCAGACCCAGCACGTACTGCAGGAAATAGCCGTACCGGCAGGTGTAGTATTTTTCGAGCTGACTGGGCGAGATGCGGAGCCGCCGGCCCAGCAGCGTTTCCAGCGCCTCGAGGTCGCTGACCTGACGGGGGCTGCGGCCCGCCATCCGGTGCAGGAGGGCGAGGCCCTCGGGTTCTGCCCCGCCGGGGGCATGAAGGGCCTCGGTGAGGCTGGCGCGTTCGGTCTCCGTCAGGGGCCAGCCGCCGCCCAGCACGTCGAGGCCGTCGGCGGCAGTGGCGGCAAGGTCGGTCAGGTCGAGTTCCGGCGCACCCGGTCTCAGCACGTCCACGATGGGCTCGAGGGCAGCGCAGAGGGTCTGGCCCTGCCCCTTCGGCCAGCTGAGCCAGAGCTCCTTTGCCGGGGCGGTGAGGGCCTTATAAAAGCAGACCTGTTCCCGCACCACCCGGTTCTCGAAGCAGTCCGGAAGCTCGATCTCCTGCGCCATCAGGGCGTCGCGGTCGGCGTGGGTCAGCAGGCCCGTCTCGCCGGGCGCGGCGGGGAATTCGCCCTCGGAGAGGCCCAGCACAAAGACATAGTCCGGTGCGTCAAGGCGCATCTTGCCTGCGCTGGCCAGCACCACGGCGTCCAGCGTCTGGGGGATGTGGCCGAGGTCGGACGAGCGCAGCAGCAGCCCGAACAGCTCTTCGTACTCGGGGATGGTGACGCTCTGGCCGCCCAGCAGGCCTGCCATCTCGTCCAGCAGTCCCATGACCACGTTCCACTCCCGGGCGGCTTCCTCGGCGGCGGGGATGCCCCGCTCGGCCCGGATGGCCTCCACCTGCGCGGCCTGAGCGTCCTCCGCGCCCAGCTCCTTCAGGCAGAAGTAAAGGGCGCGGCTCATCTGCTCGGCGTTGGCAGAGCGGAGCTTCGCGCGCAGGCCGTCGGCGGCGGTGATGAGAAGGGCGCGGGCTTTTTCTGCCCGGGCGAGGTTTTCTCTGTCCTCGTCGGTGGGCTCCACATCACCGAAGCCCCGGGGGTTCTTCTCGAAGGGCGCGCGCCACGCCGCCGCGTTGGGCGACCAGGTGTAGGCGTAGTTCTCAAGGGCGCAGACCTCTTCCTCGGTGAGGGCGCAGAGGCCGGTCTTGGCCAGGGTGGTGAGCTGTTCCGTCAGCTCCGCACCCCGGGCAATGGCCAGCAGACACCGCACCGCCGTGGCCGGGGCGCTGAACTCGGGCGTCGTCGGCTCGTCGCAGTAGAGGGGGATGTCCGCCATCCGGAACTCGTACTTCACGGCGGCGCGGTATTTCGAGATGTCGCGGCAGACCACCGCCACCCTCCCGCAACGGACGCCCTGCCGCATGAGGCGGCGGATAGCGGCAGCGGCGGCGCGGGCTTCTTCCTCCCGGCTGGGAGCGGCGAATAATTTTATTTCCGGACAGGCCGGAGGCGGGTCACACCGGCCCGTGGCCAGCAGCTGGGCCGCAGCGGCAAGGCCGGGGGCGTCGGCGTGGCGCACGTCCCGGCGCAGCAGTTCCGGCACGGCCACCGCAGTGCCGTTCCGGCGGGCCAGCTGGCGCAGCTGCGCCGCCACCTGCTTCGCGCCGGAGAAAAGGCTCATGTCCCCCGGCACGAGCGGGGTGCCGTCGTCGCAGAGGGCCACCGTCACGGTGGGCAGCGAGGCCAGCAGGGCGCCCATCAGCCGCTTTTTCGGGGCGTTGAAGGTGTCGAACTCGTCGATAAAGACGGCCCTGTCCCGCAGGAACTCCGGCAGTTCGCCCCGGGCCAGTGCGGCCTCGAGGCGGGATGCGGCCAGCTCCAGCCGGTCGGAGGGGTCCATGCCTGTCCCAGCCAGCAGGGTCTCGTAGCCCTGAAAGATGAGGGCCAGTTCGCTGAGCTTGGCGCTGTCGGTGCCGCAGTCCTGCGCCAGCTCATAGAGCTGCTGGCCCGAAAGGCCCGCGCTCTTGAGCTCGTCGATGGTCTCGGCGGCCATCTGGCAGAAGGCGGCCGAGCGGCGGTGGCGGTAATAGTAATGGACGTTGTCCTGCAGTTCCTCGAGGGCACGGCGCACCAGCACGGCCCGGCCCGCGTCGCTGAGGGTCTGGACGGCAGAGCCGCCCTCCGCCGACAGGATATGCTCGGCGAGGCTGGTGAAGGAAAAGCTCTCCACCAGTCCGCTCAGCGCGTCGCCCAGCTCCCGGTGGATGCGGCCCTCGGTGGACGAGGTGAACTGCTCCGGCACCAGCAGGATGCTCTTCTCCCCCGCCTCAGCCCGCGCCCGGATGCGCTGGTACAGCAGGGTGGTCTTTCCGCTGCCGGAGCCGCCTAAAAGTAGTTTTAACATGGTGAATCTCTCCGTTGGGTCAGTTTTCTATCGTGGGCGGCTTGCCCTCATTTTTCTATCATTGTACCACAAAATTGCAGCGACATCTATTCTGTGGTACAATGAAGAAAAAATCATCTCAGAAAGAGGACACCTGCATGAAAATTTTAGCAGTAGATTACGGCGACAGCCGCACCGGCCTCGCCACCTGCGACCGCACCGAGTTCCTGACTTCGCCCATCACGCCTCAGATCACCGTCAAGGCCCGGGACAAAGTCGCCGCCAGGGTCTGCGAGGTGGCAAAAGAAATCGAAGCCGAGCTCATCGTCATCGGCCTGCCGCTGAACATGGACGGCACCGAGGGCGAGCGCGCCCGCAAAAGCCGCAAGCTGGCCAAGACTGTGGAGATCTGGAGCGGCCTGCCCGTCCGGATGTGGGACGAACGCCAGACCACCTGCGCCGCTGCTGACCTCCTCGACGAGAGCGGCACCTTCGGCGCAAAGCGGAAAAGCATCCTCGACTCGGTGAGCGCGACGGTCATTCTGGACGACTACCTCGCATGGCGGAAGGAGCATCCGGGGGAGGTCTGAACTCCCCCGCCGCCCCTGTGGCAAAGTTTCTTTGCGAAGTCCGGACAGTTTGTTGCAAAGTCCACTGAAAATCGTCGTTTTCCGGTTTGTTTTCACAATTTTTCTGAGCCGAATTTGTATAGTTTTCCAGCTTGACAGCACCGGCTCTTCTCCGATAAAATGAGGGTAGAAGAACCCTCTGACCAGATGGCCGGAGATGACGCTTCTTCATGAGAAAAAACAACTGGACTCACCAAAACAAAAACGATTGGAGGCGACCCACATGACAAAACTGAGAAAGCTGACTGCCCTGCTTCTGGCCGGTGCACTGACCCTTCTGCTCCTGACCGCCTGCAGCGGTGGCGGCGGCTCTTCCGGCCCGAAGGCCGAAGCCGAAGCCGAAACCAAGGTGATGAAGGCCATCCGAAGCAACTCCTCCACCAAAAATCTAGAATATGACGTTGGGATGTGCAATATTGCCAAAGACGAGCTTGCCAAAACCAATCTGGACACCGAACTGAAAGGCAGCATTGGAGGATACGGGGTCTACCACAAAGTAAAGATCGATCAGGCAAACTCCACCCTGACCCTCATCGCCCAATACGATTATCAGAACACCAAGCTGGAAGATCTCATCGGTTGCATCGCCCAGGACAATAAGGCTTCCAGCTTGAACTTTAATCAAACTGGCCGTTGGACCAAGGTAGGCGTAGCAGCCACGACCCATAAAGGGAAGACCTACATCGCCATCACTCTGCAGGTAAAGACGACCTGACCTGTCCCTTTTCCCTTATAAACGCAGATCACCCGCCAGTTGGCGGGTGATTTTTTGCAGCTGTCCCACCGCCCGGAGGGCGGAAAAGCAGCTTCTTATTCAAATTTCGTGATGGTCACACTGTTGATGGTGATGGGTTCGGTGGGGCGCTGAGTTTCGTCCACGCCGGTCTGGGCGATGGTGTCCACCACTTCCATCCCCTCGTACACCTGCCCGAAAACAGTGTCGGTGTAGTCGAGGTAGGGTGCGCCGCCCGCCGTCTGGTAGGCGTTTACCACGTCGGCCCGCCAGCCGGCGGCGTTCATCTGGTCGATGAGCTCCTGCGTCACCGAACTGCTGCCCGGCAGAGTCTCCATGACATAGAAGACGCTGGCGCAGTCGCCGGAGGCGTCCGCTGCCGCACAGAGTGCGCCGGAATAGTGATGGAGCTTATCGGTGGTCTCGGCAGAGAAACGGTTCCCGTTCCAGATGGTGGTGCCTCTGCCGTCCGCGCCCTGCCCGGCCTCCACCACGAAGTCCTTCTCCACCCGGGTGACGGTCAGTCCGTTGTAAAAGCCCTGCTGGGCCAATGTCGTGAAGTTCTGCACGGCCTGCGGGGCCTCGGTGGAAAAAAGCACTGCTTTGAACACGCCTGCCGAGGTATCGAACACCGCGATGGTGTCCCCCGCCGCCGGGTGGGTGAACTGCAGCTCTGCCGACTCCACAGCCGGGCGGCTGACCGTCTGCACCGTGCCGGCCTTCCCGCCCTGGATGCTGGAGAGAATATTATGTGCACTGCATCCGGCCAGAACTGCCGTCAGGGCCAGTGCCGCCATTATTTTTTTCAAGGCTCTCATGAGCGGGCCTCCCTGTCCATATATTATAGCAAAGATGGCTTTTCAAAAGCTATCGCTATAGTATATCACATTCCGGCCCGGGAAGCGAGAGGGAAAAGCGTGAAAATTTGTTATTGGATTTCTATGCGAAAAACATCTTGACGAGCGGGCAAAAAAACGCTACACTATAGGCGTACCCGGAACCCACAGCTCAGAAGGAGCAGAGCGGGCAGGGTGTGACAGTTATTCCATTTTTTAGATATTTGACAGGAGAACGTGACTTATGGCAGAAGATATGAACAAGTCCGCCGCTGAGACCGAAGAGGAATATCAGCCTGACCTGATGACCCTCGAGGACGAGGACGGCAATGAGGTCACGTTTGAAGTGATCGACGCTCTGGACCATAAGGGCGTGCATTACCTGGCCGTTGTCGAATACGCCGAGAATGAGGAAGACCTGGACGAGGACGCCCAGCTGGTCATCCTGAGCGTCGGCGAGGACGACGAGGGCGAGTATCTCGATGTGGTCGAGGACGATGAGACCCTGCTGGAAGTCAGCAAGCTGTTCGAGAAGCGTCTGAGCGACCAGTTCGAGATCGAGTGATTTTTCAGCAAAGACTTCCTGCCCGGCACGATTTGTTGCGGTTTATATGATCCTACTAATCATTCAACGGGAGCTTGGAGTTCGTCGGTGGATTGCAGACCTCCCCGTCATGGGTCGACCATGAAGGCTCGATGAGGAAGCGCGAAACCGGAGACAGAGCACCCACCTGTCCGCAAGGGTAGGTTTGATTGCCGCAGACGTCCGGGCGGGATTCTTTATAGGTATCAAAAAGGCTCTCGTGCCGTATTTCCTGCCGGCATGAGAGCCTTTTTCTTTTGTCTCTACTCCCCGGTCTCGTCTGTAAACAGGCCCGGGATACCGCAGATAGCGGCCACGCCCACCAGCGTGAACACGATGCGTGACCAGATGGACGCGCTGCCGCCCAGCAGCCAGCCGACGAAGTCGAACTGGAACAGGCCCACAAGGCCCCAGTTGATGCCGCCGACGATCATGAGGATGAGACAGATTTTATAAAAGGTCTGCACAAAAAGACCCTCCTTCCTTTGGGCAGTATGCCCGACGGGAAGGAGGGTTATGCACTTTATAGGAATAACCTCTCCGTCAGCGCTAACGCGCTACCGCGGCCCCAACAGCGACTCCCTGTTTCCGCCACTGGCGGCGGTCGTCGTTGTTGCTCCTATCGAGGGGAAGCCTTGGCATATCGGAAAAGTCAGCCTCTTCGCCAGAGGCTCCCCTACAAGGGGAGCTGGCGGGCGCAAGCCCGACTGAGAGGTTGTACGAAGGCGAGGCTTCATCTCTTCCGCAGTATCTGCACCTCCGCCCCTCCCCTGACAGGCTGGGCGGTATAAACCTGCGGCCAGCGGGCGCGGAGAGCGTCAGCGGCGGCTTTGGCCTCGGCTTCGGTGCGGAACACGCCGAAGACCGCCGCGCCGCTGCCGGTCATAAGGGCGGTGACGGCCCCATTCTCCCGGAGGGCGGCCTTGATGGCCTCGTTGTCCTTGGCCCCGCTGCACTCCTCGAGAGCGTTTCCGGCAGCGGCGCAGACAGCGTCCAGGTCGCCCGCCCGGATGGCGGCTTCCTGGGCGGCGCAGTCGGGATGGACGCTGCTGCCCACCTTATCGTAGGCCGCAAAAGCCTCCGGCGTCGAGACGCCATAGTCGGGCATCACCACCGTGAACCAGCACTCGGGCATAGGCGGCAGCGCCTTGATGAGGTCGCCGAGGCCCTGCACTCGGCAGGTGCCGCCCATGAGGGCAAACGGCACGTCTGCGCCGATACCGGCACCCAGAGCGCAAAGCTCGCTCATGGACAGACGGGCGCCGTACAGCTCGTTCAGACCCACCAGAACAGCAGCAGCGTCGGCGCTGCCGCCAGCCATACCGGCCCGGACGGGGACGTTCTTATAGATGGTGATGTCTGCACCCGCCAGCAGGCCCGTATAGTGGAAAAAAGCCAGCGCCGCCTTGATGGCGGTGTTGCCCGGGCCGGGCTTGACATTGCTGCCGGGCAGGGTCAGATCGAGGTAAGGACTGCGGCGGATAACCACCCGCTCGTAAAGCGAGATGGCCTGCATGGTCATATCCAGCGCATGGTAGCCTCCGGGCAGGATGCCCACCACGTCCAGCGCCAGATTCAGCTTGGCCGGAGCCAGGACCGTCACACGTTCGCGCATCGTTTTTCCTCCTCACTTGCAGTTCTCGTTCAAAAACTCCCGGATGCGGCGGATAGCCTCCATCAGGTGCTCCACGCTGTAGGCGTAGGACACGCGGGCGTATCCCTCGCCGGACGCGCCAAAGGCGTTGCCCGGGATGATGGCGACATGCTTCTGCTCCAAAAGCTTTGTGCAGAACTCCTCGCTGCTCATGCCGCTGGACTTGATGCAGGGGAAAGCATAGAACGCGCCCCGCGGCTCAAAACAGCTCAGGCCCATATCGTTGAAGCTCTTCACCACGAGGCGGCGGCGCATATTGTACTCGTTGCGCATCCGCTCGATTTCGCCGTCGCAGTCCTTGAGGGCCGTGATGGCGGCGTACTGGCTGGTGGTGGGGGCGCTCATGATAGCGCTCTGGTGGATCTTGGTCATGATCTTGATGATGGGCGCGGGGCCGCAGGCATAGCCCAGCCGCCAGCCCGTCATGGCGTAGGTCTTGGAGAAGCCGTTGACCACCACCGTCCGCTCGGCCATGCCGGGCAGAGCAGCGATGGAAACGTGGTTCTGCAAGCCATAGTTCAGCTCCGCGTAGATCTCATCCGACAGCACCATGATGTTGGTGCCGCGCAGGACTTCCGCGATGGCCTCGAGGTCTTCCCGCTCCATCACCGCGCCGGTAGGATTATTGGGGAAGGGCATGATGAGGAGCTTGGTCTTCGGGGTGATAGCGGCTTTCAGGGCGTCGGCCCGGAGACGGAACTCATCCTCCTGACGGCAGGCCACATGGACTGGCACCCCGCCGGACAGGGTGGTGATGGGCTCGTAGCAGACGAAGCACGGCTCCGGGATGATGACCTCATCGCCGGACTGCACCAGAGCGCGGATGCACATGTCGATGGCCTCACTGCCGCCGACGGTGACGAGAACTTCCTTTGCCGGGTCGTATTTCAGGCCCATCCGGCGGTCGAGGTAGCGGGCGATCTCGGCCCGCAGCTCTTTCAGGCCCGCGTTGGAAGTATAGCGGGTGCGGCCATGCTCGAGGCTTTCAATGCCCGCCTCACGGACGGCCCAGGGGGTCTTGAAGTCGGGCTCGCCGACGCCGAGGCTGATGCACTCGGGCATCTCGGCGGCGAGGTCGAAGAATTTGCGGATGCCGGAGGGGCGCATGGCCGCAGCGGCAGGCGCGATCAGTTTATCGTAATCCATCACAGCACGGTGCACTCTCTTTCATCGATTTCTTCGTCCTGATACAGACGACCCTCTTTTTTGTAGGTGCGGAGCACGAAATGGGTGGCCGTGGACAGCACGTCGTCCAGCGGCGACAGCCGCTTTGCCACAAAGAGGGCGATCTCCTGAAAGGTCTGGCCCTTGATGACCAGCTGCAGGTCGTAGCCGCCGCTCATCAGCAGCACGCTCTCCACTTCGTCGAAGGAGGCGATGGTAGCGGCAATTTCGTCAAAGCCACGGCTCTTCTTGGGGCTGACGTTCAGCTCGATGACGGCTTCCACCCGGTTCACGCCGGCCTTCTCCCAGTCCACGAGGGTCTTGTAGCCCTTGATGATGCCCTGCGCCCGGGCCAGATCTATCATAGCCGCCACCTCGGCGGGGGATTTATTCAGCATGGCCGCGATGTCCTCCACCGACATCCGGGCATTGTCTTCAAGGATCTTCAGAAGCTGTTCCATCGTTGTCTCTCCTTTGTTCAGCCTGTGGCGATATTTGTAAATAAGTATAGCACACTGCCCGGCAGTTTGCATCTGGTTTTTGCAAGTTCTGCCGGAGATAGACATTCTTTTTCCCTTTTCCCCTGCTCTTTTTTCCAAAAAGAGTGTTCATTTTTCGTGAAATCTGCTATACTTGAGGTGAGTAAGCCTCTCCCCAGGGGAGAGCCTTTCGTTCTGTCAACATTTATATAGAAGGGGTAGGAATTATGAAAGCATTCATTACCGTCATCGGCCACGACACCGTGGGCGTCGTCGCCCGTGTCTCGGGCCTTTGCTGTGAGCTGAACATCAACATCGAGGACGTCACCCAGAGCATCCTGCAGGGCATGTTCGCCATGATCATGCTGGTGGACATCTCCAAGTGCAGCGTCTCCCACGAGGAGCTGCACCAGAAGATGGACGCTCTGGCCGCTGAGATGGGGATGCAGATCAACCTCACCCGCCAGGAAGTTTTCGACGCGATGCACACGATTTAAGGAGCAACTACTATGAGCATGATGAACACCGGCGACATCCTCGAAACCATCGAGATGTTCACGCAGGACAATCTGGACGTGCGCACCGTCACCATGGGCATCAGCCTGCTGGACTGCATCGACCCGGACCCGAAGAAGGCGTGCGAGAACATCTATAACAAGATCACCACCAAGGCCGCAAACCTTGTGCCCACCGTGGAGCATATCAGTGCCGAGTATGGCATCCCCATCATCAACAAACGCATCAGTGTCACACCCATCGCCATGCTGCTGGGTGCCTGCCCGGATGCCGACCCTGTGGAGTTCGCAAAAACTCTGGATGCCGCCGGTAAAAAGGTGGGTGTAAACTTTGTGGGCGGCTACAGTGCTCTGGTGCACAAGGGCTTTTCTGCCGGTGACCGCCGCCTGATCGAGTCCATTCCCCGCGCACTGGCCGAGACCGACATCGTGTGCAGCTCGGTGAACATCGGTGCCACCAAGGCAGGCCTGAACATGGACGCCGTCAAGCTCATGGGCGAGGCCGTCAAGAAGGCTTCCGAGCTGACGGCTGATCGTCAGTGCATCGGTGCCGCAAAGCTGGTGGTGTTCTGCAACGCCCCGGAGGACAACCCCTTCATGGCCGGTGCATTCCACGGCCCCGGCGAGCCGGATTGTGAGATTCACGTGGGCGTTTCCGGTCCCGGCGCTGTGCGCGCTGCACTGGCCCGCCTGCCCAAGGATGCCCCCATCGACGAGGTGGCAGAGCTGGTCAAGCGCACCGCCTTCAAGATCACCCGCGTGGGCCAGCTGGTGGCCAATCTGGCTTCTCAGGCACTGGGTGTGCCCGCCGGTATCATTGACCTGTCGCTGGCACCTACCCCCGCCATCGGCGACAGTGTGGCCAACATTCTGGAAGAGATGGGCCTTGAGACCTGCGGTTGCTGCGGCACCACCGCCTGCCTCGCCCTGCTGAACGATGCCGTGAAAAAGGGCGGCGTGATGGCCTCCAACCATGTAGGCGGTCTGTCCGGTGCCTTCATCCCTGTCTCTTATACACATCTGACGCTGCCGACGAAGCTAGAAGTGTAGAT
>ENA-OWZE01000525-OWZE01000525.1-human-gut-metagenome-genome-assembly--contig:-NODE-525-length-15134-cov-11.318655_pt1 | contig 15134 bp, 19 predicted proteins | sample MGYA00249759_ERZ652104 | MGnify/ENA primary metagenome ERZ652104 (study PRJEB26925, sample SAMN05827048) | human gut metagenome | biome: ENVO:2100002; feature: ENVO:00000062; material: ENVO:00002003...
TCTACACTTCTAGCTTCGTCGGCAGCGTCAGATGTGTATAAGAGACAGGAACTGGCCCCAGAAAGGTTTCTGCCACGACCTTTGCGGCGGAAATCTCCTTCCTGTGCCCTTCCAGATCTGTGAGGTGCACAAAGCGTTTTGCGCTGTCCCTGGCCTTTCCGTGAGGCTTTTTCTTGAACTGGGCCATAATTGTGCGGCCTCCGTTCTGGCGTCTCCGGCCGCGCCAGAAAGTATTTGCAATGCGGCCCATGTCGCTTGCCTGGTACTTGCCGCCATAGCCGGGCACGTCCCGCCAGGCTTCACTTACCGCCACCGGTTTTCCCTCCTCCGCATGGCTTCCATCTGGCGGTCGTAATATGCGCGGCACTCCGCGCAATGCCCGGAGGAAATAAGCCCCAGTGCGAAGATGCCAGCTAAGGCGCCAACAACCAGGCCGCCAATAAACAAAAGGATCATTCTTCGCAACCCCCTTTCTTTGCAGGCTTGTGCGCCGCGCCCTGAGCCTTTTCCTGTTCTTGCTCCGCATCATTCACCAGCGGCGCCTTAACGCTTTCCGAAATCTCGCGCACCTGAAAGCCAAACCGTTCCACGACCGCCTCTGCGCTCTCTGCCCGGCGGTCCCGCTCGTCCTGGATATCCTGCACAATACGCTTGGCGAATAACTTTGCAAAAACATCCGCCACTTTCTGCGGATCGGCGTCTTCCTTGGCCGAGGCAGCAATCAGGCCGGAAGTTGCCCGAAGCAAAAACACGATCGTGTCGTATGGGCTTCCTGCAACGTTGCCGGTCATTTCAAAAGAAAGGCTGTCGCCTCCCTTGTCTACAATGCGGATGCTGTCAAATTCTTTCATGCGTATTCCTCCGGGGCCCCTCTGGACCTCCAAACGCCATAGGTCAAAGGCTCAAGGCCTGCGGCCCGGCGCTGCTCGTTGTATTTCTTCAAGGTTTCCAGGTCGTCGTCCAGGCTTCGCGGCTTCGGCCGTGCGGCCTCCTCGGCCCTCCTGGTCTCGTTCGCCCTGCGGACGGATTCTCTGTTGTGGCCCACACGGCAGACGGCGCAGCGCTTTGTATTGCTCGGCACGTCAACCATAAGCGCGCCACAGTCCACGCATTTCACCGTTGTGTGAAACATGGTCAGCCTGCCTTCCGCTTCATGCGGGGCTTCACGGTCCCCTTCTGGGCCTTATGGATCTTGTTCTCCTGCTTCTCCATGTCCTGCACTGCAAAGCTCACACGGGCCAGCAGCACGGCCAAAAGCAGAAAGCCCAGGGAAACCATAAACGTGCCGGTGCTGGTTTCGCCGGTCGTCTCAAAGTTCCCGGCAAAGCCCAGGCCAAAGAAAAGGCCCAGGCCGCCACACACGGCCGCGATCTTCTGCAATGTAATGGACTTGATTTTCATTTTGCTTCCTCCTGTGGTCTTATGGTCACACCCTCCGGGTCAACGGTAATCACCGCGCCCAGCCCGGCGGCCAGCTTCATAACGGTGCCCATGGAAAGCCCTGCGGCTTCGCACAGCTTCGTCATGGAAAGGCCGCGCAGTATGCGGAGCTCGTCAATCGTCATTTTCCGAGCCTCCAATGTTTCCCAGCGCACCCAGCAGGCGCAGCGCATCAACCTGGGCCTTGCGGCACTCGCGGAAGTGCTTTGCGCTGTTGGCTGCACCAGCGGGGACGGAATTTTCAACCTCTGCCGCCATCCGGTCCGCGTAGTAAAGTGCTTCTTTGGCGGCTTCGTCGGCCTGCTTCCGCAGCATAATGGTAAGTTCTGCGGCAACGTTGTCCGGGAGGATCTTTTCCTTCGCCTTTTCCAGGGCAATTTTGTCCTCTGCGGCCTCTTTCCTGGCCTGGGCCTCCATCTGCCGGGCCTTTTGCACTTCGGCTTCAAGCTCTGCAATGCGCTGGCCCTGCTCGTTCAGCTTTTCGGTCAGGCTCTTGCGGGTTTTTTCGTGTGCCTCCCGTTCATTTTCCCAGCGGCCCCTCATGCTGACTGCAAAATCGTTGCTGATGTTCTCCTCGGCATCCTCCACGCAGCCCTCAAAGGCCCACGCGCAATAGCTGTCCGGGCCAAGGCCTTCCAGAATCTCCTTGATTTCGTTCAAGAAGGCCCGTTCCGTGTCCTTGGGAACCCCGGCGTTCTTCTGGATCAAGGTCGTTGTGAAGGTTGTTTTCCCGGAAGCGTCGAACTGCAACGCGAAATTAAAACCCTTGTTGCTCGCCCGCTCCTGGCTGATCTCGTAGATCTTCGTCTTGTGAACGGCTCCGTTCGGGAGCGTTGCGCAAATTTCGTACAAATTCATGTGTGTTCCTCCCTCCGTGTTTCGTTACGAAACACTAGAATCCAAAAAAATATCGTCGTTCTGGCAACCGACGGCCTTTTTGATTCTCACTGCTACATCGAACGAGGGATTTTTAACGCCCCTTTCGATGTTGGTGTAAGCCGAGCGGCTGATACCCGCTTTCTGGGCCACTTCTTCCTGCGTCAGGTTGCGTTCGATCCGAGCGTTCAGCAGTGCCTTTCTCATTTTCTCGCCCTCCTTTCGTGTTTCGTTTGGAAACAATGCCATTATAGTTTCGTTTGGAAACATTGTCAAGTGATTTTTGAGATTTTTGTTTCTTTTGGTGTCAATATGTTTACATAGGAAACATAGGGCGTTAAAATGTTTCTATACGAAAGAAGGAGGGCGTCATGTTCAGCGAACGGCTAAAAAGGCTCCGCATGGAAAAAGGCATCACGCAAAAAGAACTCGCGGATCAACTGCACATTTCCAGGTCAACCATTGCGGGGTATGAATCGCTCGGAAAAGAACCAGACGGCGAAAAACTCTGCGCCCTGGCTGATTTTTTTGGGGTGTCCGTTGATTATCTTCTCGGCGGTACGGACAGCCGCGAACTTACAAGCCCAGCGCCAGCGGCCGCCAAGCGCCCGGTGGAGGCTGCAATCGCCGGGGAACTCGGTTCCCTGTCTGATCGGCAGCTCGACCGGCTCTTTGGGTATATTCAGGCGTTGAAGGAACTGCCGGAAGGCGCCGCATCGCAGAACACGTCCATTGTGGAGAAGAACGCCTCAAGCAAGAACTCCTCCGCTGCGGGCTGATTTGGTTTCGGAAGTGAAAGGGCAAGCCGCCCAGGGAGGAAAACATGAACGCGCTAAAACGAATCTTGAAGGGCATTCTGAAATTTTGCGGAATCTGCCTTTTGATCTTTCTCGCCATGTGTGCTTATAGCATCATCAAGTACAGCGGCAAATATCGCAACAAGGCGGCCGCATCTTCGGTTTCTGTCGCTTCAAGCGTTGCGGCTTCCGAAAGCGTTTCTGGTTCCGCCGTCGTTGCCGCTTCCGAATCCTCGGAAAGTATCGCCGCCTCTCTTTCCGCTGCCGTATCGGAAGCGGAGCCCTTCATGCTCGACGCAAGCGTCCTCACAACAAGCCGCACCGGCCGACAGGTCGAAGCGCCGGGGCTTTCACTGTCCTATGGTGAAATCGAGAGCCTTACCGTTGGCGGCGCCTGCGACGGCCAGATCGTGGTGAAGGTTCAGGCCTTCCCGGTCAGCAATTCGGAAAGCCGGGCCTTTGAATCCGTCCAGGATCTAGTCTTGAACCACGGCTTTGATGCTTGCAAGGCCATTGATTACTGGGTCGTGAATCCAGCCAGCGGCAACAAGTTTTTGAGCTTCTCGCTCGATTCCGCTCTCGTTTCCAAAATTGCTTCTGGCTCCATCGGTGCCGAAGAAATGGCGGGCGAAGTTTCCGACCTCTGGGTTGATAGCTCCGTCGTGCAGTAAAAAGCAACGCCCACCAGACCGTCGGAAAGCGGCCTTGTGGGCGTTTTGTTTTTCTTTGTCTAGTTTTCCGCATCGGTTTGTAAAAGGCCGTGACAGGGCTCCCCTGGGGCTTCTGGCGTCCCTCTGGCAAGTTACCGGCAAGTTAAACGGCCGCCCTGGGCGTTATTCGCGCGCCGCGCGTTTTTTCTCGCGCTATTGCACGCTTTTAGCACGAATCGCACGTTTTGCGCGCATTCAATCACAAAAATAGGCCATTTCCGCGCGTTTTCCGGCATCAAGTTCAACTTTTCAGATCGCACGGGTTGAACTCATTTTTCAAGCTGCTGTCAAGTTGTAAGCAACTGCCGGACCATTTTCGTCACGTCACGAAAAAGGTCTGCGCCATGTCTTCGTGGCGCCGCGCAAACGTCCGCCTCTCAATCTAACCCATAAGCTATATATTATATTATTAAGCTATATCTAAGATAATAATATCTAAGATTAAGTTAGATATTCTAGATATACATGGATGTAAGATAGGGGTTGTTAGGGGGAAGAATGCGGCAGCTTATGCCGTTGAAAACCGAGTTGAAAGAATCGTTTTTTGTCGTTGTTCCGTTTTGTTTTGTCTGTTGAAAACTGCATTTTCTGGGTGGTAACGCGTTGGCAACGCGTTACCGGGTGCGGATGTTAAAAACTCGTTGAATCTTTTTCTTTCGTTTATTCGTCAGTTTTTGAAATTCCATCCCTGTGAAGAAAATTCACTTTCAACATGAAATCTGTGTTTTCAACTTTTTAGCGGTAACGCGTTACCGTAAGCGTTACCAACGCGTTACCAGCGTTACTTGTTGAAAACTTTGTGGAAAGCTGTTGAAAAGCAGCAAATGGAGGGGTCTCATGCCTGCATACAAAAACCAGAAAACCGGCGAATGGTATTGCATCTTCCGCGTTACGGACTGGACCGGTAAGCGGAAGCAAATAAAGAAAAGCTGCTTTGCTCGCCGGGCGGATGCCCTGGCTTACGAGCGCGAATACCTGGCGAAAAGCTCACTCACCACAAAAATGAAATTCGGTTTCCTGGTGGAGCTCTACATGGCAGATGCAAAAACCAGGCTCAGGCCCACCACCTACGAAATGAAGCAATGGATCTTTGAAACGAAGATCCTCCCCTACTTCAAGGATCAGCTTGTGGATGAAGTATCGGTTTCGTCAATTCGCGCTTGGCAAAATCACCTGATCGACGCCAGGGACAAGAACGGGAAGCCATATTCTGCCACCTACCTGAAAACCATCAACAACCAAATGAGCGCCCTGTTTCGGTTCGCCGGGAAATATTACGGCCTGAAAGAAAACCCCGTTTCCCTGGCCGGGTCCATGGGCAAAAGCAGCGCCGAAGAAATGCAGTTCTGGACGCTGGAAGAATTTCAGAAGTTCATTGCCGGGATGTCAGATCCTACGGCATACGCTGCGTTCAATATTCTGTTTTGGACCGGTATGCGGGAAGGCGAACTGCTGGCCCTCACCCTGGCCGATGTGGATTTTGAACGGAAGGGCATTTTTGTGCGGCACTCCTACGCCCGCCTGAATGGCGAGGACGTCATTTCAGACCCGAAAACCCGCCGTTCCAAGCGGTTCATTACAGTGCCGGATTTCTTGCTGGAAATCATTCGGGAATACGCCGCCAAGCTCTACGAATACCAGCCGGAAGAACGCCTGTTTGAATGCACCAAATACTGGCTAAAGGAACAGTTGGAGCGCTGCTGCCAGCGCACCGGCGTGAAGGTCATTCGGGTGCACGATATACGGCACTCCCATGCCTCCCTGCTTATCAACATGGGCACGGACGCCCTTCTGGTGCAGCAGCGCCTTGGGCACGAAAAAGTTTCGACCACACTTGGCACCTACGCCCACCTGTACCCGGATCGAGCCAACAACGTCGCGGACCGCCTGGAAGCTCTGGCCTCCCCGGAGGAAAAGAAACCGTGATACTGGTTTGATTCTGCCCAGGGTGTTACTTTTCTGTTACTTCGGGTGCAAAAAAGCCCCGCCTTCAAGCGAAAATTCTTGAAAGCGGGACTGCTTTTGTACGCTGTTGTGTTCTATTTTTCAGAGGTCTAAAAAGTCGGAAGGCAAATTTTCATTACTCGAGCTCGATAGTTGCAGGCGGCTTACCGGTGCAATCGTAGAACACGCGGTTGACGTGCTTGACCTCGTTAACGATGCGGCTGGTGACAGTGCCCAGAACATCCCACGGCATATCGTAGCTTTCTGCGGTCATGAAGTCGGTGGTGGTCACGGCGCGCAGCGCAACGGCGTAGTCGTAGGTGCGCTCGTCGCCCATAACGCCGACGCTGTGCATATTGGTCAGAGCCGCATAATACTGGCTGATTTCCTTATCGAGGCCCGCCTTGGCGATCTCCTCACGCCAGATGGCGTCGGCGTCCTGCACGATAGCGACCTTCTCGGGGGTCACTTCGCCGATGATGCGGATGCCCAGACCGGGGCCGGGGAAAGGCTGGCGGCTGACCAGATACTCGGGCAGACCCAGCTCACGGCCAGCCTGACGGACTTCGTCCTTGAACAGGTTGCGCAGCGGCTCGACCAGCTCCTTGAAGTCCACGGTATCAGGCAGGCCGCCGACGTTGTGGTGGCTCTTGATGACGGTGGACTCACCGCCCAGACCGCTCTCGACGACATCGGGGTAAATAGTACCCTGTGCGAGGAAATCGACCTTGCCAATCTGCTTCGCCTGTTCCTCAAAGACGCGGATGAACTCCTCGCCGATGATCTTGCGCTTGCGCTCCGGCTCGGTGACACCGGCCAGCTTTGCAAAGTAGCGGTCACGGGCGTCCACGCAGATGAAGTTGATGTCAAAGCCGTTGGCGTTGCCGGGGCCGAAGACAGAGCAGACCTCTTCCTTCTCGTTCTTGCGCAGCAGGCCGTGGTCAACAAAGACGCAGGTCAGCTGCTTGCCGATGGCCTTGGCCAGCATGGCTGCCAGCACGGAGGAATCGACGCCGCCGGACAGGGCGCAGAGCACCTTGCCGCTGCCGATGCGCTTTCGCAGGGCCTCGACGTTGTTCTCCACGAAGGAGTCCATCTTCCAGTCGCCGGTGCAGCCGCAGACATTGTACACGAAGTTGTGCAGCATCTTCTTGCCCTCAGCGGTGTGGAGCACCTCGGGGTGGAACTGGACGGCGTACAGCCCCTTTTCCTCGTTCTCAGCTGCGGCCACCGGGCAGTTGACGGTGTGGGCAGTGATTTTGAAGCCGGGCGCAGCCTGCTCGATATAGTCGTTGTGGCTCATCCAGCAGACGGTGGAGGGCTGCACATCGGTGAACATCTTGCTGCTGTTGTCCACGAAGACCTCGGTCTTGCCGTACTCACGCTCGGGGGCGCGGCAGACGTGGCCGCCCAGCAGGTGCATCATGAGCTGGCTGCCGTAGCAGATGCCCAGCACAGGCACGCCCCAGCTGAAGATCTCGGGGTCGACGGTGGGCGAATCCTCCAGATAGACGCTGTTGGGGCCTCCGGTGAAGATGATGCCCTTGGGGTTCTTCGCCTTGATGACGGACAGGTCCGTCTTATAGGAATAGATCTCACAGTAGACATTATTCTCGCGGACGCGGCGCGCGATGAGCTGATTGTACTGGCCGCCAAAGTCCAGCACGATCACGGTTTCATGCTGCATGATGTTCTCCTCTCTATATATCACTGGTGTGCTTCTTATAGCTAAGATTTAGTATAGCACATTTCACAACCAAAAGCGACATCTTTTGTGTATTTTTCTGTTTTGTTTTTCGTTTTAAATTGTAAACCCTTTCGCAAATTCAAAGTTGACGCAGCGTTTGCAGTCTGCCATACTGGGAACATGGCCGCTTTGGGCCAGAATGTATAGGAGGAACAATTCTTATGAGTCAGAACACCCAGGCCGCTGCGGCCACCAAGTCCAAGTTCTCTGTGCGGGACATCTGCTATGCAGGTCTGTTCGCCGCCGTTATCGCTGTCATGGCCCAGATCTCCATCCCGATGCCTCTGGGCGTCCCCATGACCATGCAGACCTTCGCCATCACGCTGGCTGCTGTGGTGCTGGGTTCCAAGCTTTCCGCCATCGCTTCGCTGGTGTACCTGGCACTGGGCGCTGTGGGCGTGCCGGTGCTGGCAAACTTCTCCGGCGGTTTCGATAAGTTCGTCGGCCCCACCGGCGGCTTCCTCATCTCTTTCCCCCTGATGGCCTACATCATCGGCCTCGGCGTGGAGCACCGTGACGCCTTCAAGGGTGCTTTCGTCACTGCTGTCATCGTCGGCACGGTGGTCAACTATGTGGTGGGCGTTGCAATGTTCGTGGTCGTCGCCCACAGCACCATCGCCGTGGGTATCACCGCCTGCGTCCTGCCCTTCATCCCCACTGCCATCATCAAGGCAGTTCTGGCCTGCGCCATCGGCCTGAATCTGCGGAAGCGCATTCCGGGGCTGAAAGCATGAGCATCGTACTTCGTCCCCATCATCTGCTCTGCACGCAGGGCTATTCCGGCAAAGGCTATGACAACGATTTCGTGGCCCACATGACCGACGTGGTGCATCAGCTGCGAGATGTTCCCGGCACCACCATCCACCTCACCTTCTCCACTGACACCCTCTGCTCCTGCTGCCCTAACAAGCTGGGGACTGACCTCTGCGACACGCAGGAAAAGGTCAAGCGCTACGATGCAAAGACAGTGGAATACTTCGGTCTCGAGGAAAAGGATTACGTCTACCAGGACCTCATCCGCGAGATCGACGCCAAGGCCACGCCGGAGATCCTCGCCGACATCTGCCGCGACTGCTGCTGGTTCCCCATCAGCGCCTGCTGCAAGAATATCTGCGAAGGCCGGTATGTGAAATAAAGCGATAAAAAATACGGGATGCTGTAAAATGCAGCATCCCGTATTTTTGTTTTATCAGGCGATGAACTTATCGTACAGGCCGAACACGAAGATGAACAGGACAATGATGGGCAGGCCATAGGTCAGGTAGCCGCGCATCCAGTCGTGCATCTTGAGGCCTTCGCCGGTGTTGACTTCCTTCTTGTAGTTGTCCCAGCCCCAGCCGTAGCGGGTGACGCAGAACAGCAGGTAGACGAGGGAGCCCAGCGGCAGGAAGAGGTTGCTGACGAGAAAATCCTCCACATCCAGCACCGCACCGCCGAAGATGGCGAAGCCGTCCCAGGCCCAGATGTTGTAGCCCAGCACACAGGGCAGAGAGAGGGCGATGATGAGGAAGAAGTTGACGAGGCTGGACTTCTGACGGTTCCAGCCGGTCAGCTCCATGCCGCAGCAGATGATGTTCTCGAAGACGGCCAGCACGGTGGAAAGTGCCGCAAAGGCCATGAACAGGAAGAACAGGCTGCCCCACAGACGGCCCATCGCCATATTTGCGAAGATGTTGGGCAGGGTGATGAAGATGAGGCTGGGGCCGCTGGTCTGGTCCACACCGTAAGTGAAGCAGGCCGGGAAGATGATGAGGCCGGCGGTGATGGCGACGAAGGTATCCAGCACCACGACGCGGACGCTCTCGCCCAGCAGGGCGTGCTCTTTGCCGATGTAGCTGCCGAAGATGGCCATTGCACCGATGCCGAGGCTCAAGGTGAAGAACGCCTGATTCATGGCCCCCACCAGCGTATTGACGATGCCCACTTCCTTCATCCGCTCAAAGTCGGGTACGAGGAAGAAGGTCATGCCCTCCTTTGCGCCGGGCATGAACATGCTGTTGACTGCCAGCACCACCATGATGACCAGCAGGGCGATCATCATGACTTTCGTGACTTTCTCGAGGCCGTTCTGCAAACCGCGGGCGCAGACGAAGATGCCGATGGCCACAACGACCACCATCCAGAAGCCCATGGTCAGCGGGCTTGCCAGCATCTCGGTGAACTTGCCAGCCACCTGGTCGGCGTCAAGGCCCACCAGCTTACCGGCAGCGGTCATGTAGAAGTAGTGGAGCATCCAGCCGGCCACCGTGGTGTAGAACATCATCAGCAGGTAGCAGCCGATGAGGGTGAAGTAGCCGTGGATGTGCCACTTCTGGCCGGGCTTTTCGAGGGCCTGATAGGCGCGCACCGGGCTCTTGTGGCTGGCACGGCCCACGGAGAACTCCATGGTCATGATGGGCAGACCCAGAATGACGAGGAACAGCAGGTAGAACAGCACGAAAGCTCCGCCGCCGCCCTGACCTGCCATGTAAGGGAACTTCCACACATTTCCGATGCCGATTGCGCAGCCAGCGGAAAGGAGGATGAACCCGAGTCTCGATTTGAGTTTTTCGCGTTCCATTGATTGTCTCCTTTATTGCACCTTGCAAAAATCTGCGCCCGTCGTTTCGTCCACGACGGGCGCACAGTGTATTGATTATATCACAGCTTACGGCAAATTTCCCAGAAGTCTTGCTTGAATCTTTTTCATGTTTTTCTCAGGAGGGTTTGCTGTATTTTCATGTTTCGAGCAGTTCCGACTGCATTTCGTCCAGCTGCTCGTAGCTGTAAAGGCGGTTGAAGGCTTCCACCAGCTCTTTTTTCGAGAGCCGGGGCGGCAGACCGAGAGCGCAGAGCAGCTTTGTTTTCCGCTCAGCCGAACCCGCCGTACCCGAAAGCCCCCACTCATAGAGGTCGGTATAAGTAATTTGCCGCCCCTCCGGCTTTGCAGGAGAAATGCCAGCTTCTTCGCCCAGAGCGTCCCGGAGCGCCTGCAAAACGAGGGCATCGTCCACGCCCTCGACCCCCAGAAGCCCCTCTTTGCCGGGCTGAGCCTTCCGCTTTTCCTTGCCGTGGATGGCCGGAACGTAGGCTTGCACCACGTTCTTCTCCCCCACCAGATTCGTGATGTAGGTGCGGATGCGGAAGCCCGCCGCGTCGGAGTCCGTCAGGAGGATAAGGCCGTTTTTGTGGGCCAGCTGTTTGAAGAGCTGCTGACGCTTCTTATCCTTATAGATGCCGAAGCCGTCCGTCAGCAGGATCATGGCGTCGGTCAGGTGGGAGAGACGGGCCGCATCGTATTTGCCCTCCACGATGAGCACACGGTCGGTGTGCAGCAGTTCCAGTTTCTCGCTCATCTTCTTCCTCCCGCCATTGCCAGGCGGCAGAGCGCCGTTTCCAGCAGGGTCTGCGCGCTCACGGGCTGGCTTTTCAGACTCTTGTCCAGCTCAAGCAAAATCTGCAAACATGCTTCCAGCTGGGGCAGCGTGTAGTGGCTGGCTGTCTCGGCAGAGCGCTTGAGCCGGTAGTCGCTGCCCTTGTAACCGAAATCCTTGAACACGGTGCTGTAGCTCTTCCGCTTGGCTGCGCCCAGTTTGACCCGATAGAGATCCACATAGCTGCCGATCATGGCCGCCGTGATGGGGATGGGCTCCTGCTGCAGGCGGAGAAGCGTTTGCAGCTTTTTGCAGGCACCGGTGGCGTTTTTCGCCGTTATCATCCGTATCATCTCGAAGACGTCGGCCTCGAGGCTCACAGTCCCCATCTCGGCCACCATGGCCGTGGTCACGGTCTGGTAGCCGGAGAGGGCGCAGAGCTTGTCCACCTCGTTCTCGAGAAGGAACGGGTCTTCGCCGCAGCGTTCCAGCAGGGCCGTCGCCGTACCCTCGGAGAGGGTGGTGTCCTGCGCCTTGGCGCGGTCCATCACCATGACCTTCAGCTCGTAGGGCTTGGGCTTGGCCAGCTCTTCGGCAAAGCCGACCTTAGTACACTGGGCGATGAGCTTCTGCGCCCGCTTGCCCAGCTTGAGCTTATTGCGCTCCATCTCGAACACGCTGCCCAGCACCACCACGGCATTCTCGAGGCTGGCCAGCGTGGCGCACAGCTCGTCGAGGTCTTTGTCGCTGTAGGCGGCGGGGTCCACCTCGGGCAGAAGCACCACGCGCCGCGTCCCGAAGAAGGAGATGGTGCCTGCTGCCATGATGAGCTGCTCGATTTCGGGCGCAGCACCGTCCAGAACGGTCGTTTCTTCGTCCTCACCCTCGGCCAGAAGCTTTGCCGCCCGGGCCACAGCCTGCCGGACAAGATAGCGCTCGCTGGAATAAAAATAGTAGACCGGACAGCCTTCCTGGGCCAGCTGCCGGAGTTTCGTTTCCGTTGCCAAATGATCGGCTCCTTTGTATTTGGATTATTTTATTCTATCATACTCTGCCCGCTTTGAAAAGCGCTCACCCCTTGAGACGGAGGCGCAGCCGCGAGACAGGCTCTGCGTCCTCTTCCATCCAGCGGTATTTGCTGCTCAGGGTCAGGCAGTCGGTGTACCGGATATTGTCCGGCCTTGCCATCGAGGCCAGCAGCCACTCGGCCCGGATGGGCTTTGCAGGCCGGACCGTGCCGCTGAGGGTGATGAACCTCTGCCCGCCGACACGCATCCGCAGAATGCAGCCCTGCCGGGTACGGAAAAGTTCCAAGTCCACCCCGCCGCAGGAAGCACGGCGGGTGGTGTTCTCGGCCAGAGCGGCAGCCTCGATACGCTTTTGGGCCTCGATACGGCAGGGTTCTTCCGGCTGCATCCGCAGGTCAACCAGAAGTTCCACCGTCCTCACGCCCCGCTTTTCCAGCTGATTTTCCACCGCTCGCTGGGTGATGCTGCTGCCCCGGAAGAGGATGACTGCCTTCTCCCTCTGGGTGATGACGACGGCAGGCGCAGCCCGGGTCCCCACGAGTTCGATGTTCACCACGTTCCAGCTCAGGGCCGTTTCCAGCCCGATAGCCAGCGCTGCCAGCAGAATGACCGTCGGCAGAGCTACCCGGAGTCGGATGTGCCGCCGCATTGCCATTACGCAGAGCAGAATCAGCACAAGACACACCAGTGCGGCATAGGTCCCATCAAACCAGAGGGACGCTCCCGGCAGAACAGACACCCGGAAAGCCCACTCGTTCATCAGCCATGCCAGCCCTTCGGCACAGAAGGCCACCGGGCGGCGGATGATCTCAAACAAAGGCAAGCCCTCCGCGGCCAGACCCAGCAGAGCTGCACCGAGGCCGAAGCTCAGCATCGGCCCCACCAGCCAGAGGACGGCCACGCCCGACGCCACAGCCCAGACCGTCGTGCTCATCCCCCGCAGCACCAGCACCGGGAAGGTCGCCGCCGAGGCACAGAGGGAGACGCAGAGCGAGTCCCACACGCCGCCCGCAAAGCGCCGGAAGAGGAGCACTGCGCGGGATGGTTTCTCCCGACGGCTTTTCCGTTTCTTCTTTCTGTCGCAATAGTGTTCCCGCCCACGCCCTGCGCACTCAGCACCGGCCAGTGTTCCCATCACTGCCGCAAATGACAGCTCGAAGCCCACGTCATAGACCGCGTACCCGTTGCCCAGACACATAAGGACGCCTGCAGCGCCCAGCGAGGTGAGCGTATCCGCCGGGCCTCCCACCCAGACTCCGAGGGAGCTGACCCAGACCGCCACCGCCGCCCGGAGGACAGAGGGCGTCGCGCCGGTGATGCCCACCAGCAGAAGGGCCGTTCCGGCCCGGAGCAGCGACCTCGCCCGCCGGTAAGCCCGGCTCCGCTCCCGCTCCTTGTGGGGCAGAGCATCCAGCAGGCCGCAGAAGATGGTGACGTGGAGGCCGCTCACCACCAGCACATGGGAAAGCCCTGCGCCCCGGTAGGCACTGCGAAGAGTCGAAGTCAGATGGCTCCGGTCGCCCACCACCATCGCGGCCAGAACGCCGCCGGTGTTTTCGGCCATGCCTTTTCGCAGGGCGCGGCTCAGCGCCGCCTGGAGCCGAGCCGTCCGGGCGCGGAAGCTCTCGCTGGGCCCAAGACGAAGCATCCCGGACAGATATTCCGCGCTGAGGACAATGCCGTCGGCGTAGTCGTCCAGACGCTGGGTAGCGTCCGGCACATCCAGCGAAAAGCGGCCCCGGATGCGGCCTCCGGCCTCACATTTGGGCAGACTGGCGCACTCCACCCGGAAGTGGACAGCTTCCCCATCCACTTTTTCCACCATCAGCACGGCGCTCACCCGGCCCGCCGTGTAAGCGCGGCCTGTGCTCTCCACTTCGGCGGTGAGGGTCACGTCTCTCCCGGCGTAAGCGTCCTGTATCTTTGCCAGCCGTGCGCCGGTCATCTCCATGATGCCGACGCCCAGCACTACGCCCAACAACAGACAGACCGCATACCCTCTCGCGGCTCCGCCTTTCCACCAGACCAGCAGGCAGAAGACAACAAAAATTGCCGCAGACGGCAGCAAAAGCCCCATCTGCGGCAAAAATGAGCATAACGCTAACACACCCAGCGCACTCAGGCAGAACGCGCAGAGCGGGCGTCGCATATCGGTTTAGTGGAGGAACAGAGGCAGCGGCTCGAGGAAGATGATGTCCTTGCGCTGGGCAGCATCACCCTCGGCCAGAACGGCGGCCTGACCCACGATGGTACACTGGGTCTGCTCGGCCAGCTCGTCCAGAGCCTTGAGAGAGCCGCCGGTGGAGATGACATCATCCACGACCAGCACCCGCTTGCCGCTCATCTTGTCCAGCTCCTTGCGGTCGATGACCAGCTTCTGCTTGCCAGCAGTGGTGATGGACTGGTCCTCGACGACAACAGGGTCGGGCATATACAGCTTGACGCCCTTGCGTGCGCAGACGTAGGGCTTGCCGCTCTGGCGGCTCATCTCGTGAGCCAGCGGGATGCCCTTAGCCTCAGCGGTCAGCAGGATGTCAAAATCCGGGCATTTCTTGAGCAGCTCAGCGGCAGCAGCCACCGTCAGCTCGGCGTCGCCCAGCATGATGAAGGCCGCAATGTCCATGTGGTCGTTCACCTTGCAGATGGTCAGCTCACGGGTCAGGCCCGCGACATTCAGCGTATAAGTCTTAGCCATATTCAACGATCTCCCTTACTTTTTCGGAATCAGACAGGCAGCTTCTCGCCGCCCAGAACATGGAAGTGCAGATGCTTGACGGTCTGGCCGGCGTCCTCGCCCACATTGGAGATGACGCGGTAGCCGTTGTCGAGGCCCTGCTCCCTGGCGAGCTTTGCGATGACCGCAAAGACATGGCCCAGCAGAGCGCCGTCTTCCTCGGTCAGCGCAGCGGCCGAGGGGATGTGCTTTTTGGGGATGACCAGGAAATGCACCTTGGCCTGCGGGGCGATGTCATAGAATGCCACCACCTGCTCGTCCTCATAGAGCTTCTTCGAGGGGATGTCCCCCGCTGCAATTTTGCAAAACAGACAATCTTCCATGGGAATCGCTCCTTCCAGATTTTTTAATGAGTCAACCTCTCAGTCTCGCTTCGCTCGCCAGCTCCCCTACCGAGGGGAGCCTCTGGCGAAAAGGTGAAGCTTTCCGCCATGCCAAGGCCTCCCCTCAATAGGAGCAACAACGACGACCGCCGCCAGTGGCGGAAACAGGGAGTCGCTGTTGG
>ENA-OWZE01000532-OWZE01000532.1-human-gut-metagenome-genome-assembly--contig:-NODE-532-length-15072-cov-5.705001_pt1 | contig 15072 bp, 9 predicted proteins | sample MGYA00249759_ERZ652104 | MGnify/ENA primary metagenome ERZ652104 (study PRJEB26925, sample SAMN05827048) | human gut metagenome | biome: ENVO:2100002; feature: ENVO:00000062; material: ENVO:00002003...
CGAGATAGGCTCCGGTCTCGTGGGCTCGGAGATGTGTATAAGAGACAGATATTCTCTTGTTTAAATCGGAATGTATATAAAACGTACTTGAGACCTGCTTGCTCCGTACCTGCTCCGTAGCAAAACAGGATGCGAACCGGATTTACCTGAAAAATTACAAAAGTGGCTTTAGTACATAAACCGCCGCAACTATCAGTGCTACTACAATAATAGCAAAGATAATAAGCAGTATCAAACTATAGAAAAACATCAGTATTGTAGTCCAGAAACTTCTCCACCAGGTATATCCATACAGTTGCTTATAATCCAGGCAGAAGAGGGCAAAGATGAATAGTATGGGCAATTCGTATAAATGGCCTACCTGTGCACTGCCGTTGAAAGGGAGCACTATGATACTGAGCAAGAGTATCTGGCAAGCAATATAAGCCTGTATAAATACATGTTCTGTCAGATTATAGTGCAGTTTGTTCTTTTTCTGATGGAAAGCCATGAGCGTTGCCAGAGCAAAGAGAGGTAATGTGGCGATAATACGGAATGCCTTGTTACCATGTCCCCAACTTTTCAGTAAGTTCCATACTTTTTCCAGAAAAGGTGTATTGTGAATGGCTTTTTCAAGCTTATTAAATACTGATGATCCACCTTCCAGAAGTTCATCTATGAGTTCGTCATCTTCATCACCATTTATTTGAAGGGTGATGTTATCCTTTTTTAAGTTTTTTGAGGTTTCCAGTTTTTCCAGATTCTGATCCAGTTCTTTTATTGTTTGGGCCAAAACCTCCTTTTGGTCTGGTTTCTTGGTCTCTTTCATCTGTTTCTGCAATAGCTCACGTGCAGCCATCAGATTATTCTTCCGGATGTCCGTAGAATCTTCTGTTTCCAGATTTTCCAGTTTCTTATCCAGACCTTCTATCGTTTTATTCAGGATATTTTGGGTAGTCGGGTCTGTTGCTGTTTCTATACGTTTTTGCAATTGTTCACGTGCAGCGACTATTTCTTGCCTTTGAGCTTCCGGAGACTTTCCCTTTTTCTCTTTCAAGGCTTCAGGATCTACTAGTTGTACGGCCATGATGTAAAGGGCGGCAAGTACAAATAGTGTCTGGAAGGGGCGGAAGTATAAGATTCGTTTGCCGGCAATGAAGTCTCTGATCATGTACCCCGGGCGGTAGAGTAAATCCAGAAGTGTTCGACCAAAGCCATTATCAATATTGGTGAATCCTCCCAATATATTTTTGAATGTATTACTGAAGCGGTAGCGAGGAGTGTTCCTGCTTTGACCGCAACGGTTGCAATAACTACCTGTATAGACGGTATCACAATTCAGACAGATGTTACTTTCCTCACTGATGGGCGGAATCTTTTTTCCACGTACCATCTTGATATGCAAGGCTCGAAGGTACTTCTTACAGGGGGTCCACCAGGGGGATATAAAATCTAATACACGGTCTGGCAGAATCCTGCGTTTGGTAAGAATATACCAAAGTACCAGTATGAAAGACCATAGAAAAACATTGCTATCTTCTCCTTCTTCAAAAGACAGCCATAGCAATATTGCCAAAATCAGTATTTGCCAAATATTGATCATCTTTCTTCTGCGGGGAGCGGGAGAAATGGGAGAAGCGGAAACAGCCGGAACTGCAGGCGTACTGACAACCGGATGTTGAGGTATCACTTTATTGGCAGTCGAGTCCTCGTTGTCAGCAGATTGTTTATCATGGGTCGGTAGTTCGTCATTTTCCAGTAGTTCTTCCAGCGAACTCATAATCTTCCAGTGTGGATATTTGGCTAATTCTTCGGTGGTAGTTACTCCATGGGTTACACCTGCAAAGTCTACACCTGCAGCTTTGGCTGTGGCAGCATCTACTGTACTGTCACCAATATAGAGGGTTTCAGCTTTGGTGACGTGTAATTGTTTTATGGCAAGTAGTAAACCTTCGGGCGAAGGTTTGGCCGTTTGTACATCTTCTCCACCGACAATGATATTGAAGAAGCTGCCGGGGAAATGCTGGTCGAGCATTTCCTTAATTCGGTAACGGTATTTGGTGGAGATGATACCTATGAATGCACCCGCATCTTTCAGGGCCAGCAGTACAGACTTGGTTTCCAGAAAAAGCACGGTGTTTATTGTCATGTGGGTGTCCGCTTCTTTCCTGTATTCACTTTTAAAACCGGCCAGTTGCTCTTCATCCGTTACTCCCGTCAGGATAGAAAAAGATTCTTCCAATGTTTTCCCGATGGTGCGTTTTATGTCTTCATCGGTTACATTTGTATAACCATGTTTATTGAGCACATTGCGAAAGCAAGTAACAATGCCGCGAGAAGAGTCTGCGAGCGTGTAATCAAAGTCAAAGAGATAAGTCGTATAGCCCATGTCGCTTTTTGCGGCAAAGTTATAAATTAATTGGAATTTTCTGACTATATTTGTTCGCACTATGAATTTATTTTAGAAACTGCTAAGTGTTTCTTTGCGCTGAGTTGTTCCATACATACGTTAACTATGTAATATTATGAAACTATCAGAATTATCTTTTGGGATTTTGCTTCTTTTCTCTTTTTCAGCGTGTGTATCCCAACAACCGGATGCGGAAACTGAGTGTTATGCAACAGAGTACGTCAATCCTTTTATTGGTACTGATTTCACAGGAAATACTTATCCCGGAGCGCAGGCCCCGTTCGGTATGGTGCAGTTAAGCCCCGATAATGGTCTTCCCGGCTGGGATCGCATCTCCGGTTATTTCTATCCGGACAGCACGATTGCAGGTTTCAGTCACACTCATCTTTCGGGTACGGGAGCCGGTGATTTATATGATATATCTTTTATGCCTGTAACTCTGCCTTATAAAGAAGCAGATGCGCCGTTGGGCATTCACTCTTTATTTTCCCATGATGAAGAAACAGCCAGTGCCGGATATTATCAGGTGCGGCTGAAAGATTATGATATCAACGTGGAACTGACAGCAACCGAACGTTGTGGCATCCAGCGTTATACTTTTCCTGAAGCGGACGCAGCTATATTCCTCAATTTGCGGAAAGCTATGAACTGGGACTTTACGAATGATACCCGTATTGAAGTAGTCGATTCGGTAACTATTCAAGGATACCGTTTTTCTGATGGTTGGGCACGCGACCAGCACATTTATTTCCGTACCCGTTTTTCTAAACCGTTTGCATCCGTACAGTTAGATACTGCTGCTGTCATCAAAGACGGTAAGCGTATAGGTAGCTCTGCTATTGCCCGTTTTGATTTCCACACAAGTGCAGGGGAACAGATTCTTGTTACCACCGCTATTTCGGGGGTAAGTATGGAAGGCGCAGCACGCAATCTTGCTGCTGAAGCTCCGGCAGATGATTTTGACAAGTATCTGGCTGTTACCCGTAAAAACTGGAACGAGCAACTTTCCAAAGTAGAAATCAAGAGCAATGACATTGATGAGAAAGTTAAGTTTTATACAGCCCTTTATCATTCCATGCTGGCTCCTACTATCTATAGCGATGTGGATGGTGCCTATTATGGTCCTGATAAGCAAGTGCATCAGGCAGACGGATGGACTAATTACAGTACTTTCTCATTATGGGATACCTACCGTGCCGCTCATCCCCTTTATACCTATATTGAACCACAGCGTGTAAATGACATGGTAAAATCCTTTCTTGCCTTTTCCGAACAGAACGGACGTCTTCCGGTATGGAATTTCTATGGAAGTGAAACGGATATGATGATAGGTTATCATGCAGTTCCCGTCATAGTGGATGCTTACTTGAAAGGGATTGGGGATTTTGATCCGAAGAAAGCTTTGGCCGCATGTGTAGCTACAGCCAATATTGATGAATATCGTGGAATAGGATTATATAAAAAATATGGTTATGTGCCTTATGATGTAACGGATCACTATAACTCGGAAAACTGGTCACTTTCTAAAACCCTGGAATACGCTTACGATGATTATTGCATTGCCCGTATGGCGGAGAAACTGGGTGAAAAGCAAATTGCAGATGAATTTTATAAGCGTTCCCGGAATTATAAGAATGTGTATAATTCTCAGACTACTTTCATGCAACCGCGGAATAACAAAGGATCCTTCATTGAGGACTTCAGTCCGGATGATTATACTCCGCATATTTGCGAAAGTAATGGCTGGCAATATTTCTGGTCTGTGCAACAAGACGTTGATGGACTGATCAGTCTGGTTGGAGGCAAGGAACGTTTTGCCCAGAAACTGGATAGTATGTTCACTTACAATCCTTCTGCGGATGAAGATCTACCTATTTTCAGTACTGGAATGATTGGGCAGTATGCACATGGTAATGAACCGAGTCACCATGTCATTTATTTGTTTAATGCCATAGGGCAACCTTGGAAGACTCAGAAGTATGCAGCTGAGGTGATGCATGAATTATATAAGAATACACCTGCCGGTTTGTGCGGGAATGAAGATTGTGGTCAGATGTCTGCCTGGTATGTGTTCAGTGCAATGGGATTCTATCCGGTAGACCCGATTAGCGGCAAATATGAGATAGGTACTCCCATGTATCCTGAGATGAAGATGCATCTGGCTAACGGTAAAACATTTACGATATTGGCACCGGCTGTCAGCAAAGAGAATATTTATATCCAGTCGGTAAAACTCGATGGAAAACCTTATGACAAAAGTTATATCACGCATGAGCAAATAATGAATGGTTCTATCTTTGAATTTGAGATGGGGAATAAACCGGGAAAAGTGTGGTATGAGATAGAGTGATAGAGTGATGGAGTGATGGATGGTACCAGATAATATAATTGTGGGATTATGAGTGATAACTTTGACCTGACTTATAAACTCCTTTTCCGTAAGTACTACGCCAATCTGCTTTTCTATGCCACGCGCATCGTGGGTGATGAAGAAGCGGAGGACGTAGTACAAGATGTATTTGTAGAATTGTGGCGGCGGAAAGATACAATTACGGTAGGAGAGCAGATACAGGCATTTCTGTATCGGGCGGTGTATACCCGTGCTTTGAATGTACTGAAGCACCGGGATATCAAGAATACTTATGAAGCTGTAGTGACGGAGATCAACCAGAAAAGAATAGAGTTTTATCAGCCGGACAGTAATGATGTCGTGAAGAGGATAGAAGACCGTGAACTCAGAAAGGAACTCTCCGAGGCTATAAATGAATTGCCGGATAAGTGTAAGACGGTCTTTAGACTCAGCTATCTGCATGATATGAAGAATAAGGAAATAGCAGATACTATGGGGATATCATTGCGGACCGTGGAGGCTCATATGTATAAAGCCCTGAAGTTTCTGCGTGAGAGGTTGGGCTACCTGAACTTTATGTTAGTCCTGTTTTTATTAGGTAAGGTATAAGTGTTTTTATCGAAACGGTTGTTTTAATAGTATGATGAAAGAAGGAATGAATAAGTTGGATGAAGAATTGATGGCCAAATTCCTTATGGGGGAATGCTCTGAAGAAGAGCTCTGTAAGGTAAATGCATGGCTGGACGAATCGGATGGTAACGCTCGTGAATTGTTCAGGATAGAGCAGATATACCATCTGGGAAAGAGTGAAGAATTTGCGGATGAAAAGAAGATAGAAAAAGCTGAAAAGCAGCTGTTCAAACGGCTGGCACAAGAAGAAGCTAAACGAAATAAGGTGAGAAGATTGAATGCCTGGATGCGGTATGCCGCTATGTTCATAGGTATCTTTTTTATATCCGGTTTGAGTTATCATATTTACCAGTCACAAAGTGAAGAGAGCAAATTGGTTGCTGTCACTGCCCGTGATGAAGTGAAAGAACTAATGTTGCCTGATGGCACTAAGGTTTGGCTGAACAAACATACTACTTTAAAATATCCACGTGAATTCTCAGAAAAGGGAAGGAATGTATATATGGAAGGAGAGGCCTATTTTGAAGTAAAGCGAAATACGGCGAAGCCTTTTATAGTGCGCAGTGAAGCCATGCAGGTAAGAGTTTTGGGAACAGTCTTCAACTTAAAGAGTGACAAGACTAACCGTTCTGCGGTAGCTACACTGATAAAGGGAGAGATTGAAGTGAAAGGTAATCACGAAGAAGGCATGATCGTATTGGCTCCGGGACAAAAAGCGGAATTGAATGCTGTAACTCGCCGTCTGGTAGTGAAACAGGTGGATACAGGCATTGAAAACTGGCATAATAATCAGTTTGTCTTTGAAAAGGCTGACATATTTACGATTGCCCGTACTTTGGAGAATTCTTATGGGGTGAAGATTATTCTGGCGCCTGATATGGATGCTACAAAGACATATTCCGGTACATTAAAGAAGAAAGATAATGTCGAGGAGACTCTGAATCTGATTAAGAGTACGAATGCGCTTCCCATTGAATATAAAATTGTGGGAAATAGTGTATTTCTGTCTTCAAAGAAATAGGTAAAAATCGGAAGTATATAATCTTAAAACATAATAATATGAGGAAACTGCTTTTATCGATTTGCTGTTTAGGCTGTGCTCTCTGGGCTCAAGCCAAAGATTTTACGCAATACGTCAACCCGCTGATGGGGACATTGTCTTCTTTTGAACTTTCTACGGGAAATACATATCCGGCTATCGCACGCCCTTGGGGTATGAATTTCTGGACTCCGCAGACCGGAAAGATGGGAGATGGCTGGCAATATGTATATACTGCTAATAAGATTCGTGGTTTCAAGCAGACCCACCAGCCCAGTCCGTGGATTAATGATTACGGTCAGTTCTCCATTATGCCTGTAACAGGCAAACCAGAGTTTGATGAAGACAAACGTGCCAGTTGGTTCTCACACAAAGGAGAGATCGCATTACCTTATTATTATAAGGTGTATCTTGCCGAGCACGATGTTGTGACGGAATTTACACCCACAGAGCGTGCCGTTTTGTTCCGTTTCACTTTTCCAGAGAACGAGAATTCGTATGTTGTAGTAGATGCTTTTGATAAAGGCTCTTATATTAAGATCATTCCTGAGCAAAATAAGATAATCGGATATACCACCCGTAATAGCGGTGGAGTTCCTGATAACTTCAAGAACTATTTCGTTATAGAATTTGATAAGCCTTTCAGTTATCAGGCTTCTGTTGCTGACGGCGCTTTGGTTGAAAACCAGAGTGAACAAACAGCAGGACATGCGGGAGCCATCATCGGTTTCAAAACCCGTAAGGGAGAAATTGTACATGCCCGTGTAGCCTCCTCCTTTATCAGTTTTGAGCAAGCAGACAGAAATCTGAAAGAGCTGGGGAGTGACAGTTTTGAAACTTTGGTTCAGAAAGGACAAGATGCCTGGAACCAGGTATTGGGAAAAATAGAAGTGGATGGAGGTAACCTTGATCAGTATCGTACTTTCTATTCCTGCTTGTACCGTTCAGTACTCTTCCCACGTGCTTTCTTTGAGTTTGACGAGGCTGGAAATCCAGTTCACTACAGTCCTTATAACGGAGAAGTTTTGCCCGGATATATGTATACTGATACAGGCTTTTGGGATACTTTCCGTTGTCTGTTCCCTTTCCTCAACCTGATGTACCCTTCAGTAAACAAACAGATACAGGAAGGCCTTATCAATACATATAAGGAAAGTGGCTTCTTTCCCGAATGGGCAAGTCCGGGACATCGCGGCTGTATGATCGGTAATAACTCCGCTTCTATACTTGCCGACGCTTATCTGAAAGGTATTAAAGTGGATGATGTAACTACTTTGTACGAAGGTCTTATCCACGGAACAAAGAATGTGCATCCGGAAGTTTCTTCTACCGGTCGCCTCGGTTATGAATACTATAATGAATTGGGATATGTTCCTTACGATGTGAAAATCAATGAGAACACTGCCCGCACTTTGGAATATGCTTATGATGACTGGTGTATCTACCAGATGGCAAAAGCTCTGAATCGTCCGAAGAAGGAACTGAAGCTTTTTGCTGACCGTGCTATGAATTATAAAAATGTGTTCGATAAGGAAAGCCTGTTGATGCGTGGACGCAATAAAGATGGACAGTTCCAGGTTCCTTTCTCACCCTTGAAGTGGGGAGATGCCTTTACGGAAGGAAATAGCTGGCATTATTCCTGGTCTGTATTCCACGATCCTCAAGGTTTGATTGATCTGATGGGTGGTGAAAAAGTCTTTGTTGAAATGTTGGACTCGGTATTTATCGTTCCTCCTTTATTCGATGACAGCTACTATGGCCAGGTAATCCATGAAATACGTGAGATGACGGTGATGAATATGGGTAATTATGCTCATGGCAACCAACCTATACAGCACATGATTTACATGTATAATTATGCCGGACAGCCTTGGAAAGCTCAGTATTGGTTGCGTCAGGTGATGAATCGCATGTACATGCCCGGTCCTGATGGCTATTGTGGAGATGAAGATAACGGGCAGACTTCTGCCTGGTATGTATTCTCGGCATTAGGTTTCTATCCCGTTTGTCCGGGAACCGATGAGTATGTCTTGGGTGCTCCCTTATTTAAAAAAGCAACGCTTCATTTTGAAAATGGCAATTCATTGGTGATCGATGCTGCTAATAATAATTCTGAAAATATGTACATCGAATCGCTCCGTTTGGATGGAAACGCGTATACGAAGAATTATCTGAAACATGGAGATCTGTTGAAGGGTGGTGTCTTGAAATTTGATATGGGTAGCAAACCTAATTTACAACGAGGAACACAGGTGGAAGATTACCCGTATTCTTTCTCCAATGAAATAAAAAAGAAATAAAAAACTGAAGTTAATAATGTAATGAAGAAGGGAATAGGAAATAAAACTATTCTCTTTTTTATTTAATGAAAAAAAATATCATTTTGTACTAAGTGTATTTTCTATGGTCGTTGTTTTATATATGACGGTCAGGAAATAGAGTCTCCCGGTCGATTAAAATTAACCAATGTGTAACCTTTAAACTTTGTTTATGAACAACAATCATGCTTTTCAAAGTTCGAAATTTCTACGAGCTTTATTAGTCTTGTTCTTCATGACTGTATCTGTTCAGTGGACCTTTGCCCAACTGAATTTGAATGTCTCTCGTACGACGTTAGGTACAGTTATCGAACAGATCAAATCTCAATCTAAGTATCAATTTTTCTATGACGACAAGCTCGCTACTATGGCAGTGGAGAATGTCAAAGTGAAGAACGCATCTATAGAAGATGCCTTGAATGCTATCTTGAAAGGAAAAAACATTTCTTTTAAAGTAGAAGATAACATTGTTTATCTTTCAGAGAAGTCTGCTGCACCGCAAGAAGGTAATCAGCAAGGTAAAGAACGGACCATTACCGGACAGGTATCGGATGATATGGGACCTCTTATCGGTGTGAATGTATTAATAAAGGGTACAAGCATTGGGGGTATCACTGACCTTGATGGTAACTTTACGCTGACTACTACTGAGGCAAATCCGGTGGTACAGTTCTCCTATGTGGGTTACAAGCCACAGGAGATTGCAGCCAAAGGGCAGAATGCTATCAATGTGATGTTGGAAACTGACTCACAACTGATAGAAGAGGTGGTGGTAACGGCTTTGGGTATCAAGCGTGCTACAAAAGCGTTGAGCTACAATGTACAAGAAGTTAAGAGTGATGAGATTACCCGTGTAAAGGATGCCAATTTCGTAAACTCTTTGAACGGTAAAGTTGCCGGTGTAAATATCAACGCTTCTTCATCCGGTGTCGGTGGTGTATCAAAGGTAGTGATGCGTGGTACGAAGTCTATCATGCAGTCTTCCAATGCACTATATGTCATTGATGGTGTTCCGATGTATGCCGGAACTGGTAAGGGAGGTACTGAGTTTGACTCAAAGGGATCTACCGAACCTATCGCTGATATTAATCCTGAAGATATTGAATCTATGTCGGTACTGACCGGTGCGGCAGCAGCAGCCCTTTACGGGTCGGATGCTGCGAATGGTGCTATCGTCATTACAACGAAAAAAGGTAAAGAGGGGCGCGTAAACATTACTGTGAACAGTAATACCGAAATCTTCAACGCTTTTGTAACCCCTGATTTTCAAAATCGTTATGGAACCAGTGGCGGTCAGATTACACATAGTTGGGGAAATCTGTTGAATTCTTCTAATTCTTATGGATACAATCCGACAAGCGATTATTTTCAGACAGGTGTAACCGGAACGGAGAGCATTTCCTTGTCTACCGGTACGGATAAGAACCAAACGTATGTTTCGGCTGCCGCTGTTAATTCTAAGGGGCTTATACCGAACAATAAGTATGCACGCTATAACTTTACTTTCCGCAATACTACCTCTTTCCTAGATGATAAGATGACTTTGGATGTGGGTGCAACTTATGTGCTTCAGAAAGACCAAAATATGGTGAACCAAGGTACTTATAACAACCCCTTGGTGGGTGCTTATCTGTTCCCGCGTGGCAATGACTGGGAAGATTTCAAGATGTACGAACGTTATGATGCTTCTCGTAAACTGGATACCCAGTATTGGCCGGTAGGTGATGCGGGTATGGTAATGCAGAATCCATACTGGATTAATTATCGTCAACTTCGTAATAATAATAAAGACCGTTATATGCTGAATGCCAGTTTGAACTACAAGATATTGGATTGGTTGAGTGTCAGTGGTCGTGTCCGTTTGGATAATTCTTTCAATGATTATACTGAAAAGTATTATGCCGGAACAAATACGCAGATGACTGAGTCATCTACACGCGGTCTCTATACTATATCTAAAACGACAGATAAACAATTGTATGCTGACTTCCTTATCAATATTAACAAGAGCTTCGGAGAGAATTGGAACCTTTCGGCAAATATCGGTACTTCATTTATGGATATGCGTTCGGATGGACTGGAAGTGAGAGGTCCTATTGCTGACGAAAACTTTGAGGGTGAAACTCCGGGACTTGCTAACGTATTTAATGTACAGAACCTGAGTGCTAAGAAAACAAAGCGTATGCAGAACGGCTGGCGTGAGCAAACTCAGTCTGTATTTGCTTCTGCTGAACTGGGCTACAAGAGTACTTATTATCTGACATTGACCGGACGTAACGACTGGCCTTCGCAGTTGGCAGGACCTAACTCTACCAGCAAGTCGTTCTTCTATCCTTCAGTAGGTCTTTCAGTCGTGTTGTCTGAATTGATGCCTAATCTGAATCGTGATTATCTTTCCTTCATGAAGCTGCGTGGTTCTTTCGCTTCTGTAGGTACGGCATTTGAGAGATACATAGCCAATCCTCGTTACGAATGGAATGAAAGTACAGGGCAGTGGAGTAACACCACCCAGTATCCGGTATACAACCTGAAGCCGGAACGTACAGAATCATGGGAAGTCGGTTTGACTTTGCGTTTTTTGAAAAACTTCAATTTTGATATGACCTACTATAATACAACTACCAAGAACCAGACATTCAATCCTCAATTGGGAGTATCCGGTTATTCTGCGTTGTATATCCAGACGGGTGCTGTGCGTAATCAGGGTATCGAACTGGCATTGGGATATGAAAATACTTGGAAAGATTTTACCTGGAGCAGCAACTATACGTTCTCTACCAATCAGAACAAGATTACGACTTTGGCAGACAATGCCATTAATCCTGTGACCAATGAGGTGATTTCTATTTCTACATTGAATATGGGTGGTTTGGGCTCTGCACGTTTCCTGTTGAAGGAAGGCGGTTCTATGGGAGATATCTATTCTAATATAGATATGAAGCGTGATGCCAATGGCAATGTGTATGTAGATCAGAATGGCAACGTGACTACCGAAAAGATTGAAAACTCGGATGAGTGGATCAAGCTGGGAAGCGTATTGCCGAAAGCCAATATGGCATGGCGCAATAACTTCTCCTGGAAGAACTTTAATGCGGGATTTATGATTTCAGCCCGTTTGGGAGGTGTGGTATTCTCACGTACACAAGCTGTTTTGGATGAATTCGGCGTATCAGAGGCTACGGCCGCGGCAAGAGACTTAGGATATGTGTCGGTGAATGGAGGAGACCGGGTAAGTCCGGAATCATGGTATAGTGCTATAGGTGGTGGTGACGCAGTGGCGCAGTATTACACCTATTCGGCAACAAACGTACGTTTGCAGGAAGCCTCTATCGGGTATACATTCCCTCGCAAGATGTTCAATAATGTATGTGACCTGACGATTTCGCTTGTAGGACGTAATTTGTGGATGATTTATAGTAAAGCTCCGTTCGATCCTGAAAGCGTAGCATCCACTGACAATTTCTATCAGGGTGTCGATTATTTCATGATGCCTTCTACCCGTAATTTCGGTTGTAGTGTAACTCTTAAATTTTAATGTTATGAGAAGAAGTATTATTAATAAAATAATAGTAGGAACACTGGTTTTTACCGGAGTATCTTGTACAGGTGATTATATGGACATTAACTCGAATCCTTATCAACCTGGAACTGATGATATGCAAGCCGACGACTATATGTTGGGGTCGGCAATGAACAACCTTTCCAGTTGCGTGGTATCTTCGGACGTAAATACGGCACAGTTCACCGACTGCTTGTTGGGTGGACCGATGGGCGGTTATTTCTCGGATACCAATACTGGATGGGGAAATACGATTGGGAACTTTAATGCTACGGATAATTGGACTAATGTATTCTTGAAGTCCGACAAACTCATTCCACAGTTATTTACTAACTTGACTTCGGTTCAAAATATATCCGAAAAGACTGAAAATCCTGTCCCTTTTGCCATTGCAAAGATTATTAAGGTAGCTGCCATGAGTCGCGTAACGGATACTTACGGCCCTATTCCTTATTCAAAAATAGGTCTGGACGGTGCTGTTACCACTCCTTATGATTCGCAGGAAGTTGTGTACAAGCAGTTCTTTACCGAATTGGATGAAGCAATTGCTACTTTGAATGATAATCCCGGAGCTGCCCTGGCTGCTACCGCCGACTATGTATATAGCGGAAACATCAACAAATGGATTTTATTTGCCAATTCATTGAGATTACGCCTCGCTATGCGTATTGTGTATGCTAACCAGACACTGGCTGAACAAGAAGCTCAGAAAGCTATACAGGGGGGAGTGATTGAGTCAAATAATGATAATGCCAAGTGGAGTTATTTCGGCTCGATTGTCAATCCGCTCTATACCGCAACCCGCTATAATTCAGCTACGGACCATGCTTGTCTCACCGGTGGTGATACACATGCGGCTGCCGACATCATCTGCTATATGAATGGATATAATGATCCTCGTCGTTCCAAATACTTCGTTCCGTCCGAATGGACTGGTTATGAATATGTAGGTGTTCGCCGGAGCATTAATCGTTCTACGCTGGGTGCGGATGCACATAAATATTCCGGTGTCAATGTAGGTCAGAGTGATCCTATTATGTGGATGAATGCTGCTGAAGTAGCTTTCTTGCGCGCTGAGGCTGTGGCTGTATTTGGTTTTACCGGTATGGGTGGTACTGCAAAGGATTTCTACGAAAGAGGTATCGAACTGTCGTTTGAACAATGGGGTGCCGGAAGTGCAGTTGATTATATAAACAATGCTACCAGTAAGCCCGGTATATATGACGATCCTTCCGGAGCCAACAGTTATGGCTCACAGTTGTCTACCATTACTGTGAAATGGAATGAAGGAGATACGCCGGATGTGAAACAAGAGCGTATCATTACCCAGAAATGGATTGCCAACTGGATGCTTGGAAACGAAGCATGGGCGGATTTCCGTCGTACAGGCTATCCTCGCTTGATTCCTGCGGATCCTGCTGGAAACAAGAGCGGTGGTGTAGTCGACAATGAATTAGGAGCGCGTCGTATGCCTTTCCCCACTGACGAATATGTCAGCAATAAGGCGAATGTGGAAGCTGCAGTGTCAAGCTACCTGAAAGGTGCGGACAATTATGCTACCCGTGTATGGTGGGATTGTAATTCCAAAATCAGATAACCCTATTTTATTCGATAAGTTATGAAAAATATAATAAAACCTATTACCGGTCTGTTCGTTTTGGCAAGCATTGTTTTGGCTTCCTGTACGGATGTGGAGAGCCTTTCCATCAACGAGTCTACTATAAAAGATCAGAACCCCGAAGCATATGCAAAGTACCTGAACAACCTGACCGCCTATAAAGCTTCTGAGCATAAAGTAGTGTATGCCTATTTCGATAACAGTAATAAGGCGCCTTATAGTCCGGCGCAGCACATTACTAATATGTCGGACAGTATTGATGTTATTTCAATGATGTATCCCGAGTTAGCCGACTTCGAGAAAGCTGATATAGAAACTGTTCATCAGAAAGGAACGAAAGTTGTTTATACCATTAGTTATGATGCTATAAAGGCGGCTTATGATGATTTGGCTTCAGATGGAAGCGGTTCTATGGAAGCTTTTGATAGTTACCTGCAAAAGGAACTTACCACACAGCTTGCCTATTTGCCTAACTATGACGGACTGATTGCAGAGTTTTCCGGAAAAAATCCGGCATTCATGTCAGTAACTGATTTGGCAACTTATCAGACAACACAGAACATTTTTCTGAATGCAGTCAATACATGGAAAACAGCTAATGCAGATAAGTTTTTTGCATTCAAAGGAAAACCGCAGAATCTGATTGACAAAAACATCTTGAATAGTTGTAAGCACATCATTTTGGACAGTGGAAGTGCAACTACTGCTGCCGAGTTAAATCTGCTGGTGGACAATGCCTTAGAGGAGGGGGTTCCGAGTGACCGTTTTGTTATGGCTGTGTCTACGATTTCTTATGATACAACTGATAAGAAGACAGGATATTGGGATGGTACTCGTGCATTGGGCGAGGTAGCCTATTGGGCCACTGTAGAGGCTGTTGGATATGAGAAAGCCGGCATTGCCATCTATAATGTCCAGAATGACTATTACTCTACCAGTGGTGCTTGCACCTATGTGAAAGAAGCGATTGATATAATGAATCCAGCTCCCGTTAAATGATTACTATTATGAAACTTAAGAATATCTATTTTATCTCCTTGGCACTGATTTCCGGTATGTTCTCCGGTTGTGCCGATGATACGGAGAATTTTGACAACCAATTGTTCATGACCTCGAAGCTGTCTCTTATACACATCTGACGCTGCCGACGAAGCTAGAAGTGTAGATCT
>ENA-OWZE01000563-OWZE01000563.1-human-gut-metagenome-genome-assembly--contig:-NODE-563-length-14570-cov-12.206132_pt1 | contig 14570 bp, 9 predicted proteins | sample MGYA00249759_ERZ652104 | MGnify/ENA primary metagenome ERZ652104 (study PRJEB26925, sample SAMN05827048) | human gut metagenome | biome: ENVO:2100002; feature: ENVO:00000062; material: ENVO:00002003...
TTATGATGAAAACTACAGGGTCTGTCCAAGAGAAAAATGGACGTTTCTATTTCGTACTCAACCTTTACGATGCCAACGGCAAACGGAAGATCAAGTGGATCTCCACCGGCCTGACCGTGCGTGGCAACAAGCGCAAAGCCGAGGCGATGCTCCACGAAGTCCTGCTCCGCTACGACGAAACCGGCGAATTGCCCACAGGCCGGGGCGGTGCTTACGAGAAAGTAGACACCCGGACGGCAAAGCCCATCCCTGCGCCGGTCAGAACGGCCAGCAAGTCGGAGATGCTGTTTCTGGATTATCTCAACGAGTGGATTCAGATTCACAAGGCATCCATCCAGACCGCCACCTTCATCAGCTACAACCAGATGATTCAGGGCCGCATCACACAATACTTCAAGCCGCTGGGTCTGAAGCTCTGCGAGGTCACGCCGCAGGTGCTGGACGAGTTTCAGGAAAAGATTTTGCTGGATGGCTGCACCACCAACACCGTTATCCACTACCACGCCATCTTCGGCAAGGCGTTCAAGGATGCTGTGCGCAAAGATTATCTGGAAGTCAACCCGATGCTGAAAGTAGACCGGCCCAAGAAGAACAGCTTCCGGCCCAACTTCTACACCAAGGACGAGGTTCAGCAGCTGCTGGAAGTTTCGCAGGATGACCCGCTCCACCTGTGCATCCTCATCACGGCCTATTACGGTCTGCGCCGGAGTGAGGTGCTGGGACTGAAGTGGTCGTCCATCGACTTCGAGCGGAAGTCCATGACCATCAACCACAAGGTCACGGAACAGCGGGTGAACGGCAAGTATGTCCCGGTCGTCAGCGACGTGATGAAGAACAAGACCAGCTGCCGCACCCTGCCGCTGATTCCGGCGGTGGAAGCCGAACTGCTCAAGCAGAAGGAAAAGCAGCAGCTTTACCGCAGGCTGTTCGGCAAGAGCTACCGCACCGATTATCTGGACTTCGTCTGCACCGATCAGGAGGGCAAGCTGCTCCGTCCCAACTTTGTGACGGAACACTTTGAATGGTTGCTCCGGCAGTACAGTCTGCCGCACATCCGCTTCCACGACCTGCGCCACCCGTATGTCAAGCACACGACAAAAAATATTTCCTGCAAAAGCAGAAATCCCAAACCACCAACAAGTGGTAATCTGGGATTTCTGTTTTTACTATGGTTCGATTAATCAAATATCTGAGTCAGGCTTACTAAACTTATATGCTGGAATAGACTTATCAGAGAAATGAATATCGGTTGCTTTGAATACCCCGTTTTCGCAGGGGTTCTCCATAGCAAAAACAACACTATGCTTCGCTCGCGTACATGCAACATAAAATTTAGCTCGCGTTTGATTGGACGTGATTTTCACCTGTCTTTCTATAAATGGTAACGTTGTACTGACAGGTATGATTACTACTCTTTCATATGTTGCGCCTTTGGACCCACCGTAGTTGAAGACATCGCAGTCATGTTGAAAACCAACCTTCGCCTTTTTGTCATATCGCAATATTATTGGATGGTAGTATTCGCAGTATTCACGCAGACTATCCACGTTCATCATGTAGACTCCGCTATTTTCTACTGGCATTTCTTGCTGATTATTTGGATCGGGTTCAACCATCGAATCCGCATCTCCGTGGATCGTATTGATAAAATCACATATTTCCTGATTGAATCGTCTTGTGGTATTCGCATATGAAGTAACGCATAAACCCTGTGCTTCAAGCATGAGAAAATAGGCTCGAACTTTCTCGTCTCTATACTGTTTATTCTTCAGTGAATTATTTGTCCTATATGTTGCCTGCTTGTAGTCGCCTACACATGTTATAGGTATTTTGGACTTGAATAGCAAAGTTATGACTTCCAAATCCCAACCAGCATAGTCTTGGAGTTCATCAATAAATATGTGGGAGTATATTTCTTGGATTCGCCTAATCACTTTTCCGCTAGAATGCTCATTGCATAGCCAAGCTAAATGGCTTGTCCTGTCAGGAACAACATCGCCACGCTTATTCACGTAATATTGTACGTGGGTCTGGTTATACCATTTAGGCGGTGCTTCTGTATCATAAAATGCAATGGAATTTACAAAATTTTCTGGCAATGTAACTGGAAACTCTTGCTTATAGCGCTTTTCTTTTAGTTTAAGTGAGCACTGGTATGGTTTTATAAATTCAGAGAGAAGAGTGCTGTACCAAGATTTGAATATGACTCTGGCATCCAATACACCGCCGTTTTGCTTCCGGTACTCATTCTCTAAAGAACGAACTCCCTCATTTGTATATGAAATAAGCAGCACATGTTTATTGGTGTTATCTATGGCGGTTTTGGCTTGTGAACACAGTGAATATGTTTTTCCATGCCCCGCTGCCGCAAATACTACTTGATTATTCATCTCTATCACCCACATTTTCACTATCTATCCCGATGGCTTTTAAAATATATGATGGGTAGTTTATCTTCTTCTCACTGGTAAAGACACGCATACTCCATTCAGTTTTGTTTCCTATCATAAAGCTCTTAATGCTATCTGGATCTCTGCTTTCTATGTCCTTTCCTAAGTAGATGATGGATTTGAACGATTCAAAGGTATCAAGATTTGCTGCAAGGACAGAGGGTTCAAGCGTGTTTAGGGTATTATCAGATTCCACACAAAGAGTAACAAGGCCTGTGTATTTTTCGTAGCGCTTACGAACAGCTTCAGCGTTACCGTCATTATCTGTAACTACAGTCAGCGGTTTACTAATTAGAGAAGCAAGCTCACAATATCGTTGGAACGCCAAGCTATCGACAGCGACTACGTCAATTCCGTCTTCTATCGGTTGTTTTCCATAGTTATCAATATATGCTCTTTGCAGTATCAATTCGTCAGCCGGTCCTTCAACCAATATTGCCTTATTCGCCAAAAGAATTCGTAGCGTGTTATAGCCCGGTAATTTTAGAAAGTAGTTGTAAGTATCACTGCTTAATGATTTGAATGGTGTCGTCCTCGCATTTGCAACAAGATGAAGGCACTGCAGGCCCAGTTTATTTGCGACAAAGCTGCTATGGGTTGAAATAAACAACTGCTTTCCGTTGCTCTCAGACAGTTTAGAGATGAGAATAGACATGTTTGAGTAGGAAAGGTTATTTTCGGGTTCCTCAATTATTAAAATATCAACATCCGTATTTTGAAGCAGGAAAATTTCCGACTTAAACATATTTTGAGTGCCGAAACCCGAATTTTCAAGAGGAATGCCATCTAATGAAATAGACATATCTCCCTTCCATTCATCAATTCCACTTTCTCTTAAGTTTAGTCCTATCGTTTTGCCATCAAAGCTGTGACCCTCTTGTAGTTTTTGATTAAGCCGTATTACTGCTTGATTTTCAGTAAATTCATGTCGATTTGCTCTATAAGCATGACGCAACTCGGTCATATCTTCTTCCGAGAGATATTCGTTTATGCTGGTAGAAACAAAGCGACTCAGCACCGGACCATAGTCTTTCTTTGTAGTATCAATACATGCCACTTTTCTTGCCGTTGTCTGGACATAGTATTCTGGATTTGCAAAAGACCTGAAATTGACCCTGTAGTATTCAACAGGGATGTCTCTGACTTTTCCTTCAACCAGGAGCTGCTTGTATGCTGGTGCATACTGGGTGTCAAATATTATTTCCAGTTTGACACCCTCAGCATCCTCATGAAGTGAATTATTTGTGCCTCTATACTTTTTTATTGCAATTTCATCTTCATCGGGAGAAGCAAAGTATACCTCAATTTCAATGGTGGGCAAGTCAGGCGTATTACCAGCCTCAATAGATTCCTTGAATTTTTGTCGGACTTGAGCATTAAACCAATCCAAATTAAGCCGATTTGCGACACTGCTACCGTTAATTTTACCGGTCAGAACCATTGATAGGGCCTCTAAGATGGTGCTTTTTCCCGAATCATTCTCTCCAACAAAGATATTTATATTCTCGTTCATTTCAATGGTAACATTCTGAAAAAGCTTGTAGTTGACAATTTTTAGCCTGTTGATTTTCATATTATTCATCAAACTCCATCTGAATAGTCGGGGTATAAATGCTGCAGTTATCTTACTCAACACCCCTGCCAGTAGTATACGATGGGCTATCGCCGCTACTTTTTTCAAAATCGACTTCTGTTATGGAACCACATTTCTCGCAGCGTAAGTAGCATTTTTGAACCATTCCATTCTCGTCTGAGTCATCACCATCAATGCTGACCTTTTTGCTCTTGCATATTGAACAATGATACTGTGCAAGATGGTCAAATACTTTTTGAAGAATATTTTCGTAAGTGCCAACAAGAGCGATGCAAAGAGTGACACAAGTTGATTCAACGCAACAGACATCGTCTGTTGAATTGGATCAATAATAGTGCTTAAAGTCCTCGCAAAACTGCTCAATATGTTTTGAGTATTTTTCTATATCCGTTTTGATCTTGTGAGTAAATACATTGATTTTTTCATTCTGCGGAGCAGTTCGAACTTTTTCATCATAAAAATTACAAAATTGGGTAGCAGAATACTCTCTAAAATTTTCGGCAGAAATGCCAAAGTCCTCTGACAAGACCATTGCAGAATGCTGTAAGTTCTTCAACGTTTCTTGCTCCCATGTTGTTAGTAGATTCTCATATGCAGCCAACACTTTATCACAAGCGGCCCGAACTTCATATACATTATGTACGTAAGCACAAAACAAGTCCGCGGGTTCGTCTATAGGAGGGTAATCTACCAGTTGAGAATGCTGCATTTTAACGGATAGCAAAAGCTCATATAAGGCATATTTCTTGATTTGGGAAACATCTTCTCTCTGCTTTTTTGCAAAACCAATTGCAAAGAAAAACAATGTTGCACTGAAAACAATCATTGTAGAGAAAATATTTGTCAGAATTTCCTTGATTCTTGGTATATCAAATACAAAATTCAACGTAACAAGGTCTTTTAAGGACACATCCGAATTAGCACCTATGAGTCCAATAAAACTCAGAATCAATCCGGCTATACAAGCTAATACATAATAACGCGAGCGTTTCATGTAGTTTTCTCCTATCTGTAAGTCCAATCGTCTTGCCAGTTTTTTAAGATTTATCTGTAGGTCATTTGAAGTTCGACAACAAACAATTGTATTTGGTAGGCTCTTTCTGATAGCCGATACTTTTGAAAGGTTTATTCCAGAAAAGCGAATTACTTGCCATTTCATTTTCTTTTGTTCTGATTTGGAACCTTTTATTCTGATGAAGATTTGTTCGTAAGTATTGTATAATGCCAATCCATATACAACCGGAAGATTGAACACTAACAGTACCAGCGGGAGCAATAGTGATTTTAAGGTGTCAAAACTTAAAAATTGATTTGGAGCATGGATAAGGCTGTAAATTGCATTAATCAACAGTATTATTCCCCACAGTACCAGCAAACCATCAAAGAAGCGTTTCACAGATCGGTGCTTTTTATCTTGTCCAGCCAATACTTGTAGGACTGAAATCAAAACTGTTAAAGGGATAAGGATAATTTCCGTTATTAAACTGAAAGTCCAAAATCCTACAAAAAACTCAATTGCAACTACAATAGCAACATTTTCCCGAATTAGCTTTGAAAAGAATCGTCCACCGTCTGCTTTCTCAATCGCCTTGGCAAAAAGGGGAAGTTCAACAAACAATACCCAAAAGACAGTGTCTTTTAACAAAGTGAGATCCCAAAGTCCTGCCCAATTTAATGCGAACAACACCAAACCCAAAAAGCTGAGAAATACAATGTAAAATATCACAAATTTCTTGCAAAACAAAATTGGAATAGCAGTTTTTATAAATTGTCTTGCAGGTTTAGTAGGGAGAATGACAGCAAGACCAATAATAACCCAAATCCCGATAGCTATCTCTCGATTATTAAAGAATTCTTGGATTACTCCCATTTCGTTCACCTTTATAATCTGGCGTCGTGATTAATCAGTGTAGAATTACCGGTACCAGCAGAGCCATAAATCATATCGACGTGAGAATTGGCAAACATCTGCCGAAGGGTTTCTTTCTTTCCATCATATTACGCTGTTTGTATCGGGAATTGCTTTATCAATTCTGAGTATCTGACCGCGCGCCTTCTTCTTTACTCAGTCCATTTTACCATAATCTTTCGATCAACATCAACCACGATCCGTTCAATACAATCAATAATCTCGCTCAACGGGACTTCCTTTCTGCTAGCTTTCAGCAGTTTGAAAAACACCTGATACTGTTTTTCATAGGCTTCTTTGTCTGCAATCGCCCTGTTCAGTTCCGCTTCGGCCTGCTCCTTTGCAGGCCGTGCAGCCGCAATGGCTTCTTTAGAACCTTCACCCATGACATACTTTTCATATTGCTTCATGCTGAAATCAGTAGCTTCCTCATATTTGAGAGAAGCTGCTTCAATGATGGAATCCATGCGTTGTATTTCCTGCTTATAGAATGTTCTGCCGCTCCATCCTGCATCAATGTACCATCGCGATATGGGATGCTGGTTTTCTCGCGCCCATGCCTCAATAACTTTCTTTTGGTTTTCTATGGAATCATCGCCGCCCTTTCCTGTGACAGACAAACGGATGTACCCGGCAGTCTTTGAATGCAGATGTGGCAGCGTTACAGTCTGACGCTTCCGGCTTTTTCGTGCCATGCGCAGTCCTCTCCTTCTAATGCAAAACAGGCTACGGCAAAACCATAGCCTGTCTGCATTATAGCATATTCTGCTTTCCGCTACCACGAGTAATGCCCTGTTTTCCGCTTCCACGAGCTTAGGCACAGCTGTGCCAGCCTGATGGTTATGAACGGCGTATCGATGAAGCAGGTTCAGGAGTGGCTGGGACACAGCACCTTCTCGACCACCGCTGACATCTATGCGCATCTTGATTACAAGAGCAAGGAGGGGTCTGCTGGCGTGATCGCAGAGCTGTTAGAAATGAAAAAGTAAGAAAGCCGCCATGAAATCTCATAGCGACTTTAGATAACATCTATATGCAAACGGCTCTTTCCCGTCATTATGTCCGTATGCGGGAGTCGAACCCGCGACCTAAGCCTTGCGAAGGCTACGCTCTATCCAACTGAGCTAATACGCCTAAAAAGAAGCGCACTATCGAGCAAAAAATGTCCGATAGTGCGCTCTGGCGGAGTAGCAGGGATTTGAACCCTGGCGCCCCTTGCAGGGCCTACGAGATTTCGAGTCACGCCTCTTCGACCACTTGAGTACTACTCCACGTTGTATTTTAAGAAGAAATTGCAATTTGTATATTGTCGATTTCCTCTTGAATCTTAGAAATTTAATGCTAGAATATTGTTAGAAAACGCATCGTTCAAACAGGTTCTGAAGCCTGTCGGGACATCAAAATTGACGTTCTCCCGTGTGATATGGAGATCTCTGGCGAAGCATCCACTTGGATTTCGAGTCGTTCTCGTTACGACCGCTTCGATACATCTCCATATATTAGCCTTTACAGTATAGCAAAAAAGCGGTTTCCCGTCAACACTTTTCTCCCGTTACGGCACGGCCCGGCTGCAAGACATACGCAGCCGTGCCGTTTTGCGTTTTTGGGGCAGAAAGCGCGGTTTCTTTGCAAAAAAGGCTGTTCTTTTGGGCGGGAGCCGAGTATAATAGGAACGATATTTTTCAAATTTGAAGTACAGAGGAGAGCATTCCAATGGCACAGGCAAAACAAGATATGGGCACCGGCAGCATCAAAAAGCTGATGCTGCAGCTCATGATCCCCGCCGTGGTGGCGCAGGTGGTGAACCTGCTGTATAACATCGTGGACCGCATTTACATCGGCCACATTGCGGGCATTGGCGCGGCAGCTCTAACCGGCGTGGGGCTGTTCACACCCATTCTGATGCTGCTGAACGCTTTTGCCATGCTGGTGGGCGCGGGCGGCGCGCCGCGCACCGCCATTGCTCTGGGGCAGGGGGACAGGCAACGGGCCGAAAAGATCATCTCCAACAGCTTTACCGTGCTGATGTTCTTTGCCGTGGCGCTGACCATCGGCTTCTATGCCGGGGCACCGGTGCTGCTGCGGCTGTTCGGTGCCAGCGATGCCACCCTGCCGTACGCCCTGAGCTACAGCCGCATCTACATTGCAGGCTCGGTGTTCGTGCTGGTGGTGCTGGGCATGAACCCTTTTATCACCACGCAGGGCTTTGCCAAGACCAGTATGCTTACCACCGTGATCGGCGCGGTGATCAACATTATCCTCGACCCCATCCTGATCTTCGGGTTCGGACTTGGTGTGCGGGGCGCAGCCATTGCCACAGTGCTCAGTCAGGCCGTGGGCGCAGCATGGATCATCCGCTTTCTCACCGGCAAAAAGACCATCCTGCGCCTGCGCAAAGACTACCTGCGCCCGGAAAAGCAGATCATTCTGCCGGTGCTGGCGCTGGGCATCTCCTCGTTTGTGATGCTCTCCACCGAAAGCCTGCTTTCCATCAGCTTCAGCTCCAGTCTGGCGCGGTACGGCGGCGATGTGGCCGTGGGTGCCATGACCGTCATCACCAGCGCATCCCAGCTGTGCACGCTGCCCATTCAGGGCATCTGTCAGGGCGGACAGCCGGTGATGAGCTTCAACTTTGGCGCAGGCAAAAAGCCCCGCGTCAAGGAAGCCTTCCGTTTTCAGCTGACGCTGTGCGGGGCCTACACCTGCTTGTTCTGGCTGTTGATGATGCTGTTTCCCGGCGCGGTGGCGGGCATTTTCACCTCGGACACCGCACTGATCCAGTACACCACGTGGGCCATGCGCATTTACATGGCGGGCATTTTTGCCATGGGCTTCCAGATCGCCTGCCAGCAAAGCTTTATGGCGCTGGGGCAGGCTAAGGTCAGCCTGCTGCTGGCCTGCCTGCGCAAGATCATTCTGTTGATCCCCCTCATCTTCATTCTGCCGCACGTTCTGCCGAACCCGGTGTTCGGCGTGTTTCTGGCCGAGCCGGTCAGCGACATTCTGGCCGCCACCATCACCACCATCACCTTCTTTGCCCGGTTCGATAAGATCCTCGACCGCGGTGCGGCAAAGGTTTGATTTTTTTGTATGCAGAAAGGGCATCTGCCGTTGGCAGATGCCCTCGCTGTTTATTCGGGAAACCCTGACCGGCACTGAAAAATCAGTCCATGTTCAGAGCGCTCTTGAGGTTGTTTTTGTAGATATCGGCCTTGGCACCGTAGATGATCTGCACGCCATCTGCGACCTGAACGACGCCGTTTGCACCCGTCTTCTGCTTCCAGTCAGTATCCGGCATAACGAGAGCCTTGTCTTTGACTTTGACGCGCAGTCGAGTAAAGCAGGCATCCACATGCTGGATATTGTCTGCACCACCCAGACCTTCAATGATGGTCGCCATCATCTCGTCGCTCATTTTCTTGTCCAGCTTCTTGACCTCCTGGCCATCATCTTCGCGGCCGGGAGTCTTGTAGTTGAACTTGGTGATCATGAAGCGGAAGGTGAAATAGTACAGGAAGAAGCAGGGAATGCCAATGATGAACACCCAGATCCAGTTAGAGCCTTTATCCGCCTGCATGATGCCATTGAAGATCGTGCTCAGGAAAGGGCCGCCGAAGGAACTGGGCCCCGGGATATTCACCTTGCAGATGTAAGTCAGCAGGTAGGCCAGACCTGCATAGCCAGCGTGCACCACGAACAGCAGCGGAGCCGCAAACAGGAAGCTGTACTCAATGGGCTCGGTGATGCCAGTGAAGATGGAGGGGATGATGGCTGCGATCAGCAGCGCCTTGACCTGAGGCTTACGCTCCGGCTTTGCGCAATGGTACATGGCCAGAGCCGCACCGGGCAGACCAAACATAGCAAAAATAACCTTGCCGTTCATGATAAAGCGGGTAATGTTCACGTCAAACATGGCATCCGGAGAAGCCAGCATGGCGTTGTAAATGTTCACTGCGCCTTCATACAGCGTGCCATCAATGACCATGGAACCGCCAAGGTTTGTGAAGAAGAACGGAGTGTAAATAAAGTGATGCAAGCCAAAAGGCAGCAGCGCACGCTCTGCCAGACCATAGATCACACTGCCTGCCATGCCAGTGTCATAAATGATCTCGCCCATGAAGCCCAGACCGGTCTGAACGAAGGGCCACACCACAGACATTACCAGACCCAGCGCAGAGCAGGCCAGCAGCGAGATCATCGGCACGAATTTTGTGCCTGAGAAGATGCCCAGAACCGGCGGCAGCTGAATATTATAGTATTTGTTATGCAGCTTTGCAACCAGCAGACCCACCAGAATACCGCCGAATACACCGGTGTCAAGCGAAGCGATGCCCATGACCATGGACTGGCCGGTCTTCATCGCCGCAGGGTCCAGAATGCCCAGACTGGTCAGCAGGATATTCATCACATTGTTCATGGCGAGGAAACCGATCACGCTGGACAATGCCGCGATGCCCTTTTCCTTTTCCGCATAGCCGATGGCAACGGAAACAGCAAAAATGATTGGAAGATAGGAGTTAATGGTATTGCCCATGGCCTTGAGCAGATTAAAGAACAGCTTAACATAGGTATTGCCCAGAACCGGCCACAGTGCCACAATGTTCTTTGTCGTGAACGCAGAGCCAATGCCCACCAGAATACCTGCGATGGGCAGAATCATGACAGGCGTCATTAGAACTTTTCCCAGTTTCTGGAACTGTGAAAAGGTAACTTTCTTCTCTCTCTTCTCCATGATTTACCTCCTGAGGATCTCAGTGCAGTTCGGGCCAGTAGCCCTTATTGGCTTCGATCATCTTATCCAGGATCTTGCGTGCCACCTTGGCAGAGGGAACTGTCTTGTTCATCGTGAATGCTTCCAGTGCCTTCTGGTAGGAGTGTTCAAAATAAGCATCCACGATCAGCTTTTCCGAAGAGACCTGCTGCATCATCATGCCCAGCTGGAACTGGGGGATATTGCCGATGGTAACAGGCTCCGGGCCCCACTTGCGCAGGTAGCAGGGAACTTCCACCATGGCATCATACGGCATCTGCGGGATGCAGCCCTTGTTTTCCACAATGACCAGATAGCGGTCCGCATTGTTATAGGCAATGGAACATGCCACATCCACAATAAAATCGCCAAAAGCATTGAACAGATTCAGGTTTGCTTCCTTCTTGCCGCCGCTCTCGCGGATCAGCTTTGCCTGCTCGATCATGTCCTTCTCACGGCCATCCATGACCATGTTGGCACGCGTGTAGTTGGGATCCATATCCTCGGCGCTTTCCTTGGCATACAGATAGTACTGCAGGTAGGTATTGGGCAGATACTCCGGGAAGTCGGTGAGGATTTCCTTAAAGTTTTCCCATGTGTGACGCCAGGAAGGATCGGAGTGGTGCTTATCATGAGAAGCAGCCAGACCGAACTTCATGATCTTTTCCTTCAGTTCCGGCATACGGTCCACACCGCTCTTGTCGTACAGGTGGGTCCACCAGCCAAAGTGGTTCAAACCAAAGTAGACCGGGTCCACATCGTTGTATTTTTCCAGACCCAGCATCTTTGCGAAGGACAGCATGATGGCTACCGGCATATCGCAGATGTTCAGGATCTTATAGTTGTTGTACTTGCGGCGGGTGGCCTCAGCCACGATTGCAGCAGGGTTGGAGTAATTGATGATCCATGCCTCGGGTGCGTACTTGCGCACATCGTCGATCACCTGGAACACGCCGGGGATGGAACGCAGGCCGTATGCCATGCCGCCGGGGCCGCAGGTCTCCTGACCCACAACGCCAAACTCCAGCGAGATCTTCTCGTCCTTCTCCCGCATTTCCATGCCGCCCTGACGGATCTGAGCAAAGGCAAAGTCAATATCGGTGTAGGCCTTTTCCGGGTCCGTGGTGGTGAAGTAGACGCACTCCGGATCCAGCTTTGCGATCAGCGAGCCGCACAGGGTATCGACCAGCTCCAGACGATCCGGGTCAATATCGTACAGCACCAGCTTTTTCAGCGGGAAGCGGTCAAGATTTGCAATCAAGCTCTGGATAATGCCGGGGGTATGGCTGGAGCCGCCGCCGACAATAACAACTTTAAATCCTTCCATTTTTGAAACCTCACATTCATTTTGCGATCGTGTTTCTGATTTTACCCTTGCGCGCGCTTAGGAGAGTGACTATAATATAATCGCTATGAACATTTTTTTAAAGGCGTTTTGAAAGTTTTGAATCAGTTTGCCCAAGTTGAAACAATTCCAGAGTCTGAAAATATTTTCACACCTGCTAACTTTCTTCAAAGCCTTCCCGCCGGAGGACATCATGGACTTTTTCACCCGCATTGCAGAACACACGCCCCAGCTGAACAAAAACGATAATGAGCTTCTTTCTTACTGCATTCGCAACCACACCGAGATCGCCAATCTCAAGGTGACGGAACTTGCGGACCGGTTGTTCATCTCACCGGCTTCTGTCGTCCGTTTTTGCAAGAAGCTCGGTTTCAGTGGTTATTCCGATTTTAAGGCATCTTTGCGCATGGATCTGTTTGAGCCGGAGGAAACGCCGCGAAAGTCTCACCCGACCGACTTTTTCCGGGATATCCACAAAACCATCGAGATGGTTTCGGAGGAGACCGTAGAGCGTATCGTAGAGCTGATCCACTGCAGCCGCCGCATTGAGCTGTATGCCGTAGGCAGCAGCAGAATGCCCGGCTCCGAACTTGCAAAGCGGCTGCAGACCATCGGCAAGGCCGCCTTCTGTTACGATGACAGCACCCTGATGAATATCAGCGCCCGGCAGCTGACTTCCGATGATCTGGTTCTGGCCCTTTCCATTTCCGGCGAAACAAGTCTGATCATTGCCGCTGCAACGGTTGCCAAAAGCCGTGGTGCCGCATTGGTTTCCTTTACAAATCTCGGCAGCAATACCCTCAGCGGCATGGCAGATGAAAACCTGTATGTCAACGCCACAAACTTTGTGTGCTCCGGCCTTCAGGTGCGGTCCCGCGTACAGCTGCTGATGCTGTGCGAATACCTGTTCTTCCGCTACATAGAGACCTATGGGGACAAGCACCAGCAAAGTATCGGTTGACGCCATTTCACCGCAGCGCACAGCCAACGCTCTATTCCACCAACAAATCTCCCACGATAAAAAAACAGGGCCGCTGCACAAACGATGTGCGGCGGCCCTGTTGGCGTTCTGTTTTTATTTCCCCGCCAGCAGAATGGCCAGCACGGCTTTCTGCACGTGCAGGCGGTTCTCGGCTTCATCGAAGATTTCCGGTGCGTGCTGCTCGAACACCGCCGAGGAGATCTCCTCGCCCCGGTGGGCGGGCAGGCAGTGCAGCACCATGACATCGGGCTTTGCGCTTTCCAGCAGCTTGCCGGTGAGCTGGAAGCCCACAAAATCCCGCAGGCGCTGCTCACTTTCCGGCGTGCCGGGCTTGGCGGTGTTCCACACAGCCGTTGCCACCACGTCGGCATCCTGAATGCCCTCGGCAGGGTCTGCGGTCAGGTGGAAGGCGCTGCCGTACTTGTGGGCGAACATCAGCACATCCGCCGCCGGGCGGTAGCTCTGCGGGCAGACGCAGGTGACCTGCATCCCAGCCAGCAGTCCGCCCACGATGAGGCTGTTTGCCATGCTGCTGCCGTCGCCGACAAAGCAGAGCTTCCGGCCCGCAAGGCTGCCCCGGCGCTCCCGAATGGTCATCAGGTCGGCCAGAACCTGGCAGGGATGGGCGTAATCCGTCAGGCCGTTGATCACCGGCACACCGGCCAGCTCGGCAAACTCTTCCAGATCGCTCTGGCGGTAGGTGCGCCACACCACGCAGTCGTAGTAGCGGCCCAGCACCCGGGCGGTGTCCTTGAGAGGCTCGCCGCGCCCGGCCTGCAGCTCGGCGGTGTTCATGTAGTTGCCCAGACCGCCCAGCTGGTACACACCCACTTCAAAGCTGGTGCGGGTGCGGGTGGACGCCTTGGAGAACATCAGGGCAACCGTCTTTCCTGCCAGCAGCGGGGCCGTGCCGCCCAGCTTCTGCTGTGCCTTGAGTTGATCGGCCACATCCAGAATGTGGGTCAGCTCGGCAGGGGAGAGGTCGCTCATTTTCAGCAGATTTTTCATGCCTGCTCCTTCGGAGCCGTCGGCTCCATCTTGCCCAGCACATCGCTCAGGATCTCCAGCGCCATGTCCACATCGTGCTCGCTGAGGGTCAGCGGCGGCAGCAGACGCAGGCGGGTCTTGGCTGTCAGCACCAGCAGGCCCGCTTCGCGGCAGGCGGCCAGCACATCTGCGGCCTTGAGGTCGTAGAACTCGATGCCCACCATCAGGCCGATGCCGGAAATGCTCTTGACATGGGGCAGCTTTGCGATGCCTGCGCGCAGCTGGACGGCGCGCTCGTTGACATTGGCAAGGAAGCTCTGGTCCATGCGGTCCACCACCACATTGGCACCGGCGCAGACCACCGGATTGCCGCCGAAGGTGGAGCCGTGGGTGCCGGGGCCCATGCCCTCGGCCACCTTTTCGTTCATCAGCACTGCGCCGATGGGCAGGCCGCCGCCCAGACCCTTGGCCAGCGTGACCACGTCCGGCTTGAGGTTATAGTGCTCGCAGCACAGGAAGGTGCCGGTGCGGCCCACGCCGGTCTGCACCTCGT
>ENA-OWZE01000581-OWZE01000581.1-human-gut-metagenome-genome-assembly--contig:-NODE-581-length-14161-cov-10.258401_pt1 | contig 14161 bp, 9 predicted proteins | sample MGYA00249759_ERZ652104 | MGnify/ENA primary metagenome ERZ652104 (study PRJEB26925, sample SAMN05827048) | human gut metagenome | biome: ENVO:2100002; feature: ENVO:00000062; material: ENVO:00002003...
CGAGATAGGCTCCGGTCTCGTGGGCTCGGAGATGTGTATAAGAGACAGCATTTGTGCTTTTTTCAAAGTGGACTAAGTTTAGCATGATTCGCGGGCAGTGTCAAGCAATCTGGCTCATTCTCAAAATGAAACAATTTCACAAAATAAGGGGCAGAATTTTCCTAAATTGTGCACGGGTCGATTCGATGCATTTTTCGGTCGATTCGTGTCAAACGAATGCCCGGGGGGAGCTACGGGTGTATGATAGGATCAAAGATAGAACAGAGGAGGTACACCCTACATGAAACTACGTACCCGTAAATTCCTTGCCGGGCTGCTGAGCCTTGGCCTGCTGCTGCAGGCGGCAAGCCCCCTCAGCGCACTGGCGGCAGAGGATGCTCCCGTGGCGACGCATACTCTGACCGTTACGGTGGGCAATACTACTTACAACCTGACGGCGAATGGTGGAACTGTCAGCTCTGACGAGACATGGCCTTTAGGTTATCCCGCCGTGTCTTATGACGATGGCTTTGCGTTTGAAGGCGGCTTTAATGGCGATGTAACCCTTAACGGTGGAGAAAACGTCACCATCAAGGGTGAATCTTACGCCGTGAATGGTAGCCTGAATGCAACTGTCAATGATCTGACCGTCACAAAATCCGATTCCGGCACTGATGCTGCGATTCGCGATGATGCAACGATTACTAGCGCTGGTGATGTGAGAATCAGCGGCAACCTTGACTATAATAACATCAGCTTGGTAAATCAGGCTGTTGAAGGCAAGCTGACTGTGAACAGCGCACAGGATGTGAGCATTGACGGCATCCTCAACGGCGGTGCAGATATCAACTGTCAGACCCTTTCTCTGAATTGCGGAAACGGCTCGACCGTCAGCGGAACCCTGACCGTGCACAATGCGCAAAAAATTCAGGCTACCGCTTTTGCTATTTATGGCGTAATCGGCGACAGGGGTAAAGCAGGCAAGCTGGTACTTGATCACTGCACTGGTGCGGTCACGCTTTGCAATACCTACGGTTATGAGGCAGTTCAGGCAGGCACGGTGGAGGTAAGGAATCTGCCGACTGGTTACGTTGCCCGCTATTATGCAGGCAGCTCCGAGGCCGAGAGCACTGAGACCCAGGACCCGAATGATTGTGCAAGATACTCTTATTTCAGAATCGAGTATGTGAATCCGAGCAACAAGACGCTCACGCTGACGAATGCCAAGGCTTACACGGATGCAGCGTACACCACGGAGCTGATCAATGCAACGAGCGCAAACGGCACTTCTACCTATCATGTGGACGAGGGCAAGACAGTCTACGTCAAGGCTGTTGCACCGGGCGAAGGCCAGTGGAAGTTTGGTGGCTGGATAGACCGTGAAGAAACCAGCGAAAAAATCACTGTTACCGTGACCGAAGATATGACCCTGACTGCTAAATGGGTAGAACGGACCACCCATACTCTTACCCTGAAGTATGCCGAAGCCTATGAGGGCGAAACCAAGTTGGTTGGCACTGCTGGTGAAAATGGCACCACTACCTATACGGTAGAAAACGGCAAAGAACTGACCATCAAGGCCGTTGCGCCGGATAATGTCTCTCAGTGGAAATTTGATAGATGGGAGGGAAGAGGCGAGACCAGCGAAAATATCACCGTTACTGTGGACGAAAACATGACCCTGACTGCTAACTGGGTCAAGGAAATCCCTGAACCTGATGAAGGGGTCAACTACGGCATCAAAGTCACGATAGGCAATGGAACCCCCATTGAAGTGACCAGCGAAAACTGCGGGCACATTCTTGGAGTCGGCAACGACAAGCTCACCTATGACCCGGATACCCACACCCTGACCGGTACCGGCAGCTTTGGCAAGATGAAGGTCGAGATCACTGACGATCTCGAGGATAAGGTGGATGTGGTACTGAGCAATGCGAACGGTGCTGTGGTAAATGGCAGCCTGACCGTTACCGGCGCACAGGATGTGAAGGTAACGGGCGTATCCTCCACCGCCCTTATCACGGGGGACGCTACTATTACCTGCGCCGGTGACATCCTGATGGATAATACCGGTTCTGGCAATGTGCTGGGTTATGGTGACCACGGCAATCTCGATGTTCAGAGCGCACAGAATGTGACCATCCATGGTGAGGGCCGTACAGGCACCGATGAAGATGGAAACAACTATACCATCTATGGCAGAGCCGAGATTGAGTGCAGCGGTAATGTGGAGATCACCAGCCAGAATGGCGGTGCAGTTTGGGACCCGGTCGTGATCACCAAGGCGGCTAATGTGACGATCACTGCAAACCAGCGCGCTGTCTGGGATTCGCGCAGTTACCTCGATTCGTCCATCAATTGCAGTGGTGAAGTGAAGATCACAAGTAAGAATGCTGCGGCACTCCATGATGGCAAGCTGACGATCACTGGCGCAACAGACGTGACCATTTCTGGTAAGCGAGACGAAGGAGCAACCATTGGCGGTGATGCTGAAATCACCTGCTCTGGTGATGTGGTGCTGGAAAACAAGGGCACTGGCGCTGTAGTGGAGAGCAAACTGGTCTACACTCAGAGTCCTGCCAAGGGTTATGAGGTGAAGACCGGCAAGAATGCTGAAAGTGCAACGGTTGCTTATACGGACGAAGAAGGCACAACTTCTTACACTGTGCCGAACACTGAGACGAATCCTGAGACGAATCCTGTACCTTCGTACATCTCCATTACCGCTGTGGGCACTCCTCCTGTCGTGCCCGGCGATGACGACTTTACCGGCGGCGATTCCGGCGCAGGCGGCGCTGTTGCAGCCGTTCTGGTGGGCGGCGCAGCAGTCTGGGGCGGCTACGAGATCACTACCCGGGTGATCCTGCACAACATCCTGCCCGAGGGCGCAGAGATCCCCGCAAACCGCGGCCAGCTGGCACTGCTGGTGTGGAACACCGCAGGCAGACCTGAACCTGTGAACACCCCGGCCTTTGCGGATGTGGCAGATGCCGACACCGCCAAGGCAGCCCAGTGGTGTGTGGAACAGGGCATCATGGATGCCAAGAGCGAGAGCAGCTTCAAGCCGGAAGGCTGGATGCCCAAGTTCAAGACCATTGAAGTGTGGGAAAAGGCATTCCCCAAACAGTAAACCCATGCTGAACCAAAGAGAGCAGCTTCGGCTGCTCTCTTTTTGTATGCAGAGGGGACCTTTGTTAACAAACTGCTAAGTTTTTGGAAAGTTCTGCTCGAATTGCTGTTGCGCCCGGTTTTCCTGTGCTATACTACTTGCATCCGGAACCAAAGGAGGAATTGCCCCATGAAAGAAGTCAAACCTTCCAAAAAGCCGCTGGCGATTTACTACGCCATCGTGCTGGCGGTCCTGCTGCTGCTCAACCTTGTGCTGCTGCCGTGGATGAGCGAGCGTCAGGTGGAGGAAGTGGACTACGGTACCTTTATGACCATGACCGAGGAAAAGAACATCGGCCGTGTGGATATCGAATCCAATCAGATCATTTTTACCGATAAAGAGGAAAAGCAGGTCTACAAGACCGGCCTGATGAACGACCCGGAGCTTACCCAGCGCCTGTATGATGCCGGAGCACAGTTTTCCAGCGAGATCGTGGAGCAGGGGTCGCCGATGCTCAATTTCCTGATCTGGTTTGTGCTGCCCATCCTGCTGTTCAGCTTCATCGGCAACCAGATGAACAAAAAGCTGATGGAAAAGGCCGGCGGCGGCCCGGGGTCCATGATGTTCGGCGGCGTGGGCAAGTCCAACGCCAAGGTCTATGTGCAGTCCACCCACGGCATCCGCTTTGCGGATGTGGCCGGTGAGGATGAAGCAAAGGAAAACCTGCAGGAGATCGTGGATTATCTGCACGACCCCGGCAAGTACGAGAGCATTGGCGCATCCATGCCAAAGGGCATCCTGCTGGTGGGCCCTCCGGGCACCGGCAAGACCATGCTGGCTAAGGCTGTGGCAGGCGAATCCAATGTGCCCTTCTTCTCCATTTCCGGCTCTGAATTCGTGGAGATGTTCGTGGGCATGGGTGCGTCCAAGGTGCGCGACCTGTTCCGGCAGGCAAAGGAAAAGGCCCCCTGCATCGTGTTCATCGATGAGATCGATGCCATCGGTCAGAAGCGCAACAGCGGCAATCTCGGCGGCAACGACGAGCGTGAGCAGACTTTGAACCAGCTGCTCACCGAGATGGACGGCTTTGAGGGCAACACCGGCGTCATCATTCTGGCGGCCACCAACCGCCCGGATTCTCTGGACCCGGCCCTGACACGTCCCGGACGTTTTGACCGCCGTGTTCCGGTGGAGCTGCCCGACCTCAAGGGCCGCGAAGAGATTTTGAAAGTGCACGCCAAAAAGGTGGCGCTGGCCCCGGGCATCGACTTCAACACCGTGGCCCGCATGGCCTCCGGTGCCTCCGGTGCGGAACTTGCCAACATCGTCAACGAAGCAGCTCTGCGCGCTGTGCGTGCAGGCCGCAAGAGCGTGACGCAGGCCGATCTGGAGGAGAGCATCGAGGTGGTCATTGCAGGCTACCAGAAGAAGAATTCTATCCTCACCGACAAGGAAAAGTGCATCGTGGCCTACCACGAGATCGGCCATGCACTGGTGGCGGCCAAGCAATCCAACTCTGCCCCTGTGCAGAAGATCACCATTATCCCCCGCACCTCTGGCGCACTGGGCTACACCATGCAGGTGGACGAGGGCAACCACTACCTGATGAGCAAGGAAGAGCTGGAAAACAAGATCGCCACCCTTACCGGCGGACGCGCCGCCGAGGAAGTGGTGTTCCGATCCATCACCACCGGTGCCTCCAACGATATTGAGCAGGCCACCAAGCTTGCCCGCGCCATGCTTACCCGCTACGGCATGAGCAAGGACTTTGACATGGTGGCGCTGGAGACCGTGAACAACCAGTATCTGGGCGGCGACACCTCGCTGGCCTGCTCGGCCCAGACCCAGCGCGAGATCGACCAGAAGGTGGTGGGGCTGGTCAAGGCCCAGCACGAAAAGGCTGTCCAGATTTTGACCGACAACCGCGCCAAGCTGGACGAGCTGGCACGGTATCTGTACCAGAAGGAGACCATCACCGGCGAGGAGTTCATGGAGATCCTGAACCGGGAACCGGCACAGGCCCAGTGACCCCGGCAGCAGAGCTTCCAAAAAATTTTTATAGCCTGCTGCAATAATCCCGCCGCCGCATCCGTTTATAAGACAGATGCGGCGGTTTTGTATTACACCGCATGGCAGACCATGGTTTTCCACAAAACAAAAATGTGCGGTGCAAAACCGCCGTCAACGGAGGTATTCCAAATGAAACTGAACCATAAATTTGTCCGTACCGTCACCACCACCGCAGCAGTGCTGGGTGCTGCCGCCATGCTGAGCGTGGGCGCATTTGCCGCAGAGGCAGACATCAACGACCCTGCTGCCGCAGGCTATCTGCCTCCGCAGGAGCAGATGGTGCAGGGGGATATCGCCCTGCACAGCGCCGATGTGGCGATCGGCGAAAAGGACCCCACCTACGGCGGCTACGGCGCACCGGAGGGAAACCCCATTCAGGGCAACATCATGCTGATCTCCGGCGATGAGCTGGCCGCCCCGTCCGCAGATGCAGCGGCGAAAAAGAGCGAGGCACGTTACACCGTCAAGGGCCTGTTCGGCAGAGAAGTGCTGTACACTGCCCGCCAGAAGGACAGTGTGCTGACGCTGGATGTGCCCGCCGGTTCTGCTACCTTCCGCACCACCGTGCAGGACATGCAGAACCTGCTGAACGAGGGCGTGAGCACGCTGGTGGTCCAGACCGAGAAGGGCTCCACCACCCTGAACCTGTCTCTGCTGGTGGAGGGCCAGAAGGGCACCGACCGCGTGGTGCTGCGCCGACTGGGCGAAAACACCTTCCTCACCGTGGGCCTGCGCTGCCGCCGCGATTTGATCGTGGGGCGCTGACCGCTGAGATCAAATGATGAAAGGGCTGCTGCACGCAGGGATGTGCAGCGGCCCTTTTTGCGCTTTTCTGTTAAGTTTTTGAAAATTTGCGCAGATGTCTTTGCAAAGTCTGCCGGGAGATGTTATAGTTAAATTGAAACAGTATGTATTCCCGATAGAAAGGAAAAAACGCCATGGAGCATTTTGTGGAGTTTGAGGACGTTTGCAAATATTATCAGACCGGCAGTGTGAAGATCGCCGCCGCAGACCACCTGAATTTTTATGTGGACAAAGGCGAGTTCTGCATCATCGTGGGGCCCTCCGGCGCAGGTAAGACCACTCTGCTGAACATCCTTGGCGGCATGGACAGCTGCGATGAGGGAAACGTCTGGCTGGACGGCCAGAACGTGAGCCACTTTACCGCCAGAGAGCTGACGACCTACCGCCGGTACGATGTGGGCTTTGTGTTCCAGTTCTACAACCTTGTGCAGAACCTGACCGCACTGGAGAACGTGGAGCTGGCCAGCGAGATCTGCCGCGACCCGCTGGACCCCAAAGAGACCCTGCGCAGCGTGGGTCTGGGGGAGCGGCTGAACAACTTCCCGGCCCAGCTTTCCGGCGGCGAGCAGCAGCGGGTGTCCATTGCCCGCGCACTGGCCAAAAACCCCAAGCTGCTGCTCTGCGACGAGCCCACCGGTGCACTGGATTACAAGACCGGCAAGCAGGTGCTGGCCCTTTTGCAGGATACCTGCCGCCGTACCGGCCGCACGGTGATCGTTATTACCCACAACACCGCCCTGACAGCGATGGCAGACCGCATCATTCAGGTGCGCAGCGGCAAGATCGTCTCCAATCAGGTCAACGAGCACCCTGTGCCGGTGCAGGAGATTGAGTGGTGAGAGCTGTGCTGAAAAGTTATCGTAAAAACATCCTGCGGGAAATGAAGGACAACCTGAGCCGCATGGTCTCGCTGTTCGGTATCGTAGCGCTGGGCGTGATGATGCTGACCGGCCTGATGAGTTTTGCGCCCAGCATGCGCATCGCCGGGCAGAAATACTACGTACAGCAGAACGTGTTCGACCTGCGGGTGCTGTCCACGCTGGGCCTTTCGGAGGAGGACATTGCCGTCCTTGCCGCCGTGGATGGCGTGGAGGCCGTACAGGCGGTAAAATACCAGGACATGGAGGCCCAGTGGCAGGGTCAGAGCGAGACGGCGGTGGTGCGCCTGCAGCAGCTGCCCGCCGACCCCGGGGCCGACACGGCAGAAAATATGAACCGTCTGGTGCTGCTCTCGGGCCGGATGCCTGAGGCTCCGGATGAGTGCGTGGTGCATGTGATGGGCTACGGCGACCCGGTGGAACCGGGCACGGTGCTCACCCTGCCGGAGGACACCGAACATGTGAGCCGGAAGCAGTTCACGGTAGTGGGCACCGTGCAGGACCCGCAGCATTTTTCCACGGACAAGGAGAGCAGCACCGCCGGTGACGGCCAGCTGGATGATATTGTGTTCCTGCCGGAGGGCAGCCTGACCACGGATTATTATACGGCGTGCTATCTCAAGGTAAAAAATGCCGGCCTGTATGATAATTACTCGGACGAGTATCAGGCAGCAGTGGATGACACAGCCGCAAGGGTAAAGGCCATCAGCGGGGCACAGTGCACAGCCCGGCGGGCGGAGCTGATCGAGGATGCCAGTGCAGAGCTGGCCGATGCCCGGGCCGAGTACAACGACAAAAAAGCCGAAGCAGACCGTCAGTTTGCGGAGGCAGAACAGCAGCTGGCCGATGCACAGGCACAGCTGGACAGCGCCAAAGCCCAGCTGGACACGGGCGAAGCGGAGCTTGCCGCCAACAAAAAGGCTCTGCCGGATACCATGCAGGGCGGTGCGGACGAGCTGGTGAGCGGCGAGGAACAACTGCTGGAATTTGAGGATCAGCTGCAACAGATCGAGATGCTGGTGAACCTGAAAAAGGTGGCCGACCCGCTGCTGGGCTATGCCGAAACGGCTCTGAACAATGCACAGAAAGCGCTGGACGAAGCGGAACCTGACGATGAAGAGTACACCGAGCTGCGGGATGCCCTGCAGAAGGCGCAGGATGCTTACGACAACATCAGCGGCCAGCTGAACGGCTATCAGGCCCAGCTGGACGAGGGCAAGCGCCAGATGTATGCACAGGGGCTGATCTCTTCGCCCAGCCTTTCCAACGAGCAGCTGGTGACTGAGGCAAAGGCAGCACTGCGCCAGATGAAGGTAAAGCTTCTGCAGGGTCAGCTGCAGCTGACCACCGGCACGGCCACAGCCTACACCCAGTTCGATGCGGCTCGCACCCGGCTGGACGAGGGCTGGCAGGAATACAGGGACGGCGTGCAGCAGCTGGCCGATTCCCGCGCGGAGTACGAGAGCCGGAAGGCCGATGCCGAACAGCAGCTGGCCGACGGCCTTGCCCAGCTGAACGATGCCGAGGAGCAGGTGAGCCAGATCAAGAGCGGTGAGTGGTATGTGCTGGACCGAGGCTCCACCATGAGCTTTGTCACCTTTGAGCAATATGCCGACCGCATGGATGCCATTGCACGGGTGTTCCCGGTGTTCTTCTTCCTGGTGGCGGCGCTGGTGGCCACCACCACTATGACCCGCATGGTGGACGAGAACCGCCTGCAGCTGGGTACCCTGAAAGCGCTGGGCTACTCCAACGCAAAGATCGCAGGCAAGTATCTGTTCTATGCCCTCAGCGCCAGCGTGCTGGGCAGCATCGTGGGCATGGTCATCGGTTTTGTGGTGTTCCCGCTCATCATCTGGTATGCCTACCAGATGATCTTCAGCATGTCCACCTTTACGCTGCACTTTTACCCCGGCATGGCGGCAGCCAGTGTGGCCATCAGCGCGGCCGTCATCGGTTTTGCTACATGGAACGCCTGCCGTGCCAGCCTGAAGGAAAAGACTGCAGCTTTGCTGCTGCCCCGGGCCCCGGTGGCAGGCAAGCGCATCTTTTTGGAGTACATCACCCCGCTGTGGCAGCACATGAGCTTCTCCCAAAAGACCACAGCCCGCAACCTGTTCCGCTACAAAAAGCGCTTCTTCATGACAGTGCTGGGCGTGGCAGGCTGCACGGCGCTGCTGCTGATCGGCTTTGGCATTCAGGATTCCATCCTGCCCATCGTGGACAAGCAGTCCGGGCAGCTGACCCACAACGATCTCACCATCTCGCTCAGCGATGAAAAGGCGCTGACCATGGAGCAGGGCCTTGCCGACACGCTGGACAGCAGCAGTGCGGTCCACAGCTGGGGCGCGTTCTACACAAAGTCCACCACCCTTTATAATGAAGAGGGCGGGAGCGCCGATGTCAGCATCGTAGGCGCGGAGGACGATGCCCGGATGACCGAATACTTCACCTTCCGCACCCGGGTGGGCCACGACCCCATTCCCTTTGAAGAGGACAGCGTGATCCTGACCGAAAAAACGGCCCTGAATCTGGGGCTGAGCGTGGGCGATACGTTCTATGTGGAGGCAGCAGACGGGAGCCGCGTGCCGCTGGTGCTGACCGGCATTACTGAGAACTACATGTTCACTCGGCTGTATCTCTCCAATGCGCAGCTGCAGGCCCTGCTGGGCAGCACGCCGGAGTGGAACACCGTCTACGGCCTGACCGGCTGTACCACCGAGGCGGAGTACAACACCCTGCGCACAAAGCTGCTGGGCTGCAACTATGTGAGCAGCGTCAGCTTCACCGAGGACACCACCTCCATGTTCGGCAGCCTGATCGGCAGCCTGAACTACGTGGTGGTGCTGATCATCGTGTGCGCGGCGGCGCTGGCGGCGGTGGTGCTGTACAACCTGATCAGCGTCAACCTTGCCGAGCGAAAAAAGGAGCTTGCCACTATCAAGGTGCTGGGCTTCTATGACAAAGAAGTGTACCGCTACATCTTCCGCGAGATCGAGCTTTTGTCCCTCATCGGCTCCGGCGTGGGCCTGCTGCTGGGTGTGCCGCTGCACCGGTTCATCATCCTGACCGTGGAAATGGATCAGCTCATGTTCATTCGCACCATTGCACCCCGCAGCTATCTGCTGGCAGTGGCGCTGACCATGCTGTTCACCTTTGTGGTGTGCTTTGCCATGCGGCGGCATGTGCGGCATATCAGCATGGTGGAAAGCATGAAAGCGCCGGAGTGAGTTTACAAAATCTTCATAAAAAGAACATGCTTTCGCAGAAATTCTCTGGTATGATAATGCTACCGACAGGCGGGGCCGCAACCGCCTGAACGGGTAACATGATTCCTCCTTTACCAAACCAAATACCGCAAAACAAGACACCGCGCCTTGTCTGATCCGCAGCAGACAGGGCGCGGTGTCTTGTTTAAACCGTTAAGTTTTCAGCATCTGCGGCAATGGCATCGGCCTGCTGCTGGGTGAGCACGCGGCACTTGACCATCCGCTTGAGCACCACCTGCATCCGCTTGAAGGCAAGCTCCGGGCTGCTGGCGTAGGTGGAAGGCGCGTTGGGCATACCCGCCAGATAGATCGCTTCGGCATCGGTCAGCTGGGCCGGTTCCTTGCCAAAGTAGCCCTCGGCAGCTTCTGCAATGCCATAATACCCGCTGCCAAAATAGATGGTGTTGGCGTACATCTCAAAGATCTGCTGCTTGGAGTAGGTCTTTTCAATATCAAAAGCAGCAAGCATCTCGGCAGCCTTGCGGGCCAGATGCTTGTCCTGCGTGAACAGCTCGTTCTTGGCAAGCTGCTGGGTCAGGGTGCTGCCACCCTCGGCCAGCGAGTGGGTGCGCAGGTCGGCCAGCAGGGCGCGGGCGATGGCTCCCGGGTCGATGCCCTTGTGGGTCATAAAATGCTCGTCCTCGGTGCAGATGACTGCGTTAATATAGATCTGCGGCAGTGCATCGTAGGAAGTATAGCTCCCGCGGGCACAGATGGTGTCGTACATGGAAGCCACTGGGTAACTGCTGGCGGCACTGCGGTACAGCTGCCTGCCCTGATAAAAGAACCAGCCGCCTGCCAGCAGCCCGCCAAGCAGCAGGATGCAAAGAACAACGAGCAGGCTCTGCTTTAAAAAATGAAAGAAACGATGCAGCATCGAAAAACTCCTTTGATGATAAAAAAGAACGCTACCATAATAAACGATTTGCAGGGCGTTTGCAAGGAACAGCTTTAGTATAACAATAAAATTTTAAGGTTTTATCAATGGAAAAATAAAAATTTCCGAAGAAGCAGAAGTATTACTCCTGTTGGAACTGCACAACGGGATGCTGCAAATGCGGGCTGCGCATCGTGCAGAAAACTCAATTTGAAAAAAACTGGAATTAACCCATTGACAAACTGGGTAAGAGGAGATATAATGCAAACAATAAATCCACAAACCTAGTGGGAAAAAGAAAACGACGGTTTTGCTTCCCGGCACAGAGCAGATAGAGGCTCCGGTTTGTAGATGAGTGGGAAAGAATTATTTCGGAAAGGAGGGCACGGATATGAAGCTGATTTGGAACGACCTGCTGCACGCAAACTTCCGCTATGGGCGAATGTACGGTGACCGGGCAGAACATCTGGCTGCGAACTGTACGATGCCCTCTTGCTGTGCACGAATGTGTACCCGAATGTGACGTTGACAGAATCGCTTTGAATTGTGTTTGCCCGGTGCGCTTTTGTATCACGCATCGGGATTTTTTGTATCAGGGAATTATACTAAAAGTACAAATAGAGAGGTAAAATACTATGTCTGACTATAAATTTGAGACCCTGCAGCTTCACGTTGGCCAGGAGCAGGCCGATCACGCAACCGATTCCCGTGCAGTGCCCATTTACCAGACCACTTCCTATGTGTTCCGCAACAGCCAGCACGCAGCAGACCGCTTCGGCCTGGCAGACGCAGGCAACATCTACGGCCGTCTGACCAACTCTACGCAGGACGTGTTCGAGAAGCGCATCGCTGCTCTGGAAGGCGGCGTGGCTGCTCTGGCTACCGCTTCCGGTGCTGCTGCCATCACCTACACCATCGAAGCACTGGCACAGGCTGGTGACCACATCGTGGCTCAGAAGACCATCTACGGCGGCAGCTACAACCTGCTGGAGCACACCCTGACCCAGTTCGGTGTCACCACTACCTTTGTCAATGCACACGATCTGGCTGAGGTGGAGAATGCCATCCAGCCCAACACCAAGGCCGTCTATCTGGAAACTCTGGGCAACCCCAACAGCGATATCCCCGATATCGATGCCATTGCAGCCATCGCGCACAAGCACGGCCTGCCACTGGTCATCGATAACACCTTCGGCACCCCGTACCTGATCCGTCCCATTGAGCACGGCGCAGATATCGTCGTCCATTCCGCCACCAAGTTCATCGGCGGCCACGGCACCACGCTGGGCGGCATCATCGTGGACAGCGGCAAGTTTGACTGGAAGGCAAGCGGCAAGTTCGGCAATATTGCTGACCCCAACCCCAGCTACCACGGCGTTTCCTTTGCCGATGCAGCAGGCCCCGCAGCTTTTGTCACCTACATCCGTGCGATCCTGCTGCGTGATACCGGTGCCACCATTTCGCCGTTCAACGCCTTCCTGCTGCTGCAGGGCACCGAGACCCTGAGCCTGCGCATCGAGCGCCATGTGGAGAACACCAAGAAGGTGGTCGAGTTTCTGGCAAACCACCCGCAGGTGGAGAAGGTCAACCACCCCTCCCTGCCGGATCACTCGGATCACGCCCTGTACGAGAAGTACTTCCCCAACGGCGGTGCATCCATCTTCACCTTCAACATCAAAGGCGGCCGTAAGGAGGCATTCAAGTTTATCGATAACCTGAAGGTCTTCTCCCTGCTGGCAAACGTTGCTGATGTGAAGAGCCTGGTCATCCACCCGGCTTCCACCACCCACAGCCAGCTGAACGACGAAGAGCTGGCCGAGCAGCAGATCTATCAGAACACCATCCGCCTGTCCATCGGCACTGAGCACATCGACGATATCATTGCTGATCTGGAAGCAGGTTTCGCAGCCGTCCGCGGCGAGTAAATCTTATCCCCTTAGAAACTCCGACAGAATGTGTATGCCTTGTTTTTTCTCCTGATCTCTTCCAAAAATTCCTTATATCCTAAACACAGCAAAAGGGTCCCGGAATTTTCTCCGGGACCCTTTTGTCGTTTGCGGCAAAATGCCGTCAGCCTTTCACGCCGCCCAAAGCAACACCGCGGACGATGAACTTGGAAAGCAGCAGGTACACGATGATGACGGGCAGAATGGCGATAGCCACCATCATGTAAACCTTGCCCATATCAAACTTGAGGAAGTCTGCACTGCGCAGCTGTGCAATCAGGATGGGCAGGGTCTTTTTGTCGGCGCTGTCCAGCACCAGAGCGGGAATGAAGTAGTTGTTCCAGCTGGCCACGAAGGAGAAAATGGCCTGCACTGCCAGAGCGGGCTTCATAATGGGCAGCACGATCTTGTTGAAGGTGTAGAACTCGCCTGCACCGTCGATGCGGGCAGCCTCTACAATCTCCATGGGAAGGGAAGCGTCCAGATACTGCTTCATGAAGAAGAACACGGTGGGCGCTGCAATGCTGGGCAGGATCAGCGGGATAAAGCTGTTCTTCAGGCCCATCTTGGTGATGAGCTGTAAAAAGCCCAGAGCGGACACCTGCGTGGGCATGGTCATGATCAGCAGGATAATGGCGAACGCGGCCTTTTTGAATTTGAAGTTATAGGCGTAGATGCCGTAGGCCGTCAGGGCCGAGAAGTACACGCTGAACGCCGCCGAGCAAGCGGAGACGATCAGGCTGTTGCGGATGCCGGTGATGACAGGGATGTTAGCATCGGCCAGCACGTTCTGGAAGTTGGTAATGAGCGATTTGCCCGGCAGCAGCGAGAAGCCTTTCTGAATCTCGAAGTGGGTGCGGGTAGAGTTGATCACCAGCACATAGAAGAAGAACAGGCACAAAAAGCTGATGAACACCAGCACCAGATAACACCATGCGCGGCGTGCAGCCAGTGTTGCTTTTTCCGATTGATTTCTAGGAGTGTGTGCCATAATCATTTCCCTCCTTTTGCTGCCTTTTTGGCGGCGTTCAGTTCTTTGCGCTGGGCGCGGGTCAGGCCGTCATCCTCCTTGGTAAGGGAGAAGTAGACCACAACGCACAGCACTGCGCACACGAGGAACAGCACCACGGATACAGCACCGGCCATGCCGTAGTTCTTGCTGAACAGGTGGTTGTTCAGGTACATGACTGTCTCTTATACACATCTGACGCTGCCGACGAAGCTAGAAG
>ENA-OWZE01000587-OWZE01000587.1-human-gut-metagenome-genome-assembly--contig:-NODE-587-length-14034-cov-11.111095_pt1 | contig 14034 bp, 9 predicted proteins | sample MGYA00249759_ERZ652104 | MGnify/ENA primary metagenome ERZ652104 (study PRJEB26925, sample SAMN05827048) | human gut metagenome | biome: ENVO:2100002; feature: ENVO:00000062; material: ENVO:00002003...
GAGATAGGCTCCGGTCTCGTGGGCTCGGAGATGTGTATAAGAGACAGGCCGTGCCAGACATAATGTAAAGACACAGTTGTGCTTGCACAAAATTGTGGCTTTGCATTATGTCTGATAGGGCGAACGCCCGCGTGTCCAGTGCGGCGAAGCGGCGCTGGACTAATAGCGCGGCTCAAAAAGCTGTAAAATACATAAAAAATATACTTGTGAAATTATTAGATAGGCAAAATTTATTGACTTATATAAAATGTGGGTATAAAATATCCCTAATTTAATTAATCGATGGGATCCATTATAGTAAACACCAAAGAAAGAGTGTTATGCCAAGGGGTCAGCGTATTTACTGGTTGTCAGCGGTGTTGTAAGGACATTTTACAGCAAAGCAGACATTTATGGTTGGTATTGTAGAAGCTCCTGACAGTAAGGTGAGTAGACTGTCGAATACGAAAGGAAGTATAAAGTTATGGCAAAGAAAGATATTGATTGGTCTAATTTAGGATTTGGCTATGTAAAGACTGATAAGAGATTCGTAGCTAATTATAAGAATGGAGCATGGGATAATGGTGTTATCACAGATGATGATAAAGTCGTTATCAGCGAATGTGCTGGTGTATTACAGTATTCACAGTCATGTTTTGAAGGTATGAAGGCATACACAACAGAGAATGGTCACACAGTTATTTTCAGACCAGATATGAACGCAAGCAGAATGGCAGATTCCTGTAGAAGACTTGAGATGCCTGTATTCCCAGAAGATAAGTTCGTAGAAGCTATTGCTGAAACAGTAAGAGCTAATGAGGACTGGGTACCACCTTATGGTTCAGGTGCATCACTTTATATCCGTCCATATATGTTCGGAAGCAATCCAGTTATAGGTGTTAAGCCTGCTGATGAATATCAGTTCAGAGTATTCACAACACCTGTTGGACCATACTTCAAGGGCGGTGCTAAGCCACTTACAATCAAGGTTTCAGATTTTGATAGAGCAGCACCACACGGAACAGGTCATATCAAGGCTGGTCTTAACTATGCAATGAGCCTTCACGCAATCGTTACAGCTCACGCAGAAGGATATGCTGAGAATATGTATCTTGACCCAGCTACAAGAACTAAGGTTGAAGAGACAGGTGGAGCTAACTTCCTCTTTGTTACTAAGGACGGTAAGGTTGTAACACCTAAGTCAGATAGTATCTTACCATCTATTACAAGACGTTCATTAGTACACGTTGCTAAGGAATACCTTGGACTTGAAGTTGAAGAAAGAGAAGTTCTCTTTGATGAAGTTAAGGACTTTGCTGAATGTGGTCTTTGCGGTACAGCAGCAGTTATCTCTCCTGTAGGAAAGATAGTAGATCACGGCAAGGAAATCTGCTTACCAAGTGGTATGGACGAGATGGGACCTGTTACAAAGAAGTTATATGAAACTCTTACAGGTATCCAGATGGGTAGAATCGAAGCTCCTAAGGGTTGGATTTATACAGTAGATTAATATAACAGATTATATTAAAGTATTAAGAAATTATTTTATTCGGTCAGAATGTACAATATGCGTTCTGACCGAATTTGTTGGTTATGGAGTAATGATTTATGTTGTTTAGTGGTAAAGATTTAAGAAAATTGATAGTACCCCTTATGTTTGAACAGCTTCTTGCAGTGCTTGTCGGACTTGTTGATACGCTTATGGTATCCCAGTCAGGAGAAGCGGCAGTTGCAGGGGTAGCTCTTGTAGATAATATTAACAGGCTCATAATTCAGGTTATGTCAGCCCTTGCGACTGGCGGCGCAGTTGTGTGCAGCCAGTATGTTGGAAAAGGAAAAGATGACGAATCAAAAAAATCAGGTGCACAGCTTGAAATGGTTCTGCTTATATTTTCTATAATAATGACACTTATTTCAGTTACCTGCACAAGGCCGCTTCTTAAGGTGATATTCGGTTCCGTTGAACAGTCAGTTATGGACTGTGCGGTGCTTTATTTTGTTATAACTGCCCTTTCGTATCCATTTCTTGGACTTTATAACGCCGGTGCGGCAATATTCAGAAGTGTCGGTAACAGCAAGGTTAGTATGAATATAAGTATTCTTATGAACGTGATAAATGTCGCAGGCAACGCAATATTTGTATTTGTGTTCAAATGGAGTGTTGCGGGAGTTGCACTTTCAACAGCGTTAAGCCGTGTTGCGGCAGGCGTTGTAATGTCGGTGCTTGTATGCGGACAGACCAATCCGATAAGGATAGCGCATATCAAAGATTTTATTCCAGATTGGAAATATATAAGCAAAATACTTACAATCGGAATTCCATCAGGCATAGAAAATGGTATGTTCCAGATAGGAAAGCTTATGGTTGTAAGTATGGTTGCAACATTTGGAACAGCATCTACAGCCGCTAATTCGGTTGGCTATACAGTTATCGATTTTGCAAATATTCCGGCTTCATCTATGGGACTTGCACTTATCACAGTTGTTGGACAGTGCATAGGTGCCGGTGAGAAAGAACAGGCAAAAATGTATACTAAAAAAGTGCTTAAATGTGCGTATTTCGGCGACTGGATATGTAATATTCCATTATTCTTCTTAGCACCATTTATTGCTTCGTGGTTTAACTTATCAGGTGAGGCAACACAGATTACAGTAATGATTTTAAGATGCTTTAATGTGGTTTCATTATTTATATGGCCGCTTTCATTTACATTATCCAATCCATTAAGAGCGGCGGGAGATGTAAAATTTACAATGACAGCAAGTATTATCTCGATGTGGCTGTTCAGGGTCGGAAGCAGCTACGTCCTTGGCGTAATGCTTGGAATGGGAGTTCTTGGCGTATGGATAGGAATGTTCATTGACTGGGCAGCAAGGTCAGTATGCTTTGTTGCAAGGTTTGTTAGTGGAAGATGGCTTAAGAGAGGGTCATTGGCATAATTATGTAATTAATAGGCGTTTGCGAAACTCAGCAAAATTGATTGTTATTTGTACTGTGAACACAAGTAACCGCAATCACCTAATGTAATTAATAAAGAGAGGTATTATCGGGCCTATGGTATGGGCTTTCTTGACTGGCCAGGTGTGCACGGAAGGAAAGTCCATTTGAGTGGTCTGGCAATGCCTTTTTGTTTTCTAAATATTCTATTGCAATATATAGTGATATGTGGTATTCTATTTATATAATATCTAATCTAAATATAATAATGTTTGATAGTAATATATGGCAACCATATCGGAACTATATATGAAATCTAATGGCAATTCGCCAATATAATTCCAATATTTAAAATTTTAGTGCGAATAACTGACTATGGTGGATAAATGATAACCAATGAAAAGGAGGTTTAATGAAGTATCAGAGAGTAACCACACATCTTGCAGAAACAATGTCAAAGCTTGATGTAGATAAAGCAATGAGAGACGACTATGCTAAATGTATATTGGCAGACCCACAGATATTAGCCAATATAGTAAAAGTAATAGTGCCAGAATTCAGGGAATACAGCATAAAAGACATAATTCCCTGCATAGGAGAGACAATAGTATCACTTACAGTTCCGGAAAAGCTGTGCATTAAAATTGAAAGTGATGGAACCGAAGACGTAGATATAGAAGATGGAAAAATTATTTACGACATAAGATTTCCATTGTATTATAATAATAGAACAATTAAAATACTTGTAAATGTTGAGGCACAGAAAAGTATTTCATATACAAAGCTTGGTTATCATATCGAATCAAGAATGGTGTATTATATGGCAAGACTAGTGTCTTCACAGAAAAATGTAGAATTCATAAAATCAAACTATGATGACATCAAAGATGTATACAGCATATGGATATGTATGGATACAGAAGCCGATGAAGACTCTATAATAGAATTAGGCTTGCAGCCAAGAGTAATCTATGGCAATACAAGCTGGCTTCCACAGCGAAGCATAATGAATGGAGCGGTTATAAGAATAAGAAGCAGAGCAGATGTCGAAGAATCAAAAAATAGGCTTATAGCAATGCTAGAAGTATTATTTTCTGGCAGGGCAAGACAGGATAAGATGAACCAGTTAGAAGAATACGGACTTGAGATGACAACAGAATTAGAAGGGTGTGTGAATGATATGTGTAACATAAGTGATTTGCTGGTAGAAGAAAGCGAGGAACGCGGAGAAAGACGAGGAATGGAACGAGGGGAGAAACAGGCGCGTCTTGACAGCATAAGAACATTAATGAGAAAGTTGAATCAGACAGCAGAAGAGGCAATGGATACACTGGATATAGAGGAAAAAGATAGGGAGACGTATAGAAAGCTGCTATAAATGCAGAAATAAAGAATCTGGTATTAATAAATTGTAATCTGGTAAAATAATGAATTAATTCTTGTTACATTAATTAGAGCATAGTCATAATAAATATAATAACGTCAGTAGTAGAAGGATATAAAGAAAAGTTGGCTGACAGACAGTAAGAGGGTTGTTGCTGCGGCAGCCCTCTTACTATGTTATTACGGATTAAATACCATCTTCATCTTCAGCATCATAATCTCTGCCGTTAGGGAAAAGTAAGGAATCATCGGAAAGTTCTTTTTTCATTTCATCGTAATCCTCTTTGACGGCTTTATATGGGGAATCTAAATCTGTATCATAACTCCAGCCAGCTTCCTCCATTTCATCTAACATCTCTTTTTTTGTCATATAAATTTCACCTCCGTTGTTTATAATTATAATTTTTATATTGGATATATTCAAGTTATACAATGTGATAATACTATTTGCTTGGTTATAAAAACACACATAAAGTATATGTAGATAACTGCAAAAGAGCTTTTGAATTCAGTCGTACCGGTATACAATTAAAATTTAAGAGGTTTTTCATACAATTTTCATTACTTTTGTACAAATTACCTAAAATAAAACTGTATATACCGCCGAAAATATAAAAAATACCCAATGGGCATCTTGACCCACCAAGTTGGTTGTGCTAATATTAACTCAACTTTTGAGGTATTGGATAAAGGTTTAGTGCATAGTGACTAATATAGTGAATGAAAGCCGTATTCTATATTACTATGTGCAAGCCTTTTTCGTATCTGATTAAAAGTGCGTATTAATGAAGAAGGAGGAATCCTAGTTATGAGGATTAAAAAAGAAGTTAGGAAGATTGTCGCTTCTGTATTAGCTTTCTTAATGGTTGTAAGCCTTATTCCGGTTAATAGTCTTATGACAAAAGCTAATGCAGCTTCAAAAACTACTTTTGAAGGTGGAAAGACAGTCGAAGACGGAACTTGGAAAGGATGGACTTGGAATGTATTTGGTAGCAGTACAGATAAGACAAAAGCATTTGCTACAGATACAGGAAATGGAGGAGTTACATTAGAAGTAACAGATAATAAAGGTAAGATTAATGGTACGGCTAGTGATCAGGGATTAAATACATTCTTATATAAACTTGATAAGTCAGTTGATTTTACAATAACAACACAGGCTAAGGTAGAGGTATTAGCAACAAGTTCTCAGGCAGCCTTTGGCTTAACAATTAGAGATAATGTAGGAACACATGGAAATACTACAAAGTTAACAGCAGATAAGAATAATTTTGCATTTGTTGGTGGCTATGGCAAAGAAGCAGTAGACAAACAGGGAAATGCTGGTTATAAGACAACAAAGGTAGGACATACAAGATTAGGTGAATCACCAGAAGTAGGTGGAACATACGACCTTGCTATTCAGAAGGTTGGAGATAGTGTTAAACTTTATTTTAATGGTGAAGTTGCTGCAGAGTGTTCAGCAGATGATTTAATTACAGATAATGCAATGTATGTTGGATTATTTGCTGCAAGAAATGCTAAGGTTACATTTAATAATGTTAAGTTAGCTTACACACAGGACAGCTCATCAGTAAAGGTAACAACAAATGTTACAGCACCTAAGAAGACAACATACTGTGCTGGTAATACATATGAAGATGTTGATTTGACAGGCTTTAAGGCTACAGTATCAGTTGATGGAAAAGAAAGAGAAATCACAGCATCAGATTGTGTTGTTGATATGAGCAATGACCCATTTGCAGAAGTTACAGATGCTGGAAAGCTTACTCTTTTATATTTAGGACAGACAATTGAGGTTCCTATAACAGTTATCAAAGAAGTAGTATCAGATATGTATATAGAATATATGCCAGTTAAGACAGATTATATGGTAACTGATAAAACTCTTGATTTTACAGGATTAGTAGGTAAAGTTGTATATAATAGTGGTAGAACCTTCGATTTAAAGACACTTATTGATAGTAATGATACTAATACAAAAGTAAGTGATGTTGATTTCACAACTGCTGGAAACAAAGAAGTAACAGTAAGCCATACATATGGTGATGTTACAAAGGAAGTTGTTATTCCTATAAGCGTATCAGATGCAACAGTTAAGAATATTACAATAACATCACCTAACACAACAAGATTTTATACAGACACAGAATATGATGCAGATGCTTATGTAGAAGGTCTTACAATAACAGCTGATTATTCAGATGGTTCAGCTAAGGTTATTCAGGGTACAGATTCAGTTAAGGCTTATGTAAAGGCTAAGATTGCTAAACTTGATACAAAAGTAGCAGGCGAGTACACATATGTAGTAGAATACAATGGTGCAAAGGCTGAATATACACTTGAAGTTGTTAAACCTACAGTACATTCACTTAAAGTAGATGTATATCCAACAACAACTACATATGTTAAGGGTACTGACTTTAGTGCAGACGGACTTGAAGTAGTTGCTGTATATGATAGTGGACGAGAAGAGAAAGTCGCTGAATCAGATGTTAAGGTTGATTCATCAGCATACAAGAAAGATGAAACAGGAACATATGATATTAAGATTTCTGCAACAGTAGATGGAAAGGCGCTTGAAACAACAATTCAGGCAACAGTAAGAGATAAGAAAGAATTTAAGTTTGAAGATCTTACTTGGAATTCAATTATATTTGGTCAGTCTATCGACAAAAAGGCAATGACAATAAATACTGCTACTGAAGGTTCAGTTATAATTGAAGCACCAGAAGGAAAAGGTAAGTGTACAGATGATGGACAGGATGGTATAGCTTATTATTATACAAAGTTAGATGCTAAGAATGATAACTTTGATATAACAGCTAACGTAACAGTTAATTACTTTATTACAAAGACAGCTCCTGATAATCAGGAAGGTTTTGGTATTATGGTAAGAGATTCTAACGGTACAGATGGTGATTCATCAATCTACTACTCTAATTCAATTGCAGTTGGTGGATATTATGGACAGGTAAATGTATTCGGTAGATATGGTGTTACAGATGGAGATGCATCTAATAGACATAATATTACAAGATTTAGCAAGATTGGTAAATCGTTAAAGTATCAGATTACAGAAGATAAACCACAGACATATGAATTAAGATTAAAGAAAGACAATTCAGGTATATATGCCTGGATGAAGGATATAGCAACAGGCAAATATGTAGAAGGTTCAAGTGTTACAAGTGAAGTAACGGGTGAGACTAATCCAGGTGGTGAGTTAGAGAATATCTTCTATTACTTACCAGCAGATACATTCTCAACAATAGATGAAAATAATATGTATCTTGGTTTCTTTGCAGCAAGAGGTGCTAAGATTACAGTTGATACATCATCAGTTGTACTTAATGTAACAGACAGAGCAGCAGATGCTCCACAGACATTTGACAAGCCAGCAGCTACAAAACCAGGTGTATCACAGACAACACTTAGCCAGACTTCATCAGAAAGCTATACATATGGTGTATCTGTTAATACTAAGGGACTTCTTACAATTAAGCAGAATGGCAAGACAATTGAAAGCCAGAAGTTAGTAGAAAAAGGAACATATACATTTGATACAACATTAATTGTTGGTGATAACAGATTTCAGGCATACTTTGAACCAGATGCAACACAGAATATAACATCATCAGCTCCAGTTGTAATGAATGCAACAGTTAACCGTAGAATAATTGCTCCAGTTAAGGAAGCTATATATTGTTCTCCAACAGGTACTTCATCAGCAGCAGGTACTAAGGAAGATCCATTAGATGTTCAGACAGCATTAACATATTGTCAGGCTGGTCAGGCTGTATATGCACTTGGTGGTACATACAATCTTAAGAAGACTACAGGTGTATGGCATGGCAATGATGGTACTGGTGAAGATGGAATGAAATATTTTATGGCAGCACCAGATAATACAGAAGATGTAGTATTTGATTTTGGCGGAAGCTTTGTAGATAGTAAGTTCGTATCTAATACATTTGATTTATCAGGTGATTACTGGTATGTAAGTGGTATGAAGTTCGGCAATGGCGGCGGTGTTAGACTTGGTGGCAGCCACAACATTGTAGAGAATTGTGATTTCTATGGTCACTCTAATTCAGGACTTTCAGTATCAAGAACTGATGGTTCTAATAATAAGGCAGATTGGCCTTCATACAACCAGATAATTAATTGTAACGCATATAATAATAGTGATAAGTCACAGAACAATGCAGATGGTTTCGCTGCTAAGCTTACTTGTGGTGAAGGCAATGTATTTAAGGGTTGTATAGCAGCATACAACGCTGATGATGGATGGGATCTCTTCTCTAAGGGCGCAACAGGAGCAATTGGAGCAGTAGAAATCTATGACAGCGTATGCTACGGTAATGGTATGTTATATTACAATGGTGCATTACATGACTCAAAGGGTGATGGTAATGGATTTAAGATGGGTGGTTCTGGTATAGCAGTTAATCACAAGATATATAACAGCTACTCATTTGGTAATACAGCTAATGGATTTACTAACAACTCAGATCCTATGGGAACTTATGTTAACTTAGTAGGTTATAATAATGGTGGTTCTAACTTAGAATTACATGTATATACAGGTGATGAACCTCAGTTTACAGTAGAGAATGTTAAGTCTTACTCAGATGATACATACAAGGAAATTGTAGATGCAGAAGGTAAGGCATTACTTAATAAGACAGATAAGGAAGCAAAGGAAGATGTAATCAGCCGTTACTATTCACTCGAAAGTTTCTTTATTAACAAGAATGGCGAGTCAGTTAATAGTGAAGGTGCAAAGCTTACAGCAGAAGATTTCAAGAACCTTAGCAATTTCAAGGATATCGTTAATGGTGGCATTGAAGCAATGCCAGAAGAAAAGGATGGCAAAGTCATCTTAGGTGATTTCCTCCAGTTCGTAGAGGGTAGACCAGAAGAGCATGTATGGGGTGAGTGGACAGTTAAGACAGCACCAACATGTACAGAAAAGGGTGTTGAACACAGATTATGTACTAAGTGTGATGCTGAACAGACAAGGGAAATAGATGCTTTAGGACATGATTTCAGCGATGAATTTACAGTTGATAAAGCACCTACAGTATTAGAAGAAGGTTCTAAGTCTCGTCATTGTAAACACGAAGGTTGTGCTGAGAAGGTAGATGTTACTTCAATTGCCAAGCTTACACCAGATACAGTTGCTTCAGGTGATATGAAAGACATCGTAAGTGTTGTAGTAGATACTGATGACATAGAGTTTACAGAAGCAGAAAAAGAGGCAATTGCTAATGGTGCTGATGTAAAGATTGAAGTTGATGTTAAGAATATTGCTGACAGCGTAACTGCTAAAGATAAGAATGCAGTAGAAGGTATTATATCTGGTAATTATGTAGTTGGTTCATATTTCGATATAAGCATTATATTATCAGTTGGTAACGATAAGAGAACAATAACATCTACAGATAAGAAGATTGAATTTACAATTGCTCTTCCAGAAAATCTTATTAATACAGATTCTACAGTAACAAGAACTTATAAGATTGTGAGAGTACACGATGGTGAAACAACTATCCTTGATACAGCATTTGATGCAGCAACAGGTAAACTTACATTTAAGTCAGATAAGTTCTCAACATATGCAATCATCTATAGTGATGCTAAGACTGAAGGCTCTGGAGAGGTTATAGATAATCCATCTACAAGTGAGCCAGCAGCTGGTAATCCAGAAACAGGTGAGAGCACAGCAACAGGTGATACAACTAACTCAGTAGTATATGTAATCTTAATGATTATGAGTGTTATGGCACTTGCAGGTGTATTCTTCTATGAGAAGAAGAGAAAAGGATTATCAAGATAATTAAAAAGTTTATCCGGTTAACCTAATATATAGTAACAAAAACTGCCACTTTATGATTAACATAAAGTGGCAGTTTTATTTTTTTATAGATTTTTTGATTCTTATGTGATAAAATTTAGTCTGAAAAAGTGAATTGAAACTATAATAAAAGAGGTGTTATGCGATGAGTGAAGTTTCAACAATGGAAAGAGTAATTCGTTCTGATGTATCAATGGAAGAATGTAAGAAGATAGAGAAGGTTCTTAGAAAGAACAATATTTCATATTTTGAAAGATGGAAGTTACATACAGGGCTTCTTAGATTTCTTAATAATGATAAGAATGCCAAATGTGATATTTTAGTTCATATGGATTCCTTTGAGAGAGCTAAAGCACTGCTTGCGGCAGGAGGCGTTATGGACGAATCGGTCAGTGAACATAAGGATTCAAAGAACTCTAAGAATAAATAATTGTTAAGAATAAATGATTGATAGTAATAAGTAATTGTGAATAATCAATAATTGATAATAATCAATAATTATTTATGAATGATTGAACGAGAACAGAATACATACAGGTCAGGAATGGAGAATACTATATAATGAGAAAGAGCATAGTGAAAAATGCTTTAAAAAAGAAATCAGCTGTTATTATAGCTGTCATTATAAGTGTGTTGTTTGTATCGGGGTGTGGGAAATCATCAGGTGTAAGCAATAATGATGTATTAGATACAAGCGAGGTTTCAACACGGGAAGAAACAACAGTTGATACACACCCGTTTGACATAACAATGACGTTTACAGGTGATATTAACATTGCGGAGGGTGAGCCGACAACTAAAGAACTTGATAAGAATAACGGAGATATTACTAAATGTATATCGCCAGAGCTTATAAAGTATATGAAAGATGCAGATATTACATTGGTTAATAACGAATTCTGCTACAGTGACAGAGGTGCACCTCTTGCTAATAAAATGTGGACATTCAGAGCTGGTCCAGAGAGAGCAAAGGTGCTTAATGCACTTGGAGTAGATGTTGCACAGCTTGCTAATAATCACGTATATGATTATGGACAGGAGGCAATGTATGATACATTTTCTGCTTTAGAAGCAGTTGGAATTCCGTATGTTGGAGCTGGAAGAACGCTTGAAGAAGCAATGAAACCATATTATACAGAAGTTGACGGTAAGAAGATAGCTATTGTGGCAGCTTCAAGAGCTGAAAAGTATAAGATGACACCACAGGCTACAGATACTACGCCGGGAATACTCAGATGTTATGATACAGAGTTATTTGTCCAGACAATTAAAGAGGCCAGAGCTAATGCAGATTATGTAGTTGCTGTTGTCCACTGGGGTACTGAGCATACAACTGTGCTTGAGGACGTTCAGAGGTCTAGTGCAAGGGAATATATAGATGCAGGAGCAGATGTTATCATCGGCGGTCACAGCCATTGCCTTCAGGGTATAGAGTATTATGAGGATAAGCCTATATTCTATAGTCTTGGTAATTTCTGGTTCGATGAATATAATGTTGATACAATGCTCGTTAATATCAGAATAAGCGGCAATGATGATGGTGATAAAATTGATGTATCAGTAGTGCCAGCTGTTCAGGACGGCACATTACAGGGCTGTGTGACACGTATATGCACACAGGAAGAAGATAAAAGCAGAATATTCAGCCTTCTTAATAAGGTGAGTATTAATGCAAATGTGGCAGATGACGGAACAGTTACGCAGGTTAAGTAAGTGTGGTGGTATAACGGACGGTATATGGCTTGAGTGGTGGCTCGTATCAGGGGCTTACGCCAGAATATTTAATTGGATATTGTCATAAAAACAGACAGCAAAGAATATTGCGGTTATTATCAAAAGTCAGGTACTTTGAGCACGCCGGTACTTAGGTGCTGTATTTTAGCACCTTAGTATCCGCTGCGTGCGAGAGTAGCGAGAGCGTGCCTGACGTTGATGATAACCGCGATTTTATTTACTGTCGTCCGTTAGTTATTACTGTATTAGTGTCATACATTGAATACTATCGTGAAGCGATATGTATTAGTCCGTTAGTCTTTAAGCGATTGCATATACTCATGCATAGACTCTGCCACAATCTTACTATGTGCCACAGCCTCTACAACAGTTCTTGCCCCATTAACGACATCACCAGATGCGAATATTCCCGGGCGTGATGTATGACCTGTTTCGTCAGCTTCAAGAAGACCACGTTTATTGGCATTTAAGCCTTTAGTGCTGTTGACAAGTCTTGTCATTGGTCCCTGGCTTATTGAGATAATAACGCTGTCTGATTCATATAATGTGTCGCTTCCATCTACATCAGTGAATGAGCCATCTTCATTTTCTATTACATCTCTGAATATTACGCCGTTATCTTTAATCTCAACTGGTCGTTTGTTATATTCAAATTCAACACCTTCAAGAGTGGCGTAGCTGAATTCGTACTGGCTGGCAGCTACTTCTTTAGTGATAGAGAAGCAGGTTAGCCTGCGGACACCTTTTCTTATCGCTGTTCTTGCAACGTCCATAGCAGCATTACCAGCACCGATTACGATTACACGTTCTCCAAGCTTATAGCTGTCGGGGTTGTTAAGATAGTTAATTCCAAAGTGGACATTTCCAAATGTCTCGCCCTTTATGTGAAGTGTGTTAGGATTCCATACGCCAGTTCCTACGAATATAGACTTATAACCATCACGGAATAAATCTTCAATAGTTATTGCACTTCCTATAAGAGTATTAGGACGTACCTTGATACCCTTTAATTCAAGATGGCGGTATTCGATATCGTCAAGAACTGATTTGGGAAGACGAAATTCAGGAATACCATATCTTAAGACACCGCCAATTTTGTCCTTGCCCTCAAATATAGTTACCTGATAGCCATATCTTGCCAGGATAATAGCGATTGTAATTCCAGCAGGACCTGAACCGATAATAGCTACACGCATACCATTAGATGGCTTAGGACCTTCTGTCATTTTGTTAGCATATGTAGTTGAGATATAATTCTCTATTGTTGAAAAATGTACAGGTGCTCCCTTACGTCCAAGAACACAATGCCCCTCGCATTGGTTTTCGTGGTTACAGACAAGACTGCATACAGTTGTAAGAGGATTATTTTCAAAAAGCATTTTACCTGCTTCATCAAGCTTGTTCTCTTTGAGTAACTTAATTGCCAGTGGAATGTTGGTGCTTATAGGGCAGCCTTTCTGACACTGTGGAACTTTGCATTGAAGACAACGATTGGCTTCATCCATAACATGTAATGCCATATATACCTGCTTTCTGCGCTAGTGCGCCATATAATAATAACCAGAATATATAGTCAGCAGGAAATGTTAGTGCCAACTAATATTCTGGTTATATTCTAGCATATGTGATTGCTTATTAAAAGAATAGATAATCTTTTCACAATTATTTGAAGATATTTCTGAATAATCTAACCAATATTGATTGTGAAGGTGCTAATGTGACTATAGTATCTGTGGTATTTAACATTCGTAGTACATACACGGCGATAAATAGCACCGCAGATAATATAAAGATACAATTCAACAGGCGGCTTAACCTGACGGAAGGCTTAATACGTCTGGTATTAACTATATATACGATAACACTTATTAATAGCACTGGAAGTGTAAGGACAAGAGGGTGATAATTAAGTGCAGCGTGTGTATCACCGTGAAGAATTGCAAGCACAGCTCTCGTCATACCGCAGGCTGGGCAGGAAATGCCTGTTATGAATTTAATAGGACAGCCAATATGGGTAAAATAGAGTAGTATAATAATAAGGAAGAAACAGGCTGATAATTTGAAAATGTTCCAGTAAGAAGATGTTCTGATGCTGTCTCTTATACACATCTCCGAGCCCACGAGACCGGAGCCTATCTCG